>Ga0206870_1155_pt1 | contig 16488 bp, 14 predicted proteins | sample Alteio_BWOrgCont_36_FD_152620 | JGI IMG/M metagenome (GOLD analysis project Ga0206870, IMG submission 152620) | Enriched cells from forest soil in Barre Woods Harvard Forest LTER site, Petersham, Massachusetts, United States -... | ecosystem: Environmental > Terrestrial > Soil > Temperate forest >... | reverse complement strand
TCAGCATTTCGAGATCGTGATTGGATTCGAGCATCAGGCAGTCGGAATCGCGCAGGTGAACCTTTACTAGCTCGGGCAAATAGCCCAAATCGGTGACGATCGCGACTTTCGTGCCGTTCGAACGAAACGTGAATCCCAGCGGATCAACCGCATCGTGTGGAATCGCGAACGGCGAAACTTCGATATCGCCCACGAGGAATCTTTGACCGGCGCGGATGTGCTCGACCCGGTCCAGGCGCTTGTGCGAAGTTTCGGGCAGGATGCGCATCACTTCGGTGTGCGTGGCTTCATTCAGATAGACCGTGGTGCGCCACTGGCCCAGCACCTGCGCGAGCGAGCCGATATGATCCGAATGTTCGTGGGAGATGACGATGCCGTCAAGGCGATCCACTTCGCGGCCCACCGCGGCAAGGCGCCGCAGCGTTTCTTTCTTCCCGAGGCCCGCATCCACCAGAAGCCGGGTCCTGTCTGTCTCAAGCAACGTGCAGTTGCCTGAACTGCCCGAACCCAGAATCGTGACGCGCAGACTGATAAGATCCCCCGGAGACTCGCGCGTGTGCGCGACAGCCCAACGAATAATGACAAAGCGCGAGGCGCGCGTCAATCCGTCATGCGCGGTCTGATCAACAAAATTTCGGGCGGGTCTATGTGGCGCGGGCTTTAGCCTGCGAGTATTCGCTTTGGTCATTAAAAAAGCGAATCAACGCAGGCTAAAGCCCGCGCCACAGCTCAGGCAAAACTCAGGCGAGCAATTCGCGCGTGGCGCGAAAGCCGTTCAAGCTGCCAAGCACGGTGAGCGTAATGCGGTCCGGCTCGAAGAAATCGCGGGCGATGGCATGCACCTCTTCGCGCGTCACGGCTTCGATGGAGGTGAGCATTTCATCGAGCGAAATAAACCGGTGCAGATACATGGCTTGCCGCGCCAGGTTGGACATGCGCGAACTCGTGGATTCAAGCGAAAGCATCATCGAGCCTTTCAAGTGATCCTTCGCGCGGCGCAACTCTTCCTCGCTCACTCCATTGGCGCGGACGCTGCGAAATTCGTCGCAAACCGAGCGAATAAGCTGCGCCGCCGATTCGCGCGATGTCCCCGCGTAGACCGAAAGCACTCCCGTGTCCGTGTAAGGCGAGAGATCGCTCTCGATAGCATAAGCCAGCCCCTGCCGCTCGCGTATGTTTTGGAACAGTCGCGAAGACATCCCGCCGCCGAGAATCACATTCATCAGCGAGGCCGCGTAGCGCCGTTCATGCGCCAGCGGGTAGGACGGCACGCCGAGCACGATGTGCACCTGCTCGAGTTCCTTTTTGTCGCGCTGCTCGACGCACGCATGCGTGTCCGGCGGCGCGGGTTTCACCGCCGCGGCCGAGCGCGCCGCGCCATCGAATTCGCGCGCCACAAGGTCCACGAGGCGCGCATGCTCCAGATTCCCGGCCGCCGTAATTACAATGCGGTTCGGCGCGTACCATTCCGCGAAACACTCGGACACTGTTCCCTGCGAAAACTGCGAAACGGTTTCCGGAGTCCCGAGGATCGGCATCCCCAGCGGATGCCCGCGCCAGAAATTCTGCGTAAAAAGTTCGTGAATCAAATATTCGGGGTTGTCCTCTTCCATCTTGATTTCCTCGAGGACCACCTGCTTTTCCTTGGCAATATCTTCCGGATCAAACCGCGGCCGCAGGACGAGGTCGGAAAGCACATCGACGGCGACGGGCAGATGCTCGTCGAGCACCTTCGCGTTGAAGCAGGTCATTTCCTTGGCCGTGAACGCGTCCAGCATTCCGCCGACGGAATCCACCGACTGCGCGATTTCCTCGGCCGTGCGCTTGCGCGTGCCCTTGAACACCATGTGCTCGATGAAATGCGCGATCCCGTTCCGCCCGCCGGTTTCGGCCCGCGATCCCGTCGCCAGCCAAACGCCCACGGAGACGGAACGCACATGCGGCATCTTCTCCGTGACAATCAGGACGCCGTTCGTCAATTCCGCTCGTTGAATGTCGCGCGCTGGCTGTGTCATTTCTCTATTGTGGCATACGTGCGGCTTACCGCGCGACCCGGATGGTGACCTTGTTCCCAATCGCTGGTTTCGCGGCAGCGGTCAGATAAGGAAACGGACAATCAGGCCAGGGGGGGAATACTTGTGTTGAAGGTCACCGCTTCATTGGTTCGGGGCGCTTGCGGTCGGCCGGATCCCAATCTTCAGGAGGAAAGCCAAGGCCCCAAAAGCGCGGCGACGGATGGTCAAATCGCAGGGCCACCTGCGTTTTTCCCACGCCCATGTTTCCCAGGGAGACGACTGTGCAGGGAATTTCTCCGGTCGTCCTGATATTTTTCAGGGTCAATGGCTGCTCTTTCGCCACTGGCGTCGCCATTTCCACCAGGCAGCCGTTGGCGTTCACCGTCACGGTCTGGCAGACCTCGCTGAAAGGGCTGCCGGCTGCATTCTGCCCGCGAATCGAAACAGAGATCGCGAGGTGCACTCGGGTAGTCCTGTTGCGCGAAGATTCTTCTTTCGCCATAGCCGAAGGGGAGGCCTGCGTCCTCGAATCCAATCCAGTAATTCTTCCATTGGATTTTACTACGTCGGCGGAGGACGTGCAGGCCGGATTCAAGAGATTGTTTTGCCTAAGTTGGTACGGGCCTTACTGCGCGAGGTACTTGCGGTAGTAGTAAAATTCGTGGCCGGAATCGCGACGGGTGGCGTCCGGGATGACGCTGCGGCAAAGGGCGCGCATGTTAAGATGAGAGGATGGCTTAAGGGAGTATGCGCGTGCCAGTGGAACTTCTCGGAAAATCGGCGGAGGAATTGCGCGAGTTTGCCGCGTCGCTCGGCGAGCGGCCGTTTCGCGCCGCGCAGCTCTATCACGCGCTATACGCCGAGCGGCGCTTTGATTTTTCCGCGATGACCAACATCCCGGCCGCGCTCCGCGAGCGTCTGGCTTCCGCCGAAGACGCGCGCATCACGCCGCCACGCATCCTGCGCCGCTTTCCCTCCGTGGATGGTTCGATCCGCTACCTTTTCTCGATCGGCGGCACGCCTGGCGAAGCGGGCGCGAAGCCCGCGCAGATCGAGGCCGTCTTCATGCCACGCGAAGGCCGCCAGACGATTTGCATTTCGACGCAGGCCGGATGCGCCGTCGACTGCCATTTTTGCCTCACCGCGCAGCTGGGCCTGATCCGCAATCTCACTCCGGGGGAAATTGTTGGGCAGGTGCTCATCGCGCTCGAGGAAAATCGCGAAAATCTCGCGCCGCGCACGAACGTTGTGCTCATGGGTCAGGGCGAGCCACTCCTGAATTATGACGCGACGATGGCCGCCGTGCGCATCCTGCTCGATCCCAAGGGAGTCGCGCTGGCTCCGCGCCACGTCACGCTCTCGACGAGCGGCATCGTTCCGGGCATCGAACGCCTCGCGCAGGAAAAAATTCGCCCGAGCCTCGCGATTTCTCTGAACGCTTCGAGCGACGAGCAGCGCAACGCCCTGATGCCCATCAACCGCAAATATCCGCTGGACGTGCTGCTCGATGCCTGTCGCCGTTTTCCCCTGCGCCCGCGCGAATATTTTACGTTTGAATACGTGCTGCTCGGCGGCGTGAACGATACGCCCGAAGATGCGCGGCGCGTGGTGCGGCTGATCGCCAATGTGCGCGCCAAGGTGAACTTGATCCCGTGGAATCCCGGAAACTTGCCGTATCGCGCGCCCACCAAGGAAAGCGTTGACGAATTTCACCGCATCCTGTTGGAAAAGGGTGTTCCGGTATTCGTGCGTTACTCGCGCGGCCAGGATGTCTTCGCCGCCTGTGGCCAGCTTGCCCTAATGGAAGGTCCGAGCCAGTTCGTTTCGCTTCAGTAGCACAGCCACTCTTGGCTGTGCGGTTTTCGATATTTTTGCGGATCCGAGATTTGATACAGTGCAAAAACCGCACAGCCAAGAGTGGCTGTGCTACTTGACCCCAATCACCGCCATCAATCGCCCTGTTTTCGCACCTTCGCGTCGATAGCTAAAAAGCAGATCCGTGCGGCACCCGGTGCACAGGTCACTCACGCTGATCTGTTTTTCAGGAACGCCGGCGTCAATCAATTGCCAGCGGTTCGAGGCGCGCACATCGAGTTGCACGCGCGGCGGCGGAGGCACGTGTCCCGGCGGCATCATCGTCAGCCAGGGAAGCCAGAGTGGCTCTTCGCCATGCGCCAATTGTTCGAACGGGCCGTCGAACCAATCCGCGGCGGCTGGAAATTGCGAAGCGAAGGCCTGCGCCACTTCCGGTCCGACCTCGTAGCAACAGCCGCCGATGGCCGGCCCAAGCGCGGCAACAACGTCTCGCGGCTGCGTGCCGAAATTCATTTTCATCTGTCCCAGTGTTTTTACGGCAATGCGCGCCAGCGTGCCGCGCCAGCCTGCATGAATGGCGGCCACCACATGCCGACGCGTGTCCGCCAGAAGAATCGGCACGCAATCGGCAGTCTGCACGCCGAGCAGCAAGCCTGGAGTGTTGGTGATCAGGGCATCCGCTTTGGGAGCCTCGGCGCCGGGCGCGGCGGCCACGTGAATCACGTCCGAATGGAATTGGCGCAGCGTGACGAGCCACATTTCGCGAACGCCCAGAGATGCCAGGAATTTCCCGCGATTCGCTTCGACGCGCTCTCGCTCATCCCACTCCGTGAATCCAAGGTTAAGCGCGAGTTTTTCATGTAGCGGGCTTGCTCCGCCGGGGCGCGTGCTGAAGCCGTGCACGAGCCAGCCGAGCTTTCCGAGTGAGCGAGATTCGACCACTTGCAGGCCGCGCGCGCGACGAATCGCCCAATCGGCGCCGCGTCGCGCCGGCGCCGCGCGGCGTTTGCTCGCGTGAGGCCCGCTTCCAGAAGATCGAGTCTTGATCGCTCTTGCCATTTTCGCTCAGTGGACCGGATTCTACTTTAGCGTAAGCGTCCCGATTCTGCCTGCCGGTTGTGGACACGATACAATTCCAAGTGGCACAGGCTTCAGCCTGTGGGTATTGGTCCTTGCAACCACTAAACCCCACAGGTTGAAGCCCGCTCCACTGGGAGTCGAAATGATTGTTGGCCTGGGCGTAGACATTACCGAGATCGATCGCATCGAGGCGGCTATCGCCCGCCGCGGCCGCGCTTTCATCGAGCGCCTGTTCACGCCCGCGGAGATCCGCTACTGCGAGAAGCACCGCAATCGCGCCGAACGCTTCGCCGGCCGCTTTGCGGCCAAGGAAGCCACGATGAAAGCGCTGGGCACAGGCTGGGCCCGCGGCGTGCGCTGGATCGACATCGAAGTCGTCCGCGAACCGAGCGGCAAGCCCACATTGAAGTTATCGGGTGCAACGCGCGCCATCGCCGACCGCCTCGGCGTGAAAAACATCGCCGTCACGATCACGCATGACGGCAACACCGCGCTCGCGCAAGTCATCTTCGAATCTTGATTTGCCACAGAGCCACTGAGACACAGAGCAAGCAAGGCCATGCAATTTTTTCTCAAAGGTTTTCTCTGTGCCCTCTGTGTTCTCTGTGGTGAAAGATTTTGGTGCGGCCGTGAAGCTATACCAGGCTGCCCGTGAGATGGCCTTCCGTCAGGCCCGTGATCCTCACGTCCAAAAATTGATTCGCTGGCAGTAAACCCGGAATGCGGACGTCCAGATAATTGCTGGACAGAGCGCGAGTCCATGGTCCGGAATCGTCTTGCCCGCTGCGGTTCAGAGTGAGGACGCGCGCCGTCCGCCCAGCCTGCGCTTCTTGAAACGTTGCTTTCTTCTTTTCGCCGAGCGCCCGCAATTCGCGCGCGCGCCGTCCAATCACCATTTCCGGCACTTGATTTCGCAGCTCAGCCGCTGGTGTTCCTGGCCGCGCGGAAAAGGAAAACACATGAAGATAACTGATCGGCAATCGATCGATGAAAGCAAGCGTTGCCTGGTGATCTTCCTCGCTCTCTCCCGGAAAACCGGCGATCACATCCGCGCCGATCGCCGCATTCGGCAGCCGCTCGCGCACTAGCTCCGCCCGCCGCGCGTAATGCTCAGCGCGATACCACCGGTGCATCGCCGCGAGCACGCGATCCGAGCCGGACTGCAGCGGCATATGAAAATGCCGCGCCAGCCGCTCGCTCTGCGCAAAGAGCGCGATCAACTCCTCGCTCACATCGATGGGCTCGATCGAGCTCACGCGCAAACGCTCAACGGGAGTCTCATCGAGCGCCCTTCGCAACAACGCCGCAAGCGTCGTGCGCGGATCGAGGTCCCGTCCGTAGTTGCCGAGGTCGATCCCGCTCAATACAATTTCGCGCGCCCCGCCGGCTGAAAGTTTGCGTAATTCAATAAGAGCGAGATTCGGCGCGAGACTCCGGCTGCGCCCCCGCACATGGGGTATCACGCAGTAAGCGCATCGCTTGTCGCAGCCATCCTGAATTTTCAACACGGGCCGCGTGTGCCCCGCTTCACCGCCTTCGACGGGAGCCACCAGAAGTTCGCGCTGCTCGAAAATATTTCCTGTCAGAATTTTCGCTGTGCCTTGCTCCGGCAAGGGCGGCTCTATCTGAATGGCCGCAGCCGGCACAAATCCAGACGATCCGCCGATCGCCGCCGCCCATGTCATCTCCTCGATCAGGCGCGGAATCTCCGGCTTATGCGAATTTCCGACGACCCACGAAACTCCACGCAACTCGGCAAGCTCCTGCGGCGCGCGTTGCGCGTAGCATCCCGTAACCACAATCCGCGCGCCCGGATTTTCCCGGTGAAGGGCATGAATCGCCTGGCGCGCCTGAAGGTCCGCGGCCCCCGTCACGGTGCAGGTGTTGACGACCACTACATCGGCGCGACTCCCATCCGGCGAAGCCACGTAGCCGCGTTCCAGCAGCTGCCGTTCGATCGCCGCGGCATCGGCCTGCGTCGCGCGGCATCCGAACTGTTCAATGAAAAAAGTGGCCATAGGCAAGGTGCGCCCGAAGGGTAGAGATCCCCAATCGGGCAGCCGAAGAATTATAGCAGGGGGAATTTCGATCGCGGAGACTGGCTCACCAGGTTGCGGAAATTTAATTTATTTTGCATTCCGTTTGCGGTGAACCGGGCAGAGCGAGATATCTATTCTCGGTTTCATTCATCCAAATCGCCGTACCGGAACTCTGCGGGAAAAGCTCCTGCAGCACAGGTGCGTTCGATTTTGGAATTTGGTCATGCACGGTGATTGTCACTCTAGTCTTCTTCCTGTATCTTGCGTACGGACAGGTTGCCTATGGTTGATATCCACTGCCACATTCTTCCAGGTATGGACGATGGTGCGGACACGCTGGAGACGTCCATCCAGATGGCTGAAATGGCCATCGCCGATGGGATCACCCACGTGGTCGGAACGCCACACGCCAATTCGCACTTTCCTTTCAATCCGGATGTAATTCGCCAGCGCTGCGACGAGTTGCAGGCTGCCGTCGGTGACCGGCTAAAACTCGCCACGGGATGCGATTTTCACTTGAGCTTCGAAAATCTGCAGGATCTCGAAAAAAATCCGCAAAAATACACCATCAACCAGAAATCCTACCTGCTTGTCGAGTTCGCGGATTTTTCCATTCCTCCCTCGATGGACGACACCATGCACCGCCTGCACCTCATGGGCTTATCGCCCATCATCACGCATCCCGAGCGCAACGCCATGCTGCGCACCAAGCCGGAGCGGATGTATCGATGGCTGCATCAGGGCAGTTACGTGCAGATCACCGCGCAATCCCTGCTCGGCCGCTTCGGATCCGCCGCGAAGGAGCGCGCCGAGCAGTGGCTGGACGAGGATCGCGTCCACTTCGTTGCCAGCGACGCGCACAACTTGAAGGGCCGTCCGTTGCAGCTTCGCGCGGCATTCGATTTTGTCGCTGAACGGCGCGGCGAAGAAGTTGCCGAAGCGCTTTTCCACGGCAACCCCCTGGCCGCGTTCGAAGGCCGTGGCCTGCCCTATGAGCCGGAGCCCGCCAATCCCGATGCTAAGCTCCCGCAATACCGCAAGCGCAAGCGGTTCATATTTTTTTAGTAGGACAGGCTTACAGCCTGTCGCTTTTCCTCTGATCTACCCGAAACTTAAAACCAGACAGGCTATAAGCCTGTCCTACTTACCAGCCATTCCGCAATCACGCGGTCCAGTTCGTTTAAGTGACCTGCGAAGAAATGATCCCCGCCGGCGACGATCACCACCTTTGTATGTTCCCGCGCCTGGGGCGTAAACTGCTCGACCATCGCGCGCAGCGCCTGCGGCGGGCCGAACCGATCGAACTCGCCGGTCACCAGCAGCTTCGGTTTCTCGCAGCTATCGAGATACGAAAAGCTGCGCCCGTTCAGATCTCCCACCGGCAGCCCAAGACCGATCAGTTCCTTCACGCGTGCTTCGCCGCACCCTGCGCGCAGCCCCACCCAGGAACCGAAGCTGAAGCCCGCAACGAGCAGTGGCACGCCGGGATATTCCTGCGCCAGAAATTCGATCGCTGCCTGCACATCGTCCACTTCGCCTGCGCCTTTGTCGTGCGTTCCTTCGCTCAGCCCCACGCCGCGAAAATTGAATCGCAAGACGGGCAATCCAAAACGATGAATCGTCTTAGCGGCCTGGTAAACCACCTTGTTGTGCATCGTCCCGCCAAAGAGCGGATGCGGATGGCACACAACCGCAGCGAGCGGCGGCTGCTCGCTCGCGCCCTCTCCCGATTTAGACCACAGGATCGCCTCTAGCCGGCCCGCAGGTCCGGAAAGCATCACCGTCCGGTGTGGTTGCGAAGTCATTTCAGAAACATGTAACCACAGAGCTGCGCCGCTCCACAAATTCCGCAGTGGGGCGGCGTTCTCCTATTTGAAAGCTCTCGCGCTTTGGAGGGACGAGCTTCAGCTCGTCCGTCAAAAAGCTCTTGATAGCGGGCTTCACCCCTGAAGCTTCCGGGGTTAAAAAACCCTAAATTGTCGAAACTTTCATCGAGACTGAAGTTCCAATCTCCAAATCGATGCGGGCCGAGCCCACGCCTTTCAAATCAATACGGCGCCTGCGCGGCCAGCGCCGAATCGCCTTTCCCGGCCCTCCGTGCGTTTCCCTTGCGATTTTTATTCCGCGATGCTACGGTGTGCGTGCTGAACCTGGAACACCCTCTTCCGGGGGAGACATGGAACAATCGACTGAACGCCGTTCATCGCGGCGATTTACGATGACGCTTCCGTTAACGGTTCGTTCCAACGAACCAGGCGCCGGCGAGCGCAAGGGCCAGACGCGAGACGTCAGCTTCCGCGGCCTCTACTTTTTAATCGACTCGGATTTGGCTCCCGGATCGCCCGTTGAACTCATTCTCACACTGCCCCGTGAAATCACCATGGCCGGCGACGTGCACATTCGCTGCTTCGCGGAAATCCTGCGCGTCGAGCCGCACAATGGCCGCCGCGGCGTGGCCGCCCGAATCGACCGCTACGAATTTCTGCCCACGGCAGCTTAGTAGAACAGGCTTCTTTACCCTGAGCGGTACGAAGGGCGGCCTGTTCGTTTTCGTCAAGCCGTTCAATAAATTCAGAATAAAATTCAAAACCGACAGGCCGCCCTTCGTACTGCTCAGGGTAAAGAAGCCTGTCCTACTGAAATTTCCGTTTCTCTCATATTTCGCAGTAGAATCGTCCGAGAAGAATACGCAGAGGAGGAACGATGGAACCCTACGACGTCAAATCGGCGCTCGACGAACTGAAAGAAGACGCGGTGCTGCCCCACCCCGTGCGCCTGCGCGACATGATCCTCAGAATCCCGCACGGCGCCAGTGAAGCGATCGAAATGAACCGCGAATTCCAGAGCTACCTGACGCACTATGGCGAAACGCAAAAAGTGGCGCTCGAAATTCTGGAACGTCTGGCGGCCAGCGAGGCCAAGAAGGAGTAGCCAGCAAAGGCGAGCCCGGCGCATAGGGAACGCGCTGCAAGAACGCTGAATTTTTCAGGCTTGCTGATAACCGGTAAAACACACAGGGTCCTCAGTATCGTATAAACCATGCCCCGAGAAACCATCCTCATTGACGCCGACGACACCCTCTGGGAGAACAACGTCTATTTCGAGAAAACGATCGAGGAGTTTCTCACTCTCCTCGAGCCGTTCGGCTATCCGCGCGAATACGCCCGCCACATCCTGAACGAAACCGAGCGCCGCAACATTCGCCAGCACGGTTACGGGGTCCGCAGCTTCGGCCGCTCGCTCGAGGAAACATACATGAAGCTCGCGGGGCACCGGGCCGACCGCTCGACCGTCGAAAATATTCATCACCGCGTCCAGGAGCTTGAGCGCATTCCTCCCGATATCATCGACGGCGTCCTCGAAACGCTCGACTATCTTGCCGGGAAGCACCGCCTGATTCTTTTCACCAAGGGCGAAGCCGCCGAGCAGGCGGCCAAGGTCGAGCGTTCGGGCTTGCAAATTCATTTTGACGCCATCGAAATCGTCCCGGAAAAAGATGCGGCCAGCTATCGGGCCCTTGTGAACCGGCATCACGTTGTAAAAGAGCACGGATGGATGGTCGGCAACAGCCCGCGCAGCGACATCAACCCAGCGCTCGAAGCCGGCCTGAATGCCGTCTTCATTCCGCACCACGCTACCTGGGCGCTCGAACACGAAGAAGTGCGCAGCGGCGCCGGGCGCCTTTTAGTCCTGATGAACTTCCGCGCCCTCCGCGATCATTTTTAAGTAGCACAGCCACTCTTGGCTGTGCGGTTTTCGAAGCGTTCGCACATCTATGAAACGATCCGCCTCCAAAACCGCACAGCCAAGAGTGGCTGTGCTACTTATACCTTGCCGTTCGGCAAATGTTTTGCCACGATAGGTCCCCCGACAGCCGCCCGGACTCGAATTTCGCTCCGTGCGTCCCGGAGAATGTGAGTTGCCATGGCTACCTCTTCTTCCCCGGCGGCGAATTCAAGCCGCTTCCCGCTATGGGCAAAGATTCTTGTCGCTCTTGTTTTGGTGCTGGTTCTGGTTGTGTTGGCCGTGCCATATTTCCTGAACGTCGACCGCTACCGTGACACGATTGCCGACGCCATCACGAAACAGACCGGACGAAAAGTCACGCTCGGCCCGATTCACGCGCGCCTCTTTCCCGGCGCCGGAGTGACCGTCGCGGATCTGCATATCGGCAATCCCGCCGGATTCCCCGAAGGCGACCTGCTGAGCGCGGACGAAATCGGCGTGAACGTTGCGCTCGCTCCTCTGATGCATGGAACGATCCACGTGAATTCAGTGGACGTGGTGCATCCGAGGCTGACCGTCCTTACCAACAGTAAGGGCGAAAATAATTACACATTTACAGAGCCAAGCTCGGCGCCGCCCAAATCCGGCGAATCCTCCTCCAGCATCACGCTCGATCAAATCGACAGCATCAATCTGACTGGCGCGGAAATCGTGGCGGCCAACGTAATTAAGGGTGCCGTCGCACCGCTCGCGGACACCAAGGGCATCAACATCACCCTGCACAATTTTGCCGTGAGCCCGATGCGCATGCATGACTGGCAGGCCGAATCCAACCTCGCCAATGTGTCGCTTTCTCTGAGCGGTTGGAAAGAACCCATCGCGTTTCGCACCGGCCAATTCACGCTTTCGGGTGGAAAACTCGACGCGCAATTTGTCGCCGACCTCGCGACCGCCGCCGATATCAAGGGAACCGTGAATGTGCCTGACTTTGAGCATCCGCAAGTGAATCTGGAAATGAGTTCCTCGCTGCTTGACGTAGACAAATTGCTTGAAGTTGCGGGTGGCAGCCCGGGGATTTCCACTTCGCCCGAGCCGGGGGCTACTATCCCGCCTGCGCCCTCCGCAACCGCCGCGCCGGTGAAAGCGCCGTCCAAAACTCCGGCGAAAGGGAAAGCCGCACCAGCCCCAGCTGCCGCTCCTCCTTCCGCGCCACCGGCCAAAAGCGAGCTCATCGCGCACGGGCACATCAACATCGAAAAAATCACGACGAAGCCGTATTCCGTCGGGCCCGCAAATGTGGAGATTCGCGTGTACACGGATCGCGCCGAACTGTGGCCGATTTCCATCGGCATGTACGGCGGCACGCTGCAAATCTCCTCGCGCGTGGACCGCGTCACCGATCCTGCGCGCTTCACCGCCAACGTCCAGATGCGTAATCTGGATGTCGCAAAAGTCCTCGATGCAAATCCCGCGGCGCGCGGAAAAATGGATGGGACTGGGGAACTCGACCTGCAGCTTCTCGGCAGCCTGAGCGATGCCTGGAAAAAAACTCTTTCCGGCACGGGAAAGTTTGCTGTACGGAACGGACACTTGCCCGGCGTCAATCTGGCCGGCGCCGCGGAATCCGTCGCCAAAATGGCGGGCGTCGGCGGGAACACGCCGTTTACCGTTCTCGATGGGGACATCGTCATCGCCGACCAGCGCGTCTCCAGCAAACAGATTCATCTGGATTCGTCCGTCGGAATCGTGGACCTGCGCGGCAGTGTGGGACTCGACGGCACACTCGACTACCAAGGTTCTGCCACTGTGAATCCTGCGGCAGCTCTGGGCTCCGGCAAGGTTGGCAGCGTTGTAGGTGGCCTGATCGGCAGCCGCGTCGGAAAAATTACCGTGCCCTTCGCGCTGGGCGGAACGATCGAAAGCCCGAAAGCAGAGCCCGGCAAGGGCGTCCCAAGTTTCGGCACACCCACCACTGCGACGGGTGCCGCGCCATCCTCCACGCCCGTCGGCCAGCAGCCCAGCGTGCAGGACGACGTGAACTCTCTGAAAAGCTTGTTCAAGAAACATTAGTGGGACAGGCTTCCAGCCTGTCAGCCTTTCTGAACCGCGCCAAAAGTCAAAACCGACAGGCTGAAGCCCGTCCTACGCAGCCAGAGCCAGCCGATAAAAACTAAGCGCCGCATCCCCTTGCTCGACGACGCGCGCAAGCTCCAGTTCCCCCACAATTTCCGGCAGCTCGCGCTTCCTCAAATGCTCCACGATCACGCGCCCCTCCGGCGCCACGAGAGGCGATTCGCCAAGCGCATCCAAAGCGCTCTCGTATTCTTCATTGGCCGCATATGGCGGATCCAGAAAAATAAATTGCGCGTGAACGTGCCGCATTTTCAGCTGCTCAATCGCGCGCGCCACCTTCACGCCGAGCACCTCGGCATCCGCCCCGATTCCGAGTGACCCGAGATTGCGCCGGATCAGCTCCACTGCGGGCGCATGCTGCTCCACAAGAATCGCGTGCCGCGCCCCGCGGCTCAACGCTTCGATCCCCACCGCTCCAGTGCCCGCATACAGATCCACAAACGTGCCGCCCGCCACCGCCGGCCCCAAAATATTAAAGAGCGTCTCCCGCAGCCGGTCACTCGTCGGCCGCAGCATCTGCCCCTTCAGGCTGCGCAGCGTCCTGCTCCGATATTTTCCGGCAATCACGCGCATGATGAGAGCCCTTGGAACCACAGATGAACACAAATGAACACAGCAAAAGAAGAGGCAAAAGCGATAGCAATAAAAACGCCAGGGCTGGCGCCATTTGCTATCCATAGTCCCAGCTGCGCAATACCAGGCGCGTCTTGATTCGGAGTTATTTCTCTTTCTTTATCCGTGTTCATCTGTGTGCATCTGTGGTTCCAAAACATTTATCCGACGGAAGCGAGCTGATACCGCCGCTGCCACTCCACCGGAAGTTGCGCCAGCAAACGCAGCCGCGCCGGCTCCGCCTCGGGCGGCTCGACGAGCGAGAGCGCTTCGCGCCGCGCCATCTCCAGCAATTCAAAATCGCGAATCGGATTGGCGATATGAAAACCGAGTTCGCCGTGCTGCCGCGTGCCGAAAAATTCTCCAGGCCCGCGTAATTTCAAATCCGTTTCCGCGATCTCGAAGCCGTTGGTCGTGCGCACCATGGTTTCCAGGCGCACTTGCGCGGTCTCTCCCGGATTTTTCGGCGCGATCAGGATGCACGTGCCTTTTTCTCCGCCGCGCCCGATGCGCCCGCGGAGCTGGTGCAGCTGCGAGAGGCCGAAGCGGTTGGCGTGCTCGATCACCATCACCGTCGCGTTCGGCACGTCGACGCCGACTTCGATCACCGTCGTCGCCACCAGGATATCGATTTCGTGCCGCCGAAACTCGTCCATCACGCGCTCTTTTTCCTCGCTCTTCATGCGGCCGTGCAGCAGGCCCACGTGCCGGTCACGAAAAATCACGCTGCGCAGCTTCTCAAATTCCACGATTGCCGCTTTCAGCGAGCGCTCCGATTCCGCCGATTTCGATTGCTCGATCACCGGATACACCACGTACGCCTGTCTTCCTGCCGCCATTTCCCGGCGCAAAAAATCCCACACGCCCGGCAGATTTCCTTCCGAAGAAACGCGCGTCACAATCGGTACGCGCCCCGGCGGCATCTGGTCAATCACCGAAATATCCAGATCGCCGTACAGTGTGAGCGAAAGCGTGCGCGGAATCGGAGTCGCCGTCATCACCAGCACATCCGGCGCCGCGCCTTTTTCCATCAATTCCTTGCGCTGCAGCACTCCGAAGCGGTGCTGCTCATCCACGATCACGAGGCCCAGCCGCGCAAATTCCACCTGCGGCTCGAGCAGCGCGTGCGTGCCCACCACCAGCTGCGCGGCCCCGGACCGCACGCGCTCGAGCGCCGCCTTCTTCTCGGACGCTTTCAAGCCGCTGATGAGCAACTCGACGCGGTACCCAGCGCGCGCGAATATTTTTTGCGCGGCCAGGAAATGCTGCACCGCGAGAATTTCCGTCGGCGCCATCAGCGCGGCCTGAAAGCCATTCTCGATCACGATCGTCGCCGCCTCCAGCGCTACAATTGTTTTGCCGCTTCCCACGTCGCCCTGTAGCAGGCGATTCATCGGCACGCCGCGCTCCAGGTCCGCCGCAATTTCGGCGAGCGCACGCTTCTGCGCGTCCGTGGGCTTGAACGGCAGAATGTGCTTGATCGCATCGCGGATGGCCGGCTCTCGCACTCGAAATGCAATTCCAGCCTGCTGCTGCGCCGATTTCTTCCGCATGGCCACGCTCAACTGGTAAAAGAAAAATTCCTCGAAGATCAGCCGCATGTGCGCCGGCGAACGAAACGAATTGAGCGCGTCTACGGGTACCGTCGCCGGCGGAAAATGCACGAATTGGATCGCCTCGCGCCGCGAAGGAAACTTGTATCGCTCCAGAATTTCCGCGGGCAGCGGGTCGGGCAACCTCCCGGAGAATTGCTCCAGAGCCTGATACACGATGCGCCGCATCGACCGCGAACTGATCCCGCCAATAGCCTCATAGATGGGAACTATGCGACCGACTTCGGTCGAATCCGCATCCTCCTCGCCCAGCATTTCATACTCCGGATTGATCATCTCGATGCGCCCGGGCCGCATCGCATCGAGCTCCGCTTTCCCGTACAGAACGAGCTGTTGCCCAGCCTTGAATCTTTTCTCCAGATACTGCCCGTGAAAAAATTTGCAGGCGAGCGCCCCGGTATCGTCGCGCACGAGCAGATGATAAATCCCGCCCTGCGCCCGTCCGTAACGCACGAGGCTGCCGCTGAGCACCTGTGCGCGAATCGTATAAATGCGACCTGGCCTGATATCTCGAATTTTGGCGAAGTGGATGCGATCTTCGTACCGAAAGGGCAAATACCCGAGCAAATCCTCAAATGTTCGCAACCCGCGCTGCGCCAGGATTTCCGCGCGGCGCGGCCCCACGCCCTTCAGGTACATCAGCTCGGTTGCAGGCGTCACGGACATTTCTTGTTTATATCACGCACGAGTAGCACAGCCACTCCTGGCTGTGCGGTTTTCGAGATCGATTGCGTCGCGAACGCGTGGATGGGCGAGCGCCTGGAAAACCGCACAGCCAGGAGTGGCTGTGCTACTAGCCCCTTGCAATCGCCGACGGCATGGGAAAAGATGAATAGTTTGCGCCCGCGCCACAGGAGGCGTGTTTGCCGCTCGAACGGCTCAACAGAAACGACGCAAAGGTTCTCCTGCTCTGGATCCTCGCGGGCATCCTCGGCGCGTACGTAGCCTACACGCATTTCTACCAGGCATTCCCTGAAGCCTCGGTCGATTTCAAAGTCCCGCGCGCGGATGCCTTGGCCGCAGCCAGGCAATTTGCAGCCGCACAAGGCGCGCAGCTAGCCGGCTACGATTCCAGCATCGTTTTTGAAGTAGACGACACGGCGAAAACCTACCTCGAACGCGAAGTAGGCCTCCAGCAAGCCAACCAGATGATGGCGCACGAGATCCATATCTGGTACTGGCAGACGCGATTCTTCCGCCCCTTGCAAAAAGAGGAATTCGATGTGCGCGTCGATCCGGCCGGCGGCATCATCGGCTACAACCATGAGCTCGAAGAGGCCGCTCCCGGCACGCGTCTCGAACGCGGCGCGGCGCAAGCCGCAGCGGAATCTTTTCTGCGCGACACCCTTCACATCGACCTTTCCCTCTACGATTTTCGCGACGAGGAAGCCAATTTCACCGAGCGCCCCGCGCGCCGCGACTGGAGTTTTTCCTGGGAACGCCGCGGCTTCCGCG
>Ga0206870_1154_pt1 | contig 16511 bp, 12 predicted proteins | sample Alteio_BWOrgCont_36_FD_152620 | JGI IMG/M metagenome (GOLD analysis project Ga0206870, IMG submission 152620) | Enriched cells from forest soil in Barre Woods Harvard Forest LTER site, Petersham, Massachusetts, United States -... | ecosystem: Environmental > Terrestrial > Soil > Temperate forest >... | reverse complement strand
ATCGCTCACCACGATGATTTGCCCATAGTCGCGCCAGGCCACCGACGCCACGTCCGCGGTGGGCAGCACCTTGAGCTGGCGCTCGATTTCGCCGGGCAGTTCGCGCGCGAGCTTGTCCGAGGTTGTGATGAGCGCCGCGGGCGACGTCGGCCCGTGCTCGGCCTGGCCCAGCAGGTCCACGGCGACCATCTCCACGTCGGCCGAATCGTCCGCGATCACCAGCACCTCGGTCGGACCCGCTAGCAAATCGATCCCCACCTGCCCGAAAAGCTGCCGCTTCGCTTCGGCCACGTACGCGTTTCCCGGGCCGACGAGCATATCCACGGGCGCAATCGTTTCGGTGCCCAGCGCCATCGCCGCAACCGCCTGCACGCCGCCAAGCAAATAGATTTCGTCCGCGCCACCCAGGGCCATGGCGGCAATCGTTTCCGGATAAGCTTTTCCCTCAATCGGCGGAGTGCACGCGATCACGCGCTCCACGCCCGCTACTTTTGCCGTGACGATGCTCATGTGCGCCGAAGCGACCATCGGGTATCGTCCGCCCGGAACGTAGCAGCCTGCGCTGCCAACCGGAATGTTGCGGTGGCCCAGGCGCACGCCCGGCATCGTTTCCACTTCGATATCTTTCAAAGCGGCCTTCTGATACTCAGCGAATTTCCGAATCTGGGCCTGCGCGAACTGAATATCATCGACGGTTTCGCGCGGCACCGACGCGACCAGCGCATCGATTTCTCCGGGCGAAAGGCGAAAGCTCGGCGGGGACCAGCGGTCCAGCTTTTCCGATAGCTCCCGCACGGTACACGGGCGGGCTGTGGGTGGGCAAATTCATCAAGACGGTGACGTACCAGGAAGTGAGCGAAGGGGCGAGCGCTGAAATCGCCGAATATTGTTCGCGGCTGTGCGCGATCGAACGATTCTGGGCGCACAAAGAGCAGGCGGACCTGCGGCTGCGGCGCTATGCGGGGAAAAATGTGGGGCTTGGCGCGCGCTCGGGAGGCGAGTCATAAGCGCCGCAAACGAGCAGGCCACCGCACCGCTTGCGGCTCCGTTCCGGCTTGACGGCCGCGTGGCGCTGGTAACCGGCGCTGGCCGCGGCATCGGCGCGGAGGCAGCCGTTGCGCTGGGCGCGGCGGGCGCGCAACTCATCCTGCTCAGCAGGACGAAAAGCGATCTTCAGGAAGTGGCGCAGCGCGTCGAGGACGCGGGAGCTAAGGCGAGCCTGATCGTTTGCGACGTCAACGACGGCGCGCGAGTGCGCGCCGAGATAGCGCGCATCGATCGGCTCGATATTCTGGTGAACAACGCCGGGACGAACATCCCCGAGCCGTTTCTAGACGTTTCCGAGGATCATCTCGATCAAATGATCGCGCTGAATGTGCGGTCCGCATTTCTGGTGGCGCAGGCGGCGGTGCGCAAAATGCTCGAAGCACGCGACCGTCGCGAGCGCGGCGCCTCGATCATTCAGATTTCCTCGCAGATGGGGCACGTGGGCTCGCCCCGGCGCACCGTTTATTGCATGACCAAGCATGCTATCGAGGGGCTCACCAAGGCCATGGCCGTGGAGCTGGCACCAAACAACATTCGCGTGAACGCCATCGGCCCCACATTTATTGAAACTCCGTTGACCGCCACCTTCTTCGAGAATGCGGAGTTTCGCTCGTGGGCCATCAACCGCATCCCCATGGGGCGCATCGGGCGCATGGACGAAGTTACCGGCGCGATTGTATTTCTGGCTTCGCCGGCAGCTTCGCTGATTACAGGCGCCAGCCTGACCATCGACGGGGGCTGGACCGCACAGTAGACGCACGGCGAGAAAAAGAGTTCAGAGGCCGCGCAGAGCGCGCTTTGGTGTGCAAGCGACGCGGCGGCAATCACTCGGCAAACTTGTAGCCGAGTCCCACCACGGTGTGAATCAACTGCGGATTTTTAGCGTCCTCTTCGAGCTTTTGCCTCAGCCACGCCACGTGCACATCCACCGTGCGCGTGGAGGGAGTCGCTTCGTAACCCCACACTTCGTGCAGAAGCGTCTCGCGCGAAAGCGTGGTACCGCGATGCTCGATAAAGTAACGAAGCAGCTGAAATTCCTTTGCGGAGAGTTGCACCGGCCGGCCTTCGCGCGTCACTTCCGTGCGCCGCAGGTCCACGTGTACCTTCCCGAAATCGTGGCCCTCGTTCTTTTTCTCTTTCTCAGCAACCCTTGCGGCGCGGCGCAACAGCGCATCGATACGCGCGAGCAGCTCCGCCATTTTGAATGGCTTGGTGAGGTAATCGTCGGCGCCGGTTCGCAAGCCGACGACTTTGTCCATCGTCTGCCGGCGCGCGGTGAGCATCAGGATCGGCGTATTCGAGCCTTCGTGGCGCAATTTCTGGCACACGGTGAGGCCGCTCTGTCCGGGCAGCATCAGGTCGAGCAAGATCAGGTCGAAGCGCTCCTGAGTGGCCAGTTCGAGCCCCTGAAGGCCGTCTTTGGCAACCGAAACGGTATAGCCTTCCTTGCGGAGGCGATCCCGCAAGGCGGTGACCAGCCCGGCCTCGTCCTCGACGATCAAAATCTTTGCGTCCATTGCGAGTGCGTTCTTGTCGGCAGACGCCATCGGCAAATCGACCCTTTCAATGCCGGGAAGTATGCGCTTCATTCAAGCCCTTGCTTGTTCCGTTCGCGGCGGGAACTGGAAAGTGCAGCACGAAACTCGTTCCCCGTCCCAGCTCGCTGCTTACGGTAACACTTCCGCCCATTCCCTCCATCATGCGCTTTACGAGATGCAGGCCCAAGCCCACGCCGCGAATTTGGCCGTCGCGCACCGCCTGCACGCGATAAAACGGCTCGAAGATGTGCGGCAGGTCCTCGGCGGGAATGCCCATGCCCTTGTCTTCGACACTCAGCTGCACTTCGGGCGACTGGCTGCCGTTGACCGCCGCGGCCCGCACGCTCAGCCAATGCGTCGGGCCGCAATATTTGATCGCGTTGCTGATCAAGTTTTCCACGCACTTGGCGACCGCTTCCGGATCGGCCTCGACCATGGGCAGCCCTTCGCTGATTCTCTTCTCGACCATAAATTCCGCGTCGCGCAGCATCGGCTCCGACCTGGACAAGCTCTGCTCGGCGATTGTCCCCACATCGATGGGCCGCCGATCGTACTCCGACCGCTCGATCTTTCCCGAAGCAAGCAGCAGCACCTGGTCCAGCAACTTTTCCAGCCGGCCTCCCTGGTCTTTCAAAATTCCCGCGTACTCTTCGATCTGTTTCGGGTTATCGACCACGCCATCCGCCAGATTCTCTACTGCCGAGCTGATCACCGCGAGGGGCGTGCACAGTTCATGCGAAACTCCGGCAATAAACTGCATCTGCAGACTGGCAAAACGTTCGGCGCGGCGCGCCACAGAGAAAACCAGCACGAGGCTGCCCGCCAATATCGAGAGCAATCCAAGTCCAATGGCCAGATTTACGCGGCGCCACGAACCCTCCGCGGCCCCTAACGATCCGGAACGTTGCTCGGCCACGAGCTGCCACTGCCGGTTAGGAGCGCTCGACTCCACGAGTGGGTGGCCCCGTCGCCGTGCCTCTTCCGAAACGGAGTCAATCAGGTTTACCTGCGCATCGGGCGCGGTAATCGAAGCCGGAAAATTGTCGGTCGCATAGAGAGCGGTGTAGGGCGGTTTGGCCGCCCGCACGGCCGTAGCAAAGTCCAACTGACCGAAATGGCGGTCGACCAGTTCCGGCAAATACACACGCCGCAAAAAGCTTCCGTTCATTTCCACGATCAGAAAGCCTGCGGGGCGCACGGTTCCGGCCCGCTGGGCAGCGGAGCCGGAGTTCTCCGGCGAAGCCGCAAAAATGGGCCGGAACAGGGCAGGAGTCTGCTCGTCAAACGTCCAAGGATAGTAAGCAGCGTCGTGCTCCGCCATCGGCGAGCCCAGCTTGTGCGCTTCCGCCCCTAATAATTGGCGGAGCGGTTCCAGGCGCGCGGGCCAGGAAGCGTCCTGAAATTGCTTGCTGTCGAGATCGAGCGATTTCAGCGCCTCCTTTTGCCGGTCTCCGACTTCCCACACAAACACGCCATCGACAAAGCCGGAACGGGAGGTCGTCTTGATCCAGGTCGTATAGCGGCTCAACACTTGCGATTCGGCGCTCGCGCCTGGCGTTTCCGGACTGATTTCGAAACTCTCGCACAAGCGGTCAAAATCGTAGGAAAATTCCTGGCTGAAATTCTTCACGCTGGCGTCAAGCGCGCCTTCCATGCGCGCCTGCTCGGCCTGGCTGATTTCTCCGGTCCATCGGTACTCGAGAATGCCCAGCGTGGCCACCACGGCCGCCATCGCCACAACGGCGATCAGTTCGAGCACCGATCTTTTCGTCCACTTCATGACTTCCGGTTCATGACTTCCGGCGCCTTATGTTTTGACGGATTTCACCCGCCAACGTATTCGGACGTAGCTCGCCCCGCACGATGAATCGCTCGACGGGGTTCCCAAAGCCAAAGCTGTACGCAGTATAACGCCAGCGCGATGTGGCGGCGCGATCAGCAGCCTGGCAGGTGCCTTCTTTGTGCAGGAATCCACGTGGGGAGAAAATCAGGAAGTGGGAAACTGAACCGCCTTGGCATTCGCGGCTGCCGGCGATTCGAACTGGCGGATGTGCGAAATCACAAAGGCGCAAGGGAATTTGTGGCTCCGCGGTTATTGCGACTGTCCGCTGGCACCGCTCCCGCCGCTGCCACCCGGACCGTCGTCCCTGCTGCCAAGCGTCGTGCCATTGGGCAGCACGAGCTTGATGAGGTTCCCCACCGGCGCTCCACTGCGCGAGGGATTCAAAGTAATCGTAATCTCATCGCCCGTCTTGATAATTTCGCGGCTCCAGCCGTTTCGCGCCAGCTTGCCAGGGCTCAGCGTCTCGCAGCCCCAGTGGATAGTCTCGCCTTTGTCGTCCTTCACGTCGAAGTAGATCTGCACGTGCGGGTTGGCCCACTCGAACTCCGTGACCGTTCCCTTCAGCGTGATCGAGTCCTTGCCGTAGTACAAGCCCGTGCCGTGATGGGCGAACGCCGTAGCGCAAACCACGAAGATCCCGGATGACAAGGCGCACATTGCGAGCAGCTTTTTCATCGGCCACCCCCCCAAGATTTCTCACCCTGGTTCGCTGGAAAGCTTCTGCGGCGGAACGGCTGCCACTATTCGGTAGGTAGCAGTTGCTTGCCATCGGCAAAGACCAGCTTCTGCAAAAATCCCACCGGAGCGCCATTTTTTGCGGCCACCAGCGTGATCGTGATCTGATCGCCAGCCTTCACCGAATCCTTGTTCCAGCCCGCGCGAATCAGCCGGCCCGGGCTGAGAGTCTCGCAGCCCCAATGCTCCACGTGACCGTTAGACTGTTTCACGTCGAAGTAGATTTGCGCGTGCGGATTCGCCCAGTTAAATTCCGTGACGATGCCCTTCAGCGTTACCGGTTTGCTCTCATCGTACGCGCTGTTGCCGTGGTGCGCACGCGCCACCGGGCCGAGCGCCACAAGCAGACTCACCACCCAAAGCGAGACGTTGAATCGTTTCTTCATTCCGCCATTCTTCACCGCAGAGACGAATTCCCCGCCGTGTTACAACGCAAAACTCGATACTCCCTAATTATCATACCCGGCATTGCGGCACAAGCAGCGCGCCTTTCTGCATGGCCCCGGCGCGCGCCTTCCACGCCCCGAACTAGAATCAAAGTTCTGTCTCGATCTTGGCTCTCAAAGTCCACTCTCGGTCCGGGTGGTTTCCGATAAAATCTCCCCCGCCCATTATGGCTGGAGGAACTACTTGAGCCTGCAATCCACCATTGAAACACTCGTCATCGCCAATCGCATCCTTGCGCAGAAAGGCGTGCTCGATTCTTTCGGCCACGTTTCCGCGCGCCACCGGGAGAATCCGGAGCGCTATCTCATGTCTCGGGCGCGCGCGGCGCGGGTCGTAACCGCCGAGGATATTCTCGAATTCACCCTCGACAACAAGCCCATCGACGCGCGCGGCATGCGCATCTTCGGCGAATGCCCGATTCATGGCTGCATCTACCGTGCTCGTCCCGACGTAATGGCCATCTGCCACAATCATGCCTATGCCCTGCTGCCTTTCGCCGTCACAAAAACCCCCATGCGGCCCGCCATTCACATGGCCTCCGCCATTGGAGAAGAAGTTCGCACCTGGGACATACGCGACCAATTTGGCGAGACCAATCTCCTGGTCACTACAAACGAAATGGGCGATTCGCTCGCTGCTTTTCTCGGCAACCGGCCAGCGGCGCTGATGCGCGGCCACGGCAGCGTGGTCGTCGGCAAATCGATACCGGAAATGGTCTTCACGTCCTACTATCTGCAGATCAATGCCGAAGTCCTGGTGCACAGCCAGAGTCTCGGAAAGGTGCAGTACCTATCGCAGGAAGAAGTCAAGCTGAGCGCGGCTCTGAATCTTTCCCCGCTGGCGCAGGAGCGCGTCTGGGAAGATTGGGTGCTGCAAGCGGGTTTTCCGTCGCCTTCGGCCAAATGACCCCAGCTCAAGGCGGGACTCTATCGCGTTGCGGCGCGGCCTCTCCGGTATCGCCTCGGATGAAATCGCAGGCCGCGCTCGCGAATGGTGGGGCTGGCTTGCTTGCAGAAGCGCACAAAAGGAATCGCCGCCCGAACCGGCCAGATGGATAACCAAGCCCGCTCGAGCGGCGAAATTTCTATATGAATTTGCGCTACTTCTTGCCCGCCGCCGGCATGCGAATGCGATTGGTGAAGGCGTTCTCCTCGGAGTACACGCAGAAGAGCTCTTCCATCGCCGCGTCCTTGCCGGAGAGAAGCTTGAAGATCTTCGTATCGCCCACCCAGGTCTTGGTGTAGGCCTTGGGATCGTCAACGACGAGCTGCATGGTGAGCGTGTCGTGGTCGACGCGCTTGTAGCGCTCGGTGAGGTGCAGCTGGTCGCTGTGCGGATCGCCGTAGAAATCGAGCCAGCTCTTGTCGTTGAACCCGATCGTATCGACGATAAACGTATCCCCTTCCCAGTGCCCGATCGAATCTCCCATCCACGTGGGTTCGGGATCCTTCGGATGCGGGCGCCCGTCGGTCCAGATCTGGCGAAAGGCATGTTCGCGCTCGAAGAACATGAACATTCGGTCGGGAAGCTGGACGATCTCGTGGGGTTGCGGGAAAAACATGATGCGGGGAATTCCCGAAGGATCGCACTGCAGGATCGGGTCATTCCCGCCCGGCTGAGCCTTCGGACCATATCCCGGCTTCGCTTCGTCGTACCGGGCCTGAGCCCAGGCTGTGAAAGGCGGGTGATCCTTGCTCGGCGTCGCGTAAATGCCCTGCCCAGGAGTGCGGTTGAAGAAATCCCACATTCCCGACAAATCGTGCGGATCGAACGGAGCCGTGGAACCCTTGGCTCCCGCCTGATCCTTTGGCATCTGCGCCACCATTACGGCAGGCACGAACAGTCCGGCCGCCAATGCAATCAGCAACGCTTTAAAGCCGGTTCGCATTTTCGGAAACTCCTCTCATCGGTCGATTCCACTCAATCTCCCGGAGTCGCACCCGGATCCACTCATCGAAAAAGGTCTCGCGCACCTAGAAAATTTCCCACACGTGGAACCGCAACTATCCCACACGCTATAGGCTAGTCTAGTTATCACAGCCGTATCGGGAACACAAGCTTGGCGGAAGGCTGGGATGCAAAACCGTGCTTCCCTCCCCACTTGCGTTACGCGTAGGACGGCAGCCCGTTCTGCCCGGTTACACCTCGCCAGTGCGCCCCAATTCCAGGTGCCTGCTGAGAAGTGGATTGGCGGGCGCGAACTTCAGCTCAAAGATCACCAGAGTGATCGATCGAGAGGAAATGAAGACCTAGAACGAGAATTTGAGCGCCACTTGCACCAGCCGAGGAGGAGCCGCGTTGATCACATGGCCGAAAAGCGCATTGTCCACATCGCCGCTGACGGCCACCGGTCCGAAAAATTGGGTGTGGTTGAAAATGTTGAACGTTTCCAGGCGGAACTGTACTTGCTTCGTTTCCCGGATTTGGAAGTCTCGCAGCAGCGCCAAGTCCGTGTTGAACATTCCGGGCCCAGAGAAATATCGTCGGCCCGCGTTCCCAGGAGTGCCCAGGGCATTGTCGGTAAAGGCTGCGGGATTGAAATACTGGAGCGCGCTGTTGCTGTGAGGATTGGTGATGCTCAAGGGCGCGCCCGTCCTGTCAGGCAGGTCCAGATATCGATTATTGACACCGTTCGGGCTGCTTCCTTGCAAGGAATTGTCGCCGTCCGTGCTCAGGGTAACCGGGAAGCCGCTGGCAGCGCGGGTGATTCCGGAGATCTCCCAGCCCTGCAATGCAAGGCGAGCGTGGGACGTTAACCGTTCCAGCGGCAATTGGTAGTTGTAGGTGGCCACAAAACTATTCGTCAAGTTGTAGGCCGAAATTCCTCGCGTAAGGGCGAAATCGAAGGGGTCCACGGCATCCGCAAGCGATGAGGCTTCGTCGATCGATTTGCTGTACGTATAGTTGAGTGAAAATGTAAGGCGTTTGGACGAACCTTTATAGCTCACCTCAAATGCATTGTAGTTCGCGTTTCCGACGCTCCCGATATAGTCGTCATTGCCATAGTAGTTCCCAGCCAGCAGCGGGTTGTTATTGATGAGGCTCGGGTTCAAGGTTCCCTTACCAATCACCCCACCAATGCGCGTGCCTTGAAGCTGCGATCCCGCGGGATAAGTGACTCCGCCGAAAGTGATCGTCTTCGCGAGATCGTAGGAAGCGTTTTCACCTCCCGGCCCGCAAGACTCACCCGTCGAAAGCACACCCGGTTGATCGAGCATCAAGCAAAGGGCCGGATTACCTGGATCAGCGGAAAACACGAGAAGCTGATGATGGGTTTCGGCCCCCACGTAACTCAGACTCAAAACGGTCTGTCTGGGCATTCGCCGCTCGACGGAAAGGAAATACTGTTCGGTATAAGGATATGTGTCCCACGGTACCGGCGCTGTCATTCCCGACTGCGGGTTGTAATGTCCGTTGTATTCGATGGTTGAATTCGGGTTCTTGACCGTGGCGCCGAGAGCCGGAAACGGAAGGGGGTAGGGGGTATTGTTCTGTGTGCCGTCGATCAAGTTGTAGGGCGTGGCAAACAGACCGTTGTATACCGTACCGCTCAGGCCGTAGGGAGGCTGAGGCTCGTCGACGCCAATCGTGTTGCCCTGAATAATGGTGTCAAAAACTCCGTAGCTGGCGCGGATGCTGGTCTTTCCAGCTCCCCCAAAAAGCTTTCCTAAGAATCCATCGCTCTGGTTCGGCGAATATGCCAGGCCGATTCGAGGAACATATCGAAACTTCTCGGGCACCAGCGTGTTCGGAACTCCCTTATCCGTCACATATACCAACCCGGGAAATGCGTTGGTAAACACCTGCGACTGTTCACCCGGAATAAAGGTGGGCACCTGATTGTATTTTTCCGACCAGAATTGCATCAACTCGACCCGCAACCCGTAATTGAAGGAAAGGTTCGGCTTGATCCGCCAGGAATCCTGCCCATACCAGCCGACATACTTATGCCGCGGATAGTAATGCCTCGAGTCTTGCTGGTTATATTGGCCAGGCGCGCCAATCAGATAATCGGCAAACTCACTGCCCGTCTGGTAACCGGTGAAGACGAAGGTGCCGTTGAACTCCGCATCGGGATTCACGTTCACCTGCTCGAAACTGAATAACGCTCCCAGCTTGAGGCTGTGAGCGCCCATGATCCTGGAAAAGCCGTCGCTCAGATTCCACGTAGTGTTGGTCTGGGCAACGTTGGTGATCGGCAATCCAAATACGAAATCGTTGAAGAAGGTTATGTTTTCAACTCCTGTATCTTTAGGATCCAAAGGATAGATACCAGGCGTTCCCGCTCCGGTCACAAATCCCTGCGATTGATAGCTTGGCCCGAGTCCTCCGTCTGGCTGTCCTACAACGTTGGCGCTTCGCATCACGCTGAAATGCGCTTCGTTTACCGTGTTGGCGCCGAACGTTTTGGTATCTCCCAGACTGATCAGTTGCGAGCGGCCGTAGTTCAAACCGTCGAAACCAGGCACGGTCGCGCCGCCCTGCCCGCTTGGAAATGGATTGTTCAAGCGGTAGTCGTCAAAAAAGTAGTAAGCCGAGAGATTCCCCCAGCGCACCCCAGGCTTGTCAATGCGAAAACCCCATTTGTCGTCGCGGACTCTCTCGCTCGCCTGCGCTGCGAAGGTATCCGGGCCATCATTCGGCGCCGGAATATACTGCAAGAGTCTTTGCGCGGGAACCGCCCAGGCCGATTGCGGGATGATGTTGTTCGGGAACACGCACTGCGAGGAATTCGTGCATCCCCAGTACGGCTCGCCACTGGAAACCGGATAGCCCAGGGAATTTTGAAGCTGCGCCGCCAAACCAGCCCCCTGCACGTTGCCAGTGAGCGAACTGGCTGTGTCGCTGAAGTTGCCGCCGCGTTCGGCCGCGGACGGCACTGCAACGAGTCCGGTATCCACGCCTTCGACCGTGCGGGTTCCTTGATAATCTCCAAAGAAGAAAAGCTTGTCTTTTTTGATCGGCCCACCGATCGTTCCGCCGAATTGATTCTGCTGATAAGTCTCGCGTTCGGGCGAAAAGTAGTTCCGCGCATCGAGGTCGGTGTTCCGCAAAAATTCGAAGACGTTGCCGTGCAAGTGGTCCGTCCCGCCCTTGGTAACGGCATTCACGATACCGCCGGCGTAGTTGCCGAACTCCGCGTCGTAATTGCTCGTCAGCACCCGGAACTCGGAAATCGAGTCGAGATTCGGAATAATGCTCGTGCCGCCGTTCATTTCCTCTTTCACATCGGAACCATTCACCAGGAACCCGTTGGCGTCTTCCCGTTGCCCGGTAATGGATTGATTACCCGGATTGAGGTCGCCGGAAGGCGGAATGGCCACCGTCACACCCGCCATCACCACCGAATCAGGCGTCTGCGTCGACATGGGCACGATGCCGGGCTGCAGTGCCAGCAGGTCGGTGTAGCTCCTTCCGTTGAGCGCAACACTCGTCATCACTGGGCTGCTGACCACTTCCCCCATTACCGTGCTTTGCGTCTCCACCTGAACTGCATTCGCCTCAACTGTTACCTCCTCCGTCTCGCCGCCTATCTGCAGCTCAATATCGGCGCTGAGCTTCGTATTCACGTCAATGTTGATGGCTGTTCGTTTATACGGTTTGAAGCCAGTGTGATTCACGTTGAGTTCGTATTGCCCAACCGGCACGTTCGGAAACCCGTAAAGTCCATCCGCGCTCGTCTGCGCCGTTTGTTGCACTCCCGTTGCGGTGTTGTGGAGCGTCACCGCCGCATCCGGTACAACGCTCCCGCTCGGATCCTTCACCGTTCCTGAAATGCTTCCCGATGTAATCTGAGCCTTGGCGCTCGATGCGGAGAGGCACAGTACAAAGAGCGCCGATAGCAACATCAGGAAAGTTCGGGATCGAGTTTGCAGTGCCGCTGGTTCGCTGCCCCTTGGTTTCACGTGGCCTCATCAATCTTCTTTGATCAATTAGCTGGCGTTCGGCTGAGCCTTCAATTACTTCTTGTGAAGCTTTGCGATCGGCGGTTGGTTCTTCACATCGGGTACGCTGGCGCGCTCACGTTATTGTGTTGGCTTGGGCAGATACTTGGCGTGGCAATCCTCGCAGACCTGGTCGATATCGTCGCCAATATCGGAGAGCGATTTCGCATCTTTTGCGTTCGCCGCTTTGAAAGCCTTCGATCCCTGCGCGGTCAGTTGCTTTGCAAACTTGGTCCAATCGCCTTTATCTTTTGCTCTTCCCGGCATCAGCAACAGGTTGCCCGCTTCGGCCAGCATCAGCGAGCTGTCTTGCACTGTTTTCCATTCCTTGTCGTCTTTGGGCGCCGCGCTGGGCACTTTGAAGATCACGTCCGAAGCGGGCGCCACGATCCCCAGCATGATCTGCCGCACGGTACCCACCGGCTGAAATTCCGGCGCCTGCGCCATTGCCGCCCCTGCCATCGAAACAAGCATGAACCCGCCCAACCCCAGCAGACATCGCTTCATCTCTTCCTCCAGGACATTTCGCGTTTGAGAATTTTGGTCGCGCCAAACAATCTATATTGGAGCTTCGCCTTAAGTGGTGATCGGGATCACCCCATGTCTGTGCATATAATCGGCTGGAAATGCGAACGCCATCGGTTAAATGGGGGTAAAATCCTTTTTACACCGATTTAATACGAGCGGTTCCTGATCGATGCGATATAGTCGTGTTATTCGCTAGGTTTCACTAAGGTATCTTTCAGTAAAGTGGATGGGCACGAATGCTTGAACACTTGTTTGTTCGTCTCGAACACAACTGGCTCATCGTCTTTCTAAACGGCTCAGTGCTTACCTCCTCCATACTTGAAGTTACGCATTACTTCAGCATCTTTATGGCTGTCGGAGCCACGGTGATTGTCGATCTTCGCCTCCTCGGTCTCGCCGCGCAGCGACAGCCGGCAACTCAAATCAAAGAGCAGCTTTTTCCGTGGGTCTGGACCGGATTCTTTCTCGCACTGATTTCCGGATTTCTGATGTTTGCCGCCGATGCGCCAGAGTATCTCCACAATTCTGTGTTCCATCACAAGGTGGAAGTGGTGCTGCTTGCCGCTTTGCTCGCAGCCATCATTCAGCGCAACGTTCCGAGGTGGGACCACGGCCCTTCTCTTCCCCCAGCCGCAAAGATCTGGGCTGCCGTTTCACTTGTCGTCTGGGTTTGGACCATTCTCCTGGGAGTCAATGTTCCGGCACTCACGGGCGTTGGATAGCGTGTTCGTTTTGTAGCGACCCGATAATTTCTCGGCCGCCGCTCTCTCGTGAATTTCGCCTCCCGCGTTCCTAAAGCAATGATTGACGCTCGCGCGCTTCCAGTGCAGAGTTTTCTTAGGGGGTCCATGCCCATGGAGAACAAGATATGAGTCGCGGGAAGATCGCGTCGCTCGTTGTCCTCGTTCTATTGATAGTGGCTGTGCTTTACGCGCGCCACGCCACGCGGCACGGCTTCACCGCCCGGGAGCAACCCTCCGCGTTTGAAACTCTCGTCGCGCGCGCGGCCCGCAACATGGCGATTCCGCGCGACGCGCGCGACGAGGAAAATCCCTGGAAGGGCCTGGACACTCCCGACAACCTAAAGGAAGCGCGCGAGCATTTTGCCGATCACTGCTCCTCATGCCACGGAAACGACGGCAGCGGCAATACGGAGATGGGCAAAAATATGTATCCCAAGCCGCCCGATCTGCGTCTTCCGGCGACACAGAATCTCACCGATGGCGAGCTCTACTGGATCATCGAGAACGGAGTGCGCCTCACCGGAATGCCGGCCTGGGGCGACCCGCAATTCGAGATTCAGGATGACGATAGCTGGAAGCTCGTCCTCTTCATTCGCCACATGCCCCACTTAACCGCCGAAGACATGCAGGACATGCAAAGCTACAACCCCAAAGGAAAAATGGAAGAGGAAGACGAAGAGGAAGAAAACGCAGCTCACGGGGATCATGCCGACCACGGCGATAAAAAAGACGATATGAAGCACATGGACATGCAACACATGAACATGCAGGACATGCAGCACATGAATCACAGCCAGCCCCAGCAACAGAAGTAGCGTTCTGCTTTCAGTTCTTTGCTTTCAGGGTCCCGTCGTCACTTTCAGAGGATGCGCGAAATGTAGCTCGCCTCTTTAGAGGCGAGGCTTTTCGGCCCTGCTCTGCTTTTGCTTTCTTCGGGTGTCATTCCGTAAGGTTATGACTTTTTCGGCAATCGCATCGCAACCACCCTGCGTTGTCATCCTGATCGAGCCCGCTATAGGCGGGCGGTGTGAGGGATCTGCTGTTGCCTTTGTTTTTGGTGTCATTCCAAGCGAGCGAAGCCGACGGCCCGCAAGGGCTCGTCCTGCTTCGCGACGAGGAATCTCTCTTCGTGTTCTCGCGTCGCCACGCATTCACCAGAGGGCGCTTTTCTTCCAGCCTCTAGCCTCGAGCTCCCAGCCTCCAGACTCACTTCGCCAGGTACATGTACCCGACGAAGTTGTCACCCGGCGACGCAAACCACATGTGGCCTTTGGTGTCGTTGTTGATTTCCCGCATCCCGTTGCCCATCTCCGGCACCGGATATTCGGTGACCTTCAGCGTGTCCGGATCGATTCGTCCCACCGTGTCCATCATTCCCGATCCGTACCACACGCCATCCTTGTCCAGGCCGATGGCATACGGCGCAGGCTGCGCTCCCGGCAGCGCAATTTCCTTCGTCTCGCCCGTCTCCGGATCGAGCCGCCCGATTTTTCCCGCCGTAAACTCGGCGAACCAAACGATTCCGTGCGAGTCCACTTGAATGCGGCGGCGATTGCCCGGCGTCGGCGGTGTCCACGCCGAAACTTTTTCCGTCTTGTCGTCGACCTTGAAAATGCGCCCCGCGCCATTCGCTTCGGTGAACCAGATGTTGTAGAACTGGTCGAAGTTCCCGGCGTACGTCGCCGTCTCGGTCACGGCCGTGTACTTGTTGGTCTTCGGATCGAGCCGCCAGGACTTCGGGCCGCCCGACACCCACACCGTTCCCTTCGGATCCACGCGCACCGTGTTCATGCTGCGGCCCGCGCCTTCCGGAGCCGGCAGTTCCTGCATCTTTCCGGTCTTCTGATCGATCTTCACGAGCGTGCCGGTTTCAATCACCAGCCACAGCGTGCCATCCGGGCCCACATACGCCGAGCGAGTTCCCACGCGAGGCCTCTGGTTCGGAAGCAAATATTCTTTCAGCTCTCCGGTTTCCGGATTCAGTTTGCCCACGCCGTTGGCCGTGCCGAAATACGGCGCCCAGATGTTCCCCTGCTTGTCCGGCGTGACGTCCCAGGTCATGCGTCCGTCGGGCATTTCATACGTCACGTACACGATCTTGAACGCGTCGTCGGTGAACTGCTGCACCAGGTCCTTGTATCCCGGCATGTCGGCCGGCGATTCCGGCACCGACCCCGGCCCCGTGCCGAAGGTTTTCGCAAGCCAGCCCGACAGATCGGCCGCGTCCTGATCGTCCTTGATCTGGTTGATCACGCCGCCGCCGATGCGCGTGCGCTGGTCCGCAACTGCATCCTGCCAGCCCTTCAGGTCTCGCTGAACTCCGATCATGCTGCGGAAACCGTGGCAGCTTGCGCCGCAGGTCTGCACGAACCGCGCCTTCCCTTTGCCATCGGGCATCAGCTGAATGCCCTGGTAGATGGGAATGTCGGTCCACTTCACCCTTTGCTTCTGCATGGTCCAGTCGAGGTTGGTGTCCTGGCTGGCATTCAGGAACATTCCCGAGTAGGGATCGCTGGCGAAGCCGATCGCGGTTGCCTGCACGGTGTAATCGCCCGCGGGAAGTTCCGGCACTTTGTAGTGGCCGCTGCTGTCTGAGAAAACGATCACGCTCATCTTCGTGCGCGAATTCTGTGCGCGCACTTTCGCGCCGCGGAACGGCGCGCCGTCCGGGCCGTGGACGATACCCGTAATCGTCGCAGCGGGCGCGACCGACGCAAGAAACAAAATGGCAGCTGCGAGACCAAATATCTTTTTGCTTGGCGTACTTGGCATGACCGCTCCTTTTGTGGAAAGCGCCTTTGCGCGGGAACCCCGCTTTGACCGGCCCCTGCCAGGCCGCGCTAAACCAAGGACGCTCTCCCGCGTCCCACCCCTGATCACCGCTCAGATACTTGCTCGCCCACGCAACGCAACGCCGCCGAGCCTACCAAACTTCGCGACAAAGTGTCTACGCCCAATCCCTTCCGCGAAACTTCGGCGCATGTAGGTTCGACACCCAATTTCACCCGCCTCGACTCACCCCATCTCGCCGCGTGACGCCTTTCACTAGACCACGTTTAGCCGCCCTTCGGCGGCGATGGACGACTGAGAGACGGATACCTTCCTTGCGCTGTGCATGATCGAATATCTGGAAAACGCTGCCCGCCGCAGGATTGCCTCGCGGACTCAGCATCCGCATGAGGCTCTTCGGAGATTGGCGCATCTCTTTACCCAGCTCGCCGAAGCCGTCCGTCGCGTTGATGTAGTTCCGCAGCACGAGCTTTCCCGTTTCCATATCATCAGACAGCATGCATTCGATTGCCTCTTGCAACAGCGCCGTCCTAAACGCTGGATCGCGGCGTGCGCGCGCCTGTACCGTTTCCCGAAAGCTTCTTGTAAGTGCCATCTTACTTTTCTCCCTGTGCCTTCCGATTCTTGTAGTCCCGCCATCTTGAGATTGCGGCGGCGATGTCTCTGGATTGCCCCCTCTTCGTTCCTCCGCCAAGCAATACGATCAACGTGTCACCGTCGCGGCCAAAATAGACCCGGTATCCAGGACCAAAGTTGACCTTCCGTTCCGACACACCTTCGCCAACAGCCTTCGTGTTTGACAGGTTTCCCTGCCCCAGACGCTCCACCGCTACGGCAACCTTCGCCGCCGCTTCCGCATTAAGTTCGTCCAGCCAGATACGGAAGGGGCTGCCAC
>Ga0206870_1153_pt1 | contig 16624 bp, 20 predicted proteins | sample Alteio_BWOrgCont_36_FD_152620 | JGI IMG/M metagenome (GOLD analysis project Ga0206870, IMG submission 152620) | Enriched cells from forest soil in Barre Woods Harvard Forest LTER site, Petersham, Massachusetts, United States -... | ecosystem: Environmental > Terrestrial > Soil > Temperate forest >... | reverse complement strand
GCTGGTTGACCTGCGCTGCGACATTCCGGGTTTCCTCGATACTTGAGAGGTCGCCGGCCACCGCAGATTCCGCACCGGGAACCGCAGCCAGCGCTTCCCTGGCTCGTTGCACGTTGCGCGCGTGGAGCACGACTTTGTGGCCGCCGGCGACCAGCAGTCTGGCGGCCATTTGTCCGAGTCCGTCGGCAGAGCCGGTAATGAATACGCGCGACATGATTGCTTTTTGCAGCCCCGTTCGTCAGCGGGCCGGCCGGTCCAGGTCGCTGAAGTATTCGTGCTCCTGGGTATTCACCAGGCTTTTGCGCAATTCCACCGGCACGCTGTGGTAGGTGTAGGCAATGCGGTTGATTTGCAGCAGCGGCGCGCCGGTTTTGGTGCCCAGTATTTTTGCGCTTTCTGCATCGGCCAGCGTTGCCGAAAGGCGCTCCGCAGTGCGCACCACGTTGATGCCATAACCGGTTTGATAAAGCTGGTAAATGGTGTTGTCGCGTTTGCGAAAAATGTCGGCGCTCAGGCCGGGGAACATATGCTCCCCGATCACAATATCGTCCAGCACCACTGGCCGGTCTTCCAGGCTAAGCACGTTACGGATGCGCAGTGCACGCGTGTTGTCCTTGGCGGAGACGTGCAGCTTGGCCGCTTCCGCGGCAGTAAGGGCGGAGCGCCGGAAGCTCAGCGTTTCCACCGCGGGATAATTTTTAACGCCGTCGGTGCCGACGATATGAAAAAAATTGAACAGCAGCCGGCGCCGGTCGTGGGTGGCGACAAAGGTGCCGCGGCCTTGCTGGCGTACCAGGATATGCTCGGCAACCAGTTCGTCGATGGCTTTGCGCACCGTGCCTATGCTCACCTTGAAGCGCTGGCTCAGCCGCGTTTCCGAAGGCAGTGCGGCGGCGGCTTTCCACTCGCCGCCGATCAGGCTTTCGGTGATAAGCCGCTTCACCTCCAGGTACAGGGGGCTGAAGCTGTGAACAATATTACCGGCGGTCTGGGCCATGGATTAGTCGGTTTGAATGAAGCTGCAGTGTATCATCCAAATCATCTATATCATATAGTTGACCCGCGACCTGTGCCTGCTCTACACTTGGCCTTTTCCGCTGCAATAGCACCCAGTAACGAAACCCGGAGGAGCCAGGCATGATTCATTTCGTGGTCCACGACGAGGAAGACTCGGTCGGCGTGGTGGTGGTAGAAGGCGTTAAATCGGGGCAATCCCTTACCGGCTGGATCATGGACCAGGACAAAGACATCAAGGTCCAGGCGCAAAACGCTATCCCGATCGGGCACAAGCTCGCGATCAAGGCGCTTGCCAACAACGATACGGTGATCAAATACGGCGTCGATATCGGCAAGACCGTTGCGCCGATCAAGGTGGGCGAACATGCGCATGTGCACAACATCAAGACCAAACGCTGGTAGGAGGTGTTAGTGTCAAGGCACCTGCGTTGTTGCGGATTCGCGGCCTTCGTCGCCGTACCTCGAGGTACTGTCTCCTCGTTCGCTCCTCCGCCTGGCATCTGCCGCGACCTGCTCACCTCCCAAATAAGCCGTAAAACCATTTAAGGAATACTGTCATGGATCTATCTAAATCGACTTTCTGGGGTTACAAGCGCGAGAACGGCCGCGTCGGCGTGCGCAATCACGTAATCGTGTTGCCGGTGGATGACCTGTCCAACGCCGCGGCGCAGGCCGTTGCCAACAATATCCAGGGTGCGATGGCCATTCCGCACCCCTATGGCCGGCTGCAATTCGGCGCCGACCTGGAACTGCATTTTCGCACCCTGATCGGCACCGGCTCCAATCCCAATGTCGCGGCCGTGGTCGTAATCGGTATCGAGGAAGGCTGGACCGGGCGCGTAGTGGACGGCATCAAGAAAACCGGCAAACCGGTGACCGGCTTCGGCATCGAGCTTCACGGCGACCACGACACCATTTATCGCGCGTCCAAGGTCGCCAAGGAATACGTGCAATGGGCATCCGAACTGCGGCGCGAAGAGCGGCCGTTGAAAGACCTGTGGATTTCCACCAAGTGCGGCGAGTCGGACACCACCTCGGGCTGCGGTTCCAATCCCACCGTGGGCAATGCGTTCGACAAACTTTATCCGTTCGGCACCACGCTGGTATTCGGCGAAACCACCGAACTTACCGGCGGCGAACACCTGGTTGCGGCGCGTTGCCGTACGCCCGCGGTGCGCGAAAAATTCATGGCCATGTTCGACCGCTATCAGGAGGTGATCGATCGCCACAAGACCAGCGACCTTTCCGATTCGCAGCCGACCAAGGGCAATATTGCCGGCGGCCTTACCACCATCGAGGAAAAAGCGCTGGGCAATATCCAGAAAATCGGCCGCAAGTGCATGGTCGATGGCGTACTCGACAAAGCCGAAGAGCCGACCAGCCCGGGGCTATGGTTCATGGATTCGTCGTCGGCCGCAGCCGAAATGGTGACACTCTGTGCAGCTTCCGGCTATACCGTGCATTTCTTTCCGACCGGCCAGGGTAATGTCATCGGCAATCCCATCCTGCCGGTGATCAAACTGTGCGCCAATCCGCGCACCGTGCGCACCATGTCCGAGCACGTCGATGTCGACGTATCGGGATTGCTGCGCAAGGAAATGTCGCCCGACGAAGCCGGCGACAAGCTGCTGGAGTGCATGTTCCGCACCGCCAACGGACGCCTGACCGCGGCCGAGGCGCTGGGGCATCGCGAGTTTGTGCTGACCCGCCTGTACGAAAGCGCGTGATGTCGCGCAGTTACGCCAAGCTGACGTCATAGCCGGCGCGCGCGGAGACCAGGCTTGAGGCCCGACTCGCGAAATCGAACCGGGATGCTCATCGGCTTGGCGACGGTCGCCGCCGTGCTGATCGCGTGGTATGTGTTGACCACGGTCACGCAGGCCATCAGTTCCGCGCGGTTTCCCTCGCCCGCTGAAGTCGCCAGCGCTTTTCGCCAGATCGCATTTACCGGTTACGCCGACGGGCGGCTGGACCAGCATGTGCTGCAAAGTTGCAAGCTCATTCTGATGGGCTTTGCGGCGGCGGCAGTGATAGGCGTGCCGCTCGGCCTCGCCATGGGCTTTTCGCGCCGCTTCGAGGCGTTTTTCAATCCGGTATTTCTGCTGATCCGGCCGATCCCGCCGCTCGCCTGGATTCCCCTCGCAATCGTCTGGCTGGGTCTGGGCGATGCCGCCAAAATCCTGGTTATCTGGTTTGCGGCATTTGTGCCTTCGGTAATCAATAGCTATACCGGTGTGCGATCCATCGAGCCGCATTTGCTCGAGGCCGCGCGCACCTTGGGTGCGCGCAACGCCCGTCTATGGCTGGAAGTTCTGGTGCCTGGCGCCGCGCCGCATATATTCACCGGCTTGCGCCTGTCGCTGCAGGCCTCGTGGACCACCCTGGTGGCGGGCGAACTCATTGGCGCGTTGCAGGGACTTGGGCAGGTGCTCAACGCGGCGGCGCAGGATCTGTATCCGGCCATGATCCTGGTCGGGATGATTTTTGTCGGCATCTGCGGCGGCGGAATGACCTGGATCCTGGGCCGCATCGAGCGTCGCGCCATGCCCTGGCGGAGCGCCTGATGGCCGCGTATCCGCAACAGGCTGCGTTATCCAGGCGCGAGTTCTGGACTTTGTCGCTGTCGGGCCTCGCCGCATTTTTCGGCCTGTGGTCGGCCATCGCATTAAGCGGAATAACGCCACCGCTGTTCCTGCCGACGCCTTGGGCGGTCGTCGAGCGCATGATGGAACTCACGACACAGCCATTTGCCGGCTATACCATTCAGGAACATTTGATCTCCAGCGTAGGCCGCTATCTGATGGGTTTTGGCTTGGCGGTTAGCGTTGGAATTCCACTGGGATTGGCCATGGGCTGGTTTCGCGGTCTCGACGCCGCCATCACACCATTGCTTGAGGCCGTGCGCTTTGTCGCGCCCATTGCCTGGGTGCCGTTTGCCGCGCTCTGGTTCGGTACCGGCATAGGCGGTCCGACCCTGATTATTTTTACCGGCGCCTTCCCCCCCGCGCTCATCAATGCCTATCGCGGCGCGCGGTTTGTCGAACCGCGGCTGATTGAAGCGGCGCGCACCCTGGGTGCCGGCAACTGGCGGATTATTGTTGAGGTGCTGCTGCCGGCGTCCGTGCCTTCCATTGTCGCCGGGTTGCGCATCAGCGCGGGCCTGGGTTGGCAATCGCTGATCGGCGCCGAACTCATCGTTGCCTCCAGTGGCATCGGCTACCTGATGGTCAAGGGTCAAAGCAATATCAGCACGACCACCGTAATGAGCGGCATGATTGCCATCGGCGTGGTCGGCGTCGTGATCGACGTTTTGCTGCGGCGCCTGCAAAGCCGCATAGAAACCAAACGCCTGGGTAAGGGGAGTGCGCAGGATTGAGCAAGATTGAATTTCGCAAATTAAGCCGGCGCTTTGAGCGCGACGGCAAATCCTTTCCGGCACTCGAAGACATCGACCTCGAGGTGCAGGAAGAGGAATTTGTCGCTATTGTCGGTCCCTCTGGTTGCGGCAAAACCACCTGCTTGCGTCTGGCGGCCGGCCTGGAATTTCCAAGCTCGGGAACCGTCAGCGTGGGCGGGCAGGAAGTGCGCGGGCCGGGTCCCGATCGCGCGGTGGTGTTTCAGCAGTTCGCGCTGTTCCCCTGGAAATCGGTGTGGCAGAACATTGAGTTCGGCCTGAAGTCAAAGGGATTGGGTGCGGAGGAGCGCAGTTCGCGCATCGCAAAACAGATCGAAATGATGGGTTTGCAGGGCTACGAAACCGCATTTCCCCATCAGTTGTCCGGCGGTATGCAGCAACGCGTGGCTATTGCACGCGCCTACGTGCTCGATCCGGTGGTATTGTTAATGGATGAGCCTTTCGGCGCTCTGGATGCGCAGACGCGAACCGTAATGCAGGAGGAGCTTGTGCGTCTGGCCAGAGTCAACCCGCGCACCGTCCTGTTCATTACCCACGCCGTCGAAGAGGCGGTATACCTCGCCGACCGCGTAGTGGTCATGACGCGGCGTCCAGGAAGAATACGCGAGATCATCGATGTAAAAAGCGTCCGTGCGAAAGAAGGCTGGGATCGGTTCGAAAAAATTGAAGAAGTGATGGATCAGGAATCGTTCGTACATTTGCGCACCAGCATTTGGAAGCTGTTGCGTGAGGAACAAGTCTAAAAAATATAAGCCAATTATCTGGAGGAGGAATTCGTGAAAAATGTACTTAAAGCCTTGGTTGCGGCAGCCGTATTCTCAATGATGCACGGTAACGCTGCCGCGCAAAACCTGACTGAAATAAAAGTCAGTTACCAACCGGCTCTCTACTGGTCATTGCCTTTCTATATTGCCAGCGAAAAAGGCTGGTGGGCGGAGCTCGGCCTCAAACCCGCGTTCAGCACTTTTCCGGCCGGCGTACCGCAGATCGCGGCGTCTGCCTCCAAATCGTGGGATGTGGGCGGTACCGGCTCGGTTCCCGCCGTGCTGGGCAAAGTGCGTTTCAATATTCTCACTATCGGCATTACCAACGACGAGTCCGCGGGTAACGCCTTGATGGTGCGCAAGGACAAGGCCGACGCCTACATGAAAAATCCGGCGGCCATCAAAGGCCAGACCATTGTGCTTACCGCCAATTCGACCGGCGATTACGCCGTGCAGGCGTGTCTTAAAAAATTCGGCCTCAGCAAAGCGGACGTACAGCTCAAGAACATGGGCCAGGCCGAGATCATTTCGGCAATATCGTCCAATAACGCTGAGCTCGGCGGCCTATGGGCGCCGAATATCTACACGCTGGAAGAAAAAGTCGGCGCCAAGCTGATGTGTTCGGGGCGCGATGGCGGCGTGGTGGTGCCGGGCGCGCTTATTGTGCGCGCCGACTACGCCAGAGAAAATCCGCAGAACGTGGCCAAATTCCTGGCCATTTACCTGCGCGCGCAAAAATGGTCACTGGGGCACCGCAAGGAAGCCGTGGCCATGATGAAAAAGTTTTACGACCAGGGCGGGACCACGATTTCGGAGGCATCGATGAACAAGGAATTCGATACCCGTCCGGTGTTCGATCTTGCGCAACAGATCAGGATCATGGACCGTTCGCGCGGCAATTCGGATGCCGACGTCTGGTTTGGCCAGATATCGATATTCATGCGCAGCACCGGTGCGATTGCGGAGGTGCCCAGTAGCCAGGACCTGATTACCGACCAGTACATGAAAATGGTCGAAAAAGATCCCAAGCTCAAGGAATTCGCCAACCGCGGTAACTGACACGTAAAGTAACGGGAATCATCATGGGCGCGATTTACTTAAAGCAGGCGGCGAAGACCCCTGAAACCGAATCCGCTGCGGCGCAGAAGGTCGCATCCGACATGCTCGCCGCGATCGGCGAGCGCGGTGAGGCCGCGGTCCGTGAATACGCGCTGGCGCTGGACCATTGGTCTGGAGAAATTGTCGTTACCGAGGCCGAGATCGAACGCAGGATTCGCGACATCCCCGCGTCGGTCCGGCGCGACATTGAATTCGCTACCGCTCAGGTGCGCCGTTTCGCCTTGGCGCAACGTGAGTCCATGCACGAATTCTCAATGGAGGTGAGCCCGGGTCTTACCGCTGGGCAGCGTTTGATTCCCGTCAATGTCGCAGGTTGCTACGTGCCGACCGGCCGCTATGCGCATATCGCATCCGCTTATATGGGAATTGCCACGGCGAAAGCGGCGGGCGTGCCTGCCGTTATCGCCTGTTCCACGCCGTTTCAGGGCGAAGGCATCCATCCCCATGTCTTGTATGCCATGCACGTGGCGGGTGCGGATGTCATCATGACGCTGGGCGGTGTGCAGGCAATTGCAGCCATGGCCTATGGCCTGTTCACTGGCAAGCCTGCCGACATTATCGTTGGACCCGGCAACAAATTTGTCGCCGAAGCCAAACGCATGCTATTCGGGCGGGTGGGCATCGACGTGTTCGCAGGCCCTTCCGAAGTCGCTGTGATCGCGGATGAAACGGCCGACGCCGATATGGTCGCCTCCGATCTGGTGGGCCAGGCCGAGCATGGCCATGAATCGCCGGCCTGGCTATTCACCACATCGCGCGCTTTGGCGGAGGCGGTGATGAAAAAAGTGCCAGTGCTGATTGAAAAACTTCCGCCCACCGCACGCGATGCCGCGGGCGCCGCGTGGCGCGATTACGGGGAAGTGATGCTGTGCGATACGCGCGAAGACGTGGTGCGCGAATCCGACCGCTATGCGCCCGAACACCTGGAGGTTCATGCCAAGGACCTCGACTGGTGGCTCGCGAACCTCACTTGTTATGGCTCGTTGTTTCTGGGCGAGGAAACGACCGTCGCTTTTGGCGACAAGACCTCGGGTCCCAACCATATTCTGCCGACCAAGGGTGCGGCAAAGTATTCGGGCGGCCTTTCCGTGCATAAATTCATCAAGACCGTGACCTGGCAGCGCATGACGCGCGAGGCCAACCGTGAAGTGGCGCAGGTAACAGCGCGCATCTCGCGCCTTGAGGGCATGGAAGCGCACGCGAGGACGGCGGACGACCGTCTGCAAAAATATTTCCCCGGCGAGCAATTCGACAAAGGCACGCAGGTCGCGGTCTGAAATGCCGGTCTCCAGGTTATTCGAGCTTACCGACCGCGTCGCGCTGGTGACAGGCGGCAGTTCGGGGATTGGTTTGGCGATCGCCGAAGCGCTGGCCGACGCGGGAGCGAAACTTATTCTGGTTGCACGACGTGAGCCGGAGTTGGCGTCGGCGGTGGCCGGTCTCGAAAACAAGGGATACAAGGCGGTGGCGCTTCCCTGCGATCTTTCCGACCGCGAAGCCTTGAAGTCCTGCGCAGGGCGCGCGTCGGCGTTTTTCGGCGCGCCGGATATCCTGGTCAACGCCGCGGGGATTAACATCCGTAAGCCGTTTCCCGAACTTCTGGACGAAGACTGGGACGCCACGCTCGCAATCAATCTGGCGGCGCCGTTTTTTCTTATTAAACACCTTGCGCCCGCCATGGCCGAGCGGCGCTGGGGGCGCATTATCAACATTGCTTCCCTGCAGTCGGTGCGCGCTTTTAATAACAGCGGCCCTTACGGGACATCCAAAGGCGGCATTGTGCAGCTTACGCGAGCGAGTGCGGAATATTGGTCGCAATTCGGCGTAACCTGTAATGCGATCGCGCCGGGTTTTTTCAATACACCCCTCACCGCGCCGGTGTTCAACGATCCTGCACGTGCGGCGGCGCTGGCCGCACAGACCATGATGGGCCGTAATGGAGAACTGCAGGATTTGCACGGTGCGGCGGTATTCCTCGCGAGCGACGCGTCAGCCTATATCACCGGCCAGACTTTGTTCGTTGACGGCGGCTTTTCCGCCAAATAAGCACAGAGCCTGGACGAGGCGGAGAAGGCGGTTGCAGGCGCTATAATTCAGAGAAAACGCGACGGTCGACAGACATTATGGCCGCATTGAATGCCGCACAATCAACGCGGCGAGTTTTGGAGGAGAAATTAATGTTGAAGTTGAAGGATTCCGTTGTCCTGTTCGCCGGCCTGATTGCGCTCGTTACGGCATCTACCGTTCGAGCTGAAGTTGGCGACCTCAAAGTTGCCGAGCAGTACGGCATCAGCTACCTGCCCATCATGGTGATGGAGGAGCAAAAGCTGGTGGAAAAACAGGCCAAGGCCCTGGGCTTGCCGGACCTCAAGGTGAGCTACGTCAAGCTCGCCGCCGGCAACGTCATGAACGACGCCCTGCTCTCCGGCACGCTGCACTTCGCCTCCGGCGGTGTCGCGCCGCTGATTACGCTGTGGTCGCGCACCCAGGGCAACCTCGACGTCAAAGCCGTGGCCGCGCTCAATTCCATGCCGCTCATGTTGAATACCCGCAATCCCGCGGTAAAGACCATCAAGGATTTCACCGACAAGGACAAGATCGCGCTGCCCGCGGTAAAAGTCTCGATCCAGGCCGTCACCTTGCAAATGGCGGCGGAAAAAGTCTTTGGCCCCGGCAATCAGTACAAGCTCGACACCCTGACAGTCTCAATGTCGCACCCGGACGGTCAGGCCGCTCTGTTGTCAGGACAGTCCGAGGTCGATGCGCAATTTTCCTCACCGCCGTTTCAATACCAGCAACTGGCGAAGCCAGGCATCCATACCGTACTTAACTCCTACGACGTGTTGGGCGGTCCGGCGACCTTCAACCTGGTATGGGCCACAGGCAAATTCCGCAACGAAAATCCCAAGGCCTATGAGGCATTCGTAAGAGCGCTAGATGAAGCCATTGCGCTTATCAACCACGATCACAAGGCCGCGGCCGAGCTTTATTTGCGGGTATCGAAAGACAAGGACAGCCTGCAGGACATTCTCGCCATGCTGGACAATCCGCAAATCGAATTCACCACTACGCCCAAAAACGTCATGAAGTACGTCGATTTCATGGCAAAAAATGGCTCGATTAAGGTCAGGCCCGCGTCATGGAAGGATTTGTTTTTCCCCAATGCGCTGAACCTTCCTGGAAGCTGAGCCATGAATGACTCTGTTTCTCCCCGGGCGCTGCTGGAAGTCAATGGCGTAACGCTGCAATACAAGACCCGGGATCACCTGGTTACCGCGACCTACCGCGTTGACTTCAAGGTTTTTACGTCGGACCGGTTTGTCCTGCTCGGCCCTTCCGGTTGCGGCAAATCGACGTTGCTCAAAGCGGTCGGCGGTTATCTCAATCCGGTCGAAGGCAATATCAAGCTAAAAGGCGAGGAAATTTCCAAACCGAGCCCCGACCGCATGATGGTGTTCCAGGAGTTCGACCAGTTATTGCCCTGGAAAACCGTGCGCGAAAACGTGAAGTTCGCGCTGACCGCCAGCGGCAAGCTCGCTGGCCGCGCGGCCGACGACAAGGCAATGCAATACATCGAAAAAGTGAACCTCGCAAAATTCGCCGATAGCTATCCGCATACCTTGTCGGGCGGTATGAAACAGCGCGTCGCGATCGCGCGCGGCATGGCGATGGAACCCGACATCCTGTTGATGGACGAACCGTTCGCGGCACTCGATGCGCTGACCCGGCGCAAAATGCAGGAAGAGTTGCTGCAACTATGGGATGACACGCATTTCACCGTCTTGTTTGTCACCCACTCGATTCCCGAAGCGATTCGTATCGGCAACCGCATTCTTTTGCTGTCACCGCACCCGGGGCAAGTGAAGGCGGAGCTCAATAGCGTGCCGCGCGCCTCGCCCACCGTATCGGCCGACCCCGAGCGCGAAAAGCAACTGGAATCGCAAATCCACGACATGCTGTTCGCCGATACCGTGGAGGAAGAGGCGGCGCATGTCTGAAGTCCAATCAGAAGTACGTCCGGAAATTCTGCGCGAACCGGTGGACTCGCGGACCTTCGGCGTGGTGCAAAAGCCGCTGTCGGCGTGGGAACGGATTTACAACCAAGGTGCGGTGCGCAAGGCATTTATCCTGGTCGTGTTGGCGCTGATTTGGGAAATCTACGCACGCGTGCTTGACAACGCGCTGCTGTTTCCGACTTTCGGCGCGACAGTGCAGGCATTCTGGGACGCCATGGTGACCGGCGAACTGCCGGGCCGGGCATGGTTTTCGATCAAGCTGCTGTTAATGGGCTACAGCATAGGCCTGCTGCTGGCGGCTGTCCTCACCATGCTCGCCATCACGTCCCGCATAGGCACCGACCTGCTGGAAACCCTGACCGCCATGTTCAATCCGCTTCCGGCGATTGCCTTGTTGCCGCTGGCCCTGATCTGGTTCGGCCTGGGCCCCGGCAGCCTGGTATTTGTGCTGATTCATTCCGTGTTGTGGGCGGTCGCATTGAATACGCACTCCGGCTTCATGTCGGTGTCTAATACTTTACGCATGGTGGGACGCAACTACGGGTTGGGCGGATTTTCCTATGTGTTGCGCATCCTGATTCCGGCCGCTTTTCCCAGCATCCTGACCGGACTCAAAATCGGCTGGGCGTTTGCCTGGCGCACCTTGATTGCGGCGGAACTGGTATTTGGCGTGAGCTCAGGTTCGGGTGGCCTGGGCTGGTTTATTTATGAAAACAAGAATCAGCTGGAAATTCCTTCGGTATTCGCGGGGTTGTTCACCGTGATACTGATAGGCTTGCTGGTCGAAAACGTGGTATTCCGAAATATTGAATTGCGCACCGTGCGCAAATGGGGCATGCAATCGTGACTCTTAAAATCGAATCATCGGCAGTGGAGGCAGCAGCGAAGGAGTTGTATATCCGCGCGCTCAAGATCCTGCCGCCGGACATCAAACAAGGCATAGCCGAACTGGCAAAGCGCGAAACCGACAGCACCGGCCGCGCGGTATTGGGCAGCATGATCCGCAACATCGCGGTCGCCGAAGAAACCAATAACCTGCTGTGCCAGGACACGGGTATCCCGATTTACAACGTCACCATAGGCCGTGACGTGGAATTAGACGGGCATGCGGTCAAGGAAGCGATTCGCGAAGGTTGCACGCGCGCGACGCGCGAAGCGCCGCTGCGTTCATCCATCGTGCATCCGGTTACGCGCAAAAACGAGCAGACCTCCTGCGGTCCCCGCGTGCCGGTAATCAATATCGATTTTTCCGACCAGCCCGACATTTTTGAAATGGAGATGATTCCCAAGGGCAGCGGTTCGGAGAACAACTCCTTTTTGCGCATGGCGATTCCGGCGGAAGGCGTGGACGCGATCAAGACTTTTGTCATCGACTGCATACTGGAGGCCGGCGGCAAGACCTGTCCGCCCACCATTGTCGGCGTCGGCGTCGGCGGCACCGCCGACCTTTGCGTGCATTTGTCGAAAATAGCGGCGACGCGTCCCCTGGGTAGCGTCTGCAGCGACCCCGAGGGCGCCAAACTGGAGAAAGAACTCTCGGCCGTGGTCAACACGCTCGGCGTCGGTGCGCAGGGCCTTGGGGGCGACGCGACCGCGTTTGCGGTCCAGGTCGAACTTGCGGCGACGCATATCACGATGAATCCGGTCGCGGTCAATATGCAATGCCATTCGGCGCGCCGCGCGCGCGCGACGTTCACGCCCGCGGGCGTGAAATACGGGTTTTAAGAGTGTCGACAATGAATAAAAAATACATCCCGGTTTTGCTGTTGCTGCTTGCCTGCGCGTTACCTGTGCAGGCGATGGAGGTGGCCGGCGTCGCGGTCGCTGACAGGACGCGTCTTAATCCGGACACCTCGGAGCTGACGCTGAACGGCGCAGGTTTGCGGACAAAGCTGGTATTTAAGGTCTACGTGGCCGGCCTTTATCTTAGCGAGAAAAAGAACAACGCGGCGGACGTATTGGCGCTAAAGGGTCCCAAGCGCGTATCGCTCACGCTGATGCGCGACTTGTCGGCCGAGCAGCTCACCGAAGCGCTGGCCGAGGGACTCAAGAACAACAACAGCGCGGATGACCTCGCGCGCCTCAAACCGCAAATCGATGCGCTGATGGCGATCATGGCGGCGATCAAACAGGCGGACAAGGGCAACGTTGTCACCTTTGATTATATTCCGGGGTTTGGCACCCGCATTACCGTCAACGGCGAAGCCAGAGGCGCTCTGATTGTCGGCGACGATTTGTACAACGCGGTGCTTAAAATCTGGATCGGCGACAAGCCGGTCGAGGACAGCCTGAAAAAAGCTCTGCTCGGAGGATAACGTGGCCCATCACGACTTCAATATGCCGATCACCGAGGCGCAGACGCGCGCGGTTCGCATCAACGATACCGTTACGCTTAACGGCACCCTCTACGGTATTCGCGACGCGACGCAAATCCATATGTTCGACCGCGGCCGCAAAACCCGCTTTGACCTTGGCGGGCACGCGGTCATCCACACCGCGCCCAATGTCAAAAAAGTGCCGGTGTCCGACGAATATCCCGCGGGCTACGCGCCGGTGTGCATCGGCACCACCACCTCCGCGCGCATGGAGCGTTTCACCCGGCCGCTGATGGAGCAATGCGGCGTTCGCATTGTGATCGGCAAAGGCGGCTTGATGGATGCGTCGCAATCGGCATTTTCCGAACTCGGCGGCATGTACCTCGCCATTGTCGGCGGTACGGCAGCGCTCGAGACCACCTGGATCGAAGCCATTGAAGATGTCGATCTTGACGACCTCAATCCCGAATCGTTGTGGAAATTCCGCGTTAAAGGCTTCGGCCCTTTGCTGGTGGCAATGGATGCGCACGGCGCCAGCCTGTACACGGCGATCAAGCAGAACGCCGCGTCCAAGCGCGCAGAGGCTCTGGCGCAGTTGGGCGTAAAAGCCTAGCTTGACATAGACTTCGCAACAATTATTTTCAGCTTTTATTTTCGATTCGCGGAGCCTTTCCATGTCGTCCCTGCCGCCGTTTCACCTCGCATTTCCGGTAACCGATCTCGCCGCCGCGCGTGCCTTTTACGGCGGCCTGCTGGGCTGCCCCGAAGGCCGCTCGTCCGATGAGTGGATAGACTTTAACTTCTACGGCCACCAGATCGTCGCTTATCTGGCGCCCGAAGAAGCGGGACGCAGCAAAACCAGCGAAGTCGATGGCGATGAGGTGCCGGTGCGCCACTTCGGCGCGGTTTTGCCCATGCCGGACTGGGAGCGCATGGCGGCCAAACTGCGAGGCGCCGGAACCCGCTTCATTATTGAACCGCAATTGCGCTTCAAAGGCGAAATCGGCGAGCAGGCCAGCATGTTTTTTCTCGATCCGGCCGGCAACGCCATCGAGTTCAAGGCGTTTGCGGACGAGAGCCGGTTGTTCGCCAAATAATTTGACGCCGCGGCGACGCCGCAACCGGCACCGCGGTGTAACATTCGCTTAGCTGCGACACCGGTAAATCCGCTTCGCAGCCAGCCATAAGGAGCGAAGCATGAGCGCAAATTTCGCACTGAACGATTATTACCAGGCACGGGTAAAAGCACCTTTCGGCACACTGGGCGTGCGCACCGAGGGCGACATCGTTTCGGAAATCGTATTCCTGCCCAAATCCATCAAGCCGCTCACGCCGCAAAACAAGCTGGCGGAAAAAGCCGCCACCCAGATTGCGCGCTATCTCGACGATCCGGAATTCAAGTTCAAACTGCCGTTAAAAGAGGTCGGCACCGAATTCCAGCGCAGGGTGTGGCACGCGATTTCCAATATTCCTTCCGGTCATACCCTGTCATATGGCGCCATCGCGCGCCATATACGCACGGGTCCGCGCGCCGTGGGCCAGGCCTGCGGCGCCAACTGGTTTCCGCTGGTAATACCCTGTCATCGCGTCGTTGCCAGCGGCGGTATCGGCGGCTTCGGCAGTCAAACCGATGCCCAAAATACCGATGAAGGCAGCTATCACATGGCGATAAAACGCTGGCTGCTGGCGCACGAGGGAATAAAGACCGGCGCATGAAAGACGGCGACAGCGCGCTGCTCGATGAATTCTGCGATGCGGTCTGGCTCGAAGACGGGCTGGCGAAAAACACGCTCGAATCCTACCGCCGCGATTTAAGGCTGTATGCGGAGTGGCTTGAGAAGAGTTCCGGCCGTGGCATGCGGGACGCCGCGGAAGCCGATATTTCCGCATATCTCGGGTACCTTCTGCAAAAGCGGCACGCGCGTGCGACTTCCACGGCGCGCGGCCTCTCCAGTCTCAAGCGCTTTTACCGCTATTGCGCGCGCGAGCAGCATATTCAGAACGACCCCACCTCAAAAGTCGATACACCCAAGCGCGCGCCGCGTTTTCCCAAATCCTTGTCTGAAGGCGACGTTGAATCGCTGCTTGCCGCGCCCGATGTAGCGACGCCGCTGGGCTTGCGCGATCGCGCCATGCTCGAAATTTTATATGCGACCGGATTACGGGTGTCGGAGCTGGTCGCGTTAAAGGATTCGGAAGTCAGCCTGGACATGGGTGTGGTGCGCATTTTCGGCAAGGGCAGCAAAGAGCGCATGGTGCCGCTGGGCGAAGAAGCCGCGGACTGGCTTAAGCGCTATGGCCGCGATGCGCGCCCCGCGCTGCTAAAAGGCAAAAGCAGTAATGCGCTGTTTGTCACAGCGCGCGGCGCCGGCATGACGCGGCAGGCGTTCTGGTATTTGATCAAGCGCTACGGCGGCCTCGCCGTACCCGACAAGCTCTTGTCGCCGCATGTGCTGAGGCACGCATTTGCCACCCACCTCATTAATCACGGCGCGGATTTGCGCGTCGTGCAACTATTGCTGGGGCACGCGGATATTTCGACTACGCAGATTTACACTCATGTGGCGAGGGAGCGTCTGAAAAAGCTGCACCAGCAGCATCATCCGCGCGGTTAGCATGGCCAGGCACGCGCACGTGTCGGAAACCCCTGCGACCAAATTCCTTCGGCAAAACAAGATCGAGTTTTCCGAGCATGTCTATGCATACGAGGAGCGTGGCGGCACCGCGGTGTCCGCGCGCGAGCTGGCTGTACCGGAACACGCAGTGGTGAAAACGCTGGTCATGGAAGATCAGGCGGCAAATCCCCTGATTGTGCTGATGCACGGCGACCGCTCGGTTTCGACCAAGAACCTCGCGCGCAGTATCGGCGCGAAGTCGGTGACGCCGTGCACGCCCGAGGCGGCGCAGCGCCAATCGGGCTACCAGGTCGGCGGCACATCGCCGTTCGCCACGCGCAAGCGCATGCCGGTGTACGTCGAGAAATCGGTGCTGGACCTGCCGAAGATTTATATCAACGGCGGCAGGCGCGGCTATCTCGTCGGCATCGCGCCGTCGGTGCTGGTTGATTTGCTGGACGCGCGAGCCGTCGAAGTCGCGCTGGAAAACTAGCTGCTGCTGCGCTCGATGACCACGCCCACCTGTTTCACGCCGCGCATCACGCCGAGCTTGGCGACGCTGACCCTGACCCAGGGTGCGCCGAAGTCGGCGAGGATGATTTTCGCCACATGATCGGCGAGCGTCTCCACCAGGCCGAAGTGTTTGGCGGCGAGTTCAGCCGTGATACGCTCGATGACAACCGCATAATCGATGGTGTCGGCGACTTTGTCGCTGACCGCAGCCTTGTTCGACGGCATGCCGATGTCGATGTCGAATTGCACGGTCTGGCGTGTACCCCGCTCGCGCCGGTAAATGCCTACGCCGGCGTCGAGTTTGAGTTCGCGGATAAAAATGGTGTCCATGGCCGTCAGGTGCAAGTGGCTTGCGCAGTGAATCGTCTACAATTGACCCCATTCATTCTAAGTGAATTCCAATGAGCCCGATAGCCGCCAGCGTAATTGCCGTCGTCATAGCCTATCTGCTGGGCTCGATTTCATTCGCCATTGTGGTGAGCTACGGTTTCGGCCTTGCCGACCCGCGCAGCTACGGCTCAAAAAATCCCGGCGCAACCAACGTATTGCGCAGCGGCAATAAAATCGCGGCGGCCCTGACACTGCTCGGCGACGCATTCAAGGGTTGGGCTGCGGTATTTCTCGCACGCTCTTACGCAGGAGAACTGCAGCTCGATGGCGTTGCCATTGCCCTGGTTGGCCTCGCGGCGTTTCTCGGTCATCTGTTTCCGGTATTCTTTCGTTTCAAGGGCGGCAAAGGCGTTGCCACCGCGCTGGGCGTGTTGCTGGGCTTCAACCTGTGGCTGGGTCTGGCGACGTTGGCAACCTGGCTGGTGATTTTTATTTTTTTCCGTATTTCATCGCTGGCGGC
>Ga0206870_1152_pt1 | contig 16706 bp, 10 predicted proteins | sample Alteio_BWOrgCont_36_FD_152620 | JGI IMG/M metagenome (GOLD analysis project Ga0206870, IMG submission 152620) | Enriched cells from forest soil in Barre Woods Harvard Forest LTER site, Petersham, Massachusetts, United States -... | ecosystem: Environmental > Terrestrial > Soil > Temperate forest >... | reverse complement strand
CGAAAACTTTGCTACTGGGAACTCTTTCGACGATACCACGGCTTCCGACGTTCCGGAAACTAGCGTCGACACGACGCTTGAACACGCGGTCGACGCATTTCACGACAGCGCGATCGATCCGCTCGACGCCATCGATCCCCTTGATGCACAAAACGCAGGCCTCGATGAAGAAGCCTTATCCCAAGGCCACGAAGAGATCACTCTAAACCTCGAAGGCTTCGAACCGGAAGCCGATGCCGCACCCGCCCAAACGCAACACGAGTAAGAAACCGCTACCTCCTCCGACAAATTCGGAAGCGGCCTTCGAACGCGCCTTAAACGCATTAGAAAACGAAGCGTCCCCTCATGTCGCGGGGGGGCGGTGTCACGGATTTTGTTGCGCGGGCATTCGCTGAGAAGGATACATACCTCGAGCGCGATCCGTATGCGTCGATTGGAGGTGCGGATGCATTTCATACCAAGATTGTCGGCGTTTCTTTTGAGGGAAGGCAAGATATCGTTGCAGGGTTGCAAGTCGGATACGAGCTGAGCGTTATACGCCAACCCGATAATCCCGCCGACCCGAATGCAATTGCCATACATTATGGGGCGCTGCACTTGGGGTTTCTGCGGGCTGGTATCGCGAAACATCTTGCGCCGGCAATGGATTCCGGTGCGCACTATCGGGCGCGCATTGCCTCGCTTACAGGTGGCAGTGCTTCCGCAACGCGCGGCACTTCCTCCGTTCGTTCGGGAGAACCGAAAAATCGCGGCGTCAATATTTTTGTTTGGCGGACTGCGGCGACGTTCGCACAGACGCGCGATCGTGAGCACGCGCGCTCAGGATGGGATGGCAATGCGCAGCGCGTGCAGGCGGCGCTCATCGGCGAATATGCACCACACCGTGCACAGCGTGAAATCATCGCTCGTGTCGAAGCTGGAAAGAATACGCTGGGGGTGCTTGGAACCGGGCGGGGGAAATCGTTTTGCTTCCAATACATTGCGGCCGTACGGGCGCTAACGAGTCAGGCGAAAACGTTGATCATCTATCCGCTGCGCGCGCTTGCCAACGATCAGTATGAAGCGATGTTGCGCAAGCTGGAGCAGTTCGGATTGCACATTCATCGTGCGAACGGTTCTATTTCTCCCGAGCAACGCGAAGATCTTTTCAGTGCTTTGCGGGATGGTTCGTGGGATATCATCCTGGCGACGCCGGAATTTCTGGAGTTCCATCGGGATGCGTTTACCGGCAAGAGCGTTCCGGATCTCGTCGTTGTTGATGAAGCGCACCATCTTTTTGAATCGAAACATCGCGCGGCATACGGAACTCTCGGAAAAACGATCGCGGGGCTTTCCAGGCCGAAGGCGCCGCAAGTGCTTGCACTCACGGCCACGGCAAACGATGAAGCATTCGCTCATGTCGTGCGTGAATTGCATATCGACGCCTGGGTGATAGATCCAACGATCCGGGAAAATTTACAGGTTTTAGATGCGCGCTCAACGGGGGAAACCAAAAAGAAAATTGCCTATCTCGAAGAACTGTTTTCTCGCGATGACGGCAAAGGGATCATCTATTGCATGTCGCGCCAGGAGGCGCAGAAAGTTGCCGATGCCCTGCGGAAAAAATTCGGCGACATCGTGATGTTTTACCATGCAGGCATGCCGACGCCGGACCGCTTGGAAGTCGAACGCTATTTTCGCGAGGGAGCCTTACGCATCGTCGTTGCCACATCAGCGTTTGGCGAAGGCATCGATCTACCCGATGTGCGGCATGTCGTACTGTATCATTTAAACTTCGATTTCACGGAGTTCAATCAACAGGCCGGGCGTGCCGGGCGCGACGGCAAGCCTGCCGAGATTCATGTCCTTTTCGGCGAACCAGATAAGCGCATCAACGAATTCATCATCGATCGCGAAGCACCCACGTTAGCCATTCTGCGCGAACTCTATCGCGGAATGCGCGGCATGGCCGGCGAGACCCGTGTCTTGCGCATGCCGTACGTTGATATCGCGCGCACCCTTGAACTCGATAAAGCCGACGAGCGCACGATCGGCGCGGCATTGCGCATTTTCGAGGAGGGAAGCTTGGTGGAAGTAGGCGTTGACGACGACGGCCGATTCGTACGCTTCCTCATCGTCAACGGCAAAATCGATCTTACCCAAAACGAACGCTACGCCGAAGGCGAAGCCGAACGCGAAAGCTTCGCCAAGTTCGCCTCCCTCGCCCTAACCGCCAACTCCGAAGCCCTCCAACGCATCATCAACCGCCCAATCTATCCCGAACGCATCGAACTTGAACGCTAGGAAAAGGGCGGATAGCTTCGAAGGTGAACTTGTATGAGTGATGTAGCCGAACTCCGTGATGTCACAGAACTTTTGCGCCTCGCGTCTCCGGCGCCGAGGCCTCAGTCACTAGCCTTCGACGGTACCTACCTGTGGATGGGTTCGCTTGAAACGCAGCGGATCTATGCTATCGATCCCACGCATTGGACCGTCGAAGAAGAAGCCCAGGCGCCCGGGAAGCCGTACGGCATGACGGTGGTCGGAGACGAACTGCGGGTCCTCTGCGGCGAACCGCCCGACGACAATCGCATCATTCGCCGTTTCGTTCCCGGACACGGCTTCAAAGAAAACTCGGTAATCCCGTGCCCGGACGATACCGGTTCCCAGCTCGGGTATGACGGTGATCGTCTTTACGTAAGCCAGTGGTACAACCAGCGCATTCTCTCAATCAACGATTCCGGCAATGTTGGCACTACCATCGAGGTGCCTCACGGTATCTGTGGCCAGGTGATCGTCGACGGCTGCTTCTATCTCGTTACGACTGACGACGAACCGACGACCAACTATTGGTTAACCCGCGTCGACGCTCGAAATGGTCCGCCAAAAATCGAAGATATTGCACGCATTCCATTCCAAGCCCGCGCACTCGCCTTCGACGGCTCGCGCTTCTGGACAAACCACCGCGAACGCGCCGAAATCGTTGCCTTCGCTCAACCGTAGTACACGGCCAAGCAGGTTCGTGTGAATGTCATCACACGAACCTAACTCTGCTTCAAGCGATCCTAAGCAATTGCGTTGATGGCTTTGGCTTCGTCGGTTTCTCGGAAGAAGCGGTTGTTGGTTTCGCTTACGGCTGGAGCCCAGGGGTCGATTTGGCGGGGTGATGTTGGTAAATGGACGGTGGGTCCGGCAGCGTCGGAATAGTCGGAACCACCGAACGGAGCAAAATCATCGCTTTCTTTATGGGACAACACGAGGCTCTGCACCGCGTCGCTTGCAGCGTGCGCTTTTGTGCGCAAGGCATCGTCGAGACGGCCGTCGCTGGCGAGAGTGTTGTAGGTTGCGATTGCGGGGCGGTCGGCGTGCCATGGCAATCCTTTGGAGCCGGGGAAACGCACCATGCCGTCGTTCGCTTTGACGTCTTCGCGAATCGCACTGCGCGTGCTGCGATTGTGACGCGCCGCATCCGCGAGAGCATCGTTCAGCGACTTGACGCTCGATTCAACCGCGCGCATTTTCTTGCCGTCGAGATCGAGCACGTCGAACGCAGCCGCGGGGCCGTATGGTGCGCCGATGCCGGGATCGTATTTCGTTCCCATGACGCTATCGACGACGGCATCAGCCATCGCTTTCGGATCGCCGGTGTGCTGCGCGATAGCATCGGCAACGGTCGACGGAACCCCGGGCGAAACCATCGTCTCGGGTGATGCCGCCAAATATTTAACGCCCGCATGCGAGAGCGCGTCAGCAAAACCCAACGACGACATTAGACATTGATTGGCGACCACACCATCAACGCCGCGCCCCGCATCTTCGGGGTGCTCCTTCGCGTGTAGCGCGACGCCGTCGGCGATCGCATTCGCGATTTGCGGCATCGGCATGACGTGACCGGTGCTATCGGCTTCGAGTCCGCCGCCGTCACCCGCGCCATGATCGACGAGATCGATCCAGGTTTGCGTTGCTCCGTTGCGCTGCGCCTCGTCGAGCGTTCGTGCAACGGACTTCGCAAGATTCTCCGGCGATGCCATGTCGTCGGGTGCACCGACGTGCGGCTGCTGTACCTTTCCATCGGCAATCGTGTAGCGATCGCTATGAAGATCGCCTCCCGCCCGCTGCGTTGTATCCTCCACGGTAAAGGCAACCTTGGGATCCTTCGCGCTTACCTGAACGGCTTGTTTGAGTACCTCGCCTTGCGAAGCATCGAGATTGTTGTCCCCATCGCGATAAATCCCGAACTCGACGGCCCGTTGCGACGGAATGATTGAAGTCTGCATGTATCCTCCTCAGAAAAATTGTGTCCGAGGAGTCTATCTGCGACAAAATGCTCGTAGCGAAAGTAGCCGGGCAATTTTTGAGGGCTGGACCTTGCTAAGGTGGAGAAAGCAGTCAAGGGGAAGAAGCGGTATGCCCCTTGGAAGAATCTTCGATACGACTTTTGCCTGAATCGTTCACCGGATCGTACGACGATATTCGAAGTATCGCCGATGCGATGCCGCAGCTTGTCTGGAGCGCTGCCCCCGACGGCACCATTGACTATTACAACGAGCGGTGGGTCTCATATACGGGCCTCACGCTCGCAGACATGCAGGGCGATGGCGTTAAGGGAGTCGTGCATCCGGACGAGCTCGCAGAGACCTGGCGACGTTGGAAAGACGCCCTTGCAAACGGGAAACCCTATGAGATGGAATACCGGCTGCGGCATGCGACCGATGGCAGCTACCGCTGGTTTCTCGGTCGCGCGGTTCCGCTCTTTGGGCCCGGGAAGAAGATTCTCCGATGGATTGGGACTGCGACCGATATCGATGAAGAGAAACGCGCCACGCAACGCCTCCGCTTCGCGTCAAAAGCGAGCGAGATGCTGTTTGAATCGAGCGACCTTACACGGATCTTTGAAAACATCGCACGGCTGATCGTTTCAGAGGTGGCGGATGCTTGCGTTATCGGCATACTTGAAGAGCAGGCTTTTCGGATAGAGGCAGTCGCACATCGGAATCCCGAAATGGAACCGGTCCTTGCCACAATGCGCGGTCAACGCACGCTGCATCCGGAAGCCGAACGCGCGATCGTCGAGCGTATTAAGAAGCACACTCCCTATATTCGCGAAAACCTCGATTTGAACGAGTTGAAGTCCTCGGTGTGGCCGTATCTCGTCCCTCAAATTGAAACGCTGCATCCCACCTCGGTACTCATGGTCCCGCTCCATTTGCATGCTACTACGTACGGTGCGCTGTTCGTCTATTATACCGATTCGAAACGAACCTACCGGAAAGACGACTTTCCTATCTTTGTCGAGATGGCATACCGTACCTCATTGGCAATCGAGCATGCTAAAACGCTCGAGCGGGAACGGGGAATCGCGGCAACCCTGCAGCAGGCATTGTTACCGGCACTTCTTCCAAAATTAGATGGATTGCAATTCGATACTGTGTATTCCCCGGCGGGAGCTGAAGGCGGAATCGGTGGTGATTGGTATGACGCGATCGAGTTAGAGGACGGATCGGTCGTAATTAGCGTTGGCGACGTTACCGGAAGAGGATTGGAAGCCGCGGTCATCATGAGCAAAGTGCGGCACGCCATGGGCGTCGTTCCACGCCACGAGCCCGATCCCGCACGGATTCTGGATTCGGCCGATTGGTTTCTCGGGAAGCGCTATCCGGATGCTATTGTTACCGCATTTGTGGCCGTCATAAGTCCGGACCGGAAAATGCTTCGGTACGCGAACGCGGGCCATCCCATTCCCTTATTGCGCAGAAATCGCCAACTCATCGAACTACGAGCTACCGGCCTTCCGCTCGGGCTTCGTCGTTTAGCGCCGTTGCAGCAAAGCCAGAAAATTGCGCTTCAGGATGAAGATTTACTCGCACTATTTACTGATGGACTGATTGAATGGGGAGAAAATTGGAACGAAGGGGAAAAATATCTCCGGGGCGTTCTTCAAAGCAATGTCATAAGTATTACCGATCGGCCCGCAAAACTTATTCAGTCGGTATGTGGTCCCGACGAATCGCACGACGATATTGCGATTTTAACGGTCTCTTTTCGAAGATGCGCGCAGTGGACATTTCGGGTCGAGAACGCCCAAGCCGCCGAGCATGCTCGCTGCGAGTTTACGGAGCAGTTGCGCCGGTATGCGCAAAATCCGGCACTCATCGGAGCCTCCGAACTCGTCTTCGGAGAACTGATTGGCAATGTCGTGCGGCACGCCCCCGGGCCGGTTGAAATCTATCTCGATTGGAGCGGAGATTTCGCCAAGGTTCACGTCATTGATACCGGCCCGCCCTTCAACACTATGGGGAATTTGCCGAAGGATATCTTGAGTGAATGTGGGCGAGGGTTGTTTATCATTCGGGAAATCAGCCCCAATCTTCGCGTAGAGCGCATCGAACGCTACGGCAACCACGTTTGTGCCACCCTTCCGGTACGCCGGCAAAAAGAAGAGTAGTCGCTGCTTCGCAGGGAATCTCACAGGAAGAGAAAAATCTTCCTGTGAGATACTATTCGGAGAGGCTTTGGCATGGGTAAATCGGCGGTATACATGGCGCGCAAGCGTGTGCGAGCCCAGGCTGCTGGATTGTGCCTAACGTGTTGCAAAGAGAAACCGGCGCCGGATCGCTCGATCTGCGCAAGCTGTAACAAGGCACGGCATCAACGCCTACGGCGCTCGAGCGAGTACCGGCGAGAGTATACCGAGTCGCAACGGATCATCCAGGCACACGAACGTGCCGGAGATACGCTTGTCGAGCACTATCTCTATGCGGATGCCATCCAGCATTACCGAAACGCGTTGAGCGTTCAGGCCATCTCGCCGAAAGAACGAGCAGCGATTTCAAAAAAACTTTCAAAAACCTCGTTTCTCGTCGATGCCGGCTTTTCGCAAGAGACTCAATCGGAAAACATTTTTCCTCTCCACGGCGAGCTGGAAAATTCGGTTGGAGCCGCAGAAGCGCTTTTACAACGCGCTAGGCATTTGCGCTTCAATTTTAATACGCGTGCCGCTCTTCACACGCTCAAACGTGCCTTGCATATCGTGCGTACCACGAATGCGATAACATTGCGAAGAAAGACCGTCATTGAAATGGCGAATCACCTCTGCCTTACCGCTCGTTATGATACCGCGCACAAGTTGCTCCGATCCGTCGGAGAACCTCAAGTGAAGGACGAGGCGGCCCACTACCATTTGACGGCAGCCTTGATTGCGACCGCGCGTGGTGAGGTTTCTTCCGCTCACGAGAATTTTGAAAGAGCCATTCGATATGCGACGAGTGCTACCGATTCGTATGGCGTTCTCTCCGCGTGGGGATCCTCCGCGTACTCCGCCATGGTACTCGGTGATATCGAACGAGCCAAAGAATGCGTCGAGCAAGCGCTTTTCGTCGCTCGCCGAGTTCATGCCATGTGGCTTATTCCTTGGTACTGCATTGTTTATGCGCAAGTGCTTTTTATAATGGGATATTACGGTTCTGCCTTGGACTATCTTCGGGAAGCACTTTCTTACGATGTGCATGTGCCGATGCTCGAAGAGCGAATTGTCTCGATAGGCATTCCGATAGCATTGTATTCTAGAGACGAGGCGCTGCTCAAGAGGTGCGTACGGCCGGGCATCATCGAGGACGTTTTTCGCTCGCAAGCTGCGCATCGCATCTGTGCAATAACCGCAGCTTTTGTGAAACTCTATGCTTCTCGAGGCGAAAGCCATAGAGGCCACGCGCTTATACGCCGCGCCTTAAAGGCAGTCTCAACGATGGATGATTGCGTGGATTTCCCCCTTGTGGTTGCTCGCTACGGTCGAAAAGCCGACATTGCACCGGCAAAGATACTTCTCGAGCGTCGCACGAATTTGCCGTCTTCTGAGGTAAGCCGATCGTGCTTGGAACTCTTCGAAGCGTTTACGGAAAATCGAGAAGATCATCCGGTAAAAGTTCACGCTCAGCGCGCGCTTGGACTCTTTGAGCGGCTGGGATGGCGCGCGTATGCGGAAGAAGCACGACAACTGCTAACAAATACGTCGACCAGCGCACAAACCGCCGGGATCGGCGCGGAGCCCTTTGTACATACGCACGCCTCGCTCACCGAGCGTGAACGCGAGGTTGCTGCCCTTGTTCTCAAGGGGCTGACGAGCCGTGAGATTGCCGAGAAGCTTTCTATCGGTTCCCGGACGGTAGATGCCCACGTCACCTCGATCATGAATCGGTTGGGTATACGGTCGCGACATCAGTTTGCCTATTTCCTCAAGGAAGAGTCTGTGTAGCTGAGCAGCGGCAGCATCCGTAATTTTACGATGCATGGACACCGAGGCCGCTGTTATACTGCAGGGGCGGGGTGGTGCTTTCTGCCGGCGGCTTAGTAACGGCATTGTTGGGGAGGACTATTGTGTCAAAGATAATTTTTCATGCGAACATCGCATTGTTGCTGCTCGCTGCCTGCTTTTGTACCACGCAGGTAGCCCCGGCGCAGATTGCACCTACGAACTCGGCCACGATCAGTGGCAGCGTGAGCGACAACGTTGGAAAGCCGGTTGCTCATGCCACGGTCTCGTTGAGCGGTCCGAAGAACACCTCGACGCAAACCGACGCGCAAGGGCTCTTCGTTTTTGTGGGGGTGTCTTTCGGGACATACAGTATTTCCGCAGCGGCAGCAGGTCTGGGCACCGCGACGCGGAGTGTCTCGGTACAAGGTGATGTCAATGTAGCGATTCAGTATGAACCTGCATCGCAGAACGGGCTCAAAGTCATCGCGAATGTATCGAGCAGTGCGAATGCGCAGTTTAACGTCACACCGGCCTCGATCACCCAGGTCAACCCTATTGCCAATGCATTTGAGGGGAAAACGTCGTGGCGAACAATCCTAGAACAAATTCCCGGCGTTGCGCAAGCCGGTTTGGGAAATGGGCAATACAATGAAGCTGCTTACCCGGATGGCCCGTTGGTTCCCATGCAGATTTCCATTGATGGTGCATTGCCCTATGAGACGGCGACCCTTTTAGATGACATGCCGCTCATTGGGACAGCCCTGAATTCCGCACCGGGCACGGGTACGAATTTGGGATCCTATCCGCTCAATGGGTTCGATGCAGCCGATGTCGTGCGTGGCCCCGGTGCCAATGCACCCAGCATCGTTGATTCCATCGGTGGAAGTTTCGTGTTGCACTCTCCCGGCACGGTAGGTCACAACCAATATAATTTCTCGGTAAGTACGGATCCGTATGGTGGTGTCGTGGCAAACGCCCGAGCTGCCGTTCGCTGGAAGAAACTCTCCGCGGTGGTGACGTACGGAGTCAACGATAGTCCTGGCCCGATAAGCACCGCAACCATCACTCCCAATAACCAGTACGGATTGGGTGGTATCGCGACGGTCGACGGGCAACCGTTTACCGCATATTCACCAGCCTGTAATCCTCCAGGTTGTGAGGGCGGATATCTCATCGATCCAAACTATTCATTCGGCGGCTTTCTTCCCCACTATGGCACTCAGGGAGGATTGTTTGTTTGCTGCGCAAATCCCAGTACCGCCTGGACGCAGCATAGCGGTTCAGTGGCGTTACGGTATGGGTTCTCGCCGAACGTGAGTGCGGAAGTTTTCTATGCCGGAGAAAACTCGCTGATGCCTATTCCATACCCGTACGAAACATTTGATTTCCTGCCTCCCGCCGGCTACACTGGAACAATTCAGCCCGGAATGTCTCTCTTCAATCTGTGTTCCGCTAATGTACAAGGCAGCGCATTCCAGAATGTTTCGAGTTTGCTCGAGGAAAAAGTCACTGCCCAACTGGGGCACGGCGTATTGCAACTGGCGGCGTTGCAAAATCGTAGCTTTTCTACGTTTGGCGACAATTACCCAACGTCGGGGACTGTGCAGCTGTACGGGGCCGGGTGTGTCGGCTCGGCTTCCCCTACCACTGCCTGTCCATCAGGAGGAACGCTCACGTATTACAATGGAGGCACGCATTCCGTTACGCTCCCTACAGCTGACGATTACGAAGCCTCCTGGTCAAATAATCGTGACCTTTTGGTAAGCTACGTAACTCCGCTTGGAACGAATCTTCACGCCGGCGCGTCGTTCGTGAAATCCTATTACGATAACCCCTACACATTTTATGAGAATATTCCGGAATATGATTACAGCTGTGTGCTTTCCACGCCGTCGGCTATCTCGCAGACGACCAATGAGATGCGCGTCTTCGTTGGAGGGAACCTTTCGGAGAAGACCTCACTCGATCTCTCGATGTATTTTGTCAATGCGAATTACCACATCCCCAATCCGAACAACATCGCTTTTTATTCAACACCGGGAGCAGACATTAACTACGTTGACTCCAACTACACGTATGCGGCTCCGCGCCTGGGATTCGTCTGGCGCCCAACGGCCGCAGTCGCCGTTCGTGTTGCAGCCGGCGGTGGCTTTGCCGAAGCACCGCTAGGTGACCTCATAGGAAGCAATGCACCGTTTTGTTCTGGTGGTATATGTACGGTAACGTCGCCAAATCTCAACCTGCAACCAGAGAAATCCTTCGGTTTCGATCTTGGTACCGATATACGGCTTCCCCGAAACACAGTCTTCTCGTTCGATGTGTACCACACGAATCTCTATGGACAACTCTATGAATCGACCACGATGAGCGGCTCTTGTCCAGGCTGTGGTGGTTTGCCGCTCTACGTCACGCAGTACGGCAACTTAGGTGAATCGCGGTACGAAGGAATATTACTCGATGTGCGGCATAGCGTGCCGCATGGGACGTATTGGTCGCTCTCCGGTGGTTTAACGCGAGGGTATGTGGTCAGCGTTCCTGGGGACTTCTACAATACCGCGAATGGAACGTGTATTCCAGCGACCGGAGCGAACTGCACGAACCTCAATGTCGTCCCGGGAACCAACTTCAACGGAAGTTATACCAATGGCGCCTCGGTTCCCTATGCACAGGGATTAGGGACGCTGGGATATCGCTGGAATGCCGACAAATATGTGGATTTGGTGGGGACGTATTACGGCAATAACAACACGTATTTCCGCCCGGCCTTTGTGGAGTTTGATGGGTATATCGGATATCCGTTGACCCGGAATGTCTCGTTGTTAGTGACCTTTCGGAATATTACCGGTATTTATGATGGTGCGTACCAAATATATACGCCGAGCAATCTCAGTGGTGCGCCCACGATCAGCGGTCTTCCCTACGTCCTTTATGGCGAAGAATACGGTCCCCGAACCGTCCTGTTCACGACCAATCTGCGCCTCTGAGGTCTCGGTGTTGAAATATGCGTTGTACGGGAAGGATATGGATCAAGGACCCATGGTACTCGCGGCTCGCACGTATCGACGGACGAGAGTGTATGCAATTCTCATCGCGTTTGTCGCCGCCATGATCTTAGGTACTATGCCTGTTGCTCGAGGTACTCAAAAAGCGGGCGAGGCTTCACGGTGCAATGAGTATATTGTATTGAACGGGGAGTATCTTGGAGCCGATTACGAGTATGAAGTGAACACCATTCTCTCCGGCGCATATCGTGAGCAGCCGGAGGATGTGGCACAAGTATTCGTTGCTGATGGATGCGGTATGATCGCACTTCAATCTCTCCACGCTCTTGGCGCGCGCGTGCTCTTTTGGAACGAGCGGATCGGCTACGCCGAAGTACTGATGCCGAAGAAAGGTGTCCTTGGGCTTCTGGATGCGCGGGGTCTTGTCTATGCAACCGTGTTCCCTCCGCCTGCACAACACCCACACTCCGTTCCTTTGTCCGAGCAACGCGTTGTGCGTATTCCTCACATCGTGTTGCCGATTCTCCGTGTTGCAACGATCCTTCCGAAAGGCGGTCCCTATTTCCCGACGCACGAAGTCGGGTTGAACGCACTGTGGCGAATGCATCCGCAAGCCGATGGTCGCGGCGTACGCGTGATGGTCTTCGATGGCGGAGCGGATCTCTTGCATCCTGCCTTGCGAGTTGCCATCGGCGCGAACGGTAAACGTGTGCCGAAGATTGCCGACGTAGTCGTTGATAGTGTACCAGATTGGAGTTGGATGCTGAGCCCCAATTGGGTGCGATTTGGAAAGCGATTTACAACAACATCCGGCACCTTTACCGCTATGGGACGAGTATGGGTTGTACCGAAGGATGGAACGTATCGATTCGGCCTGTTCGCAAGCCATTTCCCTTTCGGGTTTGCTTTGCATGATCCGCATGTAAAAAGCATCACGATCGTCGCGGGTGTGTTATGGGATGAGCGTCGCAATTTGGTGTGGGTGGATACCAACGGAGACAGGGATTTTCGCAATCAGCGAGCGCTGGAAGATTATGTGAAGAAGCAAGACGTGGATTATTTTGGCCGGAAGGTGGGTCTGGAGGATAATCGTATTCCATTCGGTGTTAAAATCGATCGCGACGAACATGCCGTCTTTCTCACGATTGCGACAAACCCGCACGGTTTAGTCAGCCTGGGACCTTTAGCATCAAATCGGTTGACCGGTGGGCTTTATGACGGCGCGGCTCCGAACGCGCAAATCATTGACGCGCGTGCGGGCTATAACTTTGCGCGGCTCGTCCAGGCATTTGCTCGAAAAGATGTGGATGTTATCCAATATGATGCAGTCTATCCCGGTGATTATCAAGCCCCGGTCATCGAGCGTCTCATCGCTGCGTGCGGCAAGCCGATTGTTGCGGCCGACTTTCCCCATCCGGGTACTATCGATGTAGACGATTATCAGAGCCCGGACATGTTGCGGCGAAATCGTCAGATAACACCACCGTACCGAGATGCTATATTTACGCCGTATTATTCTGGCTATACCACCCCAAATTATTATGGCGATAGTCTGCCTGCACCAAACGGTCTGATGAACTTGATACTTGGACCTTCGACAGCGCTGTATGCCCAGTCACGATATATGCCCGTTGTGGTTCGCGCTAAGGATGGCCGAGATTATACCACGAACGGCTTTTTTGGCTTTTTTGGTTTGAGTCCGCCTGCACCGGCCGGCTATGCTATTGGTAACCATATGTCTCCAACTATCCCGGTGATCACCGGGATTCTCGCCGATCTCATTGGTGAAGCGAAACGCGAACACATGCGTTACAATCCGCAGCGGATCATGCAGGCATTGCTTACCGGAAGCCGACTGTTACCGGGATTTTCGGTTGCGGAACAGGGTTTTGGGCTTGCCGATGCAGCGGGGGCCTGGAACCAATTGGTTGGCATGGGACGCGCGGACGATCCTCACAACGCGATGTTGACATCATTTACCCTGTGGCGTCCGTTCATCGGACGAGTCTATGGATTTGCCGCCGACTTGGCGAGGCCGGACGTGACAGTACGCGGCGAAATATCGGTGATACGGCACGGCGGATATCCCGGTGGGCGCACATATGAACTCTCGTTTCGTGGTAATGACGGAACGTACCGTTTGCTGGATCGCCGTGTCGTGTTGACCCAAGATCAGCCCACTCGCGTGCGCTTTGAGGTTCATGCCGGCGGTGGGAAACATGTTGCTCTGCTGCAATTGCGGGATTCCAAGGCGAGAATAGTTATGCAAGAAATTCCGCTTTCCGTTCGTTCCCCCGATGTCCCGGTGATGCTCGCGCCCGGTATCGAGTGGTATCACGCGACAATTCCTCCGCTACGTGACGACAACCGCTTCATCCGGCTAGGACCGGAGGTGCAAGCGGCGCGGTTCGATGTCAATATTCCGTATACCGGTCGAGCTGATAGCGCGGCTCCCGTGCTTGCGTTTCCGGGCATTTCCCTATCCGACGAGCCGCTCGCACGATCCGAAGGAGGTCCGGTTGATAAACGGCATCATGTCGGTCCGATGTTGCATATTGCGTCGCTTGTACTCAACGATCAACCGGGTACCCAATCTCTTCATTGGGAAAATCGTGCTCAACCCGAATACGCAACGCCATACAGCGATCCTGCTCCCACCGTGCCGATACGCGGCTCGGCGGTTGTAACAACATATGCGGTGAGCTTTACGAAGACTTCGGAGGAGAGCGTTCGCGTCAGCAACGAGTTAGCCGACATCACCGGGAAAGTTGAGCTCTACGATGCGAAACTCCATGCCTTCACGGTGCATGGCATCGGTGATCTCGCACTCGTCAACGTTCGGCAAACGCTTCCTGCCAATCTCAGTCAATGGCGGGTGGCTTTGACATCTACTCGTTCGGAATGGCGCCTCGGAGATGCCCTGCTCGTGCATTGCGTTCCTTCCGGAGATCCTTGGTTAGGCGGAGGTGGTGCGTGGTGTACCGTTGAGGCACATAAGGTACTTGCCGCTAACGCAACGTTGATTGTGCACGACCCTCCTGCAGGGGAATGGCACATTATCGTTCGACTGCGCGAACGTGCTCCCCAAGCGGTTGTATACAAACTGCAAGAAGCGATGCTGGTTCCAAGCGTGCACGTGATTCAATCGAGTGATGGAGAATACGCGCACGGAAGTGTATGGTCGGTACATGTACCATCCGAGAATAGCGACGCGCAATATCTGGCGTTTCGAATTGCTGCAGGGAATGCCGTGGCGCCTAACGGGCAAATGGGGCCGAGCATTGCCCTAACGCCGTTGACTGACGGAGCACCATAAACATGCGTGGGGTGGTACTAGGTGGGTCGTAATGCGAGAGCGGCCTAGATGGACTGGAGGGGCGAGAGTTGTTGAACCTCCTAAATGGAAAAACGATTGGCGTGCTGAGTTCGACGTTATGATGGGGGCGGTGGTGAGGCATCGGTGGACCCGGGGCAGTCATTTAAGAGTGTGTGACCGGATGGGGTTGTGTGTTGGATGACGTATTGGACGAGTGCGGGTTCGGATAAAAGTTTGTTGGGGGGTGGGAATTGGAATAGGATATCCGCCATGTCGGGATTATTGGCGTTTTGATCTGAGAACGGGTTTGCGGCTTCGCTTGGGTAGTAGAAGGGATAATCGAGGATTTGTGTTTCTACGTGACCGTCGGGGAAATGGACGTGCAAGCGGATATCAACGAAAAATCCGCCGGTGTGTTTGTCGTATTGCGAACCGTGCGGATCTGAAAAATCGACGTAGCCGCAGGGTTCGTTAGCGACCGGACCTCCGCCGGTACCGTTACCGCTCGTTCCTTCGCCGGGGCCATTACCGCCGTGGCCGAGGCTTCCGTACGTCCCGCTCTTTCCCGCACCCGTGCCGTGGCCGCCGACGGCAACATCCCAGATTGGTTTCGAATGGTACTGCGTTTTCGGTGCGTGATACGCGGAGCCCGCGTGCTTGATTTCCGCACGTTGTGCGGAAGTGCCGGGGTTAATGATGCGCGGTTTCACTTGCTGCTGTGCGATGATGTGCGCGCGCACGATGGGCGGAGGTGGCGAGGGTTTCGGCGTTGGTTTTAGGACGAGCAAGAGTTGAACGTGACTGACGTTCTCAGGCGGTGACTGCTCGTTGAACGATGGAATTAGGCCGGCGGCAATTTCATGCAAGGCAATCGCAACGGCAAAGGCGATGATAAGCCGCCTGCCGCTAGAATCGCCGAAAAAAAAGCCGAGCCACCCTTGGGGCGACTCGGCGATAGAGCGTCTCATGCGCTAGCTGGTGGGATTGACTCCGTATGTTTGATAGTACCATTGTTTGAACTGATCGTAGGTGGGATAGTAGCCGTACTTTTGGTAGAACCACGTGCGGTAGGCGGTCTGCCGGCGCGTGGTTTCTTGTTGGGCTTGCCGTTTGGCGCGTTGTTGGTGGTTGTACGCGGTGACCGCCGTTGCAACGCCGGCACCGAGTAACAGAATGTTGCGGGTGCTGGCCGCACCGTCGGCGAGCGCAGGCGCCGCGCCGGAGGCGAAGGTGCCGAATGCGCATACCGAGGCTAAGGCCGCCGCAAGCATTTGCTGCTTCATAAGTTGTCCTTTCGTAAGTCGTCCCGGTTCTGCCTGAATAACGGAAGAGGCACGATACACGGTTCCACGGAATCCCGGTCACCGTGGATATCGAAAACCTCATACGCGCTATCCCGGATTTTCCGATTCCCGGGATCCTTTTCCGTGACATTACCCCGTTATTGAAAGATAGGCAAGGGTTTCACCAAGCAATCGACCTTTTTGTCGAGCGCTTCAAGGACCGTGGGATCGATTATGTCGTCGGAATCGAGGCCCGCGGCTACATGCTCGGCGCACCTCTTGCCTATGCCATCGGCGCCGGATTCATCCCCGTGCGCAAGCCGGGCAAGCTGCCGTACGAGAAATTTTCGGAATCGTACGCCCTCGAATACGGGACAAACTCACTCGAGGTTCATTCCGATGCCCTCGGACACGGGGAGACAGTCGTCGTCGTTGACGATTTGCTCGCCACCGGCGGCACCGCCGCCGCCACGCAACGTCTGCTCGAACGCCTCGGTGCCAACGTCGAGGCCTTCGCATTCCTCGTAGAACTCGAAGCCCTGCAAGGCCGCAAAGCCATCCACGACACCGAAGTCATCAGCTTCGTGACGTACTGAGGGTGGTTCGTTGATGATGGCTCGTCGTGCGTTCGTAATTGCCGCCGCTTTCATTATTCTCGCAATGTCGATCGCGGTCGTTCAAACGCCGGGAGCGGTGTTTGCGCCACGGCATACCGTCCCCACGCCGTCGCCAAGCCCGACGCCGATTCCACCGGAGGATCCGGCGGTGACGAAAATCGCGCAGCAGCAATTCATTTCGTGGCAAGCTGGTACGCTGAATCGGAAAAACTATACCGACACCATGAACGCGCTCATCACGCAGCAGCAACTCGACGA
>Ga0206870_1150_pt1 | contig 16892 bp, 8 predicted proteins | sample Alteio_BWOrgCont_36_FD_152620 | JGI IMG/M metagenome (GOLD analysis project Ga0206870, IMG submission 152620) | Enriched cells from forest soil in Barre Woods Harvard Forest LTER site, Petersham, Massachusetts, United States -... | ecosystem: Environmental > Terrestrial > Soil > Temperate forest > O... | reverse complement strand
GCATTGCCGGGTCCTGGCTGTCGTCGGTGACCTGAGCCGCGTTTTGGGGCTGATTCGGGGCAGTGTTCGAGTGGCAGCCAGCGAGGCCGAGAATCGCAGCGAGTGTCACCAGCGGAAGGGCCTGAGCGGTGGCGAGCTTTGTCATGGTCGTTCTCCGTGCGATTAGATGCGCATCCGGGAAGTCGCGTCCCTTCCGCTGTACCTTGCAACACGGAATTCATCGGCAAGATTCGGAGTGTGATTCCTTTGAGCAGCGAGCATCATCGATTCAGACGTTACAGAGCGCCGTAGATTCCGGCGCTGAGTGCAAGGAGCACGCGTACGATGATCACAGCTATTTTGGCGTTTCCATCGACGGCCGAACGAGTCCTTCCCATGCCATCGCAGACTTCCAACTCTATCTTCGAGAATCCGGACGATATATGGCGGCTTGTAGCGCGACGCGACCCGAGCGCGGACGGGCACGTCTTTTATGCCGTCCGCACCACCGGTGTGTTCTGCCGCCCTTCGTGCCCCAGCCGGCGTCCCCTCCGGAAGAACGTGGAGTTCTTCACCGACCTGGTGTCGGCGTTCGGCGCGGGGTACCGGCCCTGCCAGCGGTGCAACCCGGCGGGGCTGCGATCCGAGGCCCAGCTAGTCGAGACGCTGTGCGCTCGCCTCAACCGGGACCTCGACCGGTGCGTCAAGCTGGCCGACCTGGCGCGGATATCCGGCCTGAGCCACTTCACCGTACAGCGGACATTCCAGCGGGTGCTGGGTGTGAGCCCGAATCAGTACCGCGCGCACAAGCGGGCTGCGGCGCTGCGCGCACGGCTGGCGGATCCTGACGTCCGCATCACCGACGCGGTGTACGATGCCGGCTACTCAGGGCCGGCTCGGGCTTACAGCAATGCCCGGCTGGGGATGCGCATGCAGGACTACCGCAACCGCGGGCGCGATCAGGAGATCGGTTACACCATCGGCGCTTCTCCTCTGGGCCGTGTTCTGGTGGCGTCGACCGACCGCGGACTATGCGCGGTCATTCTGGGGTCGACGGATGAGGATCTTCTCTCGAGACTTGGACAGCAATTCCCTGCCGCGAACCTAACTGGACGGCCCGAACTGTCGGCTACGCTCGACAAGGTGCTCTCGAGCCTGACGGAGCATCCGGCGGCGCTCGACCTGCCGCTCGACCTGCGCGCCACCGCTTTTCAAATGCGGGTATGGGAGGCGCTCAGGTGCATTCCCCGGGGTGAGACTCGAACCTACTCGGAGATCGCGTGCGCGATCGGGCAGCCGACGGCAGCGCGGGCAGTGGCCCGGGCGTGCGCGACCAATCCGGTGGCGGTAGTGATTCCGTGCCATCGGGTTATCGGGTCGAATGGGGAGCTGACCGGCTATCGCTGGGGTGTCGAGCGGAAGCGGCAGCTGCTGGAACTGGAGAAGCGGTAGAAGTTAGGGGGAGGGTACCCCTCCCCCCTTTGAGCGCTGTGCTTTGCAATTTCATTCATTTCATTGAAGTTTACGGCGTATGCAGTGCTACTCATTCATGACAAATGACTTACGCGTAAAGATTTGATTCTGGGCCACTTACGGCGGCCAAAAACAAGGCCCGATTGCGGTGGCAACCGGGCCTTTTTCTGATCTCTACTTCCATTGTAGCTCGTTTGCGGAAATTCTCGGCCACCCTTCGTGATGCTCAGGATGGGGCACCCGGCGCAATAGGGCGCGCCCTGTTGCTGTGTAGTCGGCGCAAGGGCATACACCAATAGCCTCCATCTAACAGCTTGAGAGATGTCCGAAGTCGTGTTCGGGACGTTTATATATGTACCGTCAGGCATTATGCCCACTGTAATTCCAAGGTAGTAACCGTTATATGCCTGTACGTAATACGTACAGGCGTTGTTGGGGGTAAGAGTGAATTTCTGCCAATTTCCGACCTGCGGCGCATCCGTCCGAAAATCTCCGGCTGCTCCCCCTCCATTCGCGGTCAGGTAGTAGCCGCTTGAAGTTTGGAAGGCGTAGGTCCCATCACTTTGGCGGATAAGTGTGAACTGGTACATATCGGGGACCTCAGGCCAGTTACCTATTGCGACCGCGTTATTCCCAATGCCGTCTTCGTCTCCTCCGTTCCATACGAGATGATCCATGAACCAATCGGGAGCAGCCCTCCGCTCCCAGCTCCGCCCCCCACAGTCGCTGGTCCGCCAGCCACAACGAACCCGTAATTGTATCCCGACCCCGCATCACCCGACTTGATCAGCCCGAAATACGTGGCTGTTTCTGCCGTGCCGTTGGTGTAACGGGCAGGGGGATCAGTTTGGCGGCCGTCTCCAACGGCGATGAGGTAGAACCCTCTCACCGTCTGAATGGTAAACGAGCCGGCTGGGAAACCTTGACTCAAATAAGGGGAGATCTTGAATCGTTCATAGTCGATGATGTACTCGGCAGTACTCTGAATCGTGTCCACCTCCTGGTTCCCGAACGGGAAGAGGCTGGCAAGATCCCCGCCATTCGTTGCGAAAAGAAACTCGCCGTTGAGAGTCTGGATGCCGTACTCCCCGGTCGATGGAACAAACCACAATGTGAATTTCTCCCAGGCACTGGGTTTGACAGCATCTGTATGGAGAACATCAGTGGTTTTGCCACCCCCTCCGACTGCGGTGACAAAGTAACTTGAGATCGATATCGCAAATTGACCCGCTTGCTGGAACGCCTGTAGTGGCTGCGAACCTGGACCGATCTGTGTGGAACCGGGGCCGGGTTGGAACCCCAAACGATTAGCTCTGTCCCCCGACAACTCTACGTTAGATGCTCCTCGAGATTTCTCTCGCGTTTTGGCTCCTTTGGGTGCAGAATGCGCCTTGCTCATGGTCGCCCTCGTCCTGTTTGTTCAAAGTGCTGCTTTTCGCCGGGCAGGTCAAACAGCATTGCGCAGGGCGGCACATTTGCGGCTTAATACTGTCTTTTGCCGTACTGTGGCAGCGGCATAAAATCGGTTCGCCCCCTCGCGAAAGCCTGCCTCGGCCCCGGAGAGCGCGATGGCTGAACCGTCGTTCGAAATACCGACCAAGAAACTCCCGAGAAGCACCTTGAATCGTGGAAGGAAATCGCTGCCTACCTGAGCCGCGACGTGAGCACCGTCCAGCGCTGGGAGAAGAAAGAGGGGATGCCAGTCCACCGGCATTTGCACGATAAGCGGGGCTCTGTGTATGCATTGCCCGAAGAACTCGATGCGTGGCGCAGTCGCAGACAGCCGTCGGGTGAACCCGAAATCCAACCGCGAACCGAAACGCCGGTTGCCCGGATAACCGAACCCGCGACCAGGGCGCCGAGAGGCTGGCTCTGGACCGCAATCGGCGTCGTCGCATTGCTCGTCCTGATCGCCGCCTATTTCGTATTCCACCATCGTCAGGCGAACCAATCCCAGGCCCGCATTCATTCCCTAGCGGTGCTTCCGCTTCGCAGTCTTTCCGCAGACTCTTCGCCGGACTATCTGGCCGACGGCGTAACCGAGGCGCTCATCGGACGCCTGGCCTCGATTGGCGATCTGCGTGTGATCTCCCACACCTCAGTCATGCGGTTCAAGAATCCGCAAATCTCTGTTCCTGAAATAGCAAAGAAGCTCGATGTCGATGCTATCGTTGAGGGCTCTGTCATGCGCGAGGGCTCGAATGAAGCACCGGGTTCCTGGTCAGCAAATAGGAACCCACTCAAACCCAACTGCAGGGCTTGAATGGGCCACCACACAAGAGTGGTGAGGTGAGGTAGTTAAAAGGTGAAGCGGGCACCAAATTCACCCCAGAGGGAGCGTGGGATGGTGGTGCTGCTGGGGTTAATGAATCCTGCGGGATGAGCGAAGGTTTCGGGGGAGCTGATGTTGTTGCCGAAGTCGTTGCCGTAGTTGGCGCGGTTGGTGAGGTTGAAGGCCTGGCCGATGATTTCCAGGTTCATGCGCTCCCCGAAGCGGAAGTTCTTGGAAAGGCGCAGATCGAGTTCGAAGAACGGATCACCGCGGAGAGGGTCGAACTTGGAGATGGTGCAGGTGGAAGGTTGTCCGAGACCGTAGAAGCAATTCTGGGCATCGGTATTGCTACTAGCGTAGGCGAACCAGTCAGTGGGATTGCTCGTGGGTACGACAACGGCATTGGCTGTGCCGCCACCTGTGTTGAGCGTGTTGCTGGAGTTGGTCAGAGGATAGGGACGGGCGGAGCCAAACTGCAGGATCGGTGCGACCTGCATTCCCCAGGGAAGGTATCCAATGCCACTGAAGGTTACGTGGCTGCGCTCGTCATTCGGATTCGGTCCATATTCGTAGCTGGCAAACGGGTTGGTTGAGAGTCGGGGATAGTTTCGGAAGGATGTTCCGCCAGCGCCGTAAGAGTAGGCCCACGCCAAGGTGTAGTTGGCGTCGAGCTGAAATTTGTTATTCATGCGCTGGCGGTAGACGAAGTTTATGCCGTTGTAGTGAGAGCGGCCGATGGCCTCTTCGTTACGGACGCTGGCCAGAGGAGTCAATCCGGCTTCAGCGATAGGGGCGGCAAGCGGGGCGGTACAGCAGACTCCATTTAGCGGAACCCGCTGATCGATGTTCATGGTTTTGTTTTCGTGAATCCCGAGGACGTGGGTGTACTCGGCTTCGACCGCGGTGTTGTTATTGATCGCCCAAGTGTAGCCAAGGTTGAATTCCTCGGTGATGGGATTGCGGTAATGTGGGTCCATCAGGCGGCCGACGCTGTTCGGGGCCAACTCGCCGGACGGCGGAGGAATGGTGGGATAAGGGCTGACGCCATACTGCCACTGGCCGAGGGGGACATTGGGCCCAGGGACAATGTCGGTTGGGCTGGTGAGGCTGAGAGCGGTCTGGAAAATGGTCGGGTTGGCCATCTGCTCCATGAACAGGGGGATGTTCTGGAAGATGTTGCCGTAGTACATGCCGAAGCCGCCGCGCACAACCTGCTTACCCGTTCCGGTGAGGTCGTAGGCGAAGCCCACGCGCGGGCTGAAGTCGAGATTGTCGTCATGCGCGATGCTGGACACGTAGGGATTGGAGATGGGACTGTTGAGTGCGACCAGTTCCTGATAGGTGCGGCTGTTGGCGATGTCGGAGCCGCCGATCATGTTGAAATCCTTGTCCCAGCGCAGACCCAAGTTCAGCAATAGGCGCGGCGTGACCCTGTAGTCGTCCTGAATATAGAGGCCGAGCTGCTTGGTTGCGACCAGGAAGTAGGGGTCGCCGTTGGCCTGGGTCATACCGGTAACAAGGCCTGGAGTCGCGAACCCCTGCGGGTAGGTCGCCGGATCGCTAAGAATGACGCTCGGATTCACGGCGAAGTCGACTTCGAGCGTGGAGCTGAACTCGAAGAATCCGCCCTCGACGGGGTTCCAGATATAGTCGATACCGCCCTTCAGGGTGTGTTTACCGATGGTCTTGGAGAGGTCGTCCTTAAACTGCCACTTACGCTGGAAGGACTGTTGGGGGACGTTGGTGTTGGTGCCGAAGGAGGCAGTGGGAAAGACGACAAGTGGAGCACTGATATTGCTGGCGATGAGGTTGTTCCAGTATTGGAAGCCAGAGGTGAACTGGTTGACGAGGGTGTTCGAAATCAGCGTGTTCAGCGTGAAGCCGACCAACTGCAGGTGGTTGTCAGTGAAGTTCCCGTTGGTGAGATCACCGGTGCCGTTGGACTGATCGTTCTCACTGTTGTTGGCCTGGGATGTATAGCTGATATAAGCGCTGTTCCGGTCGTTGACGGTCCAGTCCATGCGGCCGTTGTAACGTGTCTCATAGAATGGCCGGGGAATGACCGCGGCGGGCTCGGCAGCGAGGCCTGCACTCTGAGCCAGGACCAGCTCGGCGTAGGACGCACCGCTTTCTACCAATCCCTGGCTTTCACGCTCACGCTCCCAGGCGAAGAAGCCGAAGAGCCTATCCTTGATGAAGGGGCCGCCGACGGATCCGCCAAACTGCTGGCGGCTGTAGCCGGGATGGGCTGGAATCGTACCGCCAAGGCCATCGGGGTCTTGTTCATCGGTGTCGAGGCCGGTAGAGCGGAAGTAGCCGAAGAGGGAGCCGTGATAGTTGTTGGTTCCGCTCTTGGTGATGAGGTTGATGGCCGCGCCCTCGGAGCGACCGTTTTCGGCTGAGAAGCGCTGGGTACTGATCTTGAATTCCTGCACAGCTTCGAGGGGGAGCTGCATAACCGGTCCGCCGACGGTGTTGTCCTTGTTGTCGACGCCGTTCACCGTGACGTTGACGTTGCGGCCGCCCGCGCCATTGACGGAGAGGATGGCATAGCGGTTCTTGGTGGGATCGTAAGAGTCGGCAGCTTTTACACCCGGCGCGAGATAGGCGAGGTTGGCCACGTCGCGGCCTACCATAGGCAGGTCCTCGACCTCAGCGGGAGTGATCTCAGTGCTGACGCTGGTCTTGTTCAAGTCAACGATGGGATTTTCGGCACTCACCTGGACGGTCTGCGAGGTGGAACCGGGAGTGAGAGTGGCATTCCCGCTGGCGGTCTGACCGACCAGCAGCTCGAGTTTCACCTCCACCGTCGAAAAGCCTTTGGCGTTGATCTTCGCGATGTAGTTTCCAGCGGACAAAAGCTCGAAGCGATAGATACCGGAGTCATTGGTGGTAGTGGTGCGGGTGGAGCCGTTGGCGAGATTGGTGAGGACGACCTCGGCATTGGCGACGACTGCCTGTGATTGATCGACGACGGTGCCCTGGATGTTCCCGCTTGCCGTGGCCTGTGCGAAGAGGCGTGGGCTGAGAAGGGTGATGGCAACGAGCAGAAAGAGACGTATGCGTGGGAATACGAATCGTGGGTTCATAGTTGGCCTCAAAAAACAAAAATGCGGTTGTAGTTCAAAGCAGCCGGGATTAGAGCGGGGCATGGGTGGCTCCCGGCGTTTTGTGACGAAACGCACAAACCAGTGCATGAACGGCGTGGCTGCTTACATGAACGGCTTGTGAATTTCTGGCAGCATCTCACGGTGTCCGAATCGGGTCAAGAAAAGATTTCCCGGAAACACGCGGGGCGATGCTGTTGCGCGCGGCTGAACCGGACCGTTCGGGCCGGCGACCGTTTTCAGGCGTTGGAGACGTAGACGAAGCGGATGAGGAAGAGCACGGCGAGGAGGTAGAGTAGCCAGTCCTCACGGCGGAATTTTCCGCCGAGTATGTGGACGCATGCGTAGGCGATTACTCCGAAGCCGAGGCCGTTGGCGATGGATGCGCTGAGGGGAATCATGATGAGCGTGAGGAAGGCGGGGATGGCGGAGAGCGGATCGGTCCAGGGGATCTCGGTGATGGTGGTAAGCATGAGGCTGCCGACGATGATGAGGGCGGGAGCGGTCGCGGCAGTGGGGACAATGCCGACCAGAGGCGCAGCGAAGAGCGCGACGAAGAATCCGAGGCCGGTGATGATGGCAGTGACGCCGGAGCGGCCTCCGACGGCGACGCCCGCGGTTGACTCGACATAGCTGGTGACGGTGGAGGTACCGGCGAGCGATCCGATGATGGTCGCGGAGGCGTCGGCGAAGAGGATGCTGTTCAGGCGCGGGATGGTGCTATCGGCTTCGATGAGTCCGGCCTTTTTGGCGACGGCGACGAGGGTTCCGAGGTTGTCGAAGAGGTCGACGAAGAAGAAGACGAAGATGATCTCGAGCAGGCCGATGTGGATGGCGGAACGAATGTCGAGACGGAACATGGTCTGGGTGATGGCGGCGATGCTGTAGGAGGATACCTTCCAGTGAACGAGATGGAAGGGGATGGCAGCGATGGTAACCGCAACGACTCCGATGAGGATGGCTCCGCGGACGCGCCAGACCTGGAGAGATCCGATAATGATGACGCCGACGAGGGCGAGCGCGGTTTGCGGGGCGCGGATGTCGCCCAGGGTGATGAGCGTGGCCGGATTCGGCACGATGATGCCGGCATTGTGGAGTCCGATGACGGCGATGAAGAGGCCGATGCCTCCGGCGACGGCGGCGTAGAGCTCGTGGGGGATGCTGCGCAGGATTAGCTGGCGGATTCCGCAGGCGGTGAGCACGAGGAAGGCGACGCCGGAGATGAAGACGGCTCCCAAGGCGGTTGGCCAGGGAACGCCCATCTTGAGGACGACGGTGTAGGTGAAGTATGCATTGAGTCCCATGCCGGGCGCGAGAGCGATGGGATAGCGGGCGATGACGCCCATGAGGATGCTTCCGAATGCAGCCGACAGGCAGGTGGCGGCGGTGACGGCGGGGAGCGGGATTCCTGCCTGAGCGAGAATGGCGGGGTTCACCAGGACGATGTAGGCCATGGTGACGAAGGTGGTGATGCCGGCGAAGAACTCCGTACGCCAGTTTGTATTCAGACGGGAGAATTCAAAATAGCGTTCGAGAGCGGCGCGCATGGCCCATCAAAACACAGGATTGGGAATTCCCAAACGAAGTTTTGGGGCGGAGTGCGGCCGTCGAGATGCTGTTGATTTTTTTCTGATACCTTGACTATCTACAATCGGTGAGTGTAGATAGTCGAGGTATGGGCAAACCGAGCGATCTGGTTCAGGGCACGCTGGACCTTCTGATTCTGAAAACTCTTTCCACTGAGGCGCGGCATGGGTGGGCGATTGCGAAGCGCATCCAGCAGCTTTCGCGCGAGGTGCTGCAGGTGCAGCAGGGCTCGCTGTATCCGGCGCTGCACCGGCTGGAACAGCAGGGATGGATCAAGGCGAAGTGGGCGGAGAGCGAGACGGGACGGCAGGCGAAGTTCTACTCGCTGACAGCGGCAGGCAGGTCGCAGCTCGAGAAGGAGACGGCGAGCTGGGAAAGGCTGTCGGGCGCGATCAACCTGATCGTGCAAGAAGGGTGAGGGCACAGGGATGAAGCTAACGGGCTAATGGTTTTCGATGCAAGCACTGAGGGAATAGAGATCGGGGGCAGGAGGAACTAATGCGGTGGCTGGCGCGGCTGCGGATGCGGGTCGAGATGATGTTTCGGCGCAGTCGTGCGTCTGGCCGACTGGATGACGAGCTGCGGTTTCATCTGGAGCAGCAGATTGCCGAGAACATTGCCGCGGGGATGAGTGCGGACGAGGCTCGGCATGCGGCACTGCGGGCGTTCGGGAATCCGGCGGCGCTGAGGGACCAGGCGCGGGAGACGTGGAGCTGGAACGGAGTGGAGCGGGTACTGCAGGACATCCGCTTCGCTACACGGCAGATCGTCCGAGCTCCAGGGTTTGCCGTGATTGCGATTCTGACTCTGGGGCTGGGAATTGGCGCGAATACGGCGGTCTTCACGTTGACGCACGCTCTGCTTCTACAGACATTGCCGGTGCGGGATCCGGGCGAACTGGTGCGGCTGGCGATTGACCTGAGTGCCATAGACAAGAACGGTCATGACATGCCGCTCAACCTGCCGATCATTGAAGCTATCCAAAAGCAGTCGCGCTCGTTCAATGACGTCTTTGCGTGGTGCGTGTACGAGTTCCCTTTCAGGGACGGCGGCGTCAACAGCGGCATACACGGAGCGATCGTGAGCGGCAATGCCTTTGATTCGCTGGGTGTGCGCCCTGCTGCCGGACGCCTTCTGACGCCGGCCGACGATCAGGCCGGCGGCGGTCCCGATGGGCTGGCGGCGGTCATCAGCTATCGCATCTGGGTCAGCCGTTATCACGCCGATGCTTCGGTGGTTGGGCGGCACGTGATCGTAACCGATCACCCGGTAACGATCGTTGGTGTGGCGCCAGCAGGGTTTGAAGGCGTGATTGCCGCCGAGCATCCGGACATCTATCTGCCGCTCGAGTTTCAGGGGATTCTCTATGGCGAACCATCCAAACATACCGGCGAACGCCTGTGGCTCGACACTTTTGCGCGCCTCAATCCAGATGTAAGCCGTGGGCAGGCCGCGGCGGAGATGAGCGCGCTCTTCCCGAAAATTCTTGATGCTACTTTGCCACCGGCCATTCGGCATATGCCGGAGGTTGAAAAGGCCCGTTTCGCAGTAAGACCCGCGCGCACCGGCTGGAGCAAGCTTCGTTCGCAGTACACCGAGCCGCTGCTGCTGCTGCAACTGATGGTCGGAGCAGTGCTGCTGATCTGCTCCGCGAATCTGTCGGGTCTGTTTCTTGCCCGGGCTTCTGCGCGAAGGCAGGAGTTCGCGATTCGCGGGGCGCTGGGCGCCGGACGTCTGCGCCTCATGCGGCAGCTTTTCGTCGAGTGCCTGATGCTGGCACTCCCGGGGGGGTTGCTGGGTGTCGGAGTTGCATGGGCGTCGGGACCGTGGATTCTGCACATGCTGGGGAATGTAGAGGCCGAAGAGGCGATCTCGATGCGGCCCAACCTGGCCGTCCTTTGCGTGACGATCGGCTGCGCTGTGTTCTGCGCCGTGTTATTCGGCATGGCTCCGGCATGGACGGCAGGCAATACAAGCGTCGAGATGGCGTTACGCAGCTCGAATCCGCGGACATCCGCAGGCAGCGCGGGTCTGCGCAATTTCTTCGTGCCCTTCCAGGTGGCGCTGTCGCTGACTCTGGTGGTGGTGGCTGCATTGCTGGGCACAACCGTAACGCGACTTCTTACCGAACAATCCGGCTATCGCACCGAGAACGTGATTTTTGCGCTAACTGACTTTCTCCGCGTTCCGCAAAAAGGCGAGGCGCTGGTTTCGCTTTATCGACGCATGGCGGAACGGATCGAGGAGCGGCCCGGAGTGGAGCAGGCGAGCGTCTCCGCGATTTCTCCTTTCCTGGGCTGGCGCTGGAGCGATGAGTTTGTGGCCGCAGACAACCCGAAGCATGCAACCCCGGTAGAGGCGATGGAGAACATCATCACCGCGCACTATTTTTCCGCTCTGGGAGTACCTATTCTCACAGGGCGCGATCTCGATGACAGCGATGCTGACCGGAACTCCTGCATCCTGAGCCAGGCGGCCGCGCGGCTCTACTTTCCCCACACCTCAGCGCTGGGCAAGACGCTGCGAAGCGTGATCCGCCGGCCAAGAACCGGGCAACCCGATACCTTCCACGATTATCAGATCGTCGGCATTGCACGTGACACGAAGTACGACTCACTCCGCGAGTCACCGCCGCCGATTGTCTATCTGCCTCTTGCTGCGGGAGAGAACGGGCAGACAAATGGCGGGTCAAACCTTTTCTTCGTCATTCACGCACGCAGCGTGGCGGCAGCCACATCGGCGTACAAAGATACGCTGCATGAGATGGCTCCATCCAGTCCGGAAATTCCTCCTGTTGTGTTCAGCGAATCGTTCCGGGACTCGGTAGCGCGTGAGCGGTTGTTGTCGGTGCTGTCGGGGTTCTTCGCCCTGCTCGGCCTGCTGCTGAGCGGGATTGGCATCTATGGCCTGCTGGCATGGAATGTGACCGGGCGGACCACGGAAATTGGCGTGCGCATGGCCCTGGGGGCGACGCGTCTGAAGGTATTTGCGCTTGTGATGCGCCAGGTAGCAGGGCTGCTGGCGATCGGTGTGCTGGCCGGAGGATTTGCAGCGTTTTTCGCTGCGCGCTCGATTCGCAGCTTTCTGTTTGAGGTGCAGCCGGGCAATCCCTGGGTTTTTGTGCTGTCCTCCCTGACGCTCGTTTTCGTTGGCCTGGTTGCCGCGTCACTGCCCGCGCGCCGTGCGGTGTCGATTGATCCGATGCAGGCGTTGAGGACGGAGTAGGACAGGATTCAGGGAACAGGCTCAGGGGCACGGGAGGATGAATGCGCTGGTTGGAGCGGATGCGGATCGGGATGCTTTTTCGGCGAAGTCGCGCGGCTGGCAGATTGGATGACGAGCTGCGATTTCATCTGGAGCAGCAGATTGCGGAGAACATTGCCGCGGAGATGAGTGCAGAAGAAGCGCGTCATGCGGCACTGCGGGCGTTTGGGAATCCGACGGCGCTGAGAGACCAGGCGCGGGAGACGTGGAGCTGGAGCAGCGCGGAGTCGGTGCTGCGGGATGCGCGGATCGGGATCAGGACGCTGCTGCGTGCGCCGGCGTTTGCGCTGACGGCGGTGGCGATCATAGCGCTGGGGATCGGCGCGAATGTGGCGCTGTTCACGGTGGTGCGGTCGGTGCTGCTGAAGCCGCTTCCCTTTCGTGATCCGGATCGGCTGATCACAGTCTATGAGCACGTGAACGATAAGGAGCACACTGGCTTCAGGAATTACCTGCCGATAGCGGCGGGAAGCTTTGGAGAGTGGAAGAAGGCAGTCGGACCGGACGTGGCCGAACTGGCGATGGTTTCGCCATGGCAGGGCTATAACGTGTCTGCGGAAGGAGGCAAGCTGCCGGAGCAGGTGGAAACGGCGTGGTGCTCGTGGAACTTTTTCTCCATGCTGGGTGTTCACCCAGCGCTGGGGCGCAGTTTCACTGCGTCCGACGACCGTCCGGAGACCGAAGCCATGGTGCTCCTTTCGTCTTCCTTCTGGAAGCGGCGATATGGCGGCGATCCGGGAGTGATCGGCAGAAAGATCTGGTTAGATGCGCGGCCTTACACGATCATCGGCGTGCTGCCGTCGTCGTTCGTGTATTCGAGCTCGTTTGGCGGCAACACAATTGAACTTTGGACTCCTGTGGAACATGAGGCTCCAAAGTGGCTGATCGAGACCTTTAGCGATCACGAATTTCTGGGTCTAGCGAAGCTGCGGCCCGGCGTTACGCAGGCCGCTCTCATCAGCCAGCTCGACACGGTGCAGAAACGGATCAAGGCGAGCCATCCCGAACCGGCGGTGCATGACGGTGTGATGGGGCGTCCGATGCTGGACGATGTGGTTGAGAAGTACAAGACCCCGCTCTATGCCTTGCTCGCAGCCACCGCATGCGTTTTTCTGATTGCCTGCCTCAACGTGGCCAGCCTGCTGGTGGCGCGGACCGCGACGCGGAGCAAGGAGATGGCAATTCGGGCGGCACTGGGCGGAGGGCGGTTGCGGCTGCTGCGCGAGCGGCTGATGGAGAGCCTGTTGCTGTCGGTTGCCGGCGGTGCGACGGGACTGTTACTGGCGTGGGGCGCTGTCGAATGGCTGATTCACACGCGGCAGGATATGAATCGCGTCGAGGCGATTCATATTGACGGCGTGGTGATCGCATTCACCGTGGGCGCGATTCTGCTGTGCGCGCTGTTTTCGGGGTTGATCTCCGCGATGGGATCGGACGGCAGGCGGATTCTGGCCGGGCTGCAGGAGTTCTCGCGAACACACAGCGGCGGAAAGAGCCGCACGCTATTGCGGAAGGCGATGCTGATTGTCGAGGTAGGGATCACAGTGGTTCTGCTGGTGGGAGCCGGTCTGTTGCTGACCAGCTATCAGCGGCTGCGGACGACGGATCTGGGCATCTCTGTCGATAACGTGCTAACGATGCACCTGAGCCTGCCGGATATCCGCTACAAAGACGACACGAAGCAGGTGGCGTTCTTCGAGCAGCTCATTCAGGGTGTGCGCGCTCTGCCCGGCGTGAAGAGCGCGGGGCTGGTGAGCACAGCACCGGGCCAAGGCTGGGGCGGTGATGAACTGGTGAGCGTGGTGGAGCATCCTCCCTTGCCAAAGGGAGTGGGGCTGGACCTGATGCACCGAGGCGCGGATCCGGGATATTTCTCGGCGGCGGGGATTCTCCTTCTCAAAGGGCGGACGTTTGCGGCGAATGAACGACTGGCGCGGGCACAGGTGACGGTCATCAGCGAATCGGCGGCGAAGCTGTGCTTTCCGGGCGAGGACCCGATCGGCAAACACCTGAAGATCGGCGTGACGGGCGAGAGCTACGAGGTCATAGGTGTGGTGGGTGATACGCGGTGGTTGGTTTCCGAACCGCCGAATCCGACGATGTATATCCCGCTCTACGGCAATGACTACAGCGTTGCGACGGTTGTTGTCCGGCCGGCGGGGGATGCGGACGCGCTGGCGCTGCCGATTGAGAAGCTGATTGGAACACTGGATGCGGACCTGCCGGTGTCGGACGTGACGACCCTGCAGGAGACCATCGGCAAATCGACGGCGAACTCGCAGTTCGATTCGCTTCTGGTGCTGGCGTTTGCAGTGATTGCGTTGCTATTGGCGGCGGCGGGGCTGTACGGGGTTCTGGCGTACCTGGTTGCGCAGCGGACGACGGAGATTGGAATCCGGATGGCACTGGGCGCGCGACGGGAGCAGGTGGCGCGGCTCATGCTGAGCGATGGGCTGCGTCCGGCGCTCTATGGGCTGGTGCTGGGGCTGGCAGCAAGCGCGGTGGTGACGCGTCTCCTCCAGTCGATGCTTTACCAGACAAAGGCGCTTGATCCCGCGGTCTTCGTGCTGGTGAGCGTGATTCTGTTGCTCGTGTCAGCGGCGGCCTGTCTGCTGCCGGCGTGGCGCGCATCGCGACTGGATCCGATGCAGGCGCTCAGGACGGAATAGCACAGGGGACAGAGAACAGGCTCGCGGAAGAGGGCTCAGGGAACAGGAGGAAAAATGCGCTGGATGGAGCAGCTTCGGATGCGGATCGAGATGCTATTGCTGCGCGGGCGCGCAGGTGGGCGCCTGGATGACGAGCTGCGCTTTCATCTAGAGCAGCAGATTGCCGAGAACGTTGCCGCGGGGATGAGCGCTGACGAGGGGCGGCATGCGGCGCTGCGGGCGTTTGGGAATCCGGTGGCGCTGAGAGACCAGGCGCGGGAGACGTGGAGCTGGAGCGGGGTGGAGTTGCTGCTGCGGGATCTGCGGATTGGATTGCGGACGCTGTGGCGCACGCCAGGGTTTGCGGTTATCGCAATCGGCGTGATGGCGTTGTGCATCGGGGCTACGACCTCGCTGTTCACGGTGATGCGCTCGGTTCTGCTCAGACCGCTTCCTTTCCGTGATCCGGATCGGCTGGTGATGATCTACGAGCATTTCCGCGATCCGAGCATGAATGCTCAGAAGTTTAATTACAACTCGGTTGCTCCGGGCGATTATTACGACTGGCGCGCACAAACCCACGGTTTTGAAGACATGGCGGCGTGGCGCTACTGGCAATTCAACCTGACCGGGGAGCACGGAGAACTGCCGGAGCTGGTGAGCGCCCGCGGCGGGACGTGGAACCTGTTTCCGCTGCTGGGTATGCGTGCGGCCTTCGGGCGCACTTTCGCGCAGAGCGAAGATAGTACCGATGGAACCGCGGTGATGCTCAACTGGAACATCTTCGAACGGCGGTTTGGCGGGGATCCATCGATTGTCGGCAAACAAATCCATCTGGATGGAAAGCCCTATACGGTGGTGGGCGTACTTCCGAAGTCATTCACCTATCCCGATGCGAAGGTACAGGTCTGGGTTCCGTTCAGGTCGGGGTTGACTGCGGAGGACCTGCAGTATCACGACCATCACTGGAGCCGCGTGGTGGCGCGCCTGAGACCGGATGTCAGCCTGGCCAGCGCCTTAAGCCAGGTAGAGGCGGTGCAGTACCGGCTGCACATGCAGAACCTGAATAATCCGGTGGCCGAGGACGTGGCGCCGCGGACACTTTCCGATGATCTGGCACGAGATGTAAAGAAACCATTGATCATCCTGCTGTGCGCGGTGGGCTGCCTGCTACTGATCGGCTGCCTGAACGTGGCCAACCTGCTGGTGGCGCGGTCTGCGGCTCGGCAGAGGGAGATCGCCATCCGCAGCGCGCTGGGGGCGCGCAGGATGACGCTGGTTCGTGAACAGATGGTGGAGAGCCTGCTGATTTCGATTGCCGGAGGCGGGGCGGGAGTGCTGTTGTCGCTGGCAACGACGAAATGGCTGGTAGGAAGGTGGACGGAACTTCCCAGCGCGCAGGGCATCCATGCTGACGGTACGGTGCTGCTGTTCGCCTGCGCCCTCGTCTTCGCGGCGGCGTTGCTGGCGGGCCTGCTGCCAGCGATCTCATCGACGGGGAAGGCCGCGATTGCGGCGCTGCAGGCTTCGTCGCGAAGCGGGGCGGGCAGCCAGTCGCGCACGGCGCTGCGCAAGACGCTGCTCACGGTGGAGATTGCCACGACCGTGGTTTTGCTCGTCGCTGCGGGGCTGCTGCTCAAGAGCTTCTGGCGACTGCGGACAACGGATGTGGGTTGCGTGACCGATAACGTGCTGACGATGGGCTACAGCCTTCCCACAAAGAAATACGACAGTCCAGAGAAGGTGAACGCGTTCAACGAGACGCTGCTGGAGCAGGTGCGCAACATGCCGGGTGTCCGTGCTGCGGCACTGGGCTCGATACTGCCCGGTGCGGGATACGGTGGCGACGACGACTTCACCATTCGAGAGCATCCACCGATCACGCCGGGCACGGCTCTGCCTGTTGCGCTTTACCGCTGGGCCGACCCCGGCTACTTCAGCGCATTGCAGATACCACTTCTGAGCGGGCGCTTCTTTACCAGCGCGGATCGGGCTGGCCACCCGAACACGATCGTCATCAGCCGTCAGCTGGAACGGCAGTATTTCCCGGGCCAGAATCCGCTGGGAAAGCATCTGCACGTAGGCGCGATGGGGGACGCCGATTATGAGGTCGTCGGGGTGGTCGCCGATACGCTGTACCAGGTGGGACAGCCGGTCACGGCGGAGATGTACTTCCCCATCCTGAACGGCGAGAGCGACAGGGGATTGACTCTAGCGCTGCGGACGGAATCCGATCCTCTGTCATTTTCGGTCCCGGTCCAGAAGCTGATTGCGGAACTCGATCCGGAGCTGCCGGTTTTTGATGTTCTTACCTTGCAGGAGATCATCGGCCGGTCGCTGGGCAACGCGAGCCTGAGCGCCAGCCTGGTCCTGGCCTTCGCACTGCTGTCGCTGATGCTGGCGTCCGTAGGACTGTACGGAGTCCTCTCTTACCTGACGACGCAGCGCACCGGAGAGATCGGCGTCCGCATGGCGCTTGGCGCACAACGCGACCAGGTTGTGCGCCTGATGCTGGGTGATGGGCTGCGTCCGGCGCTCTATGGGCTGGTGCTTGGCCTTGCA
>Ga0206870_1148_pt1 | contig 17067 bp, 16 predicted proteins | sample Alteio_BWOrgCont_36_FD_152620 | JGI IMG/M metagenome (GOLD analysis project Ga0206870, IMG submission 152620) | Enriched cells from forest soil in Barre Woods Harvard Forest LTER site, Petersham, Massachusetts, United States -... | ecosystem: Environmental > Terrestrial > Soil > Temperate forest >... | reverse complement strand
TTTGTCGGATCGGCGATCCGCAAGGACTCGAGTTAACTTCACGGCATCTCTTCCGATGGTGAGCTCGTGCGGAAACCCACGCCCAGTCATTTTCGGAATTCGTATTTTGCACGGAATTCTTTTGCCAGCGGGTTTGCGCCTGCATCGGGCCTGCATCTAGCAGGGCAGCATCCAGTCGAAAATCGTCTGGATGCCAAATGGAATTGCTCAGGTATTCAGCCGTGACCAGATGTGCGGGATCGTATTTGTGATTCAGGAAACCCGGCAGCCGGAGGACGCGATTACAGTCCGTACAGGCCGGATCGCCGCCAAAGGCAATGGCGAGCAGTTTGAGCAGGTGTTCCTGCTGCGAGAACCTGAAGTCATCGACCTGCCAGAGCACCTGGTATTTGCCGAGCGATGTGAATAGAATGACGCTCGGTTTGGGAACCGCGTCAGAACCTCGAACCGCTGCCAAACGGGCATCGCCATCCGAGTCGATATCTATATATAGGTGGCGGACGACATATAGGTGGCGGACGACGTCGATGCATTCTTTGATGCGTTTTCGGCTGCCGGGAAGTAAGGGATTGGCAGCCACATAGACGTTCGCTCCGCTTATGTTCTCATGGGCTAGCCACCTCAGATAACGCGGCGCAATCGCACACTCGAACCTGACGATTCTTTGTTGTGTTTTGGCGGGAGATTCTCCACGCAGAAGCACTGCAATGTTCTCGCCGGGCATGAAGCTGCGGATGAGGTATTCATGGGCCAAATCAACTCGAATTGGGTTTCTATGCTGCGGCATGTTGCACCTCGAATACAGGCTCAATCAAGAACCGTTTGGCATCCCGGTCGTACCCAATCATCCGGAGCACTTCGCGGATCACGCGGCCACCCGGCTGACGCTCAATATGGACCACGAAGTCGACCGAATCAGCGATCTCGGCCTCCGTGTCAATGAAGGTCGTTTGCGCATGATTCCGCATGACGAGATTGGCGAAGCGATGAAGAGCCTTTTCGGCGGAATTGGCGTGAATCGTAGCCAGCGATCCAGCGTGGCCGGTGTTAAAGGAATCGAGCAGCGTTCGAGCTTCGATTCCGCGTACTTCCCCCAGGATGATCCGGTCCGGCCTCCAGCGAAGGGCAGACTTTAGAAGATCGTCGAAAGAGATGTTGGCTTTGAAGGTATCTGTCTGGCATTCGACGGCCAGGACGTTTGGCTTTTGGATGCGAAGCTCCGACGTATCCTCGATCACAACGATGCGCTCGCAGTCAGGAATTGCCTGGGCCAGTATGTTGAGAAGGGTGCTTTTTCCGGTGCCTGTTCCGCCGCTGATCAAGAGCGTCTTTCCGCGGCGAATCTGTTCTTCCAGAAAGTCTGCGAGGGGCTTGGTAAGTGTGCCACGAGCGATGAGATCATCGACCGTGAATCGTCGACTGGTGAACTTCCGAATCGTCAATGCCGGGGCCGGCTGCACTACCGGAGGAATGACGGCAGCAAGCCGGCTGCCGTCCGGGAGCTGCGCATTGAGCACCGGATTGTCTTCGTCGAGTTTTTTCCCAAGCTGATTGGCAATCACCTCGAGCCCGGTGCGAAGCCTTCCGGCATCGAATAGGATCGTCTCTTCCCGGCGGATAATCCCATCGCGCTCATACCACCAGGTCGCATCGGGATTGCCCATGATTTCGCTGATGCTCTCATCGAGCAAGAGCGGCTCGATTGGTCGAAGGAACGGAAGGATCAGTTCGAAGCTCATAGCGGCAACCTCAATGGGGGGTGGAAGCCCAGCGTCACCGCAAGGCTTCCGTGGTGAAAAACGTGCGGCCTAAGCGGCCGGCTCCTCGGCTGAAGCGTCGTCGCTTTTCTGATCTTCCGGTCCGGCCTTTTCAGCGCGGTCGAGCTTGAGAATCGAATCCACGCGGATGTCCCAGACGCGCTGCTTGGAGTCGGTCTTCTTGCTGTCGTACTCCCGGCTGCGGAGCTCGCCTTCCACCTGTACATGAGCGCCCTTCTTCAGTGTGCTGGCGAACTCAGAAAGCTTCCCGAAGACGACGCAGCTGTGCCACTCGGTATGCGAAACCCGTTCGCCGCTCTTCTTGTCCTTGTAGGAGGACTGGGTTGCTACAGAGAAGGTGGCAAAGCTGCGGTTGTTGGCGTTGCGAACTTCTGCATCACTGCCGAGGAAGCCGATGAGGTTTACTTTGTTCTGGTACATGACTGTGTCTCCGTTTCTTGAATTTCCCGATCCTGCTCGGGTCACACCAGGCGGAGCCAAGCGAGGGGCCCGGCTCCCAAGCGCCGAAGCTCTGCATTTACGGAGGGTCCGGAGAAATCTTTTCGGCGTACTCTCCGAACATGATCTGGAGGGAAACCGTAACCCGCAGGGCAACGCAGTGGAAGCAGAAGAGCGAGCTACCGCAGGGCGCCGGATTCGCCCCGAAGCGGTGACCGAACAGAAGGCGGGATACAGAACGGCAGACGTCCACTGAACTAAAGTTCTCATCTGCGTGCCGGTCAAGGAAGGTCGCAGACGGCCGCGGTGGCACCTCAGCATACGAAGGGCCTCCGCTTGACGAGCGCAAATTGGTATGTACCCTCACTGACGTCGGGTTCGGCAGTGCTCTTAACGCCAGCTGAAGCGACAAATAGGGTGGAGCAGCCGGATTGGCAGCTTGGTTCGACATCTTTGAAAGCCTCTTTGATTCGGGTTGTTTTCTCTAACTGAACGCCTGGTCGGCCCGGAAGCGCACGATGGTCAATCCCAGGGGATTGATGGCCAGCTCGTTGTTCTTCACATTCTCCCGGAAGACATAGGTGACGCTGGCGGTCCATCGTTCTCGCTTGATCTCGGAATGATCCGCAGGGTTCGTAAACACTTTCTCGAATTCGATGCGAGCTGAATATGGCGACTGCCGCAGATCATCGAGAATGACATTCTTGATCTCGACATCGATATACGGAAGTGATCCCTCCTTTATGTACGTTTGAATGACATTGTCCTTACGCTCCTGCTCGATGAAGGCGTGCTGAACGTCACCATTCAGGAAATAGAGTGCGCTTGTCTGATCGCGCTCGATGGTGAAGCGATTCCTGCTGAAATAGAGTTCAGCCCACCGCGAGAGGTAATACTTGTTCTCGGCCTCCTGCGGCCGATATTGAAAGTTGCGATAGTCGATCGCCTCGGCCCTCCCGACGTCGTTGATACGGACGATCAGCGGGTGGACACCGGCGAGGGCCATCTGACTCCTGAAGACAAGGCCGGCGAGCACTAGGCAGACCACGGCCAACATCAGAATTGTGACCTTCAAATAGGTGTTCATCACCATCGGGTCGCCGTACTGTTCGAGGTAGCGTTCCGCCGCTCGCGTAATCTCAGATACCGGTTTCGCTGTGGTCGTCATTGGAATGTCTCCTCGTCGCCTAAATTGCCCTGAGAATCGCAGCCGTGATCAATCCGCCCATCTCGCCGCCGTGCCCACCGGTCGATCCAGAGAAGATGCTCATGGTCATGGCTGGAATCTTGAAGAGGATGTAGACATTGACCAGAACCAGGAGAATGAGCAGCGGGAGCTCCTGTACCATGTTGCCGGGGTCTGAGAAGTTGGCCAGCTCCGAGTAATACTGTGCCAGTAGATGCGCAAGAATACTCAGGACGGCCGCCGCCAGCACTTTATAGAAACAGAACCCGATGAATGCGCGCAGCCATCCCCAGAACAAGAACTCCAGCTTGTCAAAGACAAGAAACGGTATGAACACGGGACCGAGCAGGCCGACGACGGCGCTGGCAATCGCGCCATAGGCGACGATGGCGCTGACGACCGCAGAGAGCGTGGCAATCAGAGCTTGAATGACAAAATAGACGATGGCGTAGTAAGGGTTCATCACTGCTTTCGTCATACCGGGGCCTTCAGTTGCCTGTGCGTGGCTGAGTGTGTTCTGAATTGTCGTGATGCTGTCGTTGCCGATGACCTTGACGAGATACTGCGCGCCGCCGTTGATGAAGCCGCGAAAGGATTGCCCATCCCTGGGATGCTGCTATCGTAGAACCGCACGAGGGTATAGGCGAAGGTGATCAGCATGAAAAAGCTGAGGAACTTCCCGACCTGGAAACCGGTACCGCCATGCGCTGACGCAAGGGACTCCTGCACGCCAAACCAGACGAGCATTATAGTGGCGAGCGCGATGCAGATGTGCAGGCCCAATGCGTCAATCGTGGGCGACGCGGTGGTAGTGAGAGCGTCACATCCCTGCGTGATCCAATTCAGCACTCCCATATTTCACCTCGCTTCCCCAGACCGATGATCAATAGGTCAATGCTTGCGCGCCACCTATGTAGGCGGGGGCGACGCGCGTCTGATAGGTGTCTGTATAGTCGGCGGCATCCTGAAATCCCGCCTTCAGGCTATCCTGCTGCTGTTTCTGAGCGACGATCTGCTGCAGGGCGAGATTGGCATTGATCTGGTTTGCGTCCTGCATAGCCCGCAGTTGCAAAAGCAGGGCCTGGTTGATGCGCTGGAGTTCAGCCATGATGGTCTGCTGGCTTGGATCTTTGCTCTGCGTGGCAGCTTCCAGATTGGCGATGTCCGTCTGTCTCGTTGTCTGATTTGCCCGGATCGTGCCCAGCACTGTGAGATTGTTGCTCATCACGGAGTCGCCGATGTCCACGGTTGCTCCCTGCGCTGCAATCTGTTGCTGGCCGACAATGCTCGTCGAGCCGTAACCAGGAACTATATTGCTCGTATGCGGCACGCTTACCTGCTGGTAGGAGGCCGCCGCACCGTTTCCCGTGTTCGCGGAATTGAGCCATCCCATCGAATTGCCGTAAGTGTTTGAGATTTGTTGCAGCGTCCTCACGTCGGTCATCGGCGAGAGAAACCGCGAATAGAGCATCTGCGGCGCAAGCATCATCTGGCGATAGAGGTTGTATTGCTGTTTGACAGTGTTGTAGGTTTGGATGGCTGTGGCGGCAATCTTGGTGGTGTTAGTAAATATCTCTTGACCCTCCTCAATCTGCTGGGCTTCATTCTGGATCGACTTCTCTTCATTTTTGATCTGCGAGATCGCGTGAGCCGATTGTGTGGGATCGTAGACGACGCCGGAACCGAACTGTGCATGTGCGAGAGTGGTGGCTACGAAGTAAGAAACTGCGGTGAGTGTGAGAGTGACTCGCTTCATTTAGGGGACCTCCCGGTTCGAAAAAAAAGAGCTTTGGCGGCTAGGGCCGCTGTGGCGGAGCGGGCTTCTGCGATCCATTCGAGATTTTGTTGGCGTCCTTTTCTGCCATTCGGCAAACCTCAACTGACGTGTCCGAGCGGAGGCAGTCTTGGAATCCCTTGCAGACAGCATCCGAATCCGCGGAATCGCACGCCGCTTTCTTTTTGCAACCTGGTAGGACAAGTAGGGTTGAGATTAATGCAACAGCGAGGACGGCTCGGCGCATAATGACCTCCTTTAGTAGGTTTGGGGAATAGTGTGGTTCTCGTACGCGGGCAGCAACATATCCTGCGTGAAGTAGACTTTGACGCGATGTCCCTCCCGAATCGTGATCGTCGGCGGTATCTGTATGAAGTGATCCAGGATTGTCGTCGCCGACTGCGACACCGACGATGCGGTACCGTTCGTGAAGGCTTGGGATCCGGAGCCGCCATAGACACCACCGCCTTGTGTAATCTGGGCAGCCCCCGCGATCACGCCGAGAGCGATGGAGGTGCCGAAAATTTCGAGGTAGTGGTTGTTCACCTTGTCCTTCAAGCCCTCTTCTCCGATCTGGTCGAGGCCCTGGAACTGATCGAGATCGACCGAATAGCCGTCCGGCATAATCATGCGGTGGAAGACAACGGCCAGGCGCCGCTGTTGGCCAAAACCAGGGGTTCCAATCTTTTTGGCTTCTCCCAACACAATAGTGCCTTCCGGAATAAGGACGTGCTGGCGGTCGTGTGAATAGACCGGATTCGAGACAAGCACCTTGACTGGGCCAACCGCGTCACCATCGAGCCGATTCATGAGCACCGTGTCCATCGTCAGACCTTCATAGATGACATACGGCTGACCCACAGCTGAATCGATATTCACTTCCGTGTTGTGCTTTCCGGCAAGTGGATCGGGCGGCGGCGATGGCTGTTCGCCTGCGGCCCGCTGCGCAATTAAGTTGCTGGCAGTCGCGGAAGCGGAGCTCGCCGGGTTCCGATCTAAAGGCAGTTGATACCCACCTGGCGCACCTCCTTCTTGTCCCCGAGACTGCGCGGCTGTATCTATTCCATGGACATAGACAAGATTGGAAGCAAAGCGAGCGTTAAATGCCAGTTCGCGCTCTTTTGCCGCGAGTTGCTGAGCCTGTTGCTGGGCCGGTGAGAGCTGTGGTTGAGCAGCGTTCTGTTGCCCATAAGTTGCTTGCGAACACGGCTGCCCAGGAACGCATGGAACGGGTTGGCCAGTAGGACCGTAGGCTGCGGCCGCCGCCTGCTGCGCAGATGTGGCGGTCGCGAGTGAGGTGTCCCCGGTGGATGCGGCAGCGACCGCGGCTTGCTGCTGTTCTTTGAGCCGCTCGGCGGCGAGCTGATTCTTTAGATCCTGCACATTATTGTCGGTATTGTCCTGCACGGTGGGTTGTGGCGGCGCACCTTTGCCAGAGGCTGACTGTCCGTTGGGGGTTTTCTTCCCTCCGGAGCTGAAGATGGCGGCGATGATGACGAGGGCCGCCGCTCCTAGATAGAGGAAGACTTTCAGATTCTTCTGCAGGACACCTTTGGGCTCGACTGACTTCCGGCGCAACTCCGGGAGATCATGGAGCTCATCACTGATCGGCGGTACATTGGTCGGACTCTGCATGACGCTACCCTTTGCGCGAAAAGTCCATGCGTTTCTTGCCGAGTTCCACATAACCCGAATCCATTACCTTGGGGATGATGTACGTGCCGTCGCGGAGGTCATAAGAAACGAGATTTGGCTTGCCGTCCTTCATTTCATAGACGCTGAATTTCTCTGGCGCGGTGGTCTTGATGTAGGTGAACTTGTCATCGTGATAGATCGACTGAATATCAAACGGTGCTTCGTTCGCTTTGTAAGAGTAGTCAAACTTCAGTTGCAGCGGATAGGAGCTCTTGTATTCGTCGACCGCCTGCTCGACATGCGACTGGAGAGCAACAAGTTCCTGCTTGGACTGTTCGAGTTGCGCAGCCGGGATATACTGCGACGGCCCAGTCGACGCTACGATCGACGAGCGGTCCGCGGGCTGAATCAACACCTTTAGGTCCGGCACCTGCGATGTCCCTGAAACATCCTGCAATGTGAATGAATAAATGTTGCCCTTATCCGTGATCAGATTCAGGTTGGAGCTGATACCTTCCTTCGCCGGGTGAACGAAGCAAAAATTGCTGACGACATCTACGACCCAGAAATCCTTATCGCCAGTGGCTGCCTCCATGATCTTCTCGGTCGGAGGAACCTCGATCAGGGTCGTGTATTTCAGCTTGGCGTGAATGGGGACGATGTCCTGCGCGTGGTACTGGACGGTGCGAGCAGACGGGTCCTGACCAAATGCAGTGGAAGTCGAGATAGCGGCGAGAACGAGAACGGACGGTATTCGGTACATGCCTTCCTCCTATTGAATTGCAGCTGTCCCGGTCAGCGTGCGTGGTTGGAACGGATAGTCCTGGGCAAGACGACGCAGCCCGTCGGCGATCCCGAACCGCGCGAAATAGTCGCGCTTCTTCAGGTTGTCGCGGGCATTGTTGGTCGCCATCCAGTGCGATACTGAGTCAACGTTGAGGTGAACTTTCTTCGAGGACCGCGCCTTACGGATGAGCATCTGACCCGGCGGTACAAGGCCGGCGATCAGTTCCAATTCGGTGTCGTTCAGGTGAAAAGCTTCGCGATACAAATCCCGGTCCATCTCTGGGTTGGCAAGGAAGATCTTGGTCGGACAGCTCTCGGCAACGATCTGTAACATGCCTGACTCTTCCAGCTCTTTAATCGATTGCGTGGCCAGGATCATGGCGGCATTGTGTTTCCGCCACGTTTTTTGTGCCTGGACGATGTACTGCCGAATCGTCTCATTCTTGATGAAGAGCCATGCCTCATCGAGCAGGAAGAGCTTGAAGGTCGCAAGCTTCGCCGGATCGGTGATCTCATTGCCGGCACGATGGAGGACGTAGAACAGGAGCGGCTCCAAAACATCTGGCGCGTCGCCCCAGCCGGCGAAATTGAATGTTTCAAAACGGCTGAAGGAAAGCGTGTCGTGCGTATTGTCGAACAGAAACCCGTATTGGCCCGCTTGCGTCCAACGATGCAGCCGTTCCTTCAATTCGCCGATGATACTCGCGAGATTAGAGAGTGTGCGCTGGTCCGGCTCCAGCATGTAGACCCGCTCGATCGCCTCCCACAGCCTGCGCTCCTCTTTGAAATCCAGATGGTAACGCTGTTCGTTGCCCTCTATCAGAACCCGGAAAAGCCCGAACAGGAACTGCAGATTGTCCTTAGTCGGTTCGAGCGAAAAGGGGTTGATCGTGAAGTCACGCGATTCCTGGCCGACATTCAGGTATGTTCCGCCGAAGATATGGGTTAATGATTGAAAGCTGCCACCAATATCGAAGATGTATGTCTGTGGCGCGTACTTCTGCGCATTTTGAAGGACGAAATTAGCCAGGTAGCTCTTGCCACTCCCTGTCATTCCCAAGATCAACGTATGAGCGATTTCGCCATTGTGCAGATTCAGGAAATAGGGGGTCGCGTTGTCGGTTTCTAACGCGGCCAGATATTCCGCACAAAGATGCGAGTTTGTCTTTTCACCCGGCAGTATGGTGAACAGGAATGAGAGATCCGCATAGTTGCTGTTGAGTAGATACAATCTGCGAAGATTCTGAGGATAGTTGCCCGGGACCGTCGCAAAGTAGGCATTGAGCTGGTTGTAGGTTTCTGCGAACAGGTTTCCATCTGCATTGGTGAAGATGCCTGAGAACTCACCAACCAGGCGATCGACAACGGACTTTTCGCGATCGTAGAGAACGATCGACAGAGAGAAGTCGCCGAGTGATTGCCCATCGCCTAGCGTTCTGAGACAGTCACCCAGGTTTTCGATATCCGCCTGCTTCGATTCATCGACCAGGACGTCGCGGGGATTGGTTTTGGTCGTGTCGTTGCCAATTTGCGAGATGAAACCTGTCTTCGACAGGTTGAAATGCCGGCGCCGCTTGTTCACTTCCTTCCGAGCCTTGGCCATTGGCAAAGGCACCCACTCCGTGACCACATGGAAGTTCGCAGGGATCTTGAGCAAAGCGTCCAATACCAGCGGACGGGTTTCCGCAATTGCCTCCTTCATTGTCAGCACACGGACGAAATGGTCGCCTACCCTCAGATGGTCCCGTTCTGCCTCAATGTCTGAACTTGCAACCTGGTAATCGAGAAACTGAGTGGTTTGGGGCGGACCGGCAATGCGCCAATCGTCAAAATTCAGGAGGCTTCGGAAAAAATGGAGCTGTCCGGTGTGATCGAGGACCTCAATGGACACGAAGTCGGCCATCTGGCATACGAAAGCCTGCACGCACTGATGAAGCCGCGCCCGATCCTGGTCAATTTGAGAACGAAGCAGCGTCTTCATGCTTCCGTTTGAAAACTGCGCTCGAAGCTCTGAAAGGCCACCGGCCGGATCGCTGATGAGCCTGCTGAGGCCAGCTCCGATGCCGGCCTTCGACCGCAAACCTTCGAGCACAATCGAATAGTAGATCTCCACGGTGTAGAGATCGTCACGCTTCTGCTCGAAGTATCGACGCCGTTGTTCCACAGCTGTCGCCACAACAGCATCCTCGTAGAGTGCAAAGGGAATTTCAGGGCGATTCTTTTTAAACAAATATTGATAGACATGGAACCCAGGGCCAAACGCTTTTAGAGCAGCCTCCAACCGCTTGACCGCATATTCCTGCTCCCCCGTATCTAGGGATTCGTAATCGATCCCGCCGACGCGAAGTACAACGCCGAGGTCACCGCTCTTCGTAAGGAATGTCGTAGCGTTCCAGAAGCCGTACAGATTGATCTGCGCATTCAGAGATGCCGCCTCTTTCCACGGTTTGAGCACACGAGCGATGTTCAGCATCAACGCACCTCCACCATGGGAATCTGCTGCTTCGCGGCGTCATAACGTGGCTTGTAGCGCTCTGCCCTCGCCAGAATGCAAAGAAAGGCAGGATCACTGTTGGTGACCCAGTGGCCAAAGGCGAAGCCGCCCAAGAACACAGCGATCCCGGCAAGGATGGAATTGAAGAGATTGAAGGCCCCAACTGCACCCACACAGATGAAATAGAAGAGACTGCGTTCGACTCCTAAATAAGTGAGAGGCTTATGCAGGCTCTTGAAAACGCGATTTGTTCGCTTTCGAGTTGTTCTGAGGTCTGTCATAAGCCCCTCATCCGGGGAACACACACTGGTTTTTTGAGTCGACGACAGCGGGCTGCCTAAACGCCCCAGAGCCAGCTAAGGACGTTGACGGCAAGTACAGCAATTCCCGTTCCTGCGGCGACACCAGCCAGTGCTTTCTTGGCACCTGGTTCCCCGTGTGCGAAACCGTAGCCGCCAATCACGATAGCAATCAGACTCGCAACCTTGGCAATCGTTCCGGTGAAGAGGTTTTGCATCGCAGTGAAGCCAGTATCGAATGGAGAGCCAGCAGCCTGCGCGTGAGCGACGAGTGGAAGAGTGAGAAGGGCGAGAGCAATGAAGGCAGATGGACAAATCCGTCTGCTGAGCACTCGCCACGGGATTTCGGCAATCGCGATTCGAACCCTGCGAGACATTTGCACCTCCGACGGCGCGAATCTTTGCCGTCATGGGTCGAAAGGTAGAGCAGGATGTTTTTTCCGTCCAATACTTCTTAGCTATGTCGCCATAACTTTCGGATTATGGCGGATGTCGGCTAAGCGAGCAGATCTAGTTGAAGAGGCATATCTTTACGGGACAAATTGGCCTTCTTATGCAGTCTGCTCTTCGTCATTTTCTGCAAAACTCTTGCGACAACTCGCAGGGCTGGATGCGATGACTCACAATTGTGGACAAACGCCGTGTCAGCGGTCCATCGAACCCCAGCTATTGGCCTGGTCGTTAGGTCAGCTTCTACGACGGATGATTGGTCGATCAACGCAACACCATATCCGCCCCTCACCATTAGCTGGATATCAGCCGGTGTAGTCGCCAAACAGGAAACAGTTGGCTTAATACCAACTTGCGAAAGCATTTCGATTAATCTTTCGTGCGCGGAGGGATGAGTTTCCGGATCCCGGAAGATCTTCAATTTCGTAGCTAGAACAGGGAGTGGAACCTCGGACTCGCGCGCTAGAGGGTTGTCGGTGCGCATGCACACTACTAAGGGTTCCCGCGATACTTCATGCACTATCAACGCTGTTCGGTCTACCGGCATCGGAAGAAACGCTGCATCCAGCGTTCCATGTTCGAGACGCAACAGGGTGTTGGCTTGGTCCCCCCCAGCCAGTTGAATCTCGCATTCTGGAAACATGCGGGCATACGATTCGCGGAACACTTGAAGCAGTCCCGACTTGATAAAGGGTGAGAATCCAAGTCTGAGGGGAGGGACTTCTCCTCTGTGGACAGCGCGAGCCATTGCCAATGTTTCAGTCCGCGTCAATAACGCATCTTGAGCATAAGCCACAATGATTTGGCCTGCGGGCGTAGTTTCAACCCCCTCTCGATTCCGTAGGAAGATCGGGATACCGATATCGTCCTCAAGGTCTTTGATTTGCTTGCTGAGCGAGGGTTGCGCCACGAAAAGCCGATCGGCTGCCCTGGTGATATTTTCCGTTTCAGCCACGGCGAGGATGTACTTGAAGTGCCGGAACTCGATGAGATCTGACATGGCCCTGAGACTCCGTCGACTTTCGTCAAGATCCACGACATGCCTTGATCATGTCTGTGGAAAGCAATCTCAAGTTCAGATTTTGCAACAGGAATTCAATCTGTCAATAAGGCACCTTTATGTGCCCGCTTGCACCGCTTTTTGTGCTTCAGCCATAGCCGAAAAGTTATGGCGGCATAGCTAAGAAGTATTGGACGATTCGCAGTCGGAAGGTAAAGCTATGAGTGTTGGAGATTCTTGCTCTGACAAGTTTCGCCTTGGCGATGATTGCAGACCTGTGATTATTGGCGCGGGATCCCGTAAATAGGAGGACCCTAATGACTCAGCAGGATCGTGAAACAAGAAAACCAGTCAGAATCTCCGACACCATCACGGACAGCCGGCTTTTGGTGAGCCGCCATGAAGCCGCTCAGCGGCTCTCCATCAGCGAGCGCGCACTGGATTACCTGGTCGCAAACAAGCAGCTGTCAACTCGAAGAATCGGCAGCCGAGTTTTGATAGCCGTCTCGGAACTCCGACGCTTCATACGCCAGGACCATCCAGAATCCCTAGCCGGTTGATTTGACTTGGCATCAACGCGTTACATATCCCGGCACGCTTTGACTAATTCGTCGGCGATGGTCGCTCGTGCGGACCTCACGACAATTTACGTCACATGTAGACCGCCATGCGAAGGATTTAGTGAACAGTATTGCGTCGCGAACAAGCGGCTTCAGAACGCGACGAGCAATCGATTGAATGTGAGAATTACGTTGGCTTCGCCATTTTTTGGTTTTAAGCGTCAACTCCTTTGCAGCAGAGCGATTTTCGCATTATGCCAGTGAAAGAAACTTCAGCCGAAGCTGGAAGTTCATGGCCTGGCTGACGCCACAGATGGCGGGCCTACCTGTTCGCTATCGATCGAGACGGAGGAACATTCGTCCAATGCGAGAAGCAGAGCGTAGCAGCATAGAGATAGGATTCGGCGCGCACTCTGGCCCGAGGGCCTGAGACACCAAATGTTCGGTTGTGCCTGTTGTGCGTATTACGCAGGAACTCTGCCGGGAGGCGCAACCGTGCTTCCGAGCTAACTGCCCGCGTATGGTCGGCTGCGCGTCCTCCAAACGCGCATCCGGAGTTTCATGTTTTTTCTTGACAAATGAACTTTGATGAAAGTGATTAGGTAGACCGCAACGGACTAAACAAGATCGAATGCGTCGGAGCCGTCACTCCCGATTTTCCGGCTAACTCCATCGCAGACATCGAGAACGTTTACCGCGCGAAAAGGCGCTTGCCGGCTCTCAAAGAGCTCCCCTTGAGGGATGAAACAGCTCAGACGCTCGAGTGAAGGCTGCGTGAGGGCAGCGAAGACGGAGACGGGCGAGAATCATTGCGACTCCATGTAGAGGGTCTGCAAACTCACGTAGCATATAGTCTTCGGGTAGATCCTCACATTGGACACGGGAGGCGAGTTGAGCCTGCCGAGCAGCGAAACTGCTTCGCTCTGCCTAAGTTACAGAGAAATCTCTTGAAATTCGTCTGACCAAATGCCTAGACTGTAGCTTTTGAAGAGCAATGAGTGATCTGCTCCTAGATTGAAACACTGGAACTGCCGAGGTGAAATCATTTGGACGATTTTGATTGCGAAGAAAGCAGAACGCGCAGCCGTCTTTCGAAAAGACTGGAACGGTCTCTTCCCGCTAAGAGGCGTTTATCCTTGCTAAGACCTAGCGGGTCCCCAAGCCAGAGACGGAAAATCTCGATTCAGGTTTTCTTATTTACTCAATCGAGAAGTGTGGCTGCGTCATGAAATATCTAAACCTCGACATTGAGGCCAGCAATTACATCCAAGTGGGTGATCGCGAGACTTTCGAAGTTCGTATAGTCGATTCGCCTGCGGGACAGCAGACAAGATCTGAGACAGTCCTTTTGTCTTCAAATGTTCACTCTCTCTCTCGTAAACTCGAGACCCGCAATCTTGAACTAGGCGAGATGATCAACCTAGGGGAAGAGCTTGCTGCGGCACTGTTCCCTCCAACTGCTAAGAGCTTTTTTGAGCAAAGTCGCGCCCGTCTAACCGAAGCGCAGGGATTGCGGATCCGGCTCAAGCTGGCTTCTTTTCGCCTCGCCTCGCTGCCTTGGGAATATACGTATATTAGACCTCCGGATGTCCTAGATGGCCAAAAGGGACGATTTGGGTTCCTCGCCCTTGACTCTAGAATTTCTCTAACAAGATATGAAGTATTCGGGGCTCCACCTGGAGATCTCACTCCCGCGCAGGGCCGTACTCTACGCATTGTAGCTCTGCTAGCCAGCCCCGAAGGTTTGCCACCCCTCGATCTTAAGACTGAGCAAAAGAATATTCGGGAGGCACTCGGCGGTTCCAGCGGCGTTGACCTTGAGTTCGGTTCTGCTAGCGTCCAGGCACTTCAGGACCTTCTTGCCCGGGGCGCGGATGTCTTCCACTTTGCAGGCCACGGCGGATTCGCGCAATTGCAGAGAGATGAGGAAGGTTATCTCGCTTTTGTGGGACCGGATGGGAGTGAAGCACCATTGACCGCTGAAATACTGGCCCTAAATCTGGCATGGCGAGGCGTACGGTTGGCATTTCTCGGAGCGTGCGAAGCGGGTCGCAGAAACGGCCACAATGCCTGGAGTGGGATCGCTCCAGCGCTGACACGAGCAGGAATCCCGGCGGTGCTGGGTATGCAGTACACCATCCAGGATGGGAGCGCCATCGCTTTTAGTAATCAATTCTATCGTGATTTGTTCCTCGGACTTCCGATCGATGAAGCAGTGAGAAATGGCCGTTTGGCCATTCTCAACCGACCAGTGCCTGACAAGGGGGATTGGGGCGTACCAGTGCTTTACCTTCGCGCCGCGGCAGACGGGATACTCTTTCCGAGAGAATCTACTCAACAAATAAGCAAGGGGCTCGATGGACTAGAGAAGCTAATGCGTAATCGACAAGAGATCTTGCTCGGCGCTCAGCAATTCAAGTTCGTATTTGATAGGGCGAGACGACAGTCGGCTGAAGTCGTCGCCTACAAGGAAATCCATGATCAATTGGACGATTTGCAAACGCTTTGCTACGAACGAATCGCAGACGAGGCAAGTCGTTTTCTTGATGACCCGAATGCGCAACGGCGATTAGCCGGCTACCAGAGGCAACTGCAAAAAATCATTTTCCGGTTGAACGATATTACTAAGGATATTACTCGGGATTCGTCCTCCCATGAGGTGCATGAATGGAGTGACTATTTGGAGAGAATTCGTCAGGTGCTCAATAATGCACTTCTCACCGTGAACGAGAAGGAACTTCACCAAGTGAAAGACGATTTGCGAGACATTCTCGAGACGCAACCTACCGCCGTTAACCGACGCCTTCTAGACGCGGCTTTCGACCTAAACCTGCCGGAACTGTTGGCAGCTCTTCAGTCACTGCTAGATCGAGTGGATACAACCACTGATGCAGGGCAATGGCAACAAATAAAAACCGGAGTTGATGCCTTGGGACAACTTAGCGGTAAGCTCTCCGTCCTCCTCGAGGAGCACAATCAGTGGCAAGAGATTGACCGACGGTTCAGGCTGATTGAATCTGACATAGCTGTCGATGCGGATGGACTAGAGGCAAATTGGAGGAAACTCACAACTCGAGTGGACAAGTTGTGTTGTGACCGCGGCCGATGGGCAACGGATATCGGCAGTCATGGAGACTGGAGTAGTGAATTGCTGGCGGACGTCACCGCCGTCCAGACGACCATCCTGGCGCGTGACATTACCAAGACGAGATATAACTTCCGAGCGATCAGGGATAAAGCGGGCGATCGCTTCTTGCGCGTTGACAAGGCATTAAAGCGTCTGTGCAGCGAAGAACTGCGTCCAGCAGGCGAGCGTCTCTATGGCATATTAACGGTGATGAAATGAGCGAGAACGCGACAAATGACGTTACGACGGTCACGCTGGAGCCATTTCCTTCTGCGGCAGCATTGAGAACTGCTCACAACGAGCTTCTTAACCGTGAGGAAGATGTCGCAGCCCTCAGTTCTGCTTTTGTCACTGAGGTTGAGACTTTTATCGTCCGTGGACGAATCACTGGCGCTTTACTTGAAACCGATGAAGAACGCACCGCAAGCCAGAGCATACTCAACTACTGGAAATCGTTTCTGTATGGCGTTAGGCACAAGGCCCCGGTAGCTACTCTAGAGAAGTTTGACCCTCATCTCTTTCCAGATACAACGAAAGAGAAGCCCAGTCCTTACGTAGGGTTAAGTGCATTTCAAGAAGCCGATCACACCTTGTTTTTTGGGCGCAAGAGAGCGGTATCGGATGCGCTTGAACGGTTGAGGGTCAGCAACTTTGTAGCTGTAGTGGGCTTCTCGGGCAGTGGGAAGTCGTCGCTCGTCTTGGCAGGCCTCTTACCTGCGCTGAAGGCTGGGGCCCTCCCTGGAAGTATGGATTGGCGATATTTAGGACCAATGGTGCCCGGACCCGATCCACTTTTAAGCCTGGCGAGAGTTTTGACACCGCTTGGGCAAGAACAACTCTCTCCAACCCTCGATGCCACAAGGCAACAGCTACTCAGTGACTCGAAGGCGTTGCTTACGCTGATTGACGGGGGTGGTGAATCGCCCTCCGTGCTTGTCATTGATCAATTCGAAGAAATATTCACGCTAGTTGGAGATGATAGACAAGCCGAGCGTGACGCTTTTTGCGCCAATTTGGCTGCTTTGGTTGCTACACCGGCTGCCTGTCACAAAGTTGTGGTGACCATGCGTGGTGACAAAAAGGGGCAACTCCTCAAGGTACCTTCGCTCCTCACGCTATTTCGTGCGGCTCCCATTGAAATTGCAGAACTCGATGCCGGCGAGCTGCGCGAGGCTATTTTGGCGCCAGCTGCTCATGTTGGTTTGAAATTTGAGGACGGCATTGTTGATGCGCTGATTAAGGAAATCATTGGTGAGCCGGCTGGGCTCCCGCTATTGCAATTTGCTTTGCTCAAGCTTTGGGATGAGCGCGAGCATAGCCGAGTAACATGGGACGCTTACCGCCGGCTGGGAGGCGCCCGGAGAGCCCTAGGGCGGAGCGCAGATGAGTTATATAAAAGCCTCGTACCATCCGAGCAAGTGGTCGCTAAGAGATTAATTCTTCGTCTAGTTCGCGCAGGAACGGGCTTGGAGGGCGACCGCAACCGCATGCTCAGAGGTTCTCTTCTTTCGCTGGGAAACGTCGACGTCGTCGAACGTGT
>Ga0206870_1113_pt2 | contig 17190 bp, 18 predicted proteins | sample Alteio_BWOrgCont_36_FD_152620 | JGI IMG/M metagenome (GOLD analysis project Ga0206870, IMG submission 152620) | Enriched cells from forest soil in Barre Woods Harvard Forest LTER site, Petersham, Massachusetts, United States -... | ecosystem: Environmental > Terrestrial > Soil > Temperate forest >... | reverse complement strand
ATTTCACAGACACCGCAGCAGGTATCGACGAAGACGATCTGCCATACATATTTGAGCCCTTCTTTTCCACCAAAGGAAAAACGGGAGGCATCGGTGTCGGCCTCACCTTTTGCCAAAACGTACTGCAAGCATTTGGCGGAGACATCACTTGTCGATCGGAGAAAGGTAAATATACGACCTTCGTGTTGAAATTTCCCCACACATCAACCTCGACTTGATGGGTTAAACGCAAAAATATTTGTAAGAATACCGGTGTATTTATGGGAGATTACCCTGTTGAACATTACAGGGGACATCTGATCAAATCCTCGCAAGCCCGCAGAACACCGTTCGCGACTCAAAAATACATCCCATAAATTAGGTATTTTTTTGCTGGTTTGACCACGTTAGCATTGACCCCAACCAAAGGGAGAACAAACGTGGATCAACCAGAAAAACCCAGAGACACTATTCAAAAGCTGCTGGATACCCCGCTCATTTCCGCTGCAATACGTGACGTACAGGCGACTCAGAGCAAAGTGGAGCGATTGCGACATGAAGGCGCGCAAATTCGCAGCATGAACGAATTTAAGCAATGGACCCGTGATTCAGTCCGACAAATCTTGCCGCACGGCGCGTTGTGTTGCGGGTTTGGCCGCCTAAACTCTGGTTTTCCCAGTGTTGATGGCATCGTCTCGATCGACTATCCCGTCGAATTCCTTGACGAAATACGCAACAATGCCGGCGGATTGGAAACACCGTTGTTGCGGAGTTGGTTAAATACCCAGGAACCACAGCTGTTCGACGATATCGCCCCCTCGCGGGAAACACCAAGTCGTTGGTTACGCGCATTCAGGAAATATAACCTGCAAAATGCCGCGTCACATGCAGCCCTAGATAGCGCGCGCTGTATTGGGACTTACTATAGTTTTCATCGCATACCGGGAGGAACACACGAGGGACTTCCTTTCGTTTTGGAGCAGATCGTCCCGATCCTTCATGACGCATTGTGTCGGGTATTGCCTTCCAGCAGTCCGAATGACGCCATCCAGAAGGCAGTGGAAAGCCTTTCTCCTAGAGAGCAGGATATCCTGGCAGAATTGCGCAAGGGTCGTTCAAACCGGGAGATAGCGGCCACAGTATGCCTCAGCGAGAATACCGTCAAACATCATTTAATGAACATATTCAAGAAATTCGGCAACATCGAAAACCGCGTCCAGCTTGTAAACGCAATGGCTGAATATGATCGGCGTGCCTCCGCATCAGAGCATGGCCTACGCATTCTTTAGAGAGTAATGAGTAGACTTAACGAGAACGAAAGGGTCATGCAAAAAGGCACGAAAGTTCTATTAAAAAGGAACGAAAGTGCCATATTCACATGATCGCTATAAGCGTAGGATTGATTCTGCCGATCTGAATCATCGATCGGAAAATGCAAGCAACCCTATCCATTAACAAGAAAGGAAGTCAATCATGGCTGTAAAGACACTATCGCAAAGCCAAGTCGCATCCGTTAGCGGCGGCGCTCCAATGCGCTACCTCACCGATCTGATCGTTGGATATGTTTTCGGCCTGGCAGTTGATGGTGCCCGGAATATGGTAGGCACCGGCTACACTCCAGGCTACACCGACCCGATGGGCAATTTCACCGGCGACGGCAACTAATCGTCTGCGCTGCTCCACTCCACACTGGCCAAGGCGGTGGAGCAACGATGGCAATCGTCCAATTAACAGAATTTTAGATTGATCTGGTGAAGCTAATGAAACAAGCTATATACACTCCGATGGGGAAACCCGAGGGTCAGTCAATGATGGCGTACTTCCTGCGCATGTTTCTGTTGGCGTATTTACCGACCATTCTTTTAGCATTTATTGCTTCTCGCTTTCTGCCAGAATTTGCACCCTCTTACTCGCTGGCAGACGATCATTCACTGAGTCTATTTTGGCGTTTTGTTGGCGCTGCCGTGATTGTCCCGTTTATAGAAACAGCTATTCTAATTTATCCAACCGTCGTAGCACGCACGGCACCAAGTTCTATCGCGATAGCGGCGTTTGTCGGAGCGCTACCCATCGCATTGCTTCATGGCTTGTCCAGTGTTGTCCGACCATTTATCGTGTTCTGGTTTTTCTTCGTGCAAGCTTATGCCTTTCTCACCTTGAGAAACGACCATGTCCCATTTGGCAGGTCTTACATGTTTGCATTTTTGATTCATGGTTTATCAAATTTCGTTTCCGAAATGATGTTCGTTGCCGGGTAGCGTACCGTGCAGCTTCATGCCCCATAGAAGACATCAATAGCAGTCGCAATATGTCTCGACATTAAACGCCGGTAACACTCTCAACAAAATTGACTGATTCCCCAGTATCGGGGAGAGGATTCGCTTTACCTAAAGAGGTTCGAGTGAACACAGAAACTATTTTTCGCGAAGCTGCCATCAATGCTCGCCAAACCAAATGGCTGGGTGACATTGTACTGATTCGCCCATTGTCCTTTGCCTTTCTGACTGCAATCCCCGTTTTGATCTCGGCCTGCATCATCATCTTTGGAATGATTGGCAGCTACACAAAGCATGCGACTGTTCAGGGGCAGATCGTGCCGGATACTGGTCTGCTGAAGGTATATGCAAGCCAGGCAGGCGTCATCACACAGAAATTTGTCAGTGAGGGGCAACAGGTCGCACGGGGCGACATACTGTTTGAGCTAACCAGTGAACGGCACAACGAAGGCGACGAGGGAGTTCAAGCAAGAATCAGTGGTCAGGTTGAGCTGAAGCGTCAGTCGCTCATCCACGAACACGAGCAGACGATGCATGCGCAAAAAGGCGAACGTCAGGCGCTCGAAGCGAAGATCGACGGCTTGCGCTCAGAACTCGACAAAATCGGCAAAGAAATCGAACTGCAAAAAAGTCGCGTCAGCCTCGCTGCAGACGGTGCTGCTCGATATGAAACGCTTCTAAAACAGGACTACGTGTCGCAGGAGCAAGCACAACAGAAACAAGGCGAATTGCTCGATCAGCGCTCTCGCCTTCAAAGCCTTGAACGCGACCAAATACAGATCACGAGGGAAATCCGAATCCAGCAGGCGGAGTATGTCGATACCGAATTCAAGCAAAGCAATCAGCTCAGCCAAATCAACCGGTCACTACTGAGCACCGAACAAGAACTAACAGAAAGTGAAGCAAAACGCCATCTGTCGATTACCGCGTCTGAAGCTGGAATTGTTACCGGTATTAGCGCGAATGTGGGACAAAACGTTGACGTATCTCACCCCATAGCCAGCATTGTGCCAAGCAGCGCCGTCCTGCAAGCACAACTTTACGCGCCAAGCAGCGCAGTGGGATTCATACGGCCTGGTGATGTGGTGCTTTTGCGTTATCGCGCCTATCCATACCAAAAATTCGGCCATGCCAAAGGTACGGTTCACACTGTTTCAAGGGCAACGCTCGGCACCAATGAAATCAACGGAAATGGCGGAAACGCAGATAACACCACATCTGAACAGCTATATCGAATTACCGTCGATCTCGCGTCACAGACTGTTATGGCCTATGGACAACAACAGCCATTGCAGGCGGGAATGCAGCTTGACGCGGACGTGTTGCTGGATACACGGCGCTTGTATGAATGGGTGCTCGAACCGATCTATAGCGTGACCGGCAAAATTTAATTTCCCAATTTATCCCCAAGGATTCTGCGATGTCACTCATCAGCCAATTGAGCTTCGGCTTCAAGCGGAAACTACCGGTGATTTTACAAACTGAAGCCACCGAGTGTGGGCTGGCCTGCCTCGCTATGGTCGCTTGCTATTTCGGTTACCAAACCGATCTGGCCACACTACGTCGCTCGTTCCCCATTTCGCTGAAAGGCGCAACCCTAGCCAACATCATCCACGCATCAGGTCATTTATTGATGGCCGCACGCCCTTTGAAGCTGGAACTCGAAGACATGGCAGAGCTACGCATTCCGAGCATTCTGCATTGGGACTTTAATCACTTCGTTGTGTTGAAGGAAGTCGGTCAACGGTCGATTGTTATCCACGATCCTGGATTCGGCGTGCGCAGGGTCAGCATGAAAGAAGCCTCGGAGCGCTTCACTGGAGTCGCCCTGGAAGTTTGGCCCGGCCCGAAGTTCAAGAAGCAGGAGCAGCGGCAATCGATAAGGCTGCGGGATTTGATGGGAAAAGTAACAGGTTTGGGTAGGTCGTTCGCCCAGATACTGCTGCTTGCATTGGCGTTGGAAGTGTTTGCGCTGCTGAGTCCCTTTTATTTGCAGTGGGTCATTGATAACGTCGTAGTATCGGCCGACCGCGATTTGCTTTCCACTTTGGCGGTTGGATTCGGCATGTTGATGCTGTTGCAGCAGGCTATCACAGGCGTTCGCTCGTGGGTATTGATGTATATGGGAACGACATTGAATATCCAGTGGCGTGCCAATGTGTTCACGCATTTATTGGCCTTGCCCACCGCGTATTTTGAAAAGCGGCATCTGGGTGACGTCGTTTCGCGCTTCGGCTCGATCGATCAAATTCAGCGCACTTTGACAGTGTCATTTTTGGAAGCAATTCTGGATGGTTTGATGACAATCGTCACGCTGATCATGATGTTCATTTATAGCCCAACGCTTGCGTGGATCGCCGTAGGCGCCATGATCTTGTATGCCACTGTGCGTTACGGCTGGTATCGACCACTACGCCTGGCAACCGAAGAACAGATCATCCATTCAGCCAAGCAGCAGAGTCATTTCCTTGAAACTGTACGCGGTGTCAAGACCATCAAACTGTTTCAGCGGCATGAAGAAAGACGCGGGACATGGCTCGCCCTACTCGTCGACCAGATTAACGCCGATCTGCGAACGCAGAAGTTGCAGTTGCTATACAAAATGATCAATGGCGTACTGTTCGGCACAGAAAACATTCTCATCATCTGGCTAGGCGCAAGACTGATCTTGGACGGCAATTTTACGGTGGGGGTACTAATGGCCTTCAACTCCTTCAAAGGACAGTTTGATGGTCGCGTCAGCTCATTGATCGACAAGATGTTCGAGGTCAAGATGCTGCAACTTCAGGGTGAACGGCTTGCGGACATCGTGACAACCGAACCGGAAACCATCACTGGCAAGATGGTCGCCGAGGCGGATGTCAATTTGAAGGCGACGCTGGAAGTGCGTGATCTGCGCTACCGCTATGGCGAGCAGGAAGAGGCCGTATTGGATGGCCTTAACTTCAAAATTAACGAAGGCGAATCGGTAGCAATTATCGGCCCTTCTGGTTGCGGTAAAACCACCTTGCTGAATGTGCTGCTGGGTATTCTGCCACCCAGCGAAGGCGACGTCTTTATCGGTGGGGTCAACGTCAAACAAGCCGGTATCAGTAAGCTACGGCAGATGGTAGGCACTGTGTTGCAGGATGATGTTCTGTTCGCAGGGTCAATAGCAGACAATATCTGCTTCTTCGATCCGCAAGCTAACCAACCGTGGATCGAGCAATGCGCGGATATGGCGGCGATTGCGAACGACATCGCGGCAATGCCGATGGGCTATAACACGCTGGTTGGGGACATGGGTACCGTATTGTCCGGCGGTCAAAAACAACGCATTCTGCTTGCGCGTGCGCTGTACAAGCGCCCCAAGATTCTATTCCTGGACGAAGCCACGAGTCATTTGGATATATCCAAGGAACACGAAGTCAATGCAGCCGTGCGGGCACTCCGGGTAACGCGTGTCATCGTCGCACACAGGCCAGAGACGATTGCGAGCGCTAACCGTGTCATGGTTCTGGCAAACGGCAAGATCATTCAGGATATGAAAGTTCCACAGCAAGTCAGGGAGAAGCAAAATGAAGCGGCAATTGCTTAACGGCCTTGTCATTGCCTGCTTAGGTATGCCATCGACGGTAAGGACGTACGCATCCGAATTCGATCCATTCAGGGTTAATGCCGGTGTTTCCATCACGGCATCGAAAGCGATGCTGGCAAAAGCCGGCGAAGTTTCGGATTGCCATGCTATAACAATTCCCGAGCGGCTTGATCTCGGTACTGCTGTCGAATTAGCGCTGTGTAATCATCCACAAACCCGCCAGGCATGGGCGGGAGTCAAACTCCAGGCGGCGCAGGTCGGCACTGCATGGTCAGCATATCTACCCGGCATCCAGCTTGCCGGGGAGCGATCCAAGGGATACTACGAATCGGAAACACGAGATATTCCAGAACTCGCCTATTCGATCCACTCGATGGCGCATGATGTGTCGCTGGACATGAACTGGACCATCTTCGACTTCGGAACGCGCGCTGCGAATCTTGAAAATGCGCGCCAGCTGCTGCTGGCCGCAAATTCGACACAAGACGCGGTGCTGCAAGCGGTCTTTGCCAATGCAGCTCAGGCATTCTACGACCTGCAAAGCGCCATTGCGACGCTTGATGCAAATCGTGAGGCCGAAAAATCGGCAAAGGAGAGCTTGGACGTCGCCGACGGCAAGTATCACGCCGGGGTCGGTTCGTTGGCTGACAAATTGCAAGCGCAAACGAACCACGAGCAAGCGCAACTACACCGCATCCAGTCAGAAGGCGATGTCAGCGGAAAACATGGCATTCTGGCCGCCGCAATGGGTTTGCCAGTTGAAACTGCATTTGAACTGGAGTCGATGTCAGTTGCGCTGCCAGACATCAGCTTTGTTGAATCGGTCGAAAAACTGATCGCCAAGGCCAAAGTACAGCATCCAAATATTCTCGCAGCGCAAGCGCAAGTCAAAGCTGCCGAAGCCACAATTGACAGTGCCAAAGCCGATGGCTTGCCCACATTGTCATTGGTGGGTGTAGCAGATCGCGAAATGCAGCCCGGACAATACGCTTTCGACACCACAAACAGGACGAACAAGATCGGTGTGCAACTGAAGATCCCGCTGTTTGAGGGGATGGGTCGCTCCTACCGAGTGGCCGCGGCTAAAGCGCAAATGGAAAGCAAACAGGCCGATCTCGCCAATACCGAACAGCAGGTTGCCCTAAACGTCTGGAAAAGCTACCAGATGCTGATGGCCGAGTCCGAAAACCTGAAATGCACCGACGATCTGATGCAAAGCGCTGACTCTTCTTATTCGGTTGCGCGCGGCCGATATAAAGCAGGCGTCGGAACCATCATCGAGCTGCTCAATGCACAGACCACGCTGGCTGATACCCGACGTCAAAAAATTCAGTTGCTCGCAGAATGGAACGCAGCACGCATCGAACTTGCAGCGAGCCTGGGGCAATTAGGTATGTGGGCGACACGCTGACGAAATTACTGCTTTAGATCGCTGACCGCCAATCGGGATATCGAGCTCATGATTGTCGGTCCGAAACCCGCGCAGGGAGAAAATCTCCTGCTCGACAACCCGTCACCGTCATTGGTGACTTATTCAACTTGACCAAAGGAGTAAATACCATGAAGGCACTTACAATCAATGCATGCAAGCAGATTTCAGGCGGCGCTGGTCCAATCATTCCTGTGATGACGCCACCATCTTATAACTTGGGGCAGCTTGGTTCGAACGGCCAACCGCAGGGATGGGGTCATATCGTTCCAATTCCTTCTCACTGGACAAACCCTGCTATCGGTTCAGGTACCCAATAACGGTTGACTTATTGGTGGCATCGCCACGGGCTTGAATGGTTCCTCCGCAAGGATACGTATGAGATGATTCAAGATCGTATCGCGATCCAAAAGTTCGGTCGGTACGAAAGTGCCGACCCAGCAGCACGGAAGCAATACCTTGAGTGGGTATACCTATACATACAAGCTTACGTCATTTTCATTCCAATACTATCCGAATCCGTTTTTTGGACGTAGAGCCGTCAACACTCTCGACCAGCAAGATCGTCAAACGGAAATTCAGAATAAATCACCTCCTGAATCAAGATAAAAACTGGCTATCCCTTTTTCAAGGCGCCTACGAGAACCAGTTGATCTACGTTAAAATCACCCGCCCAATATCAATTTTCCCAAGGGCACGCTGTAGCCATGCAATTTGAAAATACATATGCATCGTAGATTTGGGAAAGACTCTGATCAATGGATCGGATTGAATAAGTCGAATTCGTAACCGAGGGTTGATCATAAGGCGTGATGGTCTGTCCATTCTCCTTCACGATTTGAATTTTTGAAGGCACAACAGAATCTCCTGGGTAAGTCACGTCCATCTGCATGGAATTCGCTCCAACAATTTGAGAAATTCTATTTCTGCGATCACGCGAAACGGTGTAGACAATGCCATTATCTGTCGAAGCATATGCAAGCAGATTATCGCGACTTGAATAGCTGTAATTTAATGCGACCGTACCGATACGAGCGCGCATCAACAGTCGATCCTCGCTGTAAGAATATTCGACCGGGTTCCCATTAGTGTCTTTGCCCGATATTACCAATCCTATTCGGACATCGTAGATGTCGCTTGCGCTAGAGATCTCAGGTAGCGCTGCCAACGAAAGTAGTACCGTCAGTGGTAGTGACGTTTTGCCGATCATTCGAACGACCGATTTGATCAATCCTACCGATCTCGAAATGTTGTGTGTATTTAGCATACCAAGCCCCTATTTCAGAATCACGAATTGCCAATCGCAAAACCAACCATTTTCTGAATCTCGATTGGTTGATTCCGATCATAATAGCGCGGCGGAGAAGACCGAATGTCTTTGGCGAATGATTCGATATAGGATCTACCCAAGGACGAATACAGGCGTCTCTCCATATCGTTGAGTTTTATTAGAAGGTAAAGACAATACGGCCCCATATCGCACCGGACGTCAAAGAAAAAATCCGCTCGAAGAGTCAACATCATCCACGCCCCGCGCTCCTGGTCTACGATTTTCATGTCTGAGCTAAGTAGTCGTTTTCTACCTTGGCGAGCGGTGCGAGTTCGCGCCGGAACACTCGCAGGGATAGTATTCGAATTTTGCGGGTAACCGTCGGCATCAAGCATTGCAAACAACCTCATTGATTCGTGTTCGCTGAACGCAAATACGCACATTCAACGAGTTGAAATAGATCGGTTGTCATATAAGTTCCCTTGCGAATGATCACGTTTAGATAAAGTTGAAAGTAAATTCCTTCAATATGCCCAGCGGACGGCACACAACTTTCATGCCGCATTCCGTATCCCTGCTACGCTTGACAATTCCCTAAATTCGGCTTGTTCCCCGCATCGGGACGCACGCACAATGATTGCGGTTCCGTCTTTTGTATATATGCGTTCATTGCTTCGGTAAGCGAGACCAATGGACCGTCATTGGCGCATTCTGGCGTTTGCAGGAAGCACCCAATGAACGCGCCCGGCTTTCCGTCCTGGTTGGGTTCCTGCGCAACAACCACAGCAAAGCCGTTTATCACCGGGGTTATTCGGGTCAGCTGTTTTGTCATAGGTACTCTCATGATTAAAGTGGCGGCATTTATCAAATTTCCGCTGAGACATAAAGCCGTTCGCGTTTAAAGAGAAATGAATCTGTTTGTCAAATTAGCCATGCGCGATGCCTCAAATGGGCAAATTCCGCGATAAATCAACTCCTTCGGTATCAAGCACACAGGAAGCGGGTTCAGGCGAACGCCTAACGCTTCTCTCGGACTTATAAAACCGGTTATACCCATGTTTTGAACAATGTAAAAAGTTGGAACGACGTCCAGATCGCGATCGAAATACACGGTTTGCGTCCCTCCGTCCCGATGACCGAATGTGAAACCATGGACCGACCACTTCCCGATCCGCCGTTTTCGAAGCCAAACATTCCCATTGTTTTATGTATTTATTTGGCGGCGCTATTACGACAAACATGTCCCCAACGTCGACGAAGGATCAAGCCGCGTAGCCATTCGGCGCAGACGCCAATTCATCACATCGACCAGCACTTCCGACACATTGGGGCAATTTTCATTGACAAATAGGATCGCGCCTCCGAGGTTCCGCCATAGCCGTGGCACTCCGGGGGTTGACACGACTGCGTAGCTTTCGGCGTCGCCGTCGAAAATGACCTCAATGGCCCATGCTCCACTTGGCATTTCCACTATCCGTATTCCGAAATTATTTCGAACGTACTTCTCAAAGCTTCCAAGACTTCGTTTTGCTCCACCGTTCGAAAGAAAAATTGGCTGGGCAGATTCATGCAAATTCGTTCGTTCCATTGCTCTTTCTCCCGCAAGCAACCCGCGACAGCTCCCCCAATTCAACAGCTGACGACCTGTCCATTTTCAACCCTTGGAGTAATGGGTATTTTTCGCATAGACACAATTTTACGTATAAACATCAAAATGTCACTTAAAGTAAACATTAATTCACGCAAAGTAAGTAGACCGCAATTCCGTTGGACACCATGCTTTAGTGAATGAAGAAACCCGCCAAGCCCCTCACCGTTCGCCAAATTTTTGGCCGCAACCTACGCGTCACTCGCCACCTGAAAGAGATCTCCCAGGAAGAACTGGCCCTGCGTTCCGAACTAAGCCGAAGCTACGTTTCTGAAGTTGAAAACGGTGGTCGTAACATTTCGATCGACAATATGGGCATTCTTGCCAGCGCCCTCGGCATACCCTTGCATATTTTGCTCAACCCAGACACTTACGCCTCCGTCGATAGCTTTACAAAATAAGTATCGTTGTACCGATGTTGCGTTACCACAGCCATTCTTTTCGCGCTCCGCGCATTAAATCGGCATAGCAAGGGGCACGTCGAATCGAACATCGTGATCGAGCACGACAGTTCGAATTCCCGACTCCTCGATCTTTTTCCTAACGCGCTCTATGCAGCGCAGCGGGTTTTCAGTTGGACGTGCGAGCAATAAATAATCGCGACCGCCTATCAGGCTTTTCTCACTGAAGAATCCTACTCGCAACCCACGTTGCTCGTCGGGGCGAATCGCGACACCAGCATGAAGGCCGTGGCATTGCTCCGAGATAGCGCATTGGCTCAGCTTGACGAGCCGCGACATCTGATAGCGCCACATGCCAACATATAGCGAATCGCGGAACACACCCAGGCTCAGCGATACTCCGCATACCTGACCAATGTAGCGACTAATTGAAGACATGACGTTTCGTTCCAGCCTTGCACAAAATGCTGCTATTCCTTCGGGCGTGATCGACCGGATTCGCGCAAAACCAACGAGGTAACGCAAAAAGGTGGTTGAACGTTTGAAACCAAAATTAACGCCGTATTGGTTTATCTTGGCTAAAACTTCTTGGCCCGCCACAGGTTGCAGTACAACCTCTTTGAGCATCGCAGTCGGCATAAGCATTAACTGATCGAATGAAAACATATTTGGAAATAAGAGAAACTCATCACGTGGTCCAGCGCCATTTCCGAAACCTGCCAGTTCGCACCACACTTGTTCTATCTGGCTCGCGGGAACCAACTCATCAAACGACACGACAACTGGTATTGCAACCAATTCCCAAACCCCATCCACAACTGGTCCGCATGCGGTGCTTTCGCGTGGTATCCGAGTCATATGAGATACGCCTTGATAGAAATCGCGTCCCTCTACAACCCAATCCCAATCGGCCAAGCATAAAAAATCCCGTCGTTGGCACTATAAAAAGCCAGTTGCGTTGAACACGTCTGCCGTACTATTGCCATTCAAAGAGCGATATAAAATTGATATGCCATTAAAAAGCATTTTATTGCGCATTTTATTGCCAGTAAAGAGTAATTTTAACTACAACCCATTGCCACCAAGTAGAACGTGGCGAACACGCAAAACATTATCATTATTACTAGTTATTTTTTACCAACTTCCCGATTTTATTTGCTTCCAAGGAAGCATTTTGTGAAATAATCACGCGTTGCAAGAGCAATGTTCAAAGCATAAAATGTCAAATATGGACGGAGGCTGGACATTTTTTTGACAATGTATTGCTCCTTTGTGGTATTCACGAAGCGTAAATCGAATGTTCCATAACCGGAGGTAGTGTGAGCGGTGAATCAGCCAAGCCTGTAACGGTCATGGTCGGTGACGATCATAGTATTGTTCTTGACGGAATAGAATTGTCATTGAAAAGTCATGGCTTTGAAGTCATCGGGCGAGCGAAGACTGTTGACGACGTTGTTGCACTTTACGAAACCTTGCGTCCAGACGTTTTGGTGCTTGACATCAAATTCGCGGAGAAACGAACGGGATTGGATGCAGCGAAAGATATCCTCGCGAAGCATCCAGAGGCTAAAATTGTGTTCCTGAGCCAGAACGACCAGGAGACGCTGATACGTGAGACCTACAAAATTGGCGGTCACGCTTTTCTTACCAAGGACTGCGAGGCGGCAGAGTTGGCAAACGCGGTAAACCGGGCAAGCAAGGGGCAACTGTATTTCGTGCGAGATACGGCCGAACAAATTGTCAGCGCGCTCCTGCGCGGGGAGCCAGAGGCTCCGCGGTCGCCTCTGTCGGGATTGAACGAGCGCGAGGTTGAAATTTTCAGGTTGCTTGCGCAAGGTCACACATACGAAGAAATCGCATTGGAAGTGAATTTATCCAAAAAGACCATCGCAAACATCAGCCAAGCCATCAAGGATCAGTTGGGTCTCCATCGCCCCGCAGACATTACACTACTCGCTGTGCGCCTTGGCCTGATCGCACCTTAAGCGGTCAACGTTAATAGAGAGAAATTTCGTGCAAATCGCGCGAAAAAAATGGACAATTGGACATCAATTGAATCACCTTTGAAGTGGCGACCGCATTGTGCCAGCTTTGAACCTGCACGCACAGAACACACATCGTCGGGTACCAACGTGGCCCACAGCAGAACATTTTTTGGAGATTTATCATGGCACCTCATCGCGTCGTTGTGACTGGCATTGCCGGTATTAGTCCTATCGGCAATGACTGGAACGCCATCAGGCACCATCTTGGCACTTATCTCAATGCGGTCAGGTTCATGGAAGGCTGGGACGCATACGCAGATTTGAATACGAAACTGGGGGCGCGCGCAGCGCCATTTGAAATTCCGAATTATCCCAGTTTTGAAAATCTGAGTGATATGGGGATGGTTTCGAAAATGGCCGTTCGCACGACTGAGTTAGCTCTCGCCGATGCAGGTCTTCTTCACGACACAATTCTCAAAAGCGGAAAACTTGGAATTGCTTTTGGCTCCTGCTCGGGAGCGCCGGAAGGATTCATTGATGTCTGGAAAACGATGGAAGACAAAAGTACGAAAGCAATGGATTCGTCCACGTACTTTAAAATACTTCCACACACAACGACGATAAGCATTGCCAGCACGTTTGGCATTACCGGCAGGGTAATCACGACATCAAGTGCCTGCACATCTTCGAGTCAAGCAATTGGCTACGCGTACGAAACGATCAAACATGGCAGACAAGTGGCAATGGTGGCCGGCGGCGCAGAAGAACTGCACGCAATTCAGGCCGCAGTTTTTGACACATTGTTTGCGACAAGCACGAAAAACGCCGCACCTAGCACCACCCCGTCGCCTTTTGATATCAATCGGGACGGATTGGTATTGGGTGAAGGCTCGTGCAGCCTTATCCTTGAGGAATATGAACATGCTCTTGCGCGCGGTGCGAAGATTTACGCCGAAATCGTCGGATTTGGGACAAATAGTGATGGCTGCCATGTGACGAACCCAAATCAGCCAACTATGAAAATGGCGATGCAGTTGGCGCTAGATGACGCAGGTCTCGACTCACAATCAATCGGGTATATCAATGCCCATGGTACCGCGACAGAAAAGGGGGACATTGCCGAAACCGGCGCGACGTTCGAGATTTTCGGAGGAAATGTTCCGATTAGCTCCCTGAAGAGCTATACCGGCCATACTTTAGGTGCATGTGGCGGACTGGAATCGTGGGTGACTATTGAAATGATGCGCGAAGGATGGTTCGCACCGACACTCAATTTAACAAAAGTTGACCCATTATGTGGGGACCTGGACTATATCGTTGGAAGTGCACGCGAATTCCAATGTGAATATGCCATGTCAAACAATTTTGCGTTCGGAGGCATCAACACTTCATTGATTTTTAGGAAAATTCTGTGATCGATCCTGTCGGTTGTCGCGCAAGATGAAGGCGCTTGGCTATTGGCTTCTTCTTTTTGCCTTGGCTACGTGCGGCATTGTACGTGCCGACAACCTTGCGCATCCGTCGGCGGTTTTCACGCCTCGCGGCAGCGAGCTCCAATCTTTGGAACCGTATTCCGAATTTATCGAAGATCCACAGGGAAAACTCACAATAAGTGATCTTACGACAGGACAAGTACCGGAGTTTCGGCCAATAAAATCGTTCGTTTCACACGGCTTTACTAATGTCGTATATTGGGTCAAGATTCAGATAGATTTGAAAGGCTTTGACGAACCGTATTGGTTCCTGCGCAAGGACTACATCAACGTCGGTCGAATCTCGGTCTACTATCCGACGGAAACTGGTTATTCCCACTACGACATCGATGAGCGCGAGAAAGCCTATGGTCGAATGTTTTCAACGACCAGCTTTATATCGCGCCTGCCTTCCAATAAAGCTTCACCGGCTACCTACTATATTCGCGTCGAACCGCGACAGCACCACGTGAACCTGCTATTTTCGTGGGGGAGCGACAAGGCGATAATCGAAGCCACGCACAACTACGATTTTTTTCTCGGGATATTTTACGGCGGCTGCTTAATCATGCTGTTGTATAACGCTGTGTTGCTGGCAACGACGCGTGACATTACGTATCTGTTCTACCTTTATTATCTCGTCTGCTTCCTGATTTTATTTGCCCACATCAACGGATTATTGTCCTTGATGATTGTTCGCTCGGAATTCTTAGTCAGAACAGTCATGTTGAGCATATTGGGCATGACCCATGGTGGCCTCTTATACGTTCGCAGCTTTTTGAATTTACGAACGACATATCCGTTTTACGATAAATTGCTCAAGTGGTATTCGTGGCTTTTGGCGCCAGTGGCGATCGCCTGCCTCTTTTTGCCCCAAGGGCACGGTTTTGAAGTAGCACTCGCGGCTATCCCTGGATCATGCATTCTTGGATTGCCAATCTGCTTCTATCGGTGGTACAAGGGCTTCGAACCAGCTCGTATCTATTGTCTTGGCTGGGCCGTTTTCTTGTTGCTAGGCGTGAACTACGTTTTGCAAGCATTTGGCATAGTTGGAGAAAACAACCTTGCTGTCTATTGCGTTGAGGCAGGCTCCCTTTGGGAAATCGTGATGTCCTCGCTTGCACTGGCCTACCGCATTAAAATCGCAGACCAGCAAAGAAAGGTTGCCCTGACTCTTTCAAAGGAAAAGTTGGAGAGAGAGGTATTTGCGCGCACGAAGGAATTGGAGGCGTCCCGAAATGAAGCAATTCGGACGGATGCTGAAAAGCGCAAACTGATACAAAAGGTGAATACAATCGTCGAGGACGAGCGGCGCGCAATCGCAATCGAAATTCACGACGAACTAAATGCAACCCTTGTCGGTGCGAGACACGGTTCGCAGCGTATCCTCATGTTAGCTGCGAAGCTGGAACAGAACGACGAGATTGCCGAAATTGCCACTAGGGCTGAGTCTATCCTGTCGATGACAAAGGCACTTTACGCCACTGGCAGGGCCATTGTAACGAGACTGCGACCCGAAATTCTGGACACGCTGGGCTTGAGCGGCGCAATTGAAGAAATGGTTCAACACTACGATTCTAGTAATCCCACTTGTCGGTTCAGCTTTGAATCGGACGGCGATTTTTCCAACATTGATAGCGACCTAGCAATGGCTGCGTACCGATTGACACAAGAGGCGCTGTCAAATGTCGTCAAGCACGCCAAAGCGACGAAAGCTGTCGTTACCCTTGAGTTACCAGAAACGGAAATATTACGGGTGGTCATTCAGGACAACGGTATTGGCTTCGACGTGAGCAAGGTTCTGCATGGCCTCGGCATCATCGGTATGCGTGAACGAGCATACGGATACAATGGCAGTGTGCAAGTGCGATCGGAGTCAGCGATTGGCACTGAAATCGAAGCGATTTTCCCTATTCGGGTGGCGGCCGTTTAATTTGGGAATTATATACTTGACACCCTCAATTCAACGGTCAATCATTGTGCTGGGGAGCCATGTCAATGAATTCGCTTTCCGGCTCAATGACGGCAGCGTCAAGCGCCTCGGCATCAAACGCATTTACAGCTTCGTTGATGCCGCTGCCGATCGTCGCATCAATTAAAAGGAGTTGACCAGCGCATGAACGGCCTTATAAACGCCACGGACAAACAATTAGAGGATTCATCTGATTCATGTGAAAGGTGGGCGTTTAAATTCGCTGGCTTGGTGATACTAGGGTTAGTCGCAGAATTTATGATCGCTGTTTGCCACCCCGAGTATGGTTCATTTTGGGAGCGATGGGGATCGGTGGTAGCAGATGTGTTCGTCGCAATCGGTGTGGCCGGTGAAGTTCTATTTGGCCGTATGGGTCATAGACGCGACACTGAATTGCAGAGGCGCACGAAACAATCGCTTAGTGATGCAGTAACAAATGCCGGTGAAGCAAATGACAGAGCTACAAAAGCCGAAGTAGAACTCGCCAGATTACAAGTGCAATTGTCCCCAAGGACACTATCTAAAGAACAATATGAGGCATTACAAGCATTAAATGGAAAAGTTTCCGCCGTTATACTTAGTGCTGCCGGCGACTTTGAGACAACCAGATTTTCTCGCGAAATAGAGAAGGCGATGAAAGACGCTGGCGTATCCGTGACACTATGCGGAAATAGAATGGGACTCTCAACATCTGGAATACATATTGTTCTTCCAAATCCTGCATCTGATTTCAGGCAAGAACCGCTATATTCTGCCTTTAAAAATGTTGACCCATCGACTGGTTGTAGTGATCGCAGCATAAGCCCGTTACCAGATTTGCCGGAAATTCCTTTTATTATAATTGGCGAGAAGCCTTCTCCACCTCGCACTCCTCCATACGTAGCTATGGTTTGCAGGGCATATGACGAAAATGGAAAAGCTATAAAATAGCTTGCCAAACTCAAGGGAGTTAAGTATGTAATTCCCTTTAATTTTGCTCGCGCCCGATTCCGAAATTCCAACGCACTGTCAATTTCCCCCAATCGCTGCTAAATCAAAGCCGCTGACACGCAGATGTGTGCAAAGGTGCACGGGTTCGCCAGGCAAGCGCGCCGCTGCGGCCATGAAACGCTGAGGAAAACTAAGGACAACGTGCAACAATGGAGCAACTCGGATTTTAATCTTCAACGCCATCTCTGCAC
>Ga0206870_1147_pt1 | contig 17254 bp, 14 predicted proteins | sample Alteio_BWOrgCont_36_FD_152620 | JGI IMG/M metagenome (GOLD analysis project Ga0206870, IMG submission 152620) | Enriched cells from forest soil in Barre Woods Harvard Forest LTER site, Petersham, Massachusetts, United States -... | ecosystem: Environmental > Terrestrial > Soil > Temperate forest >... | reverse complement strand
GAGCTACCTGCGATGCGGCCGTCACCGGAACCGGCGTGGGTAGATTTGCCGGTATCTTCTTCTAAATGTATCCGCGTGAGGCGGCATTCCTTCGTCGTGCCGTCCTCGAGCCAGTATTTCACGGTGCCGCCTTGCGTGAGCGGCATGTCGAACTGTGAAATTTGATAATCCTTCGGCATATCGGGATAGAAGTAATTCTTTCGATCGAACTTCGAAAACGTGGGAATCTCGGCGTCGAACGCAAGGCCGGCGCGAATCATATGCTCGATTGCAGCTTTATTCGCCACGGGAAGCGAGCCCGGCAGCGCGAGGCAGACTGGGCACACTTTGGTGTTTGGTTCGCCGCCGAATTCATTGGGCCAGCCGCAAAACATTTTGCTTGCGGTTTTGAGTTCTACGTGGCATTCAATGCCGATAACGGCTTCGTATTTGGCGCGCGCGTTCACCACGGTACCTCGGGGTGGTGTTTTTCTGCGTGCTTTGTCGATTGCTCGTAGGTGTGAGCGGTACTTAAGAGGAGACGTTCGGTAAAGAGGGGGGACGTGAGTTGCAGGCCCATTGGCATAGGCTTGCCTTTTACATCGATCCAGCCACAGGGTACGGAGAGCGCGGGTAGGCCGGCAAGCGACATTGGGATTGTGTAGTAATCCATGAGGTACATGCTGTATGGGTCGCTTTTTGCGTTGAAGCCGAATGCGGGTGAGCTTGCAGCGGGGCACGCGATGAGATCGCATTTTTCGAACGCTTTTTTGAAATCGTTGGCAACGAGGGTGCGGGCTTTTTGAGCGCGCACGTAATACGCGTCGTAGTAACCACTTGAGAGCGCGTAGGTGCCGATGAGAATGCGGCGCTTTACTTCGGGGCCGAAACCGGCTGCGCGCGTTGCTTCATACATTGCGCCGACGTCATCACCATCAACACGTAGTCCGTAGCGCACACCGTCAAAGCGCGCGAGGTTTGAGGAACACTCCGCCGGAGCGATGAGATAATACGTCGCTAAACCATACTCAGCGGTTGGCAGCGAGACCTCGACGATTTCTGCGCCTAACGCCGCGAGATCTTTATATGCTTGCTGGTACAGAGCATCGATTTCGTTACCAAGTTTATCGGTTGAAAACTCGCGCACGAGCCCAACGCGCAACCCGCGAAGGTCCGTTCGCGAGTTGTCGGCTTTCGGTGCTGCACTGCTACTTTCCGATGCATTGCTACGTAACGCGTCGGCTGTCGGTTCTAGTGAGCGGTTGATTGAGGTTGAGTCCATCGGATCGTAGCCGGCCATTGCGTCGTAGGCAAGGGCAGCATCTTCGACGGTTCGGGTTAGTGGGCCGATTTGATCGAGGCTGGATGCGAACGCAATGAGGCCGTAGCGGGAAACGCGACCGTAGGTTGGTTTGAAACCAACGAGGTTGCAGAAGGCGGCAGGTTCGCGAATGGATCCGCCGGTATCGCTTCCGAAACCGATCGCGGCTTCACCAGCAGCGACTGCTGCTGCAGAACCGCCACTCGAACCACCCGGCACGGTATCGAGATCGTAAGGATTGCGAGAAACACCTAACGCGCTGTTTTCGCATGACGAGCCCATGGCAAATTCATCCATATTAGATTTGCCGATCGGAATGCCGCCAGCGTCGAGAATGCGTTGAACCGCGGTCGCAGTGTAGGGTGCAACCCAGTTTTCAAGGATGCGGCTCCCGCATGTCGTGCGGGTGCCGGCCAAGCACATATTGTCTTTTACCGCTACGGGAACTCCGGCGAGCGGCAATTTTTCACCGGCGGCAATGCGTAGATCGACACGACCGGCATGTTCGCGAGCAAGACCGTACAGACGCGTTAAATACGCACCGACACGGTCATCCACCCGATCAACGTGTGAGAGTATTGCATCGGTCACTTCACGCGCAGAAAGTCTCCGGGCGTTTACATCGGACGCAATTGCTCTAGCGCTTCGTTTTTCAATACCGCCCGTCTTGCTTTCGTTCGTCATGCTTTTTTAGTCACGCTGCTTTCAGTTACGCTTCTTCTGCGATGATGCGCGGAACGCGGAAAAATGCACCCTGACGTTGTGGCGCTTGTGCTAGAACCGTTTCACGTTCGAGCGACGGGCGCACCTCATCCTTGCGTTCGACATTACGAGATTCTACGACTTGTGCCGTCGCCGAAACGCCGGAAACGTCGAGTTTCGCGAGTACATTCACGTGCTCGAGCAAGTCTTCCAACTGCGATCCAAATCGCTCGACCTCATCATCCGTTAGCGCTAGACGCGCTAACGTTGCGACATGACGGATATCAATTTTCTGTTCAGACATTCATACATTCTATAGACACAGTAGGGCTATGCGGCACGTCCATCGCCGTATCCCGCTGCCTCGCCGGTGCAGCGGAGCATGGCGAGGGCTTCGATGTGACCGGTTTGAGGGAACATGTCGAACGGTTGAACGAGTTCGAGCTGATAGCCGTTGGCTGCGAGAAATTTTAGGTCGCGCGCAAGGGTCGCAGGATCGCACGAAAGGTACCAAATGCGCGGCGCTCCTGCGGCGGCGATCGCGCCCAGAGTTCGTTCATCGCTGCCTTTGCGCGGTGGATCGAGAAAGACGATTTCCGCATCGCGCAGCGCGGCGCGCGCATCCGGCATCCGAACGGCTTCTTCAACACGGCCGGCGCGAAAATGCACGCTCGATTGCATACCGTTCAAATCCGCATTCGCCTGAGCTTCCGCGATGGCTTGCGCGCTTTCTTCAATACCGAAAACCGTCGAGCCGTGTTTTGCGAAGAACAACGAAAACGTTCCGGCGCCGCAGTACAGATCCACGATTGCCTGGGGGCACGTCAGTTCGGGACGGATGAAATCGAAAATGCGTTGCACGATCTCCACGTTTACTTGGAAGAACGATTCACCGGAGACGCGGTAGCGCACGCCTTCCATCTCTTCTTCAATTGCAGCCTCACCCACGAGCACGTTTTGGCGCCGTCCCATAATGGCATTTTCGCTCGTCAGATCGAACGAGTTGGTAATACCGACAGCATTGGGCAACAGCTTAAATAGCGCCGGGGCGGCGCGGTCGGCCGATTTCGATGCCTCGGCACTCGTGATGGTCAGCACCCCTTGCCCCGTAGCGCGTGCGCTGCGCGCGACGAGATGCCGCGCATCGAAAAATGCAGGCGCGGTTGCTTCTTCTTTCCGAGCCCGATTGAGAACGGCAATATATTCGTTGAGCTGCGGCGCTACGATCGGGCATTCATCAATTGCAACGACGTCGTGCGAACGCTGCTGATAAAATCCGAGCGTTGGCGCAATTTTCTCGTCACCGGCTTGCGGACGGCTGCCGGTTGCATGCTCGACGACGAGTGACATTTTATTTCTATAATTGCGGGGTTCTGCCATACCGATGGGTTCGAGGACGTCGATACCGGCGAATCCGCCGATGCGTTCGAGGGCGTTGCGAACAACGGTTCTTTTCCACGCGAGCTGCCCGGTATAGGAAAGGTGTTGCACTTGGCAGCCACCGCAAATGCCGAAGACTTTGCAAAATGGTGTTGCACGCTCCGGCGAAGCGACGAGCAACTCGAGCATATCGCCAACGGCATATTTTTGTTTTATGGCCGCAATGCGCACGAGGGCACGTTCCTGTGGTAACGGGCCGAAGCAAAAAACAACCATGCCGCCGGCTCGGCCGACGGCTTGTCCATTTGCGAGGAGATCGGTGAACCCGATCTCGATTTCGGTACCGGCGCGCAGCGAAGGCGCGGGGCGGCTACGCGCTTCTTTTGTCGTCAATCGATTTCAGCAGATGATTGGCTTCGTCGATTAATTGCTGAATGCGCTGCGTCGTCGGATCGTACGTCCGGTTCGCGGCCAACGATCGGATGAGCGTAAACGCAAGCGCGGCGCCCAGCCCCGCAACACCGATCCATATCAGCGTTTGCGTAACGTTGCTGTCGCGCTCGCCTACATCGTCTGGGCGCCCTTGCGACTGGTTCGGGTTTCCTTGCTGCTCCATGCGTACTGCTTCGCGCTCGAACTGCTTCGTTCCGTGCTCCCCGCGGGAGGCCCGGTTTCCGGCACCAAGGCGGCGCTCAGGCTGTGAACGTACTTTAGGCGCGATGGTTCCCCGTCGAAGGGACGACAAGCGCCGCCGCGTCCTACCGTGGGCGTTCGTCCTCTCGTGTATTTTGCACGCGATCCTGCTACCGCTCGTGCTGTGGTGGGCTTGGCAACGCCTTCCTCTTCCGATGGTGCAGCAAAAGCCCGAGGTGCTGGTCATTGAGTCCTCGGCCATCCACCTCGAGCACCGGCCGAACCCGACAGTGAAGACGATTGCGCCTAAGCTCCCGAAGCACGAGATAACGCCCGCAGCACAGCCGGAGAAACGTCCCGAACACGCACTTGCCCAACCGCCCCGCCACGAGCTTGCCGTCTTCGTTCCGAAGAAAGCACCGGATCAACCACGCGCGCCGGGAACCTCGACGCTTGCGGAGCAGCTCGCCCTCCAGCAACAGCAGTTCGCCCGCACGGCCGCGCAGCTGCATGCGGCCAACAACCCGCTCGGTGTAACGGAATCCGCCGCGGCGCCGTCGAGCCTTCATCGTTCGTATTTCGATTCGAAGCCCGCGCCGGATGGGTATTATGCCATTCTCATTCCAACGAAGCATTGGTTCGACGGCGATCGCAGTTGTTATTACACGAATTACCACACCCAATTCGAAGGCGGAGGAAACGAAGACGGCTCGATTCCTTGGCCGGTCTGCTATCCACGTAACGACGACAAAATGCTACCGCTCAATCATCCGCACTCGCTGCCGGTGCCGGTACCGCCCGCTGATTTTGAATTGCCGGCCGACAGCTATCTCACGCCTTTCCTCAGAGATATTTACGACCAGCGAGACGCACATGAATAAACCTGTTCTAGGCGTAGCGGCAGGGGGCACCGAAGCCGCCGTGGATGGCAAAGTATACGCGGATTTACACCCGTACGGGGGATGACGGAACGACTGGGCTCGTCGGCGGCCAGCGCATTAAGAAGAATGCGCTCCGCCTCGAAGCGTATGGTACCGTTGATGAGCTTTCATCGGCGATTGGGGTAGTGCGCGCCGGATTGCGGCAGTGGATTCACGCGGAAGCACATGCTGAGCTGGCAGCGCTGTCCCGACGGCTTGATGCGTGGCTTGCATGGGTGCAAGATGTGCTGTTCAACCTCGGCACGGAATTAGCAACGCTTCCGAAGGACCGCTGGGCCGACATGCCACTCGTCAGTACCGAGGATACGAAAGCCCTCGAGCGCGCACTAGATGAAGCGCAGCACGATTTGCCCGCGCTCGATACGTTCATTCTTCCCGGCGGATCGTATCCGGGTGCCTTCCTCCATCTGGCACGCACGGTTTGTCGCCGTGCGGAACGCTGTCTCATTACCCTGCGTGAAACCGAAGACGACGTGTCGATTGAGACGGTGCATTATTTGAATCGCCTTTCGGACGCGCTGTTCGTCTGGTCACGCTGGATAAACGCAGCACGAGGCGAGCCCGAATCCCAATGGAATTCTAAAACCACCCCGCCTGCACCATAGCACCAAGGAAATAACGTAATCGACCACAAAGTACTGTGGTCGATTACGGAGCCAAGCAATGGCCAAAAGTGCCGCAGAGAGAGTACGAAAATACACCTCTAAGAGACGAGCGCATGCGCGTCAGGTTGGACTATGCACGCGGTGCTATAAGGCGAAGCCAAACCCAGGGCGCACGGTTTGCTCAGTATGTCGAGCCTCAATAAGCGAACTAACCAAGCGTAAACGAAAAGAAACTCGGGAAGCTTCAGGAAGCGTGAAGCTCATCGAAGCGCATGAACGCGCTGGCGATGTTGCGCGCGAGCATCATGTGTACGAACTCGCAGCGCAGCATTATGAGGATGCTCTACGCGTATCCGGTACCTATGAATCGGCATGGATGCGTCTCTCAGACAAACTCGCCGAGGTATTGTGGCGCGGTAACAGACCTGGAGCCGCAAGCGCAGTCAACGATCGTCTGCTAGCCATGTATCGTTTGCATCCCGAACGCAGCGCAGAACATATCCGGACGCTCTTTAGAGTTTCACGACAGCTATGGGCCGATTCACGGACGAAAGATAAGATACCGATATTGAGCAAAGCGATTCGCATCGCTGAGCTATCAGGTGATTTGGAACTTTTGCAACAGGCCAACATTCGGATGGCCAATACATTCGTGCAATTGGCTCGTTTTGAGGAAGCGGATCGCTGTTTGCGTGCGGTAGAGCAGCTCCACAAGGCGCACAATATCGGTATCCACACTGGTTATTACACACACAAAGGCATGGTAGCTTCGGGACTTGGTCGTGAAAAGGAGGCGTTCGCGAGTTTCGACCAAGCTATAGAAATCGCTAAAGAGAACACAGACCCATACAGCGGGGCCACTCTGTGGTCCAACTACGGAGTCGTAGCAGTGATGTTTGGTCGAACGAAACTTGCGAAAGCATATTGCGAACACGCATTGCTAGCAACGCGCCGAAGCGGTGTCGGCTGGCTCCTTCCAATTCGCTGCCTTTGGTATGCTGAGTTCCTCACGTGTATTGGAGAATATACCTCCGCACGCGAATATCTCGTAGAGGCACTTTCACACGATGCCCAAACCCCCATTTTGGATGAAGTGATCGCCTATGTCGGTATCCCGCTGGCGTTGCATATGAAGGAGGAGACGACACTGGAAAAGTGTGTGCGTCCGCACGTTATCGATCGCGCCTTTTTATCGGGTGAGCCGCTACGCATAGGGCGTGTAGCTGTGGCCTTTGCGCGTATGTATGTCGAACGAGGACAACGTAAAAAGGCCCAAACGCTGCTCCACCGAGCCGTACAAGCAGTGCATAATGCGACGGAAACGTTGCACCTGTCACTGGAGATTGCTCGTTGCGGAGCAAAGGCAGATTTTCCGAAGGCCCGCGGACTGCTTGAAGTGCGTGTTGCACTTCCGGGTGCACACGTCGCGCAAGCGTATCTGCACCTCTTCGATGCATTTGTCGCGCAGCGGGAAGGACGACGTACTGATGCTCAGGCCCAGGCACGCGATGCAGCTGCTCGTTTTGATGGGTTTGCGTGGAGCATGTATGCTAATCTTGCTCGTTCGCTGCTGCCTCTCGAGGAACGACACCGGCCAGTCGCGGCCACGCATCATGCAAAGCCGTTTTCCGATACGCCTGCGAAATTTACCGAGCGCGAGCGTGACGTTGCCGAACTCGTCCTCAAAGGCTTAACCAACCGGAAAATCGCCGACACCCTCGCGATCAGTCCTCACACGGTAGACTCCCATGTCAACGCGATCATGAATCGTTTGGGCATCCGCTCGCGCCATCAACTGGCCGATACTTTTAGCCAGCCTTCCGAGGTAAGCGAACCTATCCCCTAATGGGGGATGCGCTCTTTGTGGAGTTGTGGCATTACTAGGTGTGCGGGGTAGGTACACATTATGCCGCGCTCTCTGAGCGCCGGCGTGTTTGGAGGACAGCTATGTCACAAGTGATCTCTCATGTTCGTGTTGCACTCGTGCTGCTCGTTGTCTGTTTCTGCAACACTCAGGCAGCACTCGCGCAGATTGCGCCCACGAACTCGGCCACGATTAGCGGTAGCGTGAGCGATGTTGCTGGAAAGCCGGTTGCTCATGCCAAGGTTTCGTTAAGCGGGCCTAAGAGCACCTCAACGCAAACCGACGCGCAGGGGCTCTTCGTCTTTGTCGGGGTACCGTTTGGGACATACAGTATTTCCGCTGCGGCAACAGGTCTGGGCACCGCGACGCGGAGTGTTTCGGTCCAAGGTGATGTCGATGTAGCGATTCAGTACGAACCTGCATCGATGAACGGGCTCACAGTCATCGCAAATGTGTCGAGCAGTGCGAACGCGCAGTTTAACGTCACGCCTGCCTCCATCACGCAAGTCAACCCTATGGCGAATGCGTTCGAGGGGAAAACATCGTGGCGGACGATCCTCGAACAGATTCCCGGCGTTGCGCAAGCCGGTTTGGGAAATGGCAACTACACCCAAGGTGTTTACCCCGATGGACCGTTGGTTCCCATGCAGATCTCGATTAATGGTGCATTGCCCTATGAGACGGCAACTCTATTAGATGACATGCCGCTCATCGGAACGTCCCTGACTTCCACCGGCGGCCCGGGAGCGGGTACGAACCTGGGAGTCTATCCGCTCAATGGTTTCGATGCAGCCGACGTGGTACGTGGCCCCGGTGCCAATGCACCCAGCATCGTTGATTCTATCGGCGGGAGTTTCGTGTTGCACTCTCTTGGTTCGGTTGACCACAACCAGTACAGCCTTTCGCTAAGTACAGATCCGTATGGTGGTATCGTGGCGAATGCGCGAGCTGCCGTTCGTTGGAAGAAGCTTTCCGCGGTAGTGACATACGGGGTCAACGATAGCCCTGGGCCGCTCAGCACCTCAGGCATCACTCCCGATGTCAGATATGGATTAGGTGGTATCACGACGGTCGATGGGAACCCGTTTAGCGGATATTCACCAACATGTACTCCTCCAGGCTGTCAGGACGGAGATCTTCTCTTCGCTCCAGGCTATTCCAGCGCCAGCTTTACCCTCTATGGCTATCAGGGAGGCCTGCTTGTTTGTTGTGTAAATTACAATTCCGCCTGGACGCAGCATAGCGGCTCAGTGGCGTTACATTATACATTTTCACCAAACGTGAGTGCGGAAGTCTTCTACGCCGGAGAAAACTCACTGATGCCTTCCCCATTCCCGTACGTGACATTTGATTTCCTACCTCCCGCCGGCTACACCGGTTCAACCGGAATGTCTCTCCTCAGTGCTAATTCCTCGCAAGGTTTCACAATGCAGAATGTTTCGAGTCTGCTCGAAGAAAAAATCACTGCCCAACTGGGGCGCGGCGTATTGCAACTGGCGGCGTTGCAAAATCGTACCTTTACTACGGATGGCAGTAATTACCCAACGTCGGGGACTGTGCAACTGTATGGCGCAGGCTGTGTCGGCTCGGCCTCCCCTACCACCGCCTGTCCATCAGGAGGAACGCTCACATATTACAATGGCGGCACGTATTCTGTTACGTCCCCTGCATTTGACGAGTATTTCGCCGGATGGGCAAATAACCGTGACCTCTTGGTAAGCTACGTAACCCCGCTTGGAGCGAGTTTTCATGCCGGCGCGTCGTTCGTGAAATCTTATTATGATAGTCCCGACACAAATTTTTGCGATATTCCGGAATATGATTTCAGCTATTCCGCTTCCACGCCATCGGCTATCTCGCAAACGACCAGTGAGATGCGTTTCTTCGTTGGAGGGAACCTTTCGGAGAAAACCTCACTGGATCTTTCGATGTATTTTGTCAATGCGAATTACCACGTCCCCAATCCGAATAACCTCGTCTCATATTCAACACCGGGAGCAGACATCAACTACGTAGATTCAAACTACACGTATGCGGCTCCGCGTCTGGGATTCGTCTGGCGCCCAACGGCCGCGGTTGCCGTTCGTGCTGCAGCCGGCGGCGGCTTCGCCGAAGCACCGTTGGCTGACCTTGTGGGAAGCGCTACACCGTCTTGCTTTGGAGCCCCTGTGTGCTCGGTAACGTCGCCAAATCTCAACCTGCAACCGGAGAAATCGTTCGGTTTCGACCTCGGGACCGATATCAGGCTTCCCCGCAATACAGTCCTCTCGTTCGATGTGTACCATACGAACCTCTATGGACAACTCTATGACTCGACCACCGAGAGCAGTAGCCCTTGCCCAAGCTGTGGTGGGGCGCCGCTCCTCGTCACGCAGTACGGCAACTTGGGTGAATCGCGGTACGAGGGCATTTTAGTCGACCTGCGGCATACCGTGCAGCACGGGACGTTTTGGTCGCTTTCCGGTGGTTTAACGCGTGGGTATGTCGTAAGCGTCCCTGCTGGTTTCTATAATGGTGTAACCGGGTATCCGTACACGCCGTGCACCAACTGCGCCAATCTCAATGTCGTCCCGGGAGTCAACTTCAACGGAAGCTTTACCAATGGGGCCTCGGTCCCTTATGCACAAGGGTTAGGGACGCTGGGGTATCGCTGGAATGCTGATAAATATGTCGATCTCGTGGGAACGTATTATGGCAATAACAACACGTATTTCCGTCCGGCGTTTGTGGAGTTGGATGGACATATCGGTTATCCATTGACCCGGAATGTCTCCTTGTTAGTGACTTTTGAGAATATTACCGGCATTTACGATAGCCCGTACCAAATCTGGTCTCCTGGCAATCTTAGTGGTACACCCGCAGTCAGCGGCCCTCCCTACATGCTTTATGGGCAAATGTACGGTCCGCGAACGGTCCTGCTCACAAGCAACCTGCGCCTCTGATGAGGTCTTGTTTCTGTGGTATCATCGTCATTTTTGTCAGCATGGTCACTAACTCATGGGCGGCCGTCATTGCTCTGGGCCCCATCGTAAACGTGACGGGGCCCAGTACGAACACAACAAACATTATATGGACGCACGCCGACCCATCGGACGCGCGGCACCTCATCGCTTGTACGATGTTCAAAGGTCCATCGGGTAACGTTGCTAGTACTCTCTACATTTCGGCAGATGACGGCAAAACCTGGCAGCATAGTCTCCTCGACAACTCGACGAACTGGGTTTCCGAAGTGAACTGTACCTACGGAAACAACGGGAGAACGTACTTCGTTGCTGGGGCCTCTGTTTACCGCGATGGCATCACGCATCACACGTTAGGCCATCTGCACGTCTTTGCATCGAACGATTACGGTCAGACGTGGACCCATACCTGGACGCGTTCCGAGGGCTGGATCGATTGGACGTATCTCGCGGACATTCCGCCTTCCCGCAACCATCCCGACACACTCGTCGTTTTCGGTAACGTAGGTACCGATAGACTTGGCCATTGGTGGGAGCCTCGGCCGGTGGCTATCGTCTCGAAAGATGGTGGACGCTCTTTCTCGCGTCTGATCGCACCTCACCCTTCAGGTTTCCACTACGTATCAGCTTTCACCGGAGGGTCCGTCGTGCTTCCCAACGACACGGCGTTATTTGCGGCGACTACCGCTATCACTCCGTTAACGGCAAAGGTAGATATCGGTTCCTGGAGACCCGGACGCATGAACGTTGAGATTTTTGCCTACAATCCATCGAAGAGAACCGTCAGGTCGCTCGCGGTAATCCACTCAATTAGGAACTTCCCAATATTCACGGCTGAACTTGCGCGGGATGATAGCAATGGTCGCTTCGGCGGTCGGCTCTACGCTGCATGGGTGGAAGCAACAGCAAAAACATCGGCACTCTGGCTTGCCATCTCCGACGATGGCGGCCACAAATGGAAGGTCCGTCCGATCCTCACCGGCCGCGGACATGACTTCGTAGTGAACTGTATGAATGAGCGTCCGATTGATAAGGTTAGTCTCGCGGTTGCTCCGGACGGCACGCTTGGCATGTTGTGGCTCGCGAATCGTACGACAGTGCTCTTTGCCGTTTCCCACAACGGCGGAACAAGCTTCGAATCGCCCATGACTGTTGCCGATATGAACATGTCTCGAATGGTTTTCAGCATGGGCGCGACGGAAAGCTATACTATGTGGTTGCGACTCAGATTGGATACCGGCCATCCGTTTCCGGGTGCCGAGTGGCAGAAGTGGAGGAAGCTTCCGGGACTCAGCATCTCCGCGAATTTTAGTGTGCTTGATGGTGACGTCCCAATTGCGCTCACTACTAACCGCGGAAACCAATTCCATGCATTTTGGACCGCCGAGCAAGCCGTACTAACCCGGACGATCGAGGCATCAGGAGTTGTGCAGGATTCAAAAACGTTTACGGCACGTGATGTGCCCGCCGCGTGCGCAAGAGAGAGTGCGTACGCTCTTGCACGACCGGCGATCCCCGCACCATTGCCGATGCTAGCAGTTTCGGGGCATCGTGAGGTCACGCAGTCCATTCGCTTCGAGCCGGTTCGTTCGAGATACGATGTCGCAGCTCACAAGGCGGTTGCAGACATGATCATTATTAACAAAGGAAAGACGGTCTTGCGCAGCCCCCTTTGGCTCGTCGCGCTTGATCCCCATTCGGATTTTGGCATCGCGCGAGCCGCTAATGCAATCGGCTACATTCAAGGCCATCCCTATTGGGATGTTTCGTCCGCGCTGCCTGCAAAAGGGCTTGTGCCGGGAGCCCACAGCGTCCCTGTGCATATCGTCATGACAATCTCGCGGTTTCAGCCGCCGATGTCGAGTTATCTCGAAGGAGACATATTCGCGACGGCAATTGGCACTTACGAATTACATCGATAAAGTTTGCAGATCTACATAGCCAGGAGAATGGAATTCTAAAATCACCCCGCCTACACCATAGGTCGCTAGATGCTTTAAGGGTGCACCTGCCTATAAAAATCAGCGTGCTCTTTGAGCACTGGTTTTATTCCGTGACCTAGACTTACTAAAACGATTTGAATACCTTCTCGTCGAGCAAGCTTCATTGCAGGAACAAAATCGGAATCCCCGGCAACGAGTACAATCCTTTCGACAAGCCGATCTCTCGCAAGCATAGCGATATCCATTCCTATCTTTAGATCCACACCTTTTTGCCGCAAGTTCGGTCGAAAATCATCCGGTTTGAACGATCGACCCGTGTTAAGCATATCCTGCACAGCGCGTTCTCGGACGCCCCACCCATCAAAAGATATCTCTCCGCAACGTACAGCAACCTGCTCCTCTCCGCGCAGTGCACTCAAGAGATTTTTCTGATAGGCAATGGCGCTAAGCGGAACTGGAGGCGCAGAAACGCCTAAGGGATGTGGATTTTTAACGGAGCTTCCGTCGTAAGCCGGGCAATCGTAGTAGAAGATTCGGTAAATGTGCTCTTCGTTTGGAGTAATGCAATTACGCGCAAACGTAACGATACGTGTTGCACGGTCGCGATAGGTAAGCTGCCTAGGCAGCTTCACGCGTAAGAAGCCGCCGTCAATTAAAATTGCGGTTCGCATATAATATTCTCGTGAGTAAAGAAGAGAGGCCCCGGCGTGCTAGGAGGCCTCAAGCCAGCAATGTTTCGCCGTACCGGCTCAACAAATTAAGTTTAGCACATCGTACTAGCCAATTCAAGCCTTCATAAATTTTTAATTTTGTTCACCGATGTCACGTTTCATCGAAAAGTGGGTATTCCGCGATCGGATTTCCAGGCGATCCAAAGACGGATTTTACGAGCGGTGGGTATGCAACACCTTGTGGAATACGCTTGACAATGGTGCAAATGTTGTGGCACGATGGCACCACCGGTTCCGGAAGGAAACTTCCGAAGAGGTGACGCTCTATAAAGAGTTCGCCTATCGACCATCTACATTGATAGATGGTCTTCGGCCCGTCGCAAGTGCACATAAGCGGCGGGCTGCAACATTTATGAGCTTCCCTAAAGTGGGGCAACTTCCAGATTCTTGAATAGGTAACGAGCCGACGCCAAAGGGGAGCTCGCTCGCTCGCTGCGAACCTTGGGCAAGATGTCGTTTGTCAGCGAGCTTTTTGCCACTACGAATCTTGATAAGCTGCGGGCGTTAGCGAAGCAGCGGATTCTGCGGCGCGCGCTGACTGCAAGGGATCTCATCGCCATTGGGCTCGGGACGATGATCGGCGGTGGGATTTTTACAACGATTGGGACTGGGGTGAAGGGCGCGGGGCCTGCGGTTATCATTTCCTATCTGCTCGCGGGGCTGACGTCGTTCTTTGCTGCGCTGTGTTATGCAGAGCTCGGTGCGATGGTACCGGTCGCGGGGAGCGCGTACACGTATGCGTATGCGACGCTTGGTAAACTGTTTGGGTGGATTATCGGGTTTGCGCTACTTTTTGAATACGGAATTAGTGCTGCGCCGGTCGCGCAGCAGTTTTCTGCGGCGATTCAAGACGTGCTCAAGACCATCGGCTTCACTGTGCCGCCGTGGGCGCAGACGTCGAATCTTATTATTCACGGGCCGTTTTGGCTGCCGGGGAGTTACGATTTCCTGCACTCGCAGTATGATGTCGTGGGTGCGATCTTCGTTTTGGGATTGAGTGTGCTGCTTTCAATCGGCATTCGGGAATCGGCGACGGTCAATAACATTTTTGTTGTTTTGAAAATTTCGGCGCTCGTTGTCTTTATTATTGCGGGCGCGTTCCTTTTTCATGCGGTGAATTTGCATCACTTCATTCCGCTTGGGTGGGGGAAGCTTGTCCCGTTCGGCGGTTCGGTGGAATCGTCTCAGCCGTTTGGAATCATTCCGATAGCCGCGTACGTTTTCTTTAGCTACATTGGATTCGATACGGCTACGACGACGGCAGAGGAGTGCAAGAATCCGCAAAGGGATATTCCGATGGGAGTTATTGGAGCGCTTGCGATCGGGACGCTTATTTATTGTGCGACGGCGATTATTTTAGTCGGGGCGGTGCCGTGGGCGCAGGTGCCGGAGAAAAATCCGCTCGTGTATGCGCTCGCACCTTTGCATCTCCCGATCCTCAATTGGGTGATTTCGATCGGTGTGCTCGCCGGGACGACGAGCGTTGCGCTTGCGTCACTGCTGGGTCAAACGCGCATTTTCTATGTGATGGCACGCGATAAAATGCTCCCGCCGGCGATTGCTAAGGTTCATCCTCGCTTCAAAACACCGGTTTTCACGACGATGCTCACCGGCAGTGCCATCGCTATTCTGACCCTCATCGTTCCGCTCAACCAATTACTCAATCTCGTGAACATCGGAACGCTTATTGCATTTACCGTCGTGTGCGCCGGTGTATTATATTTACGGCATCGCCGACCCGATATTCCGCGGAGTTTTCGCGTTCCGTTTGTGCCGCTATTTCCTATTTTGGGAATCGTGTTCTCGTTGTTCCTGGCGGTTTTTGGGCTATCGCGCACGACCTGGATGTGGTTCGTCATCGCACTTGTCGTTGGGTTGGTATTCTTCTTCTCATATGGCTTTAGGAAATCGAACCCGGATGAAATTGAGCCTGTGGTGGAACCTGAGGGGCTGGAAGATTATATGTGACGAGAGCGTTCGTTACGCCTGTCCCTCGACTTCGTTCGCTATGCTCACTGCGCTCGGGATGACATGAGGGGTGGCTGCGGCAAGGTAGTTATTCGGTGATATCGTTGTTGGCTTCGATGACGCCGTCAGTGTGGATGTCGATGCGGGAGGCGTGTTTGTCGTAGCTGACGCGGACGCCGAAGGCGCGGGCGAAGGCTTTGAGACCGATCATGATGCGACCACGAACGCGGAATGGGGCGTGCTTTAGCGTAATGGGCATGCCGTTGGTCGTCACGCGCGTGTCGCCGACTTTCAGGCGCACGGATTGTTTGCCGCGGATAACGGTTACTTCGCCGGTTTTTTGATCGGAGTAGGTATCGGCTCCGAGTGCGGTTGCAAGGGCGCGGACCGGGACGTAAGCGCGGTCTCCGGTTGCGGTTACGGGGGCAACATCGCTTATCAGCGGCTGCCCGTCAACGCGCATTTCAACCGGGCGTGAGAACGCAAGCAAAGCTGAAGCCGCCGCCGCTGCTACGGCAGTGAGCGTTATCATCTTCCAGCTCGGCATGGTATATCTCATAAAAGCCCCACTATTATACCATTTTCCATCGGGAGTTCCTGAGAACCCCGTTAAACCAGCGAAATTTCATGGGCATAGGAGGGATATTTTTCGACGATAACGCGTTCGATTTCGAGGCGGAGGGCTCCGAGCAGTTCGTTTTCAGGAAAGGTGCCGACCAGCTCGCCTGCCCGGTAGATAGCGCCTTTGCCTTTGCCGCCCGCGACGCCGACATCGGCCATCTTCGATTCGCCGGGGCCGTTGACGACGCAGCCCATCACGGCAACCTTCACCGGGGCGCTGTATTCTTTCGCGATAGCTTCGACCGAGCGACCGAGTTCGAGCACGCTGATTTCGGCGCGGCCGCACGATGGGCAGGCGGTGATTTCGAAGCCCTTTTCACGCAAACCGAGCGATTTGAGAATTCCCCAGCAGACCGGTACTTCTTCAACCGGGTCGGCTGCAAGCGAGCAGCGGATGGTATCGCCGATGCCTTCGAACAGCAAAATCCCTAATCCGATCGACGATTTAATCGTGCCGTCGCGCAGCAATCCGGCTTCGGTAATTCCTAAATGCAACGCATAGGGAGTGTTGCGTTCGCGTAACCGTGTATCCATCAAGCGGTAGGCATGCACGGTCGTGATGACGTCGTGCGCTTTGAGCGAAATGATGATATCGGTGTGTTTGAGTTCTTCGAGAATCTCGACATGCCGCATCGCGGATTCAACCATCGCTTCGGCGCTATGCCCAAGTGTTTTCTCCAAATCGGGCGCGAGCGATCCCATGTTGACACCGATACGAATCGGAATGCCGCGCGCTTTCGCGGCTTCGACAACTTCCCGAGTTTTGGCAACATCGCGAATATTTCCCGGATTTAGCCGCAGCTTCGCAACGCCGGCTTCGATTGCGGCCAGTGCCATGCGATGATCGAAGTGAATGTCGGCAACGATCGGCACTGGAGAACGATGGACGATCGCGGGTAAACCCGCCGCGTCGGGCGCATCTTTCACCGTCACACGCACGACTTCACAGCCTTCCATCGCAAGTGCATACACTTGCTCAAGCGTTTTATCCGCATCCGCTGTATCGGTCGTCGTCATCGATTGCACGACCACCGGATGGCTGCCGCCGATCCAGAGACTCTTGGCATCGGATTTGCCGGTCTTGTTTTGCAAGAACACGGGCTTGCTTTCACGCCGTAATTTAATCACGAAACAATCAGCTTACTTTCCACGCGGTGGTTTACCCGAGAACGCCTTACAGTCGGCTTAGTTGAAGATGCCATGGCCGCCGATGATTCTGGCTACGTCGTGGAATGCGATGACGACCATTAATGCAAGGAGCGCGGCTAAGCCGGCAACGTGCACGAAGGCCTCTTTTTCGGGATCGACCGGTTTACCGCGAATGAGTTCGGCGATAATGAACGCTCCACGTCCACCGTCGAGCGCCGGTAATGGAAGCAGATTGAATATTCCGAGCGCGAACGAAATGAGAGCTGCGAGCCGGAAATATGCGCCCCAGCCGAAATCTTGCACGGTCACCGCGGCTTGCCCCATACCGATCGGGCCGCTGACTTGGCCGGCATACTGTTTGAAATGCGTAACTAAGAGCGCGAGGCTGCCAACGGTTTGATAGGCGGCGGAAACGAAATCGGAGGCACTCGATTTTACGGCATCGATAAATCCAACG
>Ga0206870_1146_pt1 | contig 17260 bp, 14 predicted proteins | sample Alteio_BWOrgCont_36_FD_152620 | JGI IMG/M metagenome (GOLD analysis project Ga0206870, IMG submission 152620) | Enriched cells from forest soil in Barre Woods Harvard Forest LTER site, Petersham, Massachusetts, United States -... | ecosystem: Environmental > Terrestrial > Soil > Temperate forest >... | reverse complement strand
CAAAATTCGGCAAGAGATCGAGAGCGAAGCGGCTGCGCCATGATCGGAACCGCCTGAATCCCCAAACTCTGCCAGAACAGCGCTATCAGCTCGAAGCCTCCAAAGTGAAGCATCAAGATAATCCCAATCATTCCCAGCCAGCCTTGGAGCCAATCTTCGATCGATGGCGTCGCACTCACCCGTGCCGAAACCATCCAGAACAGAACCGCGCCGAATACGGTCTTCGAGAACGCCCAAATCCATCTCTCCATTGTGGGATGTGGCGGACGCACTCCGGCGTCGAGGAAGGCCTTCGCGTCCATGCCCGGCCATGCAAGCAGGTAGGCGGCGGACCTCCAGGCGGAATGAACAATTGTGCCGCGAACCTTCCACCAACTGAGCCACTTCAGCCCCAGAAATATCGCCCCCGCCAGAATCCACATGAGGCCCCATGGCGGGAGGATCGGCTTCAGAAAAAAGCTTGCCGCCGGCAGAAGCACCAACGGCAACCATCCAATCCAGGAGGTACCGCGCGGCGTCTTAAGGGATTGCACGCCTCATATTATTCGACAGGATATGGAGCAGGATAGGACGATTCAGGAGCAGGACGCGAAACAGTCTCGGACTCAGAACAGGGAATGCGCGACGTAGAGGACAAGAATGCCAGGGTTCCACCGCTGAGGGTCGCACCCTTAGCCACGGTCGAGCCCGGCTGAAAAGGAAAAAATCGGCGGCTTTCCGATTCCTTCGCCTTCGGGGGGCTTAACGCCGTGTCGCCTTCCGCGTCGTGAATTCCTGATCCTTCCCCGCAGCGATACCACGACAAAGTACTATTTGAAAAGCTTTATTTATGTGTAATGGTGCCGTCTAGCTATGAACGGTGCACCACAATTCGCCAAGCTTTCTTCCAGAGCGCAGGGGCGCCCGTATTCGCTTTTTGTTTCTCGCGCCCTTCGGCAAGGCGCAAAGTTAATCGTCACTGCGGGCGATCAACTCACTGCCTAACCCACTGAAAACAAGCATGCCGTGCAAAGTTAATCGTCACTCAAAACTGAAATTGACGGCCCAAACCGTTTCATTCGCGACAGGTCAATCCAGGAACACTGCTGCGCGCTTTGGCAGCCCGAGAGGCGAAATTCCATTCGGGATGAGATTAGAAAAGGAAGTGCTGGATATAGGGAAGGATGATGCTCGAATTCCAGGGCAGAGGATTGTACTCCCAGCTTCGGGTGAGCTCGTCGGCCATGGAAAAACAGATCATGATGCCCAGCCAGAAGAACGCGCCAACGATCACAATGCGCGTAAGCCCCGGATTGTATTTCACGTGCATGAAGAAGAGCACCACGAACAGCATTTTCGTAACGGCAATAATCAGCGCCACGACGGTGTTCCAGCGGCCCAAGTCGATGTAAGCCACGCCTGTGGTGAGAGCGGTTCCTACCAGCAGCACCAGAAACACGCCGACGTACGTGGAAATGGGAACCACATGCTCGGTGTGCTGCACGTGCTCGCCGTGAGCGTCGTGATCGGCCATTTAATGCCCCCCGGATGCGTAGCGTCCGCCGATCAGATACAGCAGCGGGAACAGGAAGATCCAGACGATATCGACGAAGTGCCAGTACAGGCCGCTGATCTCGAGCGGCACGTAATACTGCGATGTAAACTTACCTTTTCCGGCCATTCCCACCAGCACCGCCAGAATCCCGAGACCGACCACCATGTGCAGCGCGTGCAGGCCCGTCATGAAAAAGTAGAAGCACATGAACATTTGCACGCTGGGCGCGAGCGAGCCCCATTCCGGCCGGTACACGAAGCCAAAGCCCGGAACGATGTGCTCCACGTAATCGTGGTACCACTCGAAGCGCAGCTTCAGCCCGAGGAAGGTCGCGCCCAGAATCATCGTGAGCACCAGCCACATGATGATCGTCGACTTTTCTTTCCCCGTTTGCGCCGCGCGGATGGCCAGAGCCATGGTCAAGCTGCTGCAGATCAGCACCACCGTGTTCGTCGCGCCGAATTGCACTTCCAGCAGATGGCTGCCGATCACGAATGCGGGAAGATGCAGCGCGCGGTAGATCGTATAGGCCGTGAACATGCCGCCGAAAAATAAGATTTCGGTGGCGAGAAAGATCCACATACCGAGGCGGCCGGCTTCGTGCTGCTGCTCCAGATCCTCGAACTGGTGCGCGAACCCCGTCGGGTTCGCGTGGTGCAGAGCCGTTTCACTCACTGGCCACTTCCGCGGTGGGATAGTTGTAGGGCTCTTCGGTGACGATGGGCGTGTGCTCGAAATTCTCTGTGGGCGGCGGAGAAGCCGTCTCCCACTCAAGTCCTGTCGCGCCCCAGGGATTCGGTCCCGCAGGCGGGCCGTAGTTCCACGACCAGAAGAAGTAAACGAGCGGGATCACGTAGCCCACGGCCAGAATCGAAGCGCCCGCCGACGACATCACGTTGAGCACCTGGAACTCCTCGGGATAGATTCCATAGCGGCGCGGCATTCCCAGATAACCCAGCATGAATTGCGGGAAGAAAGTCAGGTTGAACCCGATGAAAATCACGAACGCCGCGAAGCGCGCCCACAGGTCGGGGTACATGCGGCCGGTAATCTTCGGCCACCAGTAATGAATTCCGCCGAGAAACGCCATCACTGCTCCGCCGACCATCACGTAGTGGAAGTGCGCCACGATGAAGTAGGTGCTGTTCAGGTGAATGTCAGTGGCAAGCGACGCAAGGAACAGGCCCGTAAGGCCGCCCATGGTGAACAGGCCGATGAAGCCCAGCGCGTAGAGCATCGGCGCTTCGTAGGAAATCGACCCTTTGTAGAGAGTCGCCGTCCAGTTGAACACCTTCACGGCGGAGGGAATCGCGACCACGAAGCTCAGCACCGAGAACACGAGGCCGGCATAAATCGATTGCCCGGTGACGAACATGTGGTGGCCCCACACGACGAAACTGATTATGGCAATCGCGAGGCTCGAGAAGGCCACAAAGCTGTAGCCGAAAATCTTTTTGCGTGAGAACGCGGTGATCAGCTCGCTGATCACGCCCATGCCCGGCAGAATCATGATGTAGACCGCGGGATGCGAGTAGAACCAGAACAGGTGTTGGAAAAGCAGCGGATCGCCGCCGATGGCGGGATCGAAAATCCCCACGTGCAGCAACCGTTCCGCCCCGAGCAGAAGCAGGGTCACGGCAATCACCGGCGTTCCGAGAACGAAGATCAGGCTCGTGGCGTACATGGCCCAGATGAACAGCGGCAAGCGGAACCAGGTCATGCCCGGAGCGCGCATCTTGTGAATGGTGACAATGAAATTCAATCCGGTGAGAATCGACGAAAATCCCGCAATGAAAATTCCCAGCGCGGCGGCCACCACATGACTGTGCGAGTACGAACTGCTGAAAGGCGGATAAAAAGTCCAGCCGGTATCCACTCCGCCGGCCATCACCGCGTACAGCACGAACGCGCATCCCGTGATGAATACATACCAGCTCATCAGGTTCAGCCTCGGGAACGCCACGTCGCGCGCTCCGATCATCAGCGGGATCAGGAAATTCCCGAGCGTCGCCGGAATCGAGGGGACCAGGAAGAAAAACACCATGAGGATGCCGTGAATCGAAAACAGCTTGTTGTAGGTGTCCGGCTCGACTAGCGCGCCTTGCGGCTCAAGCAGGTTCAACCGCATCAGCACGGCCGCAATGCCGCCGACCAGGAACATCAGGGTGATGGTCCCGAGGTAGAGCATTCCGATGCGCTTGTGATCGAGCGTCAGCAACCACGACTTCATGCCATATGTCGCGTTCAGATAATTTGTGCTGGACTCGGCCGGAGCCTCGTGTAAATCGATTGTGGCCGTACTCATTTTGCGTTCGCCCTTTCTTGCGAGCCGAGCGACTTTACGTAAGCAATCAGCTGCAATATTTGTTCCTCGGTGAATTGCCCTTTGAACGTCGGCATGATCGGCGCAAAACCCTCCACAGGAACCGAGTTCGGCTCCATCAGGGCCCGGCGGATCAGGTCTTCGTCGACAACGGGCGATTGACCGTTCGAAAGCTTTTCCGGCTTGCCGAAAATCCCTACAAGCGATGGTCCGCGGCCGGAACCATCCGGCACGTGGCAGTAGTTGCAGGTGTAATGATTGAAAATCCGCTCGCCCTGCTGGGCCATCGGCTCGTCGTTCTCGTTATTGGCAAGCCACTCGGCGTATTCGCGGGGAGGCATGGCGTACACCCAGCCTATCATCTCGGTGTGGCTCGTCCCGCAGAATTCAGTGCAGAACAGATGATACGTGCCCGCCTCGGTAGCCTCAAACCAGAACGAAGTGTAGCGCCCGGGAAGAACGTCTTTCTTCACGCGGAACGCCGGCACATAGAAACCGTGAATCACGTCCTGCGAAGTCATTGTCAGCTTTACCGGCACGCCCACCGGAACGTGCAGCGCGTTGATCTCGCGCGGTCCTTCGGTATGCTGCAAATGCCACATCCACTGCTTGCCGATCACAAAAACTTCCGCCGCGTTTGCCGGCGGGTGATAGGCGCGGATGTAAAGGCTCGACGACCATACGAAAATTACCACGCAAATCAGCGAGGGGATAATCGTCCAGGCCAGCTCCAGCACCAGCGACCCATGAATATCGGGCGGGCGGTCGTCATTCGAGCGCCTCCGATACTTCACCATGAAATAAAAAATGATGGAGAAGATCAGCGCCGTGAAAAACAGGGTGATGACGGTGAGAAGGTAATAGAGCCGGTCGATATCGCCGGCAATCGACGATGCGACGGGAGGCTGCAGCGGAAACATCGCCGCCAGCGTTTGCAGTCCAGCCCATCCGTGTTGTGCCAGATTCGTCGTCATCGTCCCGTTGACTGCCGCGTTGATTGTCGCGTCGATGCTCACGTCAAAGATCACGTAAAAGTCCCGTAAGAAACTGTTTCAGGCCAACGTCAGGCCCGTTCCAGACCATATATGGCGCGATTTGCCGCGCCCAATCCGTTCGCGTCATGCCCCTCGTCCGGGCAAGGTGTAGTGCTCGCCGCGGAACAGAAAAAACAGAAAGATTCCACCGATCAACACGGTCAACCCGCCTGCCAGCTGGATCACGCGCGAGATCAGCAACCCGTACTTCCCGGTGTGCGGATCGTAGTGGTAGCAGAACAGCAGGATCGCATCCACGGGCGAGCTAATCTTCCCGTGCGAAGCTTCTTCGATCCCGAGTCTCAAGTCGCGCTCGGGGTACTGAATGCCGTAGAAGTAGCGCGAAAGGCGCCCTTCCGGCGTCAGCACCATGATCACGCTCGCGTGCGCGAATTGCTTCGAGTCCGCGTCGTACGCGTAGCGAAATCCCACCGCTTGCGCGAGCTGCTTGATCTGCGGTTCATCGCCGGTGAGAAAATGCCAGCCCTGCGCCGCGCCGGGCCTGCCGTACATGCCCGTGTACATCGCCTGTTTTGCTTCGGCCAGCACGGGGCGCTCGGTCGGATCGATGCTGACCGTCACCACGTTGAAATCCTTGCCGATCGAGAGCGGAATCTCTTTCAGCGAGCGATCCAGTCCGTTCAGCACCTGCGTGCACAGCATCGGGCAGTTGTAATAGGCCAGCGTGAGAATCACCGGCTTGCTGCCAAAATATTGCGCCAGCTCCACGGGATTGCCGTGCTCGTCGCGAAACGTGAGATCGAGCGGAATTTCGTCGTTCAGCTTCTGGTCGACGCCCACATCCTTGAGCAACTCCGGGCGCTGCCCGATGTTCTGCAACGGATCGACAAACTGCCCGCGGGCTCGCGGTGCCGCAGCAAAGAGCGCGGCGACCAGCAGCGCACAAGCGAGCAGGTGAAACCGCTGTTCACCGGCACTCTTGCCCGAAGTTTTGAGATCCGAATTCATCTTCACGGCATCCTGCCCAATTCCGCGGCCTTGCCTCCGGCCGAAGCATCGTCGCCGCCCTCGCCGGACGCATACGCGCACGGCCCTCCCAGATCGGCGCCTCCCGCAACCATTGGCGGAGGAACGCTCACGGCTGCAGCGCCGGTCGGGGCATTGGCACGCACCGGCAAGCCGTTCTTCAGAACCATGTCCATCGCTTTGTCGACCGGAATATGCACGACCTTCAGCCGCTGATCGACCCATCCATACGTATTCAGCTCTTTTTCCTGGTCCGCGCAGTAATCCTTCAATTCCTGCCGCGCCGCAACCTGCAAGCGAGGGCTGGGCGGAAGCTCGCGCTGCGTGGTGAAGGTCGTCGCCGGGGCCTGCACGGTCTGCGTGCGGTCGAGGTATCCGAAGGTGAACTTCATCGAAACCATGGTGACCGCAATCACCACCGCCATCCAAAACCCGAACTTCAGCAGATCGGGTATATTCGCGTCACGCTTCTCATACCCGGCGCCAGGGTCTCCACCCGGTCCGTGCCCCGCGCCCGGAACGCCGTGCGCCGGACGATTAGTCTCCATGCTCATGCAGGAGCACTCCTTCAAATCTCGGGTCGTGCAATGGCAAGAGCGGCAGGCGCTTCAATTGCCATGCGAAGAACGCGAGCCAAAGCCCGCCAATTCCCAGGAAAGCGAAAATGTCCGTAAGGCGAACGTGCGGTGCGGTCTTGTCCCACGAGGGAGCGATGATCCAGTACACGTCGACAATGGTCAGCGTCACGATCCAGAGGCAAACGATCGATAGCGTGCGCAGTTTCCGTTTCACCCCGCGCTGCAACAACAGCAGCCACGGCACAAAGAAATGAAACACGACCAATGCGACACCTACCGGCTGCCATCCACCGAAAGCGCGCTGCTGGTACCAGGGGATTTCTTCCTTCAAATTTCCCGCCCAGATGATCAGCAACTGCGAGAAGGAGAGATAGGCCCACAACATCACGAACGCCAGCAGGATATTTCCCAGATCGTTGTAGTGCTTCCGCTCAACCGAATCTTTCACCGGAGGGTATTCCGACAACACGCTCAGCATGTACAGGGTGAACGCGAATCCAGCCAGCGCGCCGATCACAACAAAAAGCAATCCGTAGATGGTGGAATACCAGTGCGGCTCAAGCGACATGACCCAATCCACCGCGGCGCCAGTCACCACAAACGCCCAGACGACCACACCCGGCGCGCTCAGCGCGCTCATACGGTCGGCAAGCTCCGGGTTGCCGGTCGCATCCTGCTCGCGCGACCACTTATTGAGCAGTCCGGCGATCAGCAGCCAGAGCGCAAAGTAGATGAAGTAGCGCACTACAAATCCGGTGGGATTGAGCCACCAGCGCTTATCCATTAGCACGGCATCGCCCGCCACCACCGACGGGTCCGCCCACATATACAGCTTGGTGAGGCCGAACAACACGGGGATAAACAGGATCGCCATCAAGCCGATGGTTCGCGACGCAGCCTCTAAAATGCGGCGGATCGGCAGTCCCCAGCGCCCGCCGGTGAGATGGTGCAGCATCAGCACGCCCATGCAGCCCAGCGGAATCACGAGCCAGTAAATGAAAGCGAACAGGTAGGAGCGCAGAAATTGCTGCGTATCGCGGAAACCCACTGCGACGGCCGCGATGGCGCCGATCACGCCACAGACGAGCGCGTATCGCTGCATGCGATCGAGTTGCGGTATTGCCGTATCAGAGCCGTTCATTTTCCCCGTTCATTGCGGTGAAGGAAGCTCCGCGGGCGGCCGAGTATCGCCTTGCCCGTTGGTTTGTTGGTCGAGTTTCTGGCGCTCATCCGCCGGAACGTCTGCCAAGTGCGCGTTGCGGCTGGCCTGCAGTACGCGGATGTAAGCCACGATCCGCCAGCGGTCGGCCGGATCGAGCCGGTCCGCATAGCTATACATCGCGCCCATGCCGTTGGTGATCACTCCGAAGAAGTGGCCGGCGGGCGCTTCGCGCAGTCGCTGGATGTGATACGAAGCCGGAAGCGGAAATCCGCGGCGCACGACGAAGCCGTAAGAGTTTCCGAGATAGTCGTGGCATGGCGTGCAATAGATGTTGTAGCGCTCCTGCCCACGGTCGAGGTCCGCGCGCGTGATGGGGAACGGAAATTCGTCCGCCTCGACGCCATTCTCTTTTCCGGTGTAGTAGAGCTCATCGAGCCGCAGCTCGCCGCGCGCCACCGTGCCTTCCACGGGCGGGCGCTCCGAACGGCCGTCGCCGAAGAAATCGGTCGGCTCGTAGGGCAAATACTTTGGCTGGAGGTGCATGTCTAAGCGGCAGCCGGCAAGCAGAAACACCGCTCCGGCAATCCATGCGGCGCGGCGCAGCCGTCCGCTGAAACCGGCCAGCGATTTTTTTACGCGATCAGGACGCAACTTCAAAAACTCCCTGCGGCTTCATTTCTTCCAGGAATGCCTTGGTCTGAGCCAGGTCAAACTTCGCGTCGCGCGCCTTGATGCACAGGAAAAACCGGTCGGTGGAAGCCAGCGCGAAACGCGGCACGTTGAAAACCGGATGGTATGGCCGCGGCAGCCCGTTCATTACGATCATCCCGATCACGGCTGAAAGCGCCGCTCCCAGAATCGTCAGCTCATAGGTGATCGGAATCCACGCCGGCCAGCTATTGAGCGGCTTGCCGCCGACGTTCAGCGGGAAGCTGATCACGTTGGCATACCAGCACATGAAAAATCCGGTGCAGCCGCCGAGAAAGCCGCCCGTGAACACGACCATGGGTAGGCTCGTCCACTCGAAACCGACCGCTTCCGCCAGGCCCTCGACGGGAATCGGCGAATAAGCATCGATTTTCCGGTAGCCAGCCGCGTGCGTGCGCAGCGCGGCTTCGAGCACTTGTTCGGGCGTCTCGAATTCCGCCATCAGTCCGTAGAGTGGTTCGGGCTTCGCCATGTGCGTCTACCCACGAATCTCCGGATTGGGATTTCTCACGCGCGCCAGATACGTGGTTCGCGGGCGCGTGTTCAAATCAACCAGCAAACCGTAGTTGCGCGTTTGCGCTTTCAGCTTCGAAACGCGGCTGTTCGGATCGTTGATGTTGCCGAAAACAATCGCTTCCGCCGGGCAGGCCTGCTGGCACGCGGTGATAATTTCGCCATCGGCGATGGTGCGGTTGTTCTCCACTTCCGAGCGGATTTTCGCCGCATTGATGCGCTGCACGCAGTAGGTGCACTTCTCCATCACTCCGCGGCTGCGCACGCTCACGTTCGGGTTGCGCACGCCGAAAAGGCTGGGCGTGTCGTAGTCCGAGTAGAGAAAGAAATTGAAGCGCCGCACTTTATAGGGACAGTTGTTCGAGCAATAGCGCGTGCCCACGCAGCGGTTGTAGGTCATATCGTTCAGACCTTCCGGGCTGTGCGTGGTCGCGCCCACCGGGCAAACATATTCGCACGGCGCGTTTTCACACTGCATGCAAGGCAGCGGCTCGTAGTAGACCTCTGGATTGTCGAGATCGCCGCGGAAATAGGTGTCGATGCGGATCCAGTGCATCGAACGGCCGCGCGCGACCTGGTCTTTGCCCACCACCGCGATGTTATTTTCCGCAACGCACGCCGTGACGCAAGCGTTGCAGCCGATGCAGCGGTTCAAGTCGATGGACATGCCCCAGGAGTAGCCTTCGTATTTGAAGTTGGGGTAGAGCGAGGGGCCGTGATAATCGATCTGGTTGCTTTCGTTTTGCGCGAAGCTTGGATTCTTCTGGAAGTCGGCGAGAGTGCCGATCTGCACGAGATCGCGGCGGAACGCCGTTTCGCTCGCGAAATCCGCGGGGTGGCCTTCGAAGTCGATTGAAAACTGGTGCTGCACACTGGCCAGCGGGTAGTCATCGCCGGTTTTGGAGATTTGCAGACCAGTCGCCATCCAGGCAGCGGTGGTCGTGCGCAGAAGATTCGCGTTGAACCCGGCGCCCTTGGCCACATTTCCGCCGTGCGATCGACCATAGCCGAGGTGCGCTGTCACCGAATTGTCCGCGTGCCCGGGCACAATCAAGACGCCCGCTTTGGCCTGGCGCCCGTTCACCTGCAAAGTGACGTAATCGCTGTTGGTCAGCCCCAGCTGCTGCGCGGTTGCGGGACTGATCATCGCCGCGTTGTCCCAGGTGAGCCGCGTGATGGTCTTGGGCGTTTCCTGCAGCCAGCCGTTGTTCGAGTACTGGCCGTCGCCGATGGTCGGGTCAGGGCGAAAGACAATTTCAAGCCCGGTTGAGGCGCTTTGGGCCTGCGCAGCTTGCTGCGTGAAGTCGGACCGCAGCGTTGCGGCTGCGCCAGGCAGCGCCGTTCCGGCCATCACTCCATCGTGCAGCGAAGTTTCCCAGAACGCTTCATAGGCCGCGCCCTTTTCGCTGCGCTGGCCTTGCCAATAGTCGCGCACGATGTCGTGCCCGGATTTTCCAGACTCGTCGGTAAGCAGCGCGAGGATTTCGTGCGCGGAATGCCCTTCATAAAGAGGCGCGATCAGCGGCTGCGTGATGCTGACCGTTCCGTCGTAGGCGCGCCCGTCGCTCCATGACTCAAGATAATGGGCCGCAGGCGCCTGCCAGTGGCACAGCGTGCCGGTCTCATCGGTCAACTGGCCGGAGTAGACGCGCGTTTTCGCTTTCAGAATTGCGGAGCCGAAGTTCAAATCGGCCGGCGCGGTATAAACCGGATTCACGCCGAGAATCACCAGGAACTCGACTTTTCCCGCATTCAGGTCGTTAACAAGATCGCGAATCGAATCGAGTTGATTGACGGGGTTCGCTTCAATCGACTCGGTGTAGGTGACCGTCTTTCCCGAGTTGCCAAGCGCCGCGTTCATGGCATGCGCGAGGGCGTGCACGAAGGCCGGTTGATGATCGCCCGCGATCACAAGCGAAGTGCCGCGATGCGCCGCGAGATCGCGCCCGATGGCCGCAACCGCATCGGCAGGAATTTTCGAGCCGGCAGAAGCGCCGCCCGGAATCGAAACGCCTACCGCCGCAGCGAGCTGCCGCGCGAATCCTTCCACTTCCGTGGCGCGCAGCGGCCAGCGGTGATCCGCCATCGCTCCGGTGCTGGTGGGCATCGGCTCGACCACGTACAGTCGATTCACCTTCGACGACGGCCCTTCCGCAAGATCGTGACGGCGCGAAAAATCCCGCGTGTAGCGCGTGTGACCCGGACCAGTGGTGAGAAAATCCGAGTCGAGCGAAACAACTATATCGGCTTGCTCGAAGTGATACACCGCGTTCATCGGCTTGCCGAACGCAAGGCGCGTGCCTTCGCGCACCGAGTCGCCACCGCCCGGCTCATACTGATGCCACTTTGCCTCGGGCAATGCGGTGAGAATCTTTTTGAGCTGCGCGCCGAGCGTCGGCGAGGTGACGGTTCCTGTGAGGATCCGCAGGCCCGTGCCTTTGCCGCCGAAGTTCACGCGCTGGTTGTTCACAACCGCGGAGAATGTGGCCCAGTCGCTCAGCGACCCCTCATGCAGCACGGTGCGCAACCGGTCCGGATCGTAGAGATCGAGCACGGAACCTTGCGCGAAAACGTCCGTGCCGCCCTGGCTGCCAGGATGTTCGGTGTTGCCTTCGATTTTCGTTGGCCGGCCCATGTTGCTTTCAACCAAAAGGCCGACGGCAACGCCCGCCTGCGGCATCGATGTGGCGTAGAACAGCGGACGGCCCGGAATAATCTCCTCCGGAGGCCGCACGTAGGGCACGATTTTTTCCGTGGGAAGCTTGGTGCAGGCGCTCAGCCCGGCCATCGCGGCCGAGGCAGCCATCAGCTTCATCACGTCGCGCCGGTTGATTCCGGCGTCTTTCAGTTCTTTGGTCTGCTCATTGGCGGGAAACTCGTTGTGGAGAAAGTTGCGGAAGTCCTTGGTGTCCGACAATTCCTCGATGCTCTGCCACAGGCGCTTGCCGCCCGCACGTTCGAGGTTCGCCCGCGCCGCCGCGAGGTCAATGGAATTTCGGGGTGTCGAGTCTTCACTCATCGTCTGGTTTTCACCGGTGACACGTCGAACAGTGCTGCAAACTCTGAATCTTGTATTCCTTCACTAGGCGCCGGCCGAGCTCGAGCTGCTTGTCTCCCGAAGGCGGCTGATAGAACGGGTTGAACACTTCCGATTTTGGCCGCACGTACTTTTCCGGCTGCCGGTGGCAATCGAGGCACCAGGACATATACAAGGTTCCGGCGCGGAAGGTGAGCGGCATTTCCGCAATGGGACCGTGGCACGTGGTGCAGCCCACGCCCTTCGCCACGTGGATGCTGTGATCGAAGTAGACGAAGTCCGGCAGAGCGTTCACGCGCGTCCATGAAAGCGACTGGCCCGTGCGGTAGCTCGCCCGCACCGGCTCAAGCATTTCGGAATTGGTCCAGATCTGCGAATGACAGGTCATGCAGGTCTGCGTCGGAGGAAGGCCCGCAAATGAGGACTTCTCAACCGAAGTGTGGCAATACCGGCAGTCGATTCCCAGCTCGCCCGCGTGGTGCCGGTGGCTGAACGGCACCGGCTGCTGCAACGAAAGGTTCTGGTCGGTATACCACGGCGACAGCATGATTTCCCACAGCGCGAAGCCGAGCAGCCCGATGAGCACCACGGCGCCGATAATGCTCGCCCGCGCGAGAAAGTTTGAGCTGCGATGGAAGATTTGTGGCATCGGCTCTTAGGCGATCTTCCTTATGCGTGCATCTTTTCTTCTTGAGTCTCGTGCACCAGCGTCCGCATCTCGACCATGGAAATCATGGGGAGGAAGCGAATGAAGAGGTAGAACAGCACAAAGAACAAACCGAACGATCCGGCCAGCGTGGCCCAGTCCCAGCGGGTGGGGAAGTACATGTCCCACTTTCCGGGAATGAAATCGCGGTGCAGGCTGATGGCGATGATCACAAAACGCTCCAGCCACATGCCAACGTTGATGACCAGCGCGATCATAAACAATGCCGCCGGGCTGCGCCGGACCTTGCGCACCCACAGTGCCTGCGGAATGATCAGGTTGCAGGTAATCAAGCCCCAGTAGACCACCTTGTACGGGCCCGTCATGCGGTTGAGCAGCATGAACTTCTCATACTGGCTGCCGCTGTAGAACGACATGAAGGCTTCGACCAGATACGCGTAGGCGACGATCATGCCGGTGGCCAGCATTACCTTGGCGATGATGTCCAGGTGGCGCACGGTGATCATGTCTTCCATGTGGTAGTAGCGCCGCAGCGGAATCGCGAGCGTGAGCACCATCGCAAATCCCGAATAGATCGCGCCGGCCACGAAATAAGGCGGGAAAATCGTGCTGTGCCAGCCCGGAACGATGGCGATGGTGAAATCAAAGCTCACAACCGTATGCACGGAAACCACCAGCGGCGTCGCAATTCCCGCGAGCAGCAGCGACGCAAACTCGTAGCGCGACCAGTGCACGGCCGAGCCTCGCCAGCCCATCGACAAAGCGCCGTAGATCGTCTGCGAGACGCGGCTTTTGGCCTTGTCGCGCAGCGTTGCCAGGTCCGGAATCAAGCCGACGAACCAGAACAGCAGGGAGACCGTAAAGTAGGTAGACACCGCAAACACGTCCCAAACCAGCGGACTGCGGAACTGCGGCCACAGGTACATGGGGTTGGGGTACGGCATCATGTAATAAAAGAGCCAAGGGCGGCCCATGTGCAGCAGCGGGAACATTCCGGCGCACATCACAGCGAAGATGGTCATCGCTTCGGCGAAGCGGTTGATCGAGGTGCGCCACTTCTGATGCATCAGAAGAAGGAAGGCGGAGATGAGGGTTCCGGCGTGGCCGATTCCGATCCACCACACGAAGTTCGTGATGGCGAAGGCCCACGCGATCGGTACGTTGATTCCCCAGATTCCAACGCCGTACGCAAACAGGTACGTCATCACGACGTTGAGCAGCAGGAAGAGCGCAACCGCAATCGTAAAGCCGCCGAGCCAGCCCTTAGTGATTCCCGGCGTCAAAACAACGGAACTGATCTTGTCCGTGACAGTGGCCAGCGTGTGGCCCGGGCCAAGAAGCGGTTCCCGCTCTACTACCGCTGTATTTTTATGAGAACCTTCAGGATCCACTCGATATCCCCAGCGTGACCGGTAACTGAGAACTACCTAGAAAGCAGATTCGAACGATTGCGTCCACATCTATAAAAGTCCGACTCAGATGACCAGAATCAGAACGTCCTGCGCCTAAGATCAAGTACCTTCCAAATTCTTTTTCGCCAGCACTCCGGGGGCTCTGGTTCATTTAGGACGCATTAGAATAAAACCGGGAAAGCGGATACGCAAGGTGAAATCAAACTTTTTTTAATTTAAAAATCGCGAGCCATATTCGCTCGCTGGGGCAGCGAAATCTGCGACAAAAGCACCGTTTCGAGTCAATTTCTCACAGATTTTCACAGAAAACGCCGGGCCGCCAATAGTAACGATCCCGAAACATTTCTAGAAAGCAAGCCACGTATCTAGGGAGCAAGCCGCCGACCAAACTTTGAGCCGGCACCGATCGAGTCAATCAATCTTCCAGACAACTATCGAGACGGTGGCTCCTTTCCGGGAATATTGCCGATTTAACGACTCGTCTTCGTAACTTCCGCTTTACTGCGAAACGCGCTTGCTAAAATTGTGCTATGCCTGTAGCAACACGCGCGGCGATTCTGTGTCTTCTTGCCGTCTCTTCCGCCTCAGCCGACACCATCGTTCTTAAGAACGGCCGGCGCATCGTCGCCGAAGACGTTACCCAAGACGCCGACCACGTCACCTACCAGACCGCCGCAGGCGAAATGTCGCTGCCACGCTCTATCGTCGATCGCGTCGAGCGCGATAGCCTCGCTTCTCCCGCCGCGCGCGCTTCTTCGCAAGCGCCCGTTTCCGCGCCGCAAGTCGAGCCTGTTCTTGGCTATGAAGATGTGGCTCATCGCGCCGTTCATGACAACGCGATCGACTTCGCCTACGTCGCCGAACTGGAATCCGACGCGCGCTCCGGCTCGACGATTCCCGTCGCGAAAGTCGCCGCCGCTCACTACGCGGCCGCGCAATTCCTGATTGGCCGCGGCGATACCGCCGACGCCATCAACCAATACCGCCAGGCGCTGATCTTCGCCCCCGATAACGTGGGCCTGCTGCTCAATCTCGCCGTCTTGTACTTGAAGCAGAGCCAGTTCTCGACCGCCCTTGACCCGCTCGAACACGCGCGCCGCGTCGCTCCTGCCGCCGGCCCCATCGCGGGCGCCGTGGCAAAGCTCACCGGCTGGGCCTACTACGGCTCAAACAAAATGGACCTCGCCATCGAGGAATGGAAGCGCGCCGAGCGCCTCAATCCCGATCCCGAAGTGGAACAGGCCCTCGCCAAGGCCGAGCGCGACAAGTCGGAAGAGGAAACCTACCGCGAGAATGAAACCTCCCACTTCTCGCTCAAGTACAACGGAACCGCCACGCCCGATCTTGCCCGCGGCATCCTGCGCGCCCTTGAGGAGGATTTCAGCGACATCGAATCGCAGCTCGATTACACGCCGGCCGAGCCCATCGCCGTGATCCTTTATACCGGTCAGGATTTCGCCGACATCACCCGCGCTCCAAATTGGGTCGGCGCGCTGAACGACGGGCGCATCCGCATTCCCGTTCAGGGACTCAACAGTGTCACTCCGGAACTCGCCCGCGTTCTCAAGCACGAGCTCACCCACAGTTTCGTCGGGCAGAAATCCCATGGACGCGCGCCCACCTGGCTGCAGGAAGGCGTCGCGCAGTGGATGGAGGGCCGCCGTAGCGGCGCGGCCGCGAATGCCCTGGTCGATGCGGCTTCTCAAAATAACGTGCCGCCCATCGGGTCGCTCGAAGGTTCCTGGATGGCGCTCTCCGGTGGCTCTGCGGCTTTCGCCTATGCGTGGTCGCTCGCCATCGTGGAATCGATTGTTCAGTCCGGGGGAATCACAGACATCAGCCGCCTTCTCGACCGCATCGCCACTGCATCCTCCACCGAGGCCGCTTTGCGGGAAGTGCTGCGCCTCGACTACGCCGACCTGCAGCAGCAAACCCTCGAATACCTGCGCCACACCTACGTCCGGTAGCTGGATCGAAGGATTCGCTCAAACCCGCCATCCCTGTTCCCTAAAAAAGTCGACGACTTCGATGCAATCTATCCCCAGGTCCTTGCAAACATCGGGTATCTTCGGCTTTGCCAAGGTTCCTGTGGGTTTTTCGGCGGTCACGACAGTTAGTCCGCGGGACCGCGCAAGGGCTATGACCCATGGGTCACCAACCGAACGGTTCTTCTTCGAGTCAACCAGCCGGCTGTACTTGGACATGATGTGAACCAAGTGATCCTGAATTTCAGCGTCGATAGGCACTATCATTTCCCCACGGTCCTTAACCCATCTAGATGCGCCGTCATCTTTCTTGTTTAACTCTTGGAAAACCTCGTCAATGATGACTATTTCACCCCGTCTAGCTGAGACGTTCATGTGGCTCCAAATAGTGGGGAAGACATCTGGAGGGTAATGACGTACCCACGCGTCGAGAATGGCGCTAGTATCAAGGCTGAACGGCACGGGTTCCGGTTCACGCCCCCTTTGAAAATTCGCTTTGAAGTTCTTTCAGGTGTTTGAGCCGAATCTGGAGATAGTCACTGACATCGCTCGCGGTAATCTTTTCCCGGTTGAAGTTTTCCAGAACCAGCTCAGTGAAAAGTGGACCAGCACTCGAAATCGCTATTACGTGGGGCAACGGGTGCCCTTCCGATTCCTTCCTCTGTTGTTGCAGCTTTTGGTAGAGAGCTAGAAATTTTCTCCGCATTGCCTCGTAGTATCCTTGCGTCGTGAGTCGAAGAGATAACAATCTGACGAGAGCTGCCTCTCGGCTTCCTCCAAATTGCCGCGATAGCTCTGCGAGTTCGGCTTCCGCCCAAGCCGGATCGCCCCTTTTGTGGTTTCTCACGACTGAGCTTTCTAACAAAGCCTCTCTGGGAAAGAGCGCGGCGCTGGCTACCTGATTGCAAAACGCCTCCGTATCGCCATCGTGAAGATCGCAAATACCGCCTTCACTGAGCAGGATGTGGGTCGCCTCATGTAGAAGAGTGAAAATTCTGCCCCGCGGAGCGTCTTTGATGTTGACGACCACGACGGGAAGCGGCTGGAGGCTTATTGAAAAACCGCGAGCCTCGTCCAATTGCAAAGCCGTCGCTTGCAAGGTAAGAATCCCAGCACGCTCGAGCAGGGTCCGCCACCATCTGAATGCTTCATTGTCAGTACGTCCTTTCGTCTGCTCTTGGAGGGAGACTTGGAGCGATTGGCGCAACTGGGTTGCAACTTCCTCGGGGGGATCCCGTAATGCTGCGGTTGCTTGAAATTGAGGAACGGGCTCGTCGATATCCGCCATCATTTCTAGCGCCCATTCTCGCCGATCATACG
>Ga0206870_1145_pt1 | contig 17276 bp, 15 predicted proteins | sample Alteio_BWOrgCont_36_FD_152620 | JGI IMG/M metagenome (GOLD analysis project Ga0206870, IMG submission 152620) | Enriched cells from forest soil in Barre Woods Harvard Forest LTER site, Petersham, Massachusetts, United States -... | ecosystem: Environmental > Terrestrial > Soil > Temperate forest >... | reverse complement strand
AGGCAGAATCTCCCAGGTAAGCATCGAAAAACTGTTGCGCTATGCCGACCGTCTGCACCTCCAGACAAGCATTGCAGTGCGTCCAATGGCAGGCCGCAGGCGCGCAGGACAGAGCCGAGCGAAATCAAACGCGCGGGGCGCAGCGCGAAAGCTGGCAGCAGCAGTTTAGCTGCTCCGCGCTTCACAGCACACCCTGGCATTTACACCACAATACGTTCAGGATGATCGCCGCGTGCGTACTTGCGTAGATCGGCTACTGGAATTAGAACTCTTCCGCCAATCCTTCTAGTCGGCAATCGGCGGTTCGCTATCAGGTAATCCAAGCCGCGCTGGCTGATGGAAAGGAGTTGGGCCGCCTCTTCGCGGCTTACCAGCAGCTTTGCGTCCGGTGCGACGACGACTGGCCCCGGCTGCTTCTTGCGTACGCCGTTGATTGTTTGCATTGGTGTACTCCTTCAATATAGAGATTCCGTTCTGCTCACATTCCCAGTCCCAAACCCGTGCCCTGTTCCAGTCCGTGTGCTGGTGATGGAGCAATCTTCTGTTCCATGGAGGCTATCGTCTGCTCCGGCTTGTAGGCGCTCTGGTGCGAAACATCATGGCTGAGCGCCTGGGACAGCTTCTCCCGATCATTCGTAAAAATCTGTGCGTCCCACTGACCGCGCGAAACCGCGACATATGCCATACGGTTATTGAGTAAGTCCCTCGCGCCAAGCTCGGTGTCTACATGAATCAACACACGCTCCGCAGTCTGCCCCTGGCTGGAATAGCTGGTCACGGCATAACCGTGGTCAAGGTGCGGAAAACGCTGTGAGTCGAAATCCACGCTGCGCCCACCGTCCAGCTTCAACCGCATCCCGCCATCCTGTGCGATGTTCTCCACCGTTCCGAACTCACGATTAGCGATCTTCAACTCCTGATTTGGCGCGGTGAACTGAACGCGGTCGCCAATCGAAAACACCTTCTCCTGCTCGCGGTATACGGAGACGCCCATCTGACGGTGCGGATCGTATGTCGTCTGTTCTCCATTAGCGCGCAGAACGGTCAGCGTATTTTCCTGAGCATGGACTGCAATCACGCGAGCATATTCTCCCTTTCCAATGCCGGTCTCCTTCGATGCTCGTGAATAACGCAGGATGTCGTCGATCTGATACTGCTGTGCCCAACTGCGGTCTGCGCCGGTCATCTCCTGACGCGGCACAAGCATTTGCATAGGATGTTCCTGCGTGTTCACCATGCCGCGCGATTGCAGTCCCTTGTGAATCTGCTGGTTGATCTCAATACGCGAACGGTTGTCCGGTGAGACAACCAGCGTGCTTTCCGGCGATGAGGCATATTCACTAGCGATAGCAGCAATGCGCTCCCCACGTTCCTTCATCTCATGCACACGGCCCTGCTGGTCGAGACTTTCGACGGCGGCTCCTACCTGCCCACGCGCTAGTTGCTCGACGGCGTGTTTCAACTCCGGATCGCGCTGGCGAAGAATCTCATCCAGACTCACCGTGTTCATACCTGCTTCCTGAAGCTGCGCGAAGGGGCGGCCAGCTTCGACACCTTCATGCTGACGGGGGTCTCCAACCAACAGAACACGGTCATTCCGATGAAGACGCATCACAAACTCGTGCATCTGGCGCGTTGAGGCCAGCGATGATTCGTCGAGCACAAAGAGTATCTTCTCTCCTGTGTCCGGCTGCTCTCCTCGAACAAGGTGGCGCTGGAGGGTCGTAGTCCTCATGCCAGCTTCGGACAGCTTCTGCGCAGCTCGGGATGTCGGGGCAAACCCTTCGACCGTGTATCCCTGTGCCTCTGCACCGTCACGAATGACAGCCAGCGTCGTTGTCTTTCCTACTCCAGCAAGCCCATCCAGACCTACTATCTTTTCCCGGCTCAGAAAAATCTCATCGACTGCATGAAGCTGTGCCTTGCTCAACTCCGGGTGTTGGTCCTCCATCCGTATTCGCAATGGAGGCGAAACCAACATCGAGTTCTCACAGCTGCGTTGATTGCCTTGTCGCATGGAACCAACAATCTCCCGCTCCAGGCGAACCATCTCAGACGTCGTATACTCCGGCGCAGCTCTGCCGTCCGTACGTTCCACGCGTCGAAACTCGCCTCGAATGACTCTCTCCTCAAATTCCTGTCGCACCTGACTGTAGGTGGCCTCTCCCATACCGCGGTCTATTGCGACTTGCAGGATGGTTCGCTCATCCTGCACAGCCGAACGTTCGAAGACATGATGGCGTGAGTACGTCACAGATTGTTGCGCTGCCTTCTCCGGTTGCATCGCATGGTGTCGTGTTTGCTCCTGTGCCTGTAAAACAATACGTTCTGCCTGATGACCACACCTTGCAGCGAGTTCACGGTGCTGCTGCAATACCTCTTCACGCGAAAGCAGGTCTTTACCATCCCTCGTGCGATGAGCGGCAACTTGGGCCGCACCTGCACCATCTCTGCCTATCTCCTGTAAGTGCACTTTGATTTGCGCCCGGCGCAGGCTGGATGCTTCCAGATACTCTTGCGTATAACCCTTGATCTCCGGCTGCCCATATTCCCCGCGCTCTACTTCATAACCGAGTCTTTGCAAGCGCATGGCAAGTTCCGAGCGATACACGCTGGTCGCATAATGTTGGGACTGAAAGAGACTGCGCTCTTGCAGCGCTCGTGTCTGGTTGCTCTCGCGCTCCGTCACATTGAAGATGACAGCATGCGTGTGAAGCTGCGGCGCTGCATAGCCATCAACCGGGCGAGCCGTGTCGTGCTCGAAGGTAGCAGCAGCAAACTTTCCAGTTGTCTCAGGCGCATGAATATTGCCGATGCGCGCCTGTGTATAGCGTTCCAGTTCTCGCAGCGCTACGCGAACACTTTCGCGATGCGCTTCGCGCACATGCTCGTCACCACCCACAAGCGCAGTGAGAGAAACAGACTTCGGCGCAGAGAATGTCGCATCCCATCCAGCACGATGCTCCGCGCTGGTGATCTGCTTGCCATATTCATTTTCGTAGGTTCTGGCAGGTTGATGCTTGACAAGCTGTGCAGCACTCTCTGGATGCTGCCCTTCACTTAATCGTGCTAAGTGCTCATCTCTCACCGGACCTTGTAAACCCCATTCACGCGCGAGCCTTCCTTTGCCACTCGCTGTGTCCTTGCTGGTCACGGCTCCAGTAATTCTGTTTTTCAGAGGTGAATTCGCGTGAGTGATGCGTGCGGACCTGGCCTGCGGACAACGCTTTGGAGATAGTCAGCATACGCTGCAACTTTGCTACAGGAGCGGCAGTGTCTAGCAACTACGTGCTTAGACTAACTCAGCTTTGATGCAGATGGACTACTTATTAGCAATTTATTTTGCGTCTAAGCGCGAGGGAGGTCGCATAATTACTGATGATTACTATAAGTTACTCTACGTTCCCATGACTAATAGAGAACAACTGCAAGCATCTATAAGTAACCAGAATTACAATGCGATTACATGGTGGATCGGCGACTACTTACGAGCTAGATAAGAGCGCTTCGAAGATCGCGGACTCATGTCATCGAGCGACCCCCTTAGACCCTCCAATGCACTATCTTTCGAGAGCCGTTTCGCATCTGCGCAAGCGAATTTAGAGGAACCATCTGAGAAGGCTGTATACGATGATGATTACTTCCAATTTGGAAGGAGACTTGGTTAGCGAATTCAGAAGCTCTAGTCACTCCCTCATTCAGTCAATCCACTGCGACTCGTCCCATGGTTTCGACTGTTCTTTGGCATTGTGAAGGGATGCTGCTCCGGGGAAGATAGAGCGCCTTTGTGGGGGCTCTTGAAGGGCGCTTGGAAGGTACTGCTTCTCACCCGTCAATAGACTCGTTTCCGCCTGCTGAACCACGCCCGGAACGATTGCGGTATGAGGAACCGTTTTCATAGCGGAATAGCCGCGCTGCAGACGGGCTTTATCGACCGCTATTCGTCGCCCAATCCATGACCGAATGCACTTGGCAAACTGACTCCAAGTCTCCATCAGATTGAAGGCCAATTCCGACGCCGAAACCTCCTCGCGAAGTCTGTTCCATTCGATCCCCAATTCTCTCTTCATCATGAACATTTTTCCGAGATGCCGGTTAATGAGATGGTCCGCCGTTTGATGAACCAGGGAGAGCGGGTACATCGTAGAGGCAGGAACGGACAGGAGGATCATCGCGATGGAGACTCACGAGATGGCCTGCTCCTGGGTAACAATCAAGCTTGCCTGGATCGTTTCGCCTGAGTACTTTTCCACGGCGAGCAGCGAGTGCGGCCCGGTCGGCAGATTTTGTGGCCACTGCAACTGGCATTTGAAGGTTCCATCACCCAAAACCGGGGTCGTGATTCGAGCGGTCCCAGCGACCTTGTCGATGTAAACCTTGGCTTCGCCGCCTGGCAGAAAGCCTTCGCCGCGCGCGTACACTTCAAATTCCGGATACGCGACTGGAGTCTGTACCGTTCCTGAACTCGGATCGATGAGCTCAAGAGTCGGCTGGACGCTCGCGACGATCGTGAACTGAACGCTGGCCAGAGGCACGCCGAGGGCCTCAGCGTTCAGGGTCGCCGAGCCCGGTACCGCGTCCGGTGGAATGATCGCCGTAGTAAATAACTGGCCGTTTGGCTCTGCGTTGGCGGTTCCCACAACAGCCGTTGCTGGGTGCGGGGGGCCAGGCGGCGGCTGTTTCTGTCCTGCCGGAACGATCCCTCCAGAGTTGGATGTATAGCTGAGCACCAGGTCAAAGGATCCGAGGGACTGATCGGTGAACAGATTGCTGGGTGGCGTGCTGGTCAATGCATCGGAGTCGCTGACCTGCGCCACATAGGTCTGGCCCGCTTGCGCGGCGATCGGCAGCACGAAGATCGGACCGTTGCCTGGTCTCGGAATCGAGGTGGGCGTCATCGCCTGGCCTTGCGGCCCCCAACTGACAACAGAACTGACGACGTTGCCGGAGCAGGTATCATTCCATGCGATTGCCACCACACTCGAAGCGGGGAACTGGGTCCCGGTGACGCCGATCGGGCTCCCGGGCGTGACCTGGGATTGAGAAGTTGCCAGGATCGGCCCACCGAGAAACCCATAATTCGGACTAGCCATCGTCTGCGCATTGTATGCGCTAGGTGCAAGGTCCGGAGGGTGAATCAACGTCAGGGTGAGAGGCGAGGGCAGGCTCTGGTCAGTGCTGGGAACGCACTGCAGAAGGCCGAGGGGCACAGCTGCCGCGCCCAGGGCGGCTAGCGCGTTGGAAACTGAACTTACATCCGGCGGCTGCGGGGGCGAGGATTGGATCACAGCCTCGTAATAGTGCATGAGATCGGCCATCGTGTCGAACGGCTGCGGTTCCAGTGCGCTCCAACTGTCATACTCGACCGTTGTCCAGCTTGAGGCGGGAGCGATATTGACGTTCAAGAGGTTGAACGAGGAACTAACGTTGGCAGACGGCCACTGGAAGAAAATAGGGATCAAGATTTCCACGTCGGCATTCATGTGAAAAGTGGCCGTGATTGGGGTGAACGTCGCAGTTACGTTCAAGTTCACATTGGGAACCCAGTAGTCGAGCAGCAGAGATTGGTTCGAAAGCACCCGAGCCCGTGTTCTGCCCGACTTCGGGATTGGACTTATCGTGAACGAGTCCAGCTTCTTTCCCAAGGCATTCTGCAGTTGAGTTGCGATCGTTGATTGTATCTGCGGCGCGACGAGCAATGCCCAAAGCGCGTCGAGGTTGGCCGGGGTATTCTGAAGAAAGGTAAGAACCGGAACCGGGCCGCTCGGCGTAGTCACTGTCGGGGCCCCAAGAGCCAGCGAGACGGGTCCAGGGATCGCCGGGTCACCGATCGGTTTTGTCAGGGTATTCGCGGGGCTTCCGTCGGGAGAATACTGCAAGTTGGTGCCGACGGTTGTCCCGGTGATATCGACAACGACTGCCAAATTGTCGCCGGGGAAGAAATCGTAAATTAGACCTAGGCTGCTCATAGAGAGGTTCCTTTCATTCTCATCGTGCTGCGATTTGATAAGGACAAACTTGTCCGAATGCGACGCGGAATAGCTTCTTGCGAAGTACAGTAGGACTGCCCTGCAGCCGGCGCCCCTTCCGCCACTGGCACCGGCTCACGCCTTCTACCTTTAGTTGGGGCTCAGGTAGCCATGAACGGTTACTTGGGAACCTCCGCTAATCATTGCCAGGTTGGCTCCGCTCCCAACCACGATTCCAGAAGGAAATTGAAACTCGGTCGAAACGCTACCCGGCACTGTCCAGTAATCGTAGTCATAGTAGGTACCGGCATTGGAATTGTAGAGTTCGACCCACGCAGGGGCGTTGGTATAGGGCAAAATTTCAACGCCGGTGATGACAAGGTTCTGACCAGCGGGTACCAAAAAGTCCGCACTTACTACATTCGCGTCCGGACCCACCTGCGTAAAATACGGATAACTGTGTTCACCGCCATCGAAACTACCGAAGAGCGTGACGATGTGGGAGGCAAAGTGGGGAACGTCCTCGACGACGGCGGGATGGGTTGCAGTGTTCGCAATGCTGACCAATTGTTCGCCGAGGGCGTGGACAGTACGCGGCGATGCGACTGCGAGCAGGAGGGCCGCGGCGGTCACTCCCGCAAACGAGATGACACTCTTGCGTAACAAGTTCATGATTCAACCTCCTTATTTACGTTATCTGCTGAATTCTGGTTAAGGCGCGACTTAGAGCGTTGATATCTGCCGGTGATCCTCACCAGCAGGTCTTAGTCGAGGAGTAGAATCCGACAACTCAACCGGGTTGCCAATGGCGTGTGTCTGTAGATCGGCTGACTTTTCATGACGGATTCAAATCGCTGAAAACATTGGCAACATATCAGTTACTGATCCAACTTAAAGGGATGGTAGAGACCACCTCAGCTTTCAATCCCCGTTGGCTCAATGGGCGTCCCCATCGCCCGCGACCGGCTTCGCGAGGTAGGCGTGAGATTCACTGGGGTTGCTTTTCAAGGCCGCAAATCCGATGATCTCGCCCTTCTCGTTGATCGAACATGCGGACTCCAGATACAAAGTGGAGTCTTGAGGAACGAGAGTATTCAGGTCGGTTGCTGTTCCATTGCGCCAAAGCACGGCCCGTGGACTGAAACTCGCGCTAATAGAGACTCCCAGCACCAGACCGTTGTTGCCGATGGCGATGGCAGAGCTGTACGAGTCACCGGTCAGAGTTCCGAGATCAGCGATGTGGCCCTGCTGCCATAGAAAACCATGAAAGCTTGTGTCGCCGGTGGTGTCTGAGGTTCCCACAACCTGCCCGTCGTCGTTCAGGCCGGTAGCGTAGATTCCGGCAAACATTCCGTCTCCGCCAAGATTACCCAGGTCGATCGCGTTGCTGTTCCGCCACAGAACAGCATGAAGCGGCGTGAGATTGTTCTGCTCAATCGCATTGAACGGTCCGCAATTTCCACTGGCGCCCACAGCCTGACCGCGATCGTTGATCGCGAACGCAATGCCATCCGGATCGCCATCAACGGTCGCGAGCTCCTGGAGCCGCACCTGCGACCAGGGGAAGGGTTTCATCCAGATGACCGGCTTGAACTCGATGGTCTGCGGCGAAACAGACGCGCCCGGACACGTCGAGTCCGCTTCGCCGTTTTCCGCCGTTCCGGCGACCATACCGAAATCGTTGATCTCAAGCGCTGCGCCGTTACTACCCTCCGTGCCCGCGCTGTTCCGCAGTCTGGGGAGCGCGACCATCGTGCCGTTTTGCCACAGAAAGGGCACACAGGCGTTGCCACTATGGGTGAGACCGAGCGCCGTGGATCCGCAGAAGTCTTCCCCATTCGGATCTGGAGTTTGCGTGTCGGCTTGCCCTGCTGCCTGCCCCCGGATGTTCACTCCGAACGCAACGCTGTTAGGCCCTCCGAGTCCGGGGCTGCCAATGACCTTCGTGCTGGTTCGTTCCCACAGGACAGCCTGCGATACCCATTCGGTGGGGTTGTTGGGGTCGGCGAGAACAGTCTCCCCGCTGACCAGCCCATTGCCGCTGACCGTGAATGGCTGGCCCTGCGACCACGACGGGCCCACCGGCCCCAGGTCCACAATGGTGTATTTCGGGGAGTTCGTGGATTGTGCGAGTGCGCAAACCGGCGATGCCAGCGTGGCCAGAGCCAGACTTAGGCGCGCCAAGCGCGGCCACTTCGGTGCGAACTGAATGGATGTCATTTTCCTTCTCCTGTCTTTGGGAAAGTTCGTTTCGGGTCTGTAAGCCTGCGAGCGTCCTCGGATTCGAAGCACTGGAGGAGCGACGGAAGGCAGATCTGAGCTGGACCGCCGTCAGGGCTCCAGAAATGGAGCTTGCCGGTTGCGAGCCACTCCCTTAAGAGGGTGCAAGGGATCTCTTCGCCAAGGCTATTGCCCTCCAGCGTCATCGCTTCTACATCGGCGCAACAAACGGGGCACCCGGCCACGAATGTTCTGCCCCTGTACACGACCAGCAGACTGTCGGTTTCAATCGTGATCCTTGTTGTTTTCACCACAACGGTATGCTCCGATCCGCCCAGCACTACTGCAGCGGCTTCGATTGGTCGCATCCTGCGCGAATCAGCCGCGAAAAGTCTTCAATGCGCGGTTCAATATTTCTCAATGAGTTTCAAGAAGCGCCTTGAGGTAACAGATGCAAGGAGTTCCAAGGGATTGAGGGGCGATTGCCGGAGAAGGTTCGAGGGATGCTAGAGACTGTGGTAGATTGCGCTTACACCTAATCGGCCGCTGCGACTGTTGCGCTCTCGGCTCTTCGAGCTGGTGGCTCCTCAAACTATGGCTACGGAACCCAGGATCGTCTACGAATTCGGGCCGTTCCGCATGGACCCCGACAAGCAGACGCTGCTCCGGGAAAATGTCGCCGTTCCGGTCACTCCCAAAGCCTTCGAGACACTGCTCGTCCTAGTGCGCCGGAGCCGCGACGTGGTCTCGAAGGAAGATCTCTTAAAGGAAGTCTGGCCGGACTCGTTTGTCGAAGAATCGAACCTGAGCCAGAACATCTTCCTTTTGCGCAAGGCGCTTGGAGATACCGCGGAAAACCGCCAGTACATCGTGACGCTGCCGGGCCGCGGCTATCGATTTGCGGCGTCGGTTCGCACCGTGACGGAGCAAGGCGAAGCCCTAGTGGCCCAAGCACGGACACGGACACAAATTGTGATTGAAGAGAACGAAGCGGAGACCGACCATGCGTTGAAGGCGCTGCCGATTCCGCAAAGGCCAGGAGCGGGCCGCAAATTCCTGTTCTCCGCGGCAGTCGTGGCCGTACTGTTGGCCCTCGGTGTATTCCTTCTCATTCGAAATCGCCGGCCCGCAAACCTGGACGAGAAGGATTCCATCCTGGTGGCTGATTTCGTGAATACGACCGGAGATCCTGTATTTGATGACACTCTGCGCCAGGGCATGGAAGTGCAGTTGGAGCAGTCGCCTTCGCTCAGCATGGTCTCGGAAGATGGCATCCGGCAGGCGCTGCGCCTTATGGGCCAGTCGCCGGATGCTCGCCTCACGGGGCAGACCGCTCGGGAAGTATGCGAGCGCACCGGCAGCTCCGCTGTTCTCGAAGGCTCCATCAAGCCTCTCGGCAGCGAGTACGTATTGGACCTCCGGTCAACCAACTGCCGCACTGGAGAGAACATCGATGACGAGCAGGTCCAGGTTGCGCGGAAAGAAGACGCCCTGGACGCCGTCACTAGAATGGCGCGGGGCTTTCGCGTGCGGGCCGGCGAATCGGCGGCCGCGCTTGTGAAGCACGATACTCCGCTCGCGGAGGCAACAACGCCATCGCTCGAAGCCTTGAAGGCATACAGCCTGGGCTGGAAGTTCGCGGCGTCGCAGGGAGGTGAACCTGCCATACCGTTTTTTCAACGTGCCGTGGAAATCGACCCGAGCTTCGCAGTAGCTTATGCGTCACTTGGGTTGATGTATGGCTCTACAGGGTCGTCGGAGCTGGCCACGGAAAATGTGACTCGGGCATATGAGCTACGCGACCGGGCCAGCGACAAGGAGCGCTTTTTTATCACTGGCTACTACTTTGGAAGAGCCACCGGAAACCAGGAAAAGGCGCAGCAGGTCTGCGACGAGTGGGCGCGGACGTACCCGCGCGAGTTTCTTCCCCATTCTTTTCTTGGGGGGTTTGTCGATCTGGTACTCGCGAACTACAAAGGGGCCATCGAAGAGGCGCAAAAAACGATCGAGCTCAACCCCGACGCGAGCCTTGGATATTACCTGCTCGGCTACAACTTGATATACCTGAATGACCTTCGAGGTGCTGAGAATGCGGTCCACACGGCAGCGGAGCGCAATCTCGACCAGGCGCGCATGGCGACGCTCCGCTTTGACCTGGCTTACATGAAAGGGGATGCCGCAGCAATGCGGCGCGAGGTGGAATTGTCCCAGGCCCACCCCGAAACGCAGGATTGGATGCTGGATCGCCAGGCCTTTGCGGAAGCATCAGAAGGGCGACTGAAGAATGCAATCAACCTGTCAGGGCAAGCCGTCGCATTGGCGCTTCAAGGGGGTAGACGCGAGCAGGCGGCCGTCTTCGAAACCAGGCCAGCTCTGTGGGAGGCATTCTTCGAAAATTCCATCGAGGCAAAGCGAACTGCCACAGCCGCCCTGGCTCTGGCCAGCAACCGCGAGGTGAATTATGGCGCGGCTCTTGCCCTGGCTCTTTCTGGCGACTCAACCCAGGCAGAGAGGCTCGCGAATGATATGGAGAAGCGCTATCCAGAAGACACATCAGTCAGGTTCAGCTATCTGCCAGTGATCAGCGCCGCTGTGGCCGTGCAACACGGCGGCCCCTTGAAGGCGATCGACGCGCTGCAGGCCAGCGTACCCTACGAAATGGGTTCGCCGCGCAGCAGCCAAACCGGATACTTCGGATCTCTCTACCCCGTCTTCTTCCGGGGAGAGGCGCTCTTGGCAATGCGCAAAGGTGCGGAGGCGGCGACCGAGTTTCAAAAGATCCTGAGCCATCGCGGGATCACGATCGGCGATCCTGTTTTGGTTTTGGCTCACATCGGCCTGGCCCGGTCCTATGCCCTCTCGGGAGAATCTGCGAAGGCCCGAGCCCAATACGAGGAATTCTTCGCGCTCTGGAAAAACGCCGACCCCGACTGTCCCATTCTCAAACGAGCCGAAGCGGAATACCGGAACCTCCGCTGATTCAGCCCTAATTCGTCCGTGAAATCCCGAGAGCCTTTGAGATTGCCGGTTCGAGAATGTATTTAGTCGCCGCACTGGAGTGTCTGCCTCAAAGAAAGAGGATTTTGCAGAGGGAGCATTTGGATGGTGAGGAAGGGATACGTTTACTAATCGTCCTTTCACATGGACGAATAACCGGCTATCGATCACCTACTCCAGCGCAGCGTAGCAGCAGACACAGTGCTCACGACTCGTTAACCTCTTGATCCGCTCCGTGGAGGGCGGCAATCATGAGGAAGACGTCTACGAATAGAGCAAAAGGCTAGAAGAGCCGACCAAAGATTAAGCTCGGCATCCCCGATCTGGAACACTCGAAAGCCGCGGCATCTACTTCCTCCCTTCAATCCTTATCGTCGCTCGATTGCCAAATTCAGTCGTTGCTCTAGAATAAATTGGCAATTGCATGAGAGCAAGTAGCGGAAACGCCCGACTTAAGAGACGGTTCTCTTTCCGACCTCGCTAACCCTTCTCTAGAACGAGGAGAGCAGAAGATAGCGGAAATCGAGGGATGGATTCTCGGCGTCCTGTGATCGACGGCACTGCTGTTACCGGTGTCTTCCAAAGGCCCCTTGATTCGGCGGCTATTCAGAACCAACCTGGAGCCGGAAAATAGGTGGGTCATCATCTCCGGGTTTCCCGTCCCCAAAAAGTCAGGCTCGAACCCGTGCCAGGCTCGTAAAAGGAAGTTCGGTAAACTTATTTGGTTGTCTTCCAGAGAAGTAGCGAGGAGGAGATCATGCCCAATCCGGGCCAGACGACAATCGCTCTCGGCGCTACAGGCGATGCGGTCAAGCGTTTGCAGCGGGCGCTGCGTCGAACTCCGGACTTAAGCCTCACCGTTAACGGTGTATTCGATGCTGGGTTAAAGACAGCGGTAAAGGAGTTCCAGCAGGAAACCGGCCTAACCGCCAACGGCATTGTTGACCAGCTCACCTGGAACGCTCTACCCGATGGTGGACCAATGCCAACTCTTCAAGAAGGCTCCGCTGGCGACGTGGTTCGCAGCCTTCAGAGCGTTCTCACAAACGGTACGGATGGGCAGTGGACCACCACCCCGCAAGGGATTGACGGTCAATTTGGGCCTCTTACCAAGGCATCTGTCGACGCTTTTCAAGCCTGGGGCGGCATCACCGTTGACGGTGTCGTTGGTGATCCGACCTGGTCAGTTTCCTTCAGGCGGCGAGTGCCGCTTTGGAATCAATGGTTGGTCTCAACTTCGTCATCAATTGAGCCGCCTTCATTCACCGAACATCCCCACCTGACCATCGTCCTCATCCTCATCTCTCATTGGCTCCGACAGCGCCGCATCGTTGGTCTTCACATTGTTGATCCGCTCGCCGACGCGCCACGCTTTCATTTTGTCGGCATCGAAGGGACGCAACAGGTGAATAGGTGGACCATCAGACTACCGAGGCCGCCACGACTTACATCACGTTGCAGGCGGGGCATTCATACCGATGCTTCAGTAGCTCCAGGAGGGCATCGTTCACACGCCGTACAAGCTGTTCTGGCCGCTCGATACCAGAGAGCTTTACGGCTTCGCGCGACGCCGACAGGAATAGCAGGGCGAGCGAGTTTCCGGCTGGGCAGAATAGCGATTCTTGGTCGAGAGTAATAGGTTCGTTGAGGTCCACTCCAATCCCATCTGTGCTTGCAAGGCGGATCGGTCCACCTGCTTAACACGTCGGGGGCTTTCTATCCGGGACATTACTGGATGACCCTGAATCTTGAACATCCCCTAATCGGTAATTGGATATGCTCTTTGAGTAATGATTACCCATATCCTGGGATCGGCTGAAGCGCATGGGAGAAGCGCTTGGAATGGGACTTGCAGGGAGGAATTGCAGTGCTGGACAACGTTGCCGACGGCGAAGGCTTCACCGCTGCGCTGCTTGTCAGATCGGCGTGGGTAGCGGCCACGTATGTCCGAACAAAGAAAACTTTAGTATATGGGCAGTGCACGAGCGATAGTCCACCTCGCCGCGATCATCGACGAGAGAAGTGGCAGGGCGGGTGCGCATGTCGAGCCGGATCACGTCGAGGGTACAATTCTCCTCTCAAGGATCAGGAGGACGCGAGAATGAGCGATCAGCCAAAGCAGGTGGTGTTTCGCTACAACGATGACGACTCAGATGCGGATGTCGAAGTTGATATACTCGGCGATCTCCCGCATTACGCCGTAGGCGATATTGTGACACGCAGGGGAAAGTCTTGGAAGGTTGTTCGGGTTCTGAGTGAGCAGGCGCTCCTCGGCTCACAGCAGGTTCCAGCCTATATCGTAACCGTCACTGATAAGACTTAGGAGGCCGACGCCTCTTGAGAGTCGGCCTTGTCTCCTGAGGTCGATTCGCTTCAGGGCGGACGCAAGCCAAAATGCTCGACGAAGAAGCGGCGAGCTCACAGCGTTCTTCGAAATGCCGCTTTAGCGGGCCGCAAACAGGTTCAATTCTAAGATTCGGAAATAGCAGATCGTGTCAGGAACGGAGGAGACGGTGGTGGATGAAGCTGATCAATCCGGTCTGACGCCGGAAACCGACCCCAGAAGGATCGAATTTCTTTTGAGACTCAACTCGGATCGGGTGAACGGACTTGAAGGCGCATTAGAGCGAAATTGGATTGCACACCTTATCTTGGCGGGTATCGGACTAGCCCTGGTGTTTCATATCGGCAGATTTCGAGAGCTTCTGGCGAACTACTTTGTTCGCGGACCATACGATCAGACGGCGGTCGCAACCGTGGTGCTGGCGCTGCTTCTCTATTACTTCATGAAACTGGGACATTTGCTGACGCTATACGTCGAAGCGAACGGTTTACAGCAGCGGCTGCTGAAGGATTATCTGGGTGAACGCTTCGATCCCGCGAAGATGGTCCTTCGCAAGAGCACCAACTTTTACGTCGAGGCATTTTTCTCGGTGAAGCCCTTCAGCCCCCGCGAAACCTTTTGGCCCTATCTCCTGGTTACGACGGTCGTCGTGTCTCTGCCCAAGCCGCCGCGCTATTTCTCGTGACGCAGGCTTATGGACTTAACCGGTGGTTTCCGTGTGTTGTGTTGGTGACCGGTGCTTGTGTAATCAGCTATTACCTATTCTTCAAGACGGGCCGAAGGCCACGCTTCGCGATGGTATTAGCGGCGATCCTGCTGGTTGTCATCATGGCGATCACTGTGTCTGTTTCAGTGAAATGCGGCTGGCCGTCATTGATTCCACTGTTCGCCGGGGCTGTCATCGTCACGCTATACCTGCTGTTCTGGTCCTCGAATCGGGATTTCCCGCAGACCAACTTGGCGGTGTTATCATCTCCTGCTTTAGCGGTGGTATGGCTGATCATATTTGCGGTGACCGGCCGCTAAGTCTTATCCAGCCCTGTATAGCTAATTACGCGGACATCCGACGCTATGATCGGCTGCATCGTTTGGGGAACCACGTTTGTAATCAGGCGTGAGTTCAAGAGCGAGGCCGTCAATATTGAATAGCGCGAACGCCTCCGGGGGCATCAACCCGCCGCCACGGACTAAGATTTGGTAGTGAGTAGTTCGCATGACATCGATTCGGCAGATCCTCTGGAGTTGTTCGATTCATGGCTGAAGCAGGCTCAGGAGAGCGAGCCCAACGATCCCAACGCGGCTGCTCTGGCGACCTCAACTCCGGACGGTGTGCCAAGTGTGCGCATAGTGCTGGCGAAGCGTATAGGTGAACACCGCTTTTGCTTCTTTACCAACGCGGAGAGCAGAAAGGGCATAGAACTGGCAGAAAATCCCCGAGCAGCTCTGTGCTTTCACTGGAAGATTCTGCGGCGACAAGTACGACTGGAAGGAAAACTATCGGAGCTTGAAGTAAACGATGTGGACGAGTACTTCAATAGCCGGTCGCGAGCCAGCCAGATCGGCGCAGCGGTCTCTGATCAGAGTCGTATCCTCGGAAGTCGTGAGGAACTGGAAGAGCGAGTCCGGGAATTCAGCGAGCAACATCCGGGAGAGATTCCCAGGCCAGGGTTCTGGCGCGGCTTCTATTTACGTGCAGAGCGGATCGAATTTTGGCTAGATGGCGTAAACAGACTCCACGATCGCTTTCTCTTCACGAGGGACGGAGATCGATGGCAAAAAGCTCGGCTCTATCCGTGATAGTCTGTCGCATTTCCTACACTTGTTTCCGTAGTGAGTGCGAGGCGCTTCGATCTCCGGTAGACGTTGCCAACAGCCAACGTCCAAAGAGGAACCAAATCCACCCCAGGCACGAGCTTGGCCACGAACGATGGCAGGAATTCCCAGTTCCAGCCAAGAAGGTAACTCAGAACCCCGGCCATGCAGAGATCGAGAATGTCATCGGCGGGCGAAGCAGCGCCTTCGAAAAATAAAGGGGAGAACACAATCTGGAAGGTATCCGCAACGATTGCCAACAAGAGGGCGGTGCGCATGCGCGTTCCGGAGGAGATCGTGATGGTGTCTGGGTTCATATCAACTCACCGCACCCCTATCAACATTATCGCGCACGCCCGAGCGGGCCGGAAGGCCCCGCCAATCGGCATCGAAGTTTCCGGTTTGCCGACCAACCACGAACTTCAACTATGCTTGAAGAGCAACGTGAAGCTCCGAGTCCCAGTTGCGCTCGGTTTCATCGTCATGACAGGCTGTTCAGCTTGGTCTCAACCGGGTAGTCTTTCGCTTTGTATTGTTCATACGAAGTCGCACACCTCGGATCAATACGAACCCTCTGCCGGACCCGACGCGATTGCGATGTACCAAGAACTTGCCGGGCGAAAACTGCAAAACGGTGCCACGCTCCAGATCACTGTTCTACCCGCCTCCATGCAACAGGAGATCGAGCCGGAGGTCCACCGCCTCAATTGCTCTTGGGTGCTCCAGTTGTGGTACCGGCGACATGCCGACGAAGATGCATTCGGGCAAGTCCAACCCAGAGGTGCTCATTTCGACAGTCTGCTCTTCACACTATGGAGCAGCACAACACGGGAAGTCATCGGAAAAGGTGCAGGATTTGTGTCATTGGCCACCGAACCGCCGCTCACGCCATTTGCACTGTTCCGCAAACAGATTCAAGAAGCTCAATCGGCTGCCCTAATGGATCGGGCCCGAATGCGTTTCTGACGAGTCACCGGCAAACCGGAAGTTTCTTGGAAGCCGGGTCGAAATGTCCGTATAGCCGACCAACCAACCTAATGGTAAAGAAATCGCGTGTGATCGCTCTCGTAACGCAGGCCCCCAACAATTTAGCGTCCGAGCATCTGTCGTGCCATCTCCGGAATCATCAATCCCGTGAACGCAGCGACTCGTCCCTCAAAACTTCCGGATGATCACGAACTGCTTGCATCTTTCCCCACCTCCGCTCTAGCCTCGGGCGATTACAAGAGTTTCGATCCAGCGGAGACCGCAATGAAATCGCCGATTCTCTCTTCGATTTGTATCGCATGCGTCCTGAATGCCGGTGCTCTCTCACTGCACGCGCAAACTCCCGACGCCTCCATAGACCGCACTGCACCCAGCTATGACATGAAAGCCCAGGCGCTTCTCGACCTTCAGGAGGTGAATAAGAAGTGCGTCGATCTTGCCGAGGTACTTCCGAGCGACAAACTCACCTGGCGCCCCTCGCCCGACACCCGGTCCTTTGCCGAAGTGTTTCTGCATGTAGCTGGAGAACGCTACGGATTCCTCAGCATGATGGGTGCGAATCCTCCGGCAGGATTCAAAGCGGGCGAGTTCGACAAATCCACCACCGAAAAGAGTCACATCATCGAGGCGCTGAATCAATCCTGGGATTTCGCGAGCAAGGCGATCAATGGCATGAGCAACGCGGATTTCGCAAAGCTGCTGCCAAAGCTCGGCCCGCAGGCTAACGAGGGCGACGTTGTTTACCTCCTCGTTGCCGACGCGCACGAACACCTCGGCCAGCTAGTCGCCTACGCCCGGCAAAATGGCATCGTGCCTCCCTGGACCGTGGAGGCTCAGAAAAAGAAGACGGCCGCCGGCGCTGCCAAATAAAGGCGTGTGACTCCCCCTTCTATGACTCAACGCTCGTATTGATCCCTGGGATACAGATTCCGAGTGGCATGTCGAAC
>Ga0206870_1143_pt1 | contig 17438 bp, 14 predicted proteins | sample Alteio_BWOrgCont_36_FD_152620 | JGI IMG/M metagenome (GOLD analysis project Ga0206870, IMG submission 152620) | Enriched cells from forest soil in Barre Woods Harvard Forest LTER site, Petersham, Massachusetts, United States -... | ecosystem: Environmental > Terrestrial > Soil > Temperate forest >... | reverse complement strand
TCGACATCGCCTCACGGAAGAAGACGTGGATCACCGATACGCAATGGGAAGCGTCTCCGGGCAGCTTTTCTCCCAGCGGCGACCGTCTCACATATTCGCTCAACGCCGATGGGCGCACCTCTATTCAGTTTGTAGACGCGAAGACCCTGAAGCCGGTATCCACCAACATTCCCGAAGGCCTGAACTTCGAAGTCGGCGATCCTTCGCCGTTCTCCTCGACCGGAAATTTTCTCTTCTCCCACCAGGACTCCACCCATGCGCCCAATCTCTACGTTCTCGCCGGTAGCGGGGCAGCGCCGGAGCAGATTACGCACGTTGAAAGCGCGTCGCTTCGTACTGCAGTTCTGCCGCAGTCGCAAATCGTCCACTATCGCAGCTTCGACGGCAAGATCATCTCCGCTTTCCTCTCCATGCCATTCAACCTCAAACGCGACGGAACCAATCCTCTGATCGTTCTGCCGCATGGCGGGCCTACAGGTCAGACCGTCGACAGCTTCTCGCCGCGCATCATCGCGCTGGTTTCGCGGGGCTATATCGTCGTTGCGCCCAACGTACGCGGATCGACCGGCTACGGAGCCGACTTCGAACGGGCCAATTATCAGGACCTGGGCGGTGGAGATCTGCAGGATGAGGTCTACGCCGTCAAATTCATGAAGGAGACCGGCTACGTAGACACTAAGAAGATCGGCATCACTGGCGGCTCGTACGGCGGCTTCATGACGCTCATGGCGATCGGTAAGGCGCCTGATGTCTGGGCGGCTGCTGTCGAGGAATACGGCATCATCGACTGGTACACCATGCTGAAACATTCCGATCCCTATCTTCAGGAGTACGAGAAGTCGCTCCTCGGCGATCCGGAAAAAGACCGCGACAAATACGAGGCCGCCTCGCCCATCAAGTACCTGCACAACGAACGGGCTCCCTTACTGGTGCTGCAGGGAGAAAACGATATACGCGTTCCCCGTGAAGAAGCCGCGCAGGTGGTTGAGATTCTCAAGAAGGACGGCCGCACAGTTGATGTCGTTTATTACCCGCAGGAGGGGCACGGCTTTATCAAGCGCGAAGACCAGATCGACGAAATCACCCGCATGATCGATTGGTTCGACAAATACTTGAAAGCTCCTGCTGCCTAGCGAAAACCGGCGTAGTCACTGGGTCTGCGAACCTGCCGCACGGCTGAACCGCTCCGACATGTGGCGGATCTTCTCGACCAGCTCCGGTGGCTCGGTGACTTCGAAGTCCACTCCGAACATGCCCAGATATCCGGCCAGCATTTCGATCGTGTAGGCGCCGATATGCACCCTGCACCGGTTCTCGTCGACCGCCTCTAAGGTGCCGAGCGTGCAGGGAACGAATTCTGCCATGCGCTCGATTGGCGCGTGCAAAATCACGGTCGTCCGATGCGGATACTGCTCATACGAGATTCCGCGCGTGACGTAAGCCGCGATGTCCTCCGCAGGCAGTTTTCGGGTGACGAAGCGCAGGCCAGAGAGCGCGGGTTTATCGATGCGATCCACACGGAACGTGCGCCAGTCTTTGCGGGCAGCGTCCCACGCCACCAGATACCAGCGGCGGCCAAAGCTCACGAGGCGATGCGGTTCGACCTGCCGCTCGCTGGGCTCGCCTTTCTTTCCGTGATACCTGAAGCGCAGACCGTCGTTGTCGCGGCATGCGCCGGCCATCAGGGAGAGAGTTGCCGCGTCGACCGTAGGCCCGGCATTTGCCACCGGCACAATAAACGAGTGCAGTGCCTTGATCCGCCGTTGCAGTCGTGACGGCAGCACCTGTTCCAGCTTCGCGAGTGCCCGCACCGACGACTCCTCAATGCCGGTCACTCCGCCGCTGGCTGCCGTTCGCAGCCCCACCGCTACGGCGACCGCCTCTTCGTCGTCCAGCAGCAAGGGAGGAAGTGTCGCGCCGGCGCCAAGCTGGTAACCGCCCGATGTCCCCGACGTCGAATGTACTGGATAGCCAAGATGCCGCAGCCGGTCCACATCGCGTCGCAACGTCCGCGAAGTGACCTCCAGCCGGTCAACCAGTTCAGCGCCGGACCAGTAGCGTCGCGCCTGAAAGAGCGAGAGCAGACGAAGCAGTCGGGCCGAGGTCTCAAGCATGGATTAAGTCTGCCACATCTTGCGGACTGGAGCTGTCCGCAAACTGTGCCACCATGTTCTGGTAGCAGTCCAAAGATAAACGCCGCCCGCGCCGCCCCGCTGTTGGTGAAAGAGGAGAGAGCCCGTGATGAACGTCACCACGCCGCAACCCGAGGGCAGCATCAGCGTCGGCGATACCCACCTCGAACTCATCGCAGCGTGCTTCCCCGGCAATGCAGTGACAGCCCAATGGGCTTGTGGCCTGCCTCTATCCTTTGTGCAGGAGATGGCGGATCTCTGGCTGGCGCAGCATGATCAGACGACACAGGCTCACACTTCTTTTGACGGGACTTCGAGCTTCGTCGATCCGAACACTGGCACCAAATAGCCATTCGGACGCACCTTAGCGGCTGCTATCATTCTTCCATCGCCCTTTCGGCCCCCGCCTGACCTCCCCGTCTGATTCAGCCATATCTGAGACTCGTTCATGCTCGTTTTGCTGCCACTCGTGTCCTTTGGCCTGCTTGTCGAAGCATTCAGGCGTCGACAACTCGACTGGAGAAGGTCGCTCCTCTACGCCGCGATCCCGTGGGCACTCTTCACAGCATTTATCACTGAGGGCCTCAGCGCTGTCCACTGGCTTACAAGAGCGGGCCTGGCTGTATCGTGGCTGATTTTTGCCCTGGCATCGGTCGGATGGTTGGCCTCGGCCAAGCGCGCTCCACGTGGGATGACCGGTCCACAAGGTGACTTGTGCGATCCGTCGCTCTCCCGCTTCGATCTAACCGACCGGCTCGGTCTGGGATTCATCATCCTGCTCGCCGCAGTGGTCGGGCTCACCGCGCTTGTGTCTGCTCCCAATACGTGGGACGCGATGGAGTATCACCTGCCCCGTGTCATAGCGTGGATCTCCAATCGCGGCGTGCAACTTTACCCAACCATCGATCGCGGCCAGTTGAGTATGCCTCCTCTTGCCGAATACATCGTGCTGCACCTCGACCTCCTGTACGGGTCAGACCGGCTGGTGAACCTTGTACAGTGGTTCGCATACGTGGGCTGCATCCTCTGCGTATCGCTCGTCGTTGAGGAGCTCGGCGGGAGCCGTCGCGCGCAACTGCTCGGCGCGGCTCTGACGGCAGCCCTGCCCACCGCCGTTCTCGGAGCCTCCGGGACCAAGAACGATCAAGTGCTGGCCTTCTGGATCGCGCTCGCCGTTTATTCCCTTCTCCGGTGGAGAACGCGCCAGGATTGGGCGCATACCCTTGCGCTCGGCACAACGCTGAGCCTGGCCGTGTTTACCAAGGGAACGGCCTATGCCTATCTCCCCTGCCTCGTTATTGCCTGCGCGCTCACCTGGAACCGGGAGGCGCTCCGCCGCTTCGTCCTTCGCCTGCCTGTCTTCGCGCTGCTATGCGTCGTTGTGAGCGGACCGCTCTGGGTGCGCAACCATACGTTCAGTGGTTCCATTCTCGGGCTGCCCTACTTCGACGGCTCGGGAAGCATTCAGGGACGAATGTTCGCTAACGCTCACATCACCCCAGCGCGAACGCTTGCCAGTGTGGCGCGATATCTTGCCCTGAACGTCTCTACCCCCAGTTCGCACCTCAACGATCTGCTGACGCGGATCTTTTCCCGCTTCATGCTGGCCCTCGGCGTCAATCCAAGTGATCCCGGGCAAATATTCTGTTCACAGAACGGCAACTGCATTCCCTTCTCGGTTCACTTCGAGCCCAAGTACGAGTACAACAGCGGCAATCAACTACAACTGTTCCTGTTCCTGCTGGCCGGCGTTCTCTATCTCGTAAATTTCAGAAAAATGCGCCCGGCGGCCGGCTGGTTTGCACTCGGCCTCGTCGGCTCGTTCACGATGTACTCGGCGATGCTCCGCTGGTCGCCCTGGAGCGCTCGATACCAGTTGCCGCTGTTCGTTGTTGCAGGTGCGTTCATCGCCGTTGTGCTGTCACAGATTCTGCCTCGGCGCGCTTTGGCGACGGTCCTTCTTATCCCTCTGATGATTGCGCTGCCTTTGGCGCTGATGAACGAGGCGCGCCCACTGTTAAAACTTCACCCGCGCGGCCTGGGGATTCTGGCCATGCCGCGGGATCAGACTTACTTCCTCGACCGCCATCAGGACAAGACCGATTCCTTCATCGCGGCGTCGAAGGCGACGGCCTCGCTGCGCTGCCGCTCAATCGGGCTCGATGCCAAACTGCTGCACTTCGACTATCCGGTCTTTGCTCTCATAACCGAAGACAAGCAGCCTCGAACCTTCTCGTATGTTGCTGTTGACAACTCGACCGAGAAGTTCAGGTCAGCACAAGTGCCTCCGCCCTGCGCAATCGTCTGCCTTGGTTGCGCGCACGTTGCGCAGAAGTGGGAGTTTTATCAGGGTCAGGGATTTCGGGGAGACATCTTTGGAGATGTCGTAGTCTTCCACGAGCCTGAGGACCCGCTGAAGTGAGCACGCGCTAGAACTTTCGATTGATCCGCACCCGCAACTTTCGACTCAAGACTTTACTACCCCTCCGCCCTTAGTGTCGCTACGATGCTCCATTCATATTCGCTGAGAGAGCACGCAACAGTTTCACTTGAGGCCGTCGACGGAGGAAGTTGTGATCAAGCTTGTTTCAAGCAGAAGCGCCTGCGCGCTTTTCTGCGTTCTAATGCTACTTCTCACCCCTGGATCTAATGCGCAACAACTGGCTTCTGCAAGAATCATCGGGGTTGTTACCGATCCCTCGGGGAAGGTCGTTCAGCATGCAACCGTCACCATCACAAATTTAGCCCAGGGCACGGCTCGAAGCTTGGATACACAGGAGGATGGATCGTTCTCCTTCACGACTCTCGATGCTGCCAAGTATCGGCTCACGGTCACTCCTCCCACCGGATTCGCTGTCTACGAACAAAACGTGACAGTCAATGTAGGACAGGATCTCAGTGTTCCAGTAAAACTTGAAGTGGCTACGAGCCAGACCAAGCTGGAGATCGTAGCGGATACGCCTCCTGCGGTGGATACAACAACGTCCGCACTCGGTGGTGTGATCAATGCCCGCCAGATTTCAACCCTCCCGCTCAATGGCCGCAACTATCTGGAGCTTTCCCTGCTCGTCCCCGGCAATGCGCCGGCACCCAACTTCGACCCGACCAAGGAGAATACCTTCGTCATCTCGACGGCCGGCCAGGTTGGCCGCGGCGGCAATGTGACCATCGATGGCGCGGACAATAATGACGATGCAGTCGGCGGTTCGCTGGTTAACATTCCTGAAGATGCCGTACAGGAGTTTCAGATCGCCACTAATCGCTTCTCGGCAGAGCTGGGGCGCTCAGGTTCTGCTGTAACCAACGTGGTTACAAAACAAGGAACCAACCAGATTCACGGCGATGTCGCCATGTATGAACGCGACAATGTTCTGCAGGGATTGCCCGCGACCTACGATCCGAGCATCGGGACTACTCCGCCATTTCACCGCCAGCAATATGCAGCGGATATCGGCGGCCCGTTCCGGCAGGACAAGGCATGGTGGTTTGTGGCCGTCGAGGATCGCCAGCAACTCGGCGCGGACCTGGTCGGCGTGCGCAACACCACCACGGATACCATCGGCCGGACTTTCGCCACTGCACCTCTGCACGACTTTCTGGCAACGACACGGCTCGACTGGCAGCCGACTGAGCGCGACCGCATAGGCTTCCGTTTTTCAATGCAGCTAGAAGATGACCTCAGCCAGAGCGAGCTTGATCGCGCTCTCGGCACGGCCAACTACCGCCAAACTGCCGAGAATCACCTCGTGGGCTTGATCGGTCACTGGGTGCACACCTTCACGACTACGCTGATCAATCGCATGAGCTTCGCCGACAACAACTTCCTCAACATTACCAATCCCATCGTGGCGGGACCGCAGATTACATATCCCGACCTTGACGATGGTGCAACCTATCGCATTCCGCAAGCGACGCGGCAATTCCGGCTGCAGGGGGATGACACACTCACGTGGTCTCACCGCAAACAAACCTGGAGCTTTGGAGCCGAGGTTCAGTCCATCGACGCCGACTTCTATCTGCCTGTTTTCACCCAGGGCAATATTCAGACCGTCGAGGACTTTCCCGACTTCGATCGCAACGGTGATGGCGTAGTCAACGACAACGACCTGCTCTTCGCCGTGGGGCTACGCAGCTCAACACCCACCATTCCGCTCAACCTGCCGAATTGCGACAATTATCATCTGGCCTTTTTCGCTCAGAACGACTGGAAGGTCCTTCCCAACCTCTTGCTCAATCTTGGTTTGCGCTGGGAGATGGATACCGACCTCAACAACCTGAGCTGGTATCCGCAGCGCAATCCGATTGTTGACTCCTTCTATCAGGGAAACCGTCACCGCTGGTGGAACAACTGGGGTCCGCGTATCGGTTTCAATTATTCCTTTAATCCCGATCTCAGCGTTCACGGCGGCTATGGCATCTATTACGATCGCATCACGCTTGAGATCATGTCGCTCGAAAAGGGTTTCGACGGACGGGCGCTTGCGCTCGACGTAACTGCCGGCAACGCGGTCACTAATCCTGACGGCACGCCGGTCTATCTGAACCCGAATGGCACGTTCGTGCCCGGAGCTCCCGAAGTCCTCTCAAGCCCGTTCAGTGGATTTCTCTTCGCCGGAGCCGGATCTACCGGTATCGACATCATCAGCAATCGCCTGCGCAATCCCATGGTGCAGCAGACAAACCTGGGCATTGAGACGCAATTACACCGCAGCCTGACGCTTAAAGTAGACGGCGTGCACAACTTCGGTACGCGCTTCATCATCGGCGATCCAGTGGGCTCGGTCTACAATCCGCAGACAGGCGGACCGGACGAGGTGACTAATCTCGAATCCGCGGTCGGCACCAAGTACGACGCGCTTTGGGTCGCCGCGCGGCAACTCTTCGGAAAATATGGCGAGTTTGATGCTGCTTACACATTGTCGAAGGCCTTCAACTACGCCAATGACGACCAGATTCCATTTGAATATTCACCCATCGATCCAAACAACCTGCAACTCGAATACGGCCCACCGCCCAATGATCAGCGCCATCGCCTGGTGATGAGCGGAATTGCCAATCTGCCTTACAAATTCCAGTTCTCTCCGGTCTGGACCATTGCTTCCGGAGTTCCGATGGACATCCTTCTTCCCGATGGAAGCGAGCGTGTTCCGACCATGCAACGCAACGCCGGAGGACGCGAGTTCCATAACGCGCAGCAATTGAATGCGTTCATCGCCCGCACCAACGCAGGCGGCGGAGTGTATGAAGCGAGTGCCAATAGCTACGTTATCCTGCCGCAGGTGAGCAACCACGCGCACTTCGACGACAGCTTCAATGCGCTCGACTTTCGCCTCAGCCGCAACATTCACCTTGGAGAACGCTATAACCTTAACCTCATCGGCGAGGCCTTTAACATCTTCAACGTGACCAATATTCTCGGCGTCAGCAATCTGAACTACTCCGGGTTTGCGAATACGTTGTCGCCGGATAGCGGCAATCCCAGCTACTCTTCAAGCTTCGGCCAAGCGGTTTCAACAGCGGGCGGTGTCTTCGGATCAGGCGGTCCGCGCGCATTCCAATTCGCAGCACGACTTAGTTTTTAAATGATGCAGGGATGCGCTCTTTCGCCAAGGAGCGCATCCGACGTTCTGATCTTCCTTGGAGTCAACGCAATGCCACATATCCCCTTCGAGCCCGGTGTACCGGGCATTCGCGGCCCCATGGTATTCCGTCCTGAGACCGCAAAACCACTTCGTCAACTCGCGGAAATTCTGCTGCGGTCGGACAGTACGCTCTCACCGGGCGAGCGCGAATTGATTGCCACATATGTCTCCGCGCTTAACGACTGCCACTATTGCCAAACTGTCCACGGATATACCGCGGCCGCGTATCTCAATGGCAACGAGGTCCTTGTGGATTTCGTTAAGCGTAATCCCGAGGAAGCAGCTATCTCGGAAAAACTCAAAGCCCTTCTCGCGATTGCGGCGAGGGTGCAACAAAGCGGCAAGTTCGGGAGGAACGAAGACGTCGATCGCGCACGCACCCTCGGTGCTACCGACCTCGAGATTCACGACACGGTTCTGATCGCGGCCGCGTTCTGCATGTACAACCGCTACGTGGACGGCCTTGCTACGTGGGCACCAGAGCAGGATCATATCTACAGAAATATGGCGAATCGTGTCGTTACCGTCGGCTACACACAGCCCGGCTGGGAAAAGCCGTTTACCGAAGAGCAGACTTTATGACCCGCGCAGAATACGCGCTGCTGGCGGAACTGCGGCCCACAGCTGCTGGTCGCGTCGAGACTCACATTCCGATAGTCGACGAAGCAGATGCCACCGGGGAAACAGCGGCGGCGTATCAGTACTTCCGCGATCAGACAGGACGGCAGGATGTTCCGAGCATTCTGAAATGCTTCGGCACAGACCCGGCGCTTGTTCGCCAGATGATCGACATCTCCTCTACTCTGCTCTTCGCTGATGGCCATCTCACGCGGCAACAGAAGGAGATGATCGCCACCTGGATCTCAAGGCAGAACTCCTGTCCATACTGCCTCGACAGTCATGGATTTTTCCTTCTGGTGCATGGCGCACCAGAAGTCGCGCAGAAGCTGATTGCCGGCGAGATCGATGACGCCGCGATCAACCATGCCGAGCACCAACTATTGCTCTATGTCGGAAAAGTGAACAGCGAATCGTTCAAATCCACCAGAGAAGATGTGGAGCAGTTGCGTGGTCTTGGCTGGGGCGACAATCAGATCGCCGAAGCCGTGCACGTCGCCGCAATGATGGGCCTCTGCAACCGAGTGGCGAATGCATTCGGTCTGCCCGCGCAGGGGTTTCTCGACCTCAAGCGCTAGCTGACATCATCGTCCGTCGCGCAGACGGGACGCCAGCCGGTCCGGCAGTCCTGCCTGCACGATTGAGGACTGGGCCAACCGAACATCATAAGGAACGCGGCAGAACGTCACCGTCATCTGTGCGTCGTCATAAATCGCAAACGCTGCCCACCAGTCTCCGTCGCGTGGCTGGCCCACCGATCCCGGGTTGACCAGATAGCGGATCTGGTCGCGCAGCTTCAGCTCAAACTCCTCCGGCTCAGTGTGCGAGTGATACCGGGGAGTCAATCGGAACCATTCGTGGCCATTCGTCGCAAATCCACCCTGCAGGTGCGTATGGCCAAAGAAGTTGATGCGCGTCTCGGCCTCATGCAGCGGAGCCCATGCGTCGCGCAGGGTCATCACGTACTCATCTTCATCGAGCAGCGATCCGTGGACGCAGCTCACCTGCGGACCGTCGGGCATGATTGGTCCGGCGGGAATGTGTTTTAACCAGTCGGTATGTTCGGCCGAGAGCACGTTCCGCGTCCAGCGGGCTGCGCGCCCAGCAATCGGATTGAAATCCTCCAAACCCGTGAGCCCGCTGCAGGCGCGATCGTGGTTGCCGCGCACAAACACATGGCCCAGTTCGCGTACCCGATCGATGACCTCGTTGGGGTTGGCTCCATAGCCGACGACATCGCCCAGATTCCAGACCACATCGTGGTCCGGAGCCACAGACAGTGCGGCATCCAGAGCCTGCAGGTTGGAGTGGATATCGGAAAGGATCAGAGCTCGCATGGATAAAATGCCAAATCAGCCACCAAAAAGGCCACTTATCAATCTAGTCCTACTCCGTATGGATGCAAAGAGCCGACTGCGTGTCAATTCAGGCCATCCGCGCGCGCCCAATGTCCCGGCGAGCATTCCCGCAAGGGCACCGGGGTTGTGTCTACTGACCTGTCCAGCACCGCCAGAGGCCTGGCGATGTCAGTCGACATCGTCGGCACCGCGCCCAGCAGGGCCTTCGTGTACGCATGCACAGGATCGCGAAAGATTGCCTCGCGCGACGCCTCTTCTAGCAACAGTCCATGCCGCATAACTGCCACACGATCAGCCACCTGAGACACCACCGCAAGATCATGCGAGATAAACAGCATCGCCAGCCCAAACCTATGCCGCAGGCTGGCCAGCAATTCGAGAATCTGCTGCTGAACGGTTACATCGAGGGCCGTCGTAGGCTCGTCGGCAATCAGCAGTCGCGGCCTGTTAGCGATCGCCATGGTGATCAGGATGCGTTGCCGCTGTCCACCTGAAAACTGATGCGGATAATCTTTGTAACGTCGCGCCGGATCGTTCAGGGCCACGGCCTCCATGGCCGTCAATACCGCTTCACGCACCTGCCTTCGCGACATCTCCGGATTGTGTACGCGAATCGCTTCGGCAATCTGCTCCCCAGCCGGCATGACCGGGTTCAGGGCCGTCATCGGTTCCTGAAAGATCATGGCGATGTCGCGCCCGCGCAGTTTGCGCATAGCCTCGGAGCCAAGCGTCAGCAGGTTCGCGCCATCGAATCGGATCGCCCCTTCGACCGCAGCCGCTGCATCGACCAGCCGCAATACTGCCAGCGCTGTCACCGACTTGCCTGAGCCCGACTCGCCCACCAGCCCCAGCACCTGTCCCGGCTGCACACGCAGGCTCAGGTCGCGAACGGCCTCGGTTGCGCCAAAACGAATGTTTAGACGATTAATTTCAAGCAGAGCAGCCACGCGCTCATGCTACCGGAGAGTCGCGCCGAAATCACTTCACCATTCCGATACCGAATGGTGGGCCCGGAGGGATTCGAACCCCTAACCAAGGGATTATGAGTTTCTTCTCGGTTCAGCTTCAAGGCTGAACTAACCCTTGTAAACATTGGCGAAACTAAACAAACTGCCCGCACGGAAGGAAATCACACCGGTGTTGATTCTGTTGGATTTGGAAGACAGCGCTTGAACCTGTACGTCACAATCTACGTCACACGAACTCACGGCGCACACGCGCATCTGACCAGCAGGTCACCTCCGAGGCCGCGCCTATACGGCGGCCGCAGCCCGTGCAGGTAATCCACGGCCTTCTGCGCGTAAGAGGCGGCCTGGACGACGCAGCGCCTGTCGTTCTTGAGGACTTCGAGCCAGTTGGCGATATATCCTGCGTGGTCATCACGCACTTCCGGCGTCAGCTCCAGATCGGCGCACAAGAATGCGCTGCCCAGCTCGGCAACGAGTTCCTCGCGGGCGTAGCCTTCGTCGCCCCAGGTCTTCCGGCCGAAATCGCGGGTCAGGCGCATCGGGTGCCTGGTCGAATGAATGAATTCGTGCCCGAGCGTGGCATAGTAGCTTTCGGCGTCGCGGAAGGCTTCGATGATCGGCATCTGCACGTAGTCCAGCTCCTGCGCGTAATAGGCGCGGTTGCCGCCGTGCTTCAAGGTGACGGGGATATGCTTGAAGAATTCCTCGGCGCGCGCGATGCGTTCGACCGGCGTGAGCTGGCTTTCGGCCTTGGCGTAGTAGATTTCCGGAAGACCGTCGATCTGCTCGACGTTGAACACTGTGTAGCCCTTGAGGAACGGGATTTCGCGCTCGATATCCTCACCGGTGGTGTCGTCGTGCTCGGTGCGCGTGATGGAATTGGCGTAAACCACGAGCGAGCCCTTCTCGCCCTTGCGGACATGCGCGTTCAATTCGATGGCCTGCTTAAAGGTCATCCAGATCGGCGCCGCAAAACCCTGCTCCATCGCGCTGGCCCAGAGCATCAGGATGTTGATGCCGGAATAGGGCTGGCCATTATGGCGAAGCGGGCGCGTGATCTTCCCCGCCGCATGTTCGGCGTTCCAGGGTTTCATCCAAGGCCTGACGCCCTGCTCCAATGAGGTGATGATCTTGTTGGTGATGCGGGTGTAAACGTCCTGCTTTTCTTCTGTGTTCGACATGGTCTTGTCCTTTCCGCGTTTTCTCGTAACGCGGGCATGAACAAGCGCGGCACAGAGCGGGAACTGTCACCGGAGGGAAACGGCCAACACGGGAGCGAAGCGAAAGGAGCGGGCAGAGCCGTTGACAGGGACGGCCGCCGCGCCATGATCCGCGTCTAGTTACGAGAGGCGGAAAGGAACAAGACAGAACACGGCGGCAGGACGTTCTCCGCGTCGCTAAGAAGCATCAGGAGGGTGGATGTCCACAGCTATTGTCGGGTCGATGTGTGCGAGGTGGCGACCTAAATGGCAACGAAGGCGATAAGGATTACAGTCTTCCGGCGAACACGGACTTCACACGGCTACAGCACAGTGGCTATTTACTGCGGGCGATTCCACGCGGTTTCCGGGACCGCCAAGCTCCAGCCGTTCTGAATTCCGCTGGCTCGGTATTTCCAGGTTCCTGACTGCGGTCGAGGATTTAGCGATTGGACCGAAACGGACCCAGTTTCGGCTTTCCGGGAATGAAGAATACTCAGATTCATCGATTATGTGGAATTTAGATGGTCGGGGAGAGAGAATTCGAACCCGTAAGTATAGTTACTACGCCGTCTCACAGGTCTGTAAGTCGTACTGTCATTTGATACGGGGTAAAACTTTTCTTACTACGTTTCACCTTGTTTTCGGCCTCTGGTTATCACGGTGTTATCACGGCACCCGCCAAAAATAGGTGCCGTTGCGCGTCCGGGCGGTAGGTTTCCTCGACCTTGGCGGCGGCGACGCGACGTGGGACAACGCGGCGCGGTTCTGTGGCGGCTTTGGCGGACCTCGGTGGTCGCCGACTTCGAAGTTCACGTTCTACCTTGGGCTGGAAAAAACCTGTTCCTAAAACCGGTAGGAACAAGCGGCGGGGCGAGAAGGACCTCACAGTTTCACGGCGAACAAATTGGGACGTAACATTTCGACTATGACTCCTCAGTTGGATTCAAAATGCTGCGCGCTCAAGAGATGCATCAGTTTGTTGTCGACCAGTTTGCCGGGAAGTATCCCGATGAAGACCCTATCACCCTGTTTGCTCTTTTCCTCTCTCTTTCCCTATCGCACCACGAATCGATCTTAGTTTTGACAGAAATGCGAGGCTGATGGGGTCCGCTTTCGCGCTATTTCGCCCTATGGTCGAGGCAGGCTATCGGGGCTTGTTCGCTGCATTTATTGCGACGCCTCCGCAGGTCGAGCAAATCAAGAACGGCAAAGAACCTTATCCGCGTTTTAACGATCTTGCCAAACTTCTGGACGACACCTTCAAAACCGACGGACTATTCATTCAGTTCGCCCACGACGCATGGTCCGCGCTTAACGGGTACGCACACGGTGGCCTAGAGCCATTGACCAAGCGGATCGACTCCGATGGAAACATAGGAACGCACTTTGAGGCCGAAGAAATCCTTCATTTACTGCGGAGTTCTACGTCGCTCCTGATCCGAATCTCAATCCCGTTTTTGCAGGCAATGCAGCCGGAAGCCGCAAGCAGGGTCAGCGCGAAATATCTTGAACTGTACCCGATACCAGAAGTGGCACAAGACAACTAGGGCTAGCCGATGTTGTCCACATCGGCAAAACGCATTTCAAGCGGTTTATAGAATGGGGTGTGGTCATTGCAGATGACAAGCCTGATGCCTGTCAGTGGTGTTTCGGCCAAATCATCATCAATTTGCTTTAAGTATGTCTCCTTGATCTCGGCTAGGAAATCGTCAAACGATACGTTGAGGTACACAAAGTGAACGGCCGCACGGCCATGGTCAAACGCCAGCAATTGCGATTTGGCGGTTTCGACTGTCGCACGCAGCTTTTTCAGGAATCCAGGCGTAAGAGTAATCGGAAGCGAACGGACCTTTGGGGGACCTGTTCGGAAGGCTATTTCCTCATCCGAAATATTGATCGTCTTGATCTCGCACAGTACATGGTCCAAATCAAGTGTACCTTCCAGATCCGGACTCTTCTCATGTGATCGCGGTGATCGTGGAATGAAGCGAAGGTTCTTACAGCCGAGTGATTTGAGGTAGTTGTACGCCCGCGCTTCGTTGAGAATATCGAAGAGTTGGTGCCATCCGCGACCTCTCTTGTCACGTGCAGCAAGGAGCGGCAGGGCTTCTCTTTTCAGATGCTCCCACGCTGTATCGTCAAGTCCTTGCAGAACCCGCTCCTGTCGCAGATAGACGTCTTTGGCGTCGGCAAAACGCGCAAGCTTTTGATCGAAATCCTGAAAGTAGGCTTCGGAAGAGGCCGGGTCGGCAATACAGTCTCTCAGTTCATAAAGCCGAGGTAATTCTGCCCTAAACACGATGTTCTTCTCCACGTGCCACTCAGAGTTACACATCTGAGGCACTTCACCACTCGGCGGCGTGCCGCTTCAGCGATTCCTGTGTGGGATATTTGCGACTGTTGCAGCGATGCGGAACGATGGGACTCGACGCCTTCGCCATCAGATCGAAGCAGCGCTTGCGATTGCCGGGTATTGACCACCACTCGATTGCGCGACCGCACGTTGGGCAGTTGCCTGCCCTTGGTAGATCCATCGGGCTGCTTCGAGATGGCTCGCGATTCTGGGGAACATGATCGTGAGAAGTTTAGCGCAAGGTGTGGGGCCTGAGTGGCATACACGGCAGCGATGGTGTCGCGCTTTACGATGGCACATCGCACCGCCCCGCGTATGCCTTCACCGTCTTAGGGACAGTGAGCTTGGGATTCTTCTTCCGCCCGTCGAGAAACTCGCGCTCGGCACGCTCGCAGATCTTGCGATGCCGTTCTGCATTGCGCTCGAAATTGGTCCTGACACTGGCACCGGCCCCAACGGAAACCTGGAACAGACCAGAATCGGTAAACACATGCGGGACTAAATTCCAAAGCGCGTAGCTTCCGTATTGCCGGTCAAACGTCCGGAAGCTGGTCAATGAGGGCATTGGCGGCTTGGCGCTCGTTGAAGTTGAACTCCTCTTGCGACATCTTGGGCAGGGGAGCCTAATAGTGGAAGGGGGGCTTCGTGGATGAGCGGTCGGCATCCCTTCTGTGAGATATCCGAGGTAGCGCGTAGCGAGGTTGCGGGTAGGGGTATTCCGCGATTCTTCCGTCTGTTGCTTGTCTGCTTCCTGTGTTGTGCCTGTACACGGTTGTCCATCGGTCAGTCGGCAGCTGCCCCATCAATGGCCACTCCTGCGCCTGTGCCACAGATTCGGGGACCGAATCAGCGTCCGGCAGTCATGCTTGGCGAGGCAGAAGGTCTCATCCACCTCGACGTACTGGTGACCGATAACTCGGGAAGACCAGTCCCCGGTCTCGGAGCCAAAGACTTTACTCTGGTTGACAACGGGCGGATCGAAAAGATCCTTTCCTTTCGCGAGCTCGGTGGTGTCTCGCCCAAGCCGGATTCGCCGGTTGAGATCATTCTGCTCATTGACACGTTTAGCATACCGGCCAACTTGGCTATTTATGAGCGAGGAGAAGTCGGGAAATTCCTGAGGCAGAACCGCGACCGGCTGACTCAGCCTGTATCGATATTTGGGATCTCAGAAAATGGCTTATGGACGGTTGCCCACCCGTCTAGTGACGGGAACACCATGGCTGACGACCTCGCGCACAATCGAGAAATCTTCCTGCTGAACGACTCATCGCGAAGGAACCTGAGAGGACAGCCTCTTGACTCTCTCCAGTTTGGAGATCTTCCGTACATAGCAGCATTGAAGGCACTCGGATACATTGCCACTGCAGAACGCCGAAAGCCGGGCAGAAAATTGCTAGTCTGGATCGGGCCCGGGTGCGGGATAGGAAGCGGCGCTTATCCCGGAAAAGCCAGCGGAGACCAGCAGACCTTCGACATGATCTATTGGTTTTCCACTCTCCTGCGCGAGGCTCGCATTTCAATCTGCAACCTCTCAGTAGGAGAATCCGATCCGCGCTCCCTCCTCTATCTGGATTATCTGAATGGGGTGAAAACGGTCCGGCAAGCCAGCGCAATGTATTTGTACAAAAAGGTTCTGGCTGTCGAGAGTGGCGGGCAGGTGCTGGATGAAAGCAGTGACCTGGTCAAGCAGATCGAGGTCTGCGTCCGCGACGCAAATGCCTTCTACACACTGTCGTTCAACCCCGCCCCAGCACAGCACAAAGACGAATACCACGACCTCAAAGTGAAAGTAAGCAGGCCGGGGCTGACTGCCCGTACCAACACCGGGTATTATGACCAGCCCTATTACTCTGACGAGCTACATCCCGCAACCCAGCGTGTCACGGTTGCCCAGTTGGAGCAGGTATTATCAGCCAGTCGCGGAGAATCCGATGACCAGGCAGCACGGCAATTATCCAACGTGGAACTAACTGAACAGGTGAGCGATGCAAAGCTTGTGTCCTGGACAGTCGAATTGCGAGGCAAGAAGACTCGGCAGGTGCTAACGGCTCTGGTCGACGCTTCAGCGTTTCTGGACCCACCTCCGGCAGAGATGCCTTCTGACGCGCCGCCGGACGAGAATACGCAACGGCACATGATCTCTTTGGCCGCTGATTACCTGCAATCGACGATGCCCAGGTTGCCGAATTTTTATGCGAAGCGAACTTCGGTTCGCTACGAGGAAACTCCCCAGTATGACGAAGCAACCACTCGCGTCAACCCTGAACCAATGCATGTGGTGGATCATTCGAAGGCAACGGTGCTCTATCGCAATGGCAGCGAGGTGGTCGAGGCAAAGGCGTCTCCACGCGGGAAGGATGATCGGTATCTGATTACATATGGCACATTTGGCCCACTCCTTGGTGCAATGAAAGATGCGATTGCGGCTCCCGAAGGCTTGACCTGGATTCGCTGGGAACAACGTGCCGGTGGCAGGCTCGCAGTCTTTCGCTATTCGGTGCCCAAGGAGAACCAGAAATCCGCCTATGCTGCGGCGGGTTGCTGCCTCCCCGATGGCGACGGCACGGGTGGCTTCGAAAAGCGAACCAGCTATCACGGCGAGATCTCGATCGATCCGGCAAGCGGAGCGATCATGCGCCTGACGATTGAGGCGGACTTATACGGGTTCGTCCCGCTCGATCGCTCGGACATCATGGTTGAGTACAGTCCGGTCGAGATAGGCGGAAAGAACTATATCTGTCCCGTACGAAGTGTCTCCATTTGGAGAGCGCGGTCCGTGCCTACTCTTTGGGCATGGAATGAGGGCTTCAGTACCTGGGGACCTTATGCGACCATGTTGAACGATTTTACTTTCGACGACTATCACATGTTCCGCGCAGATTCGCGTATGTTGAGCGACTTTAGCCGAACGTCGGAGGCAGCTCCGCCTCACAGTGGTTCCGAGCCCCCGGCCGCGGCTCGGCCAGGCCCGCAGTAAACTCTATCTGCAGTTGAATACCAAAGTGACGTGGTCTGCGTGAGTTTCCTCGCGGTTTGCAAACCGATCTGGGCTCGCACCCAATACTACGAGCCCCGATATAGCAGTTCGCGGGCATGCCGTGGCCGTCGCCAAGGTCAGTTGACGCTAACAGGGCGATAATCTCCCACCGACCGATCAGGTAG
>Ga0206870_1142_pt1 | contig 17456 bp, 14 predicted proteins | sample Alteio_BWOrgCont_36_FD_152620 | JGI IMG/M metagenome (GOLD analysis project Ga0206870, IMG submission 152620) | Enriched cells from forest soil in Barre Woods Harvard Forest LTER site, Petersham, Massachusetts, United States -... | ecosystem: Environmental > Terrestrial > Soil > Temperate forest >... | reverse complement strand
TTCATCGGCCTGCTGGCGACGTTTACCATGCTGATCGCGCTGCCAGTGCTGACGCACTCGGTGGGGGGCTGGAGCGCAGTGCATCATATGTTGCCGGCCACTCATTTTCAGCCGCTTGGAGATCTGTCGCTGGTGCAGGCGCTGGAGCTAAGCGTGCCGACGTGCCTACTGATGCTGGGCAATCAGTCGATGTATCAGAAGTTCTTCTCGGCGAAGTCGGAGAAGGACGCGCGAAGGGCAGTTGTGGGCTGGATTATCGGCACGGTGATTCTGGAGACGGTGATCGTGGTGCTGGCGATCGTGGGCTCGGCGCGTTTTCCTTCCGGCGAGGTTTCGCAGCACCCGCGTGAGATTCTGGCTTACTCGGCGCTGCACGGTCTGCCGGCATGGCTGGGTGCGCTGCTGATGGGGGCGATCTTCGCGAAGATTATCTCGACCGCGAATAACTACCTGTTCTCACCGGCGACCAATCTCGTAAACGATGTGTTTGTGCGCTATATCGCTCCGGATGCCTCGAACAAGCGGGTGCTCATCGTGTCGCGGCTGATGGTTGCACTGCTGGGCATCTGGGCGCTATATCAGGCGCTGGGAACGGAATCGGTTCTGAAGAAGACGCTCTATGCATACACAATCTATTCGGCTGCGTTGACTCCGGTCATTCTGGCAGCCTTTTACTCAAGGCGTGCGACGGCGGCTGGGGCGGTGAGCGCAATTGCTGCGGGGACTTTCGTGACTGTTTTCTGGGATTCGGCGTTCGTACATCAACATTTGCCAACCGTTATTGCGCAGCGAGATGCGATTTTCCCAGCGCTGCTGGCAGCAGTGCTATGCCTGATCGTGGTCAGCGCGGTTACGAAACCGCCTAGCGCTGAGGTGATCGCGCAGTTTCACGGCCTTGGTGAGAACTGACCTATTTGCCGTTCAGCGGCTTGCGCCCGAAGTAATAAAGCGAGAAAGCCAGGAGGGCGAACATCACGACGGAAAGTGGCTGGTGATAGAGGAGCTGGTAGATCGGCGTACCTGACGTGAACCAGACAGTTAGCTCGCGGCCCGTGGCGGCTTCGTAGAGTTTGCGGGCGACGCCAAGCAGTCCCATGATGCCACCGGCGGCGATGAGTCCGCTGGCAAAGAGCGAGCCGGGCGAAACCTCACTTTCAGTTTCGGCTGCATTGCCTCCTGCTCTGGCTACTGCACGGTCGACCATCCAGCGAACGACGCCTCCGCAGAAGATTGCCAGCGTTGTCCCGATCGAAAGGTAAGAGCCGACGGCGAAGGAGAGAGAGCGAACGCCGAGCAACTCAACGGCGAGGACCAGGAAGACGCCGAGGAAGACTAACCCCCAGGGAAGCTTGCGCGAGAGGATGCCGTTGATGACGGTTGCCATCAGGCGGCCTTGCGGCGCGGCGGCCTTTTCGCTGCCGATGCCCTGCGCCCACTGGATTTCGATCTTTTCGGTATCAGGATTGAAGAGGTATTTCCCGTCTGCCAGTGTCTTCGAGCCGAGCGCATTCAGCAAAACGTACTTGCTTCCGTCGACAAAAGTGGTGGATTTGTCAGGGTTGGTGAGCAGAAAGCGCGGGCGGCTGAAGTGTTGCTGCTGAACTTGCACGCCATCTATCGGAGCGGTCAGGCTGTAGGCGATGGGAGCCTTCATCGGCGTGAATTCTTCGAGGCCCTTATTCATGGCATTGAGAGTGACGCCGATCGCGAAGACGGAGACCATCACGCCGACCATGACGGCGAGCTGTTGTTTCCGCGGTGTAGCGCCGATCAGGAATCCGGTCTTGAGGTCCTGCGAGGTGTCTCCGGCGTTGGCGGCAGCGATGCAAACAACGCCGCCGATGGTAATTGCGAGGGCTCCGAAGGCGGGAGCGGTCCAACCTTTCACGAGGAAGATCGCGGCTGTTGCCATGAGCGTGGCAATGGTCATGCCGGAGATGGGATTTGCGGAGCTGCCGATGAGGCCCACAATGCGCGAGGAGACAGTGACGAAGAGAAAGCCGAAGACGACGACCAGGAGCGAGGCGGCAAGATTGGCGAGCCAGCCGACCTGCGCGCCAGGGACCGGCTTAAGGGTCAGGAAGAGGAACATGAGCAAGACGAGGAGCGCGCTCCCTCCGACGACTACACTCATGGGCAGATCGCGTTCAGTGCGCTTCGACGACGACATGGCGGCGTTCTTGCCGAGTGTCTTCACGCCCGCTGTCAGGGCTCCGATGATGGTGGGCAGCGTCTTAAGGAGGGTGATGAGTCCGGACGCGGCGACGGCTCCGGCGCCCATCGGCCGCACGTAGGTTCGCCACAGATCGCTCGGCGACATCTGCGAGATTGGAACGGTACCGGGATAGATCGCGCTGGGCAGATGCGCTCCGAAGAAGTGGATTGCGGGCATGAGAACGAACCAGCTGAAGATGCCGCCGGCGAAGAGAACTCCCGCAACGCGGGGCCCGATGATGTAACCGACACCGAGGTATTCCGGGGTGGCCTCGGCGCGCAATGCCGCGCCCGGCAGCCACTTCGGTTCGTAGTTGGGAGTGCCAGGCCACGCGCCGAGAAGATTCTCGTTCTGAAAAAGTGTGTAGAGAGCGCCGAGTCCGAGTCCGAAGAAGACGCGGCTGGCGAAGGAGCCTCCGCGCTCGCCGGCAATGAGCACATCAGCACAGGCTGTGCCTTCAGGATAGGTGAGGTTGTCGTGCTCTTCGACGATGAGCTGGCGGCGGAGCGGGATCATGAACAATACACCCAGCCATCCGCCAAGCAGGGCAAGAATGAAGATACGCGAGTATTCGAGATCGAAGCCGAGAAAGATAAGCGCCGGCAGGGTAAAGATCACGCCGGCTGCTATGGACTGGCCTGCATTGCCGGTGGTCTGAACGATGTTGTTCTCAAGAATCGATGCGCGTCCGAGCGCACGCAATACGCTAATCGACAAAACAGAGATTGGGATGGAAGCGGCGACGGTAAGGCCAGCGCGGAGACCTACGTAGACGGTCACTGCTCCGAAAAGTAATCCGAAGATGCAGCCCAGCAGAATGGCGCGAACTGTAAATTCGGGTCGGGTCTCATTTGCGGGTACAAAAGGTTGGAAGTCGGGCAGACTGGGCAAAGCGATCCCTCCGGTAGTTTCAGGCGCAGGCGCTCATATCCGCGCATGAGAAATGCTGAGTGTAGCAGCGTGACGGATCGATTCAGAAGCCCAAATCGCCAAGGAGGGAGGTCAGTGACTATTCAGACTGTTGCTCAGGCTCTCAAGGTTTAAGGGGCGAACATGGATGAGTCCACCACGCGGGCTATCGATGTCAGCAATAAGGAGAAACGAGATGGCGACAACTATCGGCAACACTACGAACAGCCGCGCATCTTTGCGGTGCGCGCCATAGCCGAAGAGGAGATTGCAGAAAATGGCAATAAAGGCCATCAGACCCCACGCCGCGTGGGGAATCCGGTTCCACCAGGCGGCCTGAGTGTAGCCCTGAGAGTTGATCACATCGTTCATGCCGGCGACGGCAAGCGCCCGCACCGGAGTGGGCTGAGCATTTGCGGGCCCGGAAACGGCTGCCCAGAGCTGATTCTGCAACGCTGACGTCTGATCGTTGATTGGCTTCAGCTGGGAGGCCCAGCGCGTGCGGTAGAACTGAAGGCGAAGATCGGTGTATTGCCGGAGCAGAGCGCGGATCTGCGAAGCATCGGATGGTGGCAGCAGATCGGCGCGGAGATACTCCGTGCCGATGGCATTAGCTTCTTCCTCCTCGAGGTTCTTCCGCTGATCGTAGCGGCCGGTAGCCATCGAAAAGCTGAAGCCGATGATCAGGCCGAGGAGGGTGAGACTTGCGGCGAGAAGGACACTGAAGTCTTCGCGTGCGTCCTCGGGCAGTTCGGCGCTTCTGCGCAAGCGTACACGCGAGCCCACCCAGGCGGCCAACCAGAGCACTAGGACCGAAATCACGAAGAGGACGACTGGAAAGTTCAAGAGATTCGCACTCATGCTACAGCTTTTTAGCATGTCCGACGGTCCACGCGCCGGAAAAGAATAATCTCACGGAGTGCGTCACAAGCAGTATCAAGGGATCGAACAAGACAACGTCGATCTTTGTGGGAAGGTGAAAATCGGGGTATACTCATGGCATTCGGGCGATGAATTCAAAAATCTGTATTTGCCAGTGAGTGAGGTGAGTCTTCCGCAGTCAGAGTGACCTTCTGACACAGGACCTGCCGTCAAGTCAGGCCATGGCTTGGCGAGCAATAGTCCGCGTGCTCCGAAGTCCTTTGAGCAGTGTAACTGCGGTGGCTTTACCCGGTGTCTGTGCAGTCTGCAGTGACCCCCTTTCTGATGTAGCACGCCTTCCGGTGTGCCTTTCCTGCTGGTACGACCTTCCTTCACAACTGACATCGCTTTGCTCCCGCTGCGGAGAGGATCTTGGTGTGTGGGACTACGGCGAGGGGCCAGAGGACGGCATTTTGTGCCGTCAGTGTCGGCTGGCGCCTCCGTCATTTGAAGAGGCGGCGTATGGGCTGTATCAAGGCACGATGCGATCATTGCTACATCTGCTTAAGTATGAAGGGCTTGAACCGGTTGCCCAGAGGTTGGGCGAATTGCTCGCGAGCCGAGTCTTAGCGATTTCGGACTTGCCGGAGAGGATGCTGATGGTCCCGGTGCCTCTGTTCGGAGCAAGGAGAAAGGAACGGGGATTTAACCAGGCAGAATTGCTGGCGCGTGCGGTGGTGCGGGCTATGCGGCGCATGCGGCCGGACTGGGAAGGCGAATTCGCCCCGGGGGTTCTAGCGCGGCAACGCGCGACTGAGAGTCAGGCGGCTCTGAGCCCGCATCAGCGCCGGCGCAATTTGCGCGGCGCTTTTTTTGTTTCGGACCCCCCTCGGTTGGCGTGCCGTTCCACTCAAAGCGGAAGCCCACCTCCGCTTGGAACCGCTGCGTGATCTTGTAGTTGTCCGAAACAAATGCCCCGACGGCATTCTCGAAAATGCGGCTGGTGACTTGCGTCGGCGTCACACTGAAGGCAGTGGCGAGTCCGTTAATGAACGTGGGCGCGATTGCCGGATCTCCGGGCTTTCCCGTATTGCTGAAGGTAAGAATCCCGGGAGTCTGCGCAAAAGAATCGCTGATGAACCGCCGGTACTCGCCTCCTGTCTTGATCGTGTGCTTTCCTACATTCCACGAAAGCGTGTCTGAGAAAACTCCCGTCGTGTCGAAGCGGCCCTGCGGAAACCCCGAGGGTCCGCCAAAGTTCAACCCGATGTCCTGTACCGTGATCTGCGGGAGCGCCGCGTTGTAGCTCACACCATTCTGAATACCGTAAGCAAGCGGGTTCGCCGGCGTAGCCGGCACAAAGGAAATGGCGATGCGGTTAAAGCCGATGCGCGCCTCGTTCACCACGCTGGGAGAAAAGATATGCACCTCGTTCAGCGTCCCGATCTGCCGGTGTGCGCCGCGATGATCGCCGAAGCCGGGAATCGTATTGCCCTGTAGATTCGGCTCTGTGCGTTTGTCCTGCTGCCACGCATAGTACGCATGCAGGTTGTCCTTGTTGGAGAAATTGAAGTACAGGTCTCCCGAGAACTGGTCGATGTTCACCGGCCCCGGCTCCGATCCCTGGAATACCGTCCCCGTCGCATTGTTTCCCGCAGGGATGAAATTGATCAGCTGCGCATAGTCCGACCCCGCCGGGCTGCTCGCGAACGCTGCGCGCTGTGCAGGGCTGAGAACATTGCCGTTGAAGAGCAATGCCTGATGCTGCCGCAGACCTTCATAGCTCAGAAAGAAGAAAGTCTTGTCCTTCCAGATCGGGCCCGAGAATGCGCCGCCAAAGTTGTTCCGGATGAAAGAGTTCTGCGGGTTGGGCTTGCGATTGAAGTAGTTGCGCGCGTCAAAGTAGTTGTTGCGCAGATAATCAAACGCCTCGCCATGAAAGGCATTTGTGCCCGAGCGGGTCGCCACGTTCACAATCGAGCCTGAAGAGCGGCCATACTCCGCTGAGTAAGTCGAGTTCGAGATCTTGATCTCTGAAGTTGTGTTGATCGACGGCTGAAAGGTGATCTGGTTCTGCGAGGCATCGTTCAGGTTGATGCCGTTAATCATGAAGTTCACCGAGTCTTCGCGCTGGCCCGCCGTGTCATACGAATTGGCTCCCAGCCCGCGGCTCGCGCTGGTCAAACTGCCGGTGACCGGCGGAACCACGGTGCCCGGCGTCAGGTTCGTCAGGTCAAGAAAGTGTCGCCCGTTCAACGGCATCTCCTGCACCGTCTTTTGATCAATCACCTGGGCAACGGTAATCGTCCCGGCATCGATAATGGGAGCCGCGCCCTGCACATTGACCACTTCGCCTGCTGCCGCAACCGAAAGGTGCACATTCGCGGTTACAGTTTGATCTACCCCGAGTGACACGCTTGTCAGCTTGTACGTGGAAAATCCGGACGCCTGTACGCTCACGCTGTAATTACCAGGCAGCAGTGAAGGAACCGTATAGTTGCCCGCCGAGTCCGAAGTTACGACACGGTCCAGGCCGGTAGCGATGCCGTGCACCGTGACCTCTGCTCCGGGCACAACGGCGCCTGAAGGATCGGTAATGTTGCCGGAGAGTGTCGCGGTCGATTGAGCGTGACCCGCAACTGCGATGAGGATGAAAGCGAATACAACAATACTTCTGACTAGATGCTTCAATGGGGGCCTCCAAAGTGATGCGAAATTTAGTCAGACTCAAAGACCGCAATGCAGGGCAATTCCCGTAGCATTTGCAGAAAATAGGGGTTTCTTGGCTGGAGCGGCTTGCCTGCAATCTCCCGGGAGACTTACTGTCAATCGTGAATAGCGATATTTTAACCTGTCTTTAATGGCGGCCGGAAAACGGACTTAATTCGGGATTTGGCGTAATGAAAAACTGCGGAAATTCCGCCTGGATCGGCTCCATCGCATCACGTATATCGAGGAATTCGCCGCCCGCTATGTGGCAGGCGGCCTGAGGAGAGAAACCCTATTTGACCGTCATCGTCAGGTTGAGCGAATGCCCGGTGACACTCGTGCCGTTAATGCTCGCGTAGCCGCTCAGGGTGATTGTGTAAGTCCCCGCGGCAATTCCTGGATTACCCGACGGCGGGTGGTGCAAATACCCATATCGCGATGAACACGCCCCCAGGCTCAGCCCGGCGCCCAGCAGAGCCACCAGCCCCAGCACCCGTAACCCCGCAATCCCCAATCGCCTGCGCAGTGCTCCCAGACCCACCAGCGTCAGAACCCCTGGCAGGACAAGCGCGAAAGCCACCGTCGACGGCGAACTCTCTACCTTGGCGCTGGTTCCTGAAGGCCCCTGAGTCTGGAGTTGCAATGTGCTTGTAACCGCCGCTGTCGTTAGCGGAGTAAGCGTCGTTGGGCTGAAGACACACTTAGCCGTCGTCGGAGGAAGTCCCGAACAGGACAGCGTCACCATATCGTTGAAGCCGTTCTCCGGCGTAACCGTGACCGTGATATTCGCGAAGTCTCCCGGCGAGAGACTCACCGAAGTGGGACTGGCCGTAAGCGCAAAATCCGGAAGGCTCGTCGTCGATCCCGTCGCCGCAGCCGTCGATGCCGACGCAGCGTAGCTCATACCGCCCGAATAGCTCGCCGTCACCGACCCGGTGCCCTGCGGCAGCTTCTCAACGGTGAGCGTCGCCACGCCATCTTCGACGAACGCCGAGCCCAGCGAACCTTTTGCCGTCTCGAAGCTCACAGCTCCATCCGTCGCCGGATTGCCCGCAACGTCGGCAACCTTCGCGGTGAATGTCGCCCCCTGACCCACGGCAGCAACCGACAGATGAGTCCGCGTCGCCACCTGCGCTCCGGCGGCCGCGGCTACCATCCACACCGCCAGAAAAAAACCCGTGGCCTTCGCTGCCCGGGAGCCAATCACATGCCTCAACAACCGCAAACTCATTCTTGGGATTCTCTGCTCTCTCAAAAAACGTCCGGCGCGGGAACAACTTGCACCAAGCATTCATTGTATCCGAGCAGCGCGTAGGCGGCCCTTTCGCCGGACAGCGCCGACGGCTCTTCCGCCTCCGGACCCCGTAGAAGCTTTCCGTCCTATTGCAATTGGATAGGCTGATCCAACTTGAAGGTCATCACCGTCTCGGCCGGAATATCAATGTCCTTGTTGCCGGTGAAGGCCGCGCCTAGCGTTCCCGCCCCTGCGCCGCTCAGGCCGCCAATCAGCAGACCCACGCCGCCCGAGGCCACCCCGCCAATCAGCATCCCCACGCCCGTGCCGCCCCCGATAAACGCCGCCGTCCGCTTGCCCTTGCCGTTCTTCGTCCGGACCACAGTGCCGGTATCGAGCCGATAGTGCCGCCCATTCACGTCCAGCCCTGTTAGCGTCAGCTCCAGCACCGAGCGCCCTTTGAAGTGACCGCGCTTGTGCGACGCCACCACCCGGCCACGCGCGATCGATCCCGCCGGAATCACCTCGACACCATTCACCGCCACCGGGTTCACGATCGTTCCATCGAATGGATCGCCCTCATGCGATGTCTTCACGCTGATGCGCTGGTTGATCCGGATGTGCAGCACCGTCCCGTCCGGAACCACGACCGGCTCAGGCTGGGCATTGCTCGCCTGCTGTGCGCCCGCGGGCGGGGGCGCGGGTGCTGCCGACTGTGGCGAAGCAGCAGGTGCCAACGTGCTCGCCGGGTTCGTCGTCGCTGTATTCGCGGATGGAGCCGACGACGCATCTGGAACGGGATTATTCGGCGTAGGCGATGTAACAGGGGGCGTCGCGGAGCTGTTGTCTGCGTTCGCCGGCGGCTGCGCAGTGCTTGGGGTCGATGGAGTCTGCGCACTGGAATTCTGTGCGTTCTGGTTCTTGTGACACCCCACGACAGCAATGAACAGGCATCCCACCAGCAACCCTTGCAACACCTTACCTTGAGCAAATCGTTTCATCTAACCGATCTCCTTAGCTGATCGAATATTAGATGCGAACCGGCATCACTGTGCTGTCTTCGCGAGGATCTCAAGCCGCCCGCCTCAACACGCTGATACGATGACTGGTTACGACTTCCGCACCGCGAGGCACCGCATGACCACCACGCTCTCCCAGCGCCCGCAACTTCAGCACCTCACCGCGCAGCTCAACGACCTCAAAGCCAAGGGCACCTACTTCAAGCTCCGCATTCTCGACGACATGCAGGCGCCCGTCTGCCACTACGACGGCAAGCAGGTCATCAACCTCGCCTCCAACAACTATCTCGGCCTCACCGCCCACCCCAAACTGCGCGAAGCCGCCATCCAGGCCACGAAGGACTACGGCGTCGGTTCCGGAGCCGTCCGCACCATCGCCGGAACCATGAAGATCCACATGGAGCTCGAAGAAAAGATCGCCGCCTTCAAAAACGTCGAAGCCTGCGTCGTCTTCCAGAGCGGATTCACCGCCAACGCCGGAACCGTCTCCTCCCTCCTGGGCAAAGAAGACTTCATCCTCTCCGACGAGCTCAACCACGCCAGCATTATCGATGGCGCGCGCCTCTCCCGCGCCAAAATCAAGGTCTTCCGCCACAAAGACATTGCCCACGCCGAAGAGCTCCTCAAGGAAGTCGCCAACGAGCCTGGCCGGAAGCTCCTCATCACCGACGGAGTCTTCTCCATGGACGGCGACATCGGACCTGTCGACAAATTGTGTGACCTCGCCGACAAATACGGCGCCATCATGATGGTCGACGATGCCCACGCCTCCGGCGTCCTCGGACGTAACGGGCGCGGGTCTGTCGATCACTTCCACTGCCACGGCCGCGTCGACGTCCAGGTTGGAACCCTCTCGAAAGCCATCGGAGCACTCGGCGGCTACGTCTGCGGGTCCAAAGATTTAATCGACTTCCTCTACCACCGAGCCCGCCCGTTCCTCTTCTCCACGTCGCACCCGCCGTCGGTCACCGCCACCTGCATGGCGGCCTTCGATCTCCTCGAACAGGAACCCGAACGCATCGACCGCCTCTGGGACAACACCCGCTACTTCAAAGCTGAACTCGGCCGCGTCGGCTTCGACATCGGAGGCGTCACCACCCCCGCCGGCGAAACACCCATCACACCCATCATCGTTGGCGACGGCCGCCGCACGATGGACCTCTCAAAGGCGCTCTTCGACGCCGGAGTCATGGCTACTGGCATCGCCTTCCCGACCGTTCCCGAAGGCAAAGCCCGCATCCGCACCATCATGACCAGCGAACACACCCGCCCCCAGATCGACCAGGCCCTGGACATCCTCGACAAGACCGCCCGCAAGCTGGGAATTTTGAATTAGGTAAATCCTGCTGCTCCGCAGCCGACGATTCACGAAATGAACGCCGAGTCGATCGGTCGCTCGATCTTCCGCGTTGAATTGATCGCCGATCCCAACTTCTCGAAGAACTGCCTGCGCTTTGTGCCCGCGAATGGTCGCCGCCCCATGGCAGTTCGTCCGACTGGCTGATCCCACCTCGGCAGTCAGCAGGCTGAAAACCTTGGCAAGATCGCGCCCGTCCGAACGCATCGTAAAGCTCCAAATCATGCGCCGCTCGTCACTTCCCGCCAGCAAATCTCCGACCCTGCCCTACAATGGCCCGCATGGCCCGTTACCTTTCAGGATTGCTCCTGGTCTCTGCCTTTTCACCCATCGCATTGGCTCAATCGCAACCTCAGCCTCAGCCGTTGCCGATGCCACCTCCCATCGCCACCCCTGTGGACAAGCCTTATCCCGGACCGGTACAGCTTTCAGTCGACATCACTGATCTCACCGATCGCGCCTGGAAAGTGCATGAAGAGATACCCGTCGTGCCCGGCGCAAAAGAGATGGTGCTGCTCTATCCGCAGTGGCTGCCAGGCGAACACGCGCCCGGCGGTCCGATCGCCTCAGTCGCCGGAATCGTCACCCAGGTCGACGGCCAAAAAGTGCAATGGGTGCGCGACGCCGTCAACATGTACGCCTTCCATGTCCCGTTCAGCGATGGCGCAAAGGCTGTAAGCTTGGACTTTGACTATCTCTCGCCCATCCGCCATGGAACCGGGCGTATCGAGGTCAGCGACGCGATTGCCGACCTGGCCTGGAACGAGGTGGTGATGTATCCGGCGGGATTCTTCACCCGCGACATCCCCGTCGACACCACCCTCAAGCTTCCCGCCGGATGGAAATACGCAACCGCGCTTGAGACCGCCTCAAACACCGGCGACACAGTCCATTTCGAACGCACCACCTTCAACACGCTCGTGGACTCGCCCGTTTACGCCGGCCTCTACTACAGCCGCATTGATCTCTCACCGGCGCCCACTGACCCGGTGTTCCTCAATATTTTTGCCGACAAGCCCGAAGACCTGAAGATGACTCCCGAGCAGTTGCAGGCGCATAAGAATCTCGCCTCGGAGGCAGATAAGCTTTTCGGCTCGCACCACTACAAGCACTATGACTTTCTGTTTCTGCTCAGCGACAAGGTGGGGGGCAACGGCCTCGAGCATCACCAGTCAAGCGAAGACGGACTCGACGCGGATTACTTCACGGACTGGGCCAACGGCGCTCTGATGCGCGATCTCCTCGGCCACGAATACACCCACTCGTGGAACGGTAAATTCCGCCGCCCCGCCGATCTGTGGACTCCGAATTTCAACGTGCCCATGCGCAACAGCCTGCTCTGGGTCTACGAGGGCATGACCCAGTACTGGGGCAACATTCTCACCGCCCGCGCCGGCATGCGCACCGCCGAGCAGACCCGGGACATTTTCGCCTACGCTGGCGCTGAATTCGCCGCCAGCCGTGGACGCGACTGGCGTCCCCTCGTCGACACCACCGATCACCCCATCCTGGCACGCTCGCGCCCTGCAAGCTGGCCCAGCTATCAGCGTGACGAAGACTACTACGAGGAGGGAATGCTGATCTGGCTCGACGCCGATACGAAGATTCGCGAACTGACGAACGGACAGAAATCACTCGATGACTTCTGCAAAAAATTCTTCGGCGTATACAATGGTAGCTTCATCACCTATCCGTACACCCTCGACGACGTCATTCGCGATCTGAACGACGTCGCACCCTATGCCTGGAAAGACTTCTTTGAGAAGCGCGTCTACGACCTGCATCCCGAGGTACCGATGAACGGCTTCACCCAGGGCGGCTACCGGCTTGTGTACACCGACAGGCAGCCGGAGTGGCGCCAGAAGGAATTCGAGAAGGCCGACTTCGCCGACTTTTCGACGTCTCTCGGCTTCTCTCTCGGCTCCTATTACAGCAAGGCCGAAGGCGAAAACAAGACGATCGGAGATGTATGGTGGGGAAGCCCCGCGTTCAAAGCGGGCTTAACTCCCGGCATGGAGATCGTCTCCGTCAATGGCACCGCTTATACGCCGAAGGTTCTGACCGACGCTGTCCTGGAAGCAGAAAAGAATAAGCAACCGCTGCAATTGCAATTTCGCAAGGACAACAGCTTCATTACCATCTCGCTGTCTTACTTTGACGGAATGCGATATCCAACACTCGAGCGAGTCGAAGGCACGCCCGACCGCCTCGACGACATCCTGGCGCCGAGCAAGAGCCCGCTGCCTTCGATGTGATTCCGTGGTGCAGGTCGTTTTTGCCCACCGCGGGCCTGGGTGGGAAAGAACTGTCGACTTCAATGTGCTCGGAGTACGGAGAATGAATTCCGAAAATGGAGTCGGCCCGGAGACAAAAGCCGGTCCGAAGGACCGCACATCGCTGCCGCAGGCCGGAGCGCTGCTGAAAGCAGAGCGACTAAAATCTCTCCGACCCGATGCACGTTCTGATGCGTCTCATTGTCGGCCGCTCTTCGATCTCCACGGCGATTCATCCCGCCAATCGGCGCCTCGTCACAATGTAGAGCGCAAGGCTACTTAACATTCCCCATTTCTCCATCGCGCAGCTAACATGGCGCGTGAATCAAACCTGTCACAGGGAGTCGAGCCCATGCGAAGCCCTTCCATCCTTTCTTTATGCGTCTTGTGCTCTTCAATCGTGCTCGCGCAGGCGCCGGCCGGCAAATTAATCGACGACGAAGCCGCCCAGGCATACTCGCAGCAGCAGTGGGACAAGTCCGAGCAGCTCTACGGTGCGCTTACGCAGTCTCAGCCTGAGAATGCCCGCTTCTGGTATCGATACGCGGTATCCGCCCGCGCCGACAAACACTACGACGAGGCGCTTCACGCATTCAACCAGGCCAAACAGTACGGACAGGGCAAGGGCCTGCCATCATTTGTTGTGGACTACGACATCGCAACCACGCAGGCCGCATTGGGGCACACCGACGAAGCCTTCGTGGCATTGAAGTCGGCGACCGCGACGGGATACGCCCAGCCCGACAAGCTTGAGACCGATGCCGCATGGAATTCGCTGCGCTCCGACCCTCGATACGCCGCTGGCCTCGATCAGGCCAAGCACAATCTCACACCCTGCAAGTACTCGGCCGAGAGCCGGCAATTTGATTTCTGGGTGGGCGACTGGGATGTTGTGAACACATCGGGTGGGCAGCAGATCGGCAGCAGCCACATTGCGCAAGAACTTGGTGACTGCGTCATCTGGGAAAACTGGACCTCGGCCGGCTTGCCCTACGCGGGCAAGAGCTACAACGCCTACAACTCCAGTCTGAAGCGGTGGGAACAGTTCTGGGTAGACAACTCACAGGGAATGATTTTCTTTTACGGGAATCTCAAAGACGGTGTGATGGACTTCTGGACCGATGAGATCCCTCAGCCATCGGGCCCGAACATGAGACGCCATCTCCAGTTCTTCAATCTCGCGCCCGACACCGTTCGTCAGTTCAGCCAAAGGAGCACAGACGGCGGGAAGACCTGGACGGTGGAGTATGACTTTACCTATCGCCGCAGGAAAACCTAGTCAACAACGCACCCGTCAGCTTCATTCACCTTTGAACGCCTCAGCGAGTTACATCTGCAACCCGTAACGTTGTCTCCCGGTTCTTCACTAAATGGTGAACGGAGGCACCATGCCGACAGCGCCGCTGAAAACATCCCAGATTCCCAAGGTCATTCATTCCCGGCCGCCCCTCAAAGAAGCGACGGAGAGACTGACATTTGAATCCCACCTTCAATCAACGAAACCCGGCGTGCGCGTCTTTCCACCACCAGTGGGCGGCACTGTCCTGGAGCGTCCGGCGAAGACGTCCGCGGCTGACGAGAAAAGTCTGCAAGGCTTCCTTCCGGATCATCTCGCCCTCAACCCCGCCGCTCCTTACATGGATGAACATCTCCGCATCCGCCGCACATATGATCCACTGGCCAAACTGAAAAAGAACCAGTTCATGGCGACCACCATCTTTCCTCCGGATCAGCGCCGCGTCTTTTCCGACACCTCTTTTCCCTGGTGCACCGTGGGGCGCGTCGAAGTAACCGGAGGGTGGGGATCGGGCACGTTGATCGGTCCACGTCACCTGCTCTGCGCGTCGCACATGATGACCTGGAATCCCGACAACACCGTCAACCAGGTCACGTTTACTCCGTCCTACTTCAACGGCAACGCACCCTTCGGCAATTCGGGGATCATCCATTGGTACGCCTACCGCAAAGTCGTGGGACCAATCCTCAGCGCTGCCGACACCGAGGAAGATTACGTGGTCCTCGTCCTCAATAACCGCCTTGGTGACATCTGCGGTTGGATGGGAACCAGGGGCTATGACGGCGGCTGGAATGGCCTCCCCGACTGGAGTCATATCGGGTACCCGCAGGACATCGCAGGTGGCACCGAACCCACCTTTCAGAACGCGATCTCGATTGACAACAATTTTGGCGGCTCCGATGACGAATACCTAGCCCAGAAGGCGGACGTGATTCCTGGGCAATCGGGTGGCCCCTTCTTTGGGTGGTGGTCAGGAGAAGCGTGGCCACGCGTAGTCGGCGTGCAGAGCGCCCAGAACCCCTCGACAAATTCAGCCGGAGGAGGGAACGACATTCCCAACCTGGTCAATCAGGCTCGTGCAGACTTTCCATAAAACGACGGCGCTGTTCTGCAATCGCGTGGTACCCACAGCCAGACCTGAGCGAAGTCGAGGGGTCCGGATTCTCGGACGTGGGTTCCGCTCTGAAATCGGAGTCGGGCTACCTGGAACGCTCTAAAGTCTTCGAAAGTTATTCTAAGTTGATTGGACCTGTCGTGCGACCGGAGAATACTTCTGCCCTATATACAAACCTACAGGCATTCAGATAGATTCAGAGATGAGGTGGTTACTACACCTCCTCCTCTTTCAGGTTTCCTGAACTAAGTCAGCCCATCTGAAGTTTTCCCCTCTTAGCTAACAACGGCCTCTAAGGAGGACCTATGTTTGCTCGTAATGTCTCTGTTCATCTGAAATCCAATATGCTTTCTGAGTACAACCATGTATTTGAAGGCCAGATTCTTCCCTTACTTCGCAAACAAACCGGCTTCAGGGATGAAATTACGCTTGTTAGTCCCAGCGGCGTGGATGTAACGGCAATCAGCCTGTGGGACACGAAAGCGAATGCAGACACCTACAACGCAAATACTTACCCGGAAGTGGTGAAGGTCATCTCAAAACTGGTCGACGGGACGGCTAGGGTCCAGACGTGTGAAGTAGTCAATTCGACCTTCCATAAGATCGACAAGGCCAACGTTTCCATACACGCGTAAGAAGTACAAGCGGGTCCTTTCCCTTCGACCCGTAATACAGAAATAGACCAAGGCCCGGTAAGCTATTCAGCCGGGCCTTCTCAACTAAAGTCTCTCTCAGACGGTCCACGCTGCGCGGGTGCGCAAGCCTAATCCCATGGCTTTACATGTACCCGGTGATTGCCGTATGCATCCGTGATCGTAATGTGCGTCGGAATCTCCCTTTGCACGGGACTACCGCTCGTCGGCCAGCTTGTCGCATAGTACGTGACTAAGTTCATGAACACTCCCGTCGGGGGCTGCTCCATCAGCTTGAAACTCCCCGAATCCTCTTCGAAGAAGATCGTGAAACCGCTGGTCACGTACGAGCAGGTTGCCATCAGACAAAGGGTGCCAACCTTCTTATCGTTGGTCAAAGACCGTGCAAAAGCCTTGTACTCGATCTCCAGCCCGTGGCTGAGTCCTGGTGCTGGCGTCGGCGGGGGAGTTGGTGGGGTCGGTGGAGGCGTTGGGGTCGGAATCGGCGTCGGTTTTGTTGACATATCATCTCCCGTTTAGCCCAATAGGGATTTCGTCGCCGTTTACGTTTCAAAGTTCTCAATCCGACCGATCGCAATGCTGGTCGGGACAACCGGATCGGGTGCATTGAACTGGAAGGCGATGGGCTTACCGGCTGAATTGATCAGTCCGCTGGGGATCTCCGAGTCGCGGCTGCTGGCGCAGGATTACTACGACTTTTTTTCGCAGCTTCCAAATGAGACCATCGATGGCTGGCGCCAGATTCCGTATCTGCGCTACGCGCGACGCGGCGACCTGATCGCCTGGGCGCTGCCGCCTCCGAACCCCGACACCGGCCATATTTTCGTCGTCGCCGCGGACCCGGTTCCAGTCGCAGAGAATACGCTGGCAGTGATGGCTTACGACGCCAGCGATATTCACCACTACGACGATTCCCGGGGCCCACGTCAGACTGGCGTAGGCTCGGGCACCTTCCATCTTTGGGCGCGACCCGCCCCAGAATGTAGCTGGCAAAACCCGAACAGTCGACGTCATAGGTTCCCGTTGCCTCGTCGATGACCAGGTTGTGCTGATAATTTGTGTGCTGTGTGTTTTCGAGGATGCGAAGAGCCTCGCCCGCGACCTGCAGGCGAAGAGCAATGGCGCTGTTGATAGACTTCCCCGTTGACTTCCGCCGTGAACTTCTCTTGTGGATCAGGACCAACGGACTTGCGCCGGAATGCGAGCTTACTCGACGCCTCTAGAAGATGTGCTTGATTCCCCGGCCGACGCCCTTGGCGATCTTCCCCGTTCCCTTGACCGTGCCGACCGTAACATCCTTCCCCGCAACTACGCCGCCCTTGCCGACCGAGGCCGCCGCATCGATCGGATGCAGCGTTACCAGGTCGACGGCACCTTTGCCGGCCCCCACAGCCAGGTTGCCGGCGCCCTTCGCCGCACCCTTTCCTATGTCCCCGGTTCCGCTCGCCACATCCCCGCCCGGGCTTCGGCCCTTCTTCTGGGAATGACCGCTCTTCGGATTCGCGGCCGAGCTCTGGTCGGATGCCGCTTGACTCGGCACAACAACCGCCAGCGCGAACAGCAGGAATGCAACGAATCTCAATTTGGAATACACGATGGCGCTCCGCTCGACCTTGACCGTGCTCTCTATCATGGTATTCAACTCCAGCCGGGCGCAACAGTCGCGGCCTCAACCGGAAGCACAAAAAGTAGTTGGCCGAGCATTTTCTGCCAGCGGCTAAAATAGAAATAGAGACGTAATAAAAGCCCGGCTGCCATCCGGACTCGATCAGCAAACTGCTTCTCTCTGATCCGGTAGCCCGTTTAGAATCATAT
>Ga0206870_1141_pt1 | contig 17505 bp, 20 predicted proteins | sample Alteio_BWOrgCont_36_FD_152620 | JGI IMG/M metagenome (GOLD analysis project Ga0206870, IMG submission 152620) | Enriched cells from forest soil in Barre Woods Harvard Forest LTER site, Petersham, Massachusetts, United States -... | ecosystem: Environmental > Terrestrial > Soil > Temperate forest >... | reverse complement strand
GCCTATGGCGTGATCGGCAAGACGGAAGCCGCCTTCTTCAACAAGGTCAACGCCGAGGGCGGCATCAACGGCCGCAAGATCAACTTCATCTCCTATGACGATGCCTATAGCCCGCCCAAGGCCGTCGAGCAGGCCCGCAAGCTCGTCGAGAGCGACGGCGTGCTGTTCATCTTCCAGTCGCTGGGCACGCCGTCCAATTCGGCGATCCAGAAATACATGAACTCGAAGAAGGTGCCGCAGCTCTTCGTCGCGACCGGCGCCACCAAATGGGGCGACCCGAAGAACTTCCCCTGGACCATGGGCTGGCAGCCTACCTATCAGTCGGAGAGCCGCATCTACGCCAAATACATCCTGGACAACTTCCCGAACGGCAAGATCGGCATCCTCTATCAGAATGATGATTACGGTAAGGACTATATCAAGGGCTTGAAGGACGGCCTCGGCGCCAAGGCCTCCATGATCGTGGCCGAAGTCCCCTACGAGACCTCGGACCCGACGGTCGATTCGCAGATCGTCAAGATCAAGGCCTCGGGCGCCGATATCTTCTTCAACGTGGCGACGCCGAAATTCGCCGCCCAGGCGATCAAGAAGGTCGCCGAGCTCGGTTGGAAACCCGTGCACATCCTCAACAATGTCTCGAACTCGGTCGGCGGCGTCCTCAACCCCGCCGGGCTCGAGAATTCCACGGGGGTGCTGAGCACCATCTATTACAAGGTCCCGACCGACCCGACCTGGAAGGACGATCCCGCCTTCAAGACCTGGCAGGCCTTCATGGACAAATACTACGCCGACGGCGACCGGACCGACAACAACACGGTCTACGGCTATCTGCTGGGCCAGACCTTGGTGCAGGTGCTCAAGCAGTGCGGTGACGACCTCACGCGCGAGAACGTCATGAAGCAGGCCGCCAATCTCAAGGACCTGAAGCTCGATATGCTGTTGCCCGGCATCAGCATCAATACGGGCCCGGCGGACTTCTACCCGCTGAAGCAGATGCAGATGGAGAAGTTCGACGGCACCCGCTGGCAGCTCTTCGGGCCGGTGATCAGCGGGGAGATCTCCGGCTGAACGGCTGAAAGCGGCGGCCCGTCGCCGATATCGCCCAAAGGACGTTGACAATCGGGCCCGGCCGCCTCAAACAGCCGGCCGGGCCCAGGTGGCGGAATTGGTAGACGCGCTGGTTTCAGGTACCAGTGGTGCAAGCCGTGGAGGTTCGAGTCCTCTCCTGGGCACCAGAACAATGTCTGATAGTGTCTCATAGAGGCACATTTTCACTGTAATATCAGATACTTAATAAAGTTGTCCGTCTCACGGAAGCACATGGCGTTGCGTTGCATCGCGCCAAAAAGGGGGTAGATTCGGCGGCAATACCCCCGAAACCGCTCCGGTCGATACCCCCAGATGCCGCTCACCCATTTCGACATCCACAATGCCAAGCCCGCCGAGAGGCCGTTCAAAATCTCTGACGGCGGCGGGCTCTACGTGATCGTGCAGCCGAATGGCAGCAAATTGTGGCGGATGAAATACCGCTTTCTCGGGACGGAGCGGTCGCTTTCATTCGGCGCATACCCCATCGTTTCGCTCTCGGACGCGCGGGCAAGACGCGATCAAGCCAAGAAGCTGCTGGACACTGGCAAGGACCCTTCCGTCCAAAGAAAGCTCGACAGGCTCTCGGCTGAAACGGCAGCGCGAAGCACGTTCGGCCTCATCGCCGCCGAATATGTCGCAAACCTCGAGGCGGGCGGCGCCGCCGAGATAACCGTCGCCAAAAACCGCTGGCTCTTGGAAGATTTGGCGGCGTCGCTCGCCAACCGCCCCATTGCCGACATCCAGCCCATCGAGCTGCTTGACCTCCTGAAACGGGTCGAGAAGAGCGGCAGGCGCGAGACAGCACGCCGTTTGCGCGGCGTCATGGGTGCGGTCTTTCGATTGGCAGTCGTGACACTACGGGCGACCACCGACCCGACCTTCGCCCTCAAGGGCGCACTGCTGCGGCCGAATGTGAGGCCGCGCGCGGCGATCACTGACGAGCGACAGTTCGGCGGGCTCCTACGGGCGATCGACACCTTCGACGGCTGGCCGACCCTCGGCGCCGCGCTGAAATTCAACGCCCTGACTTTTGCGCGGCCTGGCGAGGTTCGCGGCGCGACGCGCTCAGAGATCAACTTTGAAAAGGCAGTGTGGCGCATCTCGGCAGAGCGCACGAAGATGCGCCGGCCGCACGACGTTCCCCTCTCCCGACAGGCCATCGCCCTACTTCGGGACATCTGGCCTGCATCCGAATTCGGCGAACTGATATTCCCCTCGCTCCGCTCATACCAAAAGGCGCTCTCCGAGAATGCGATGAATTCGGCGCTGCGGCGGATGGGATACACCCAGGACGAGATGACCTCCCACGGCTTCCGCTCGACCGCCAGCACGATCCTCAACGAGAACGGCTTCAATCCCGATGTGATTGAAGCGGCGCTCGGACACCAGAATGAGAACGCGATCCGTCGCGCTTACAATCGCGCCATCTATTGGCCCGAGCGCGTCGCACTCATGCAGAAATGGGCCGACATGCTCGACCACTTCCGCGCACAAGGCCGTCAGACGCGGGCTTGATGCACGAGCCTGTGGAACCCGCCAGGGAGAATCCCCTTTCCCGAGTCCCTTCGCTCAACCTTCTCGACCATCATCGTCCGATCTTGGCGTGACGACGCGGTCCCGCAGCGCCCACCGTTTTGTCGCCTCACGAACTTAATATCTCCTAGGTGAGAATGCCGCCATCTCTCAAGCTTCAGAAGGAATGGGGATAACCGGCGAGGTAACGTGGTTGGCGAGATATCATCAATGCATGACAGACGCCCAGCCGCGCCCGAGCGCGCCCCTCAACGAAACCGCATACACGCTCACGATTGAGGAGACCGCCGATCGCTATGCTCAAGCCGGCTTCCCTCGCCCGACGCGACGCTTGCAAAAATATTGCGCGCGGGGCGATCTCGAATGCCGCAAAGTCGATACTGAGTTTGGAGAGCGGTATCTCATCACGCCCGAATCGGTCGACCGGCACATCGCCTATATCGCTGAAACTGCAAGTGCGTCCGGACGCGTCCCGACGCGCTCAGCCGCGCCCGAGCGCGCCCCTGAAGAGGACCTAATCCTTGAGCAGCGCCCGAGCGCGCCCCTAGACGCCCTGGCGCGCCCAGCCGCGCCCGAAGATCGCTATGTGCAGCAGCTCGAAACCCGGCTTATCGAGAAAGACGACGAGATTCGTTTTTTACGCTCCGAGGTCGCGATGAAGAACGACCAAATCAAAGATCACACAGAGCGTTCGCGAGAGATCAACCATCTCATTGCAGGATTACAAAAAATGTTGACCCCGCTTCTCGGGGGATCACGCGACCACACGACTCATATGGAAACGCAATCAGACTGACTGCGCCGACGAAGTGCGATCTTCACAAGGGAGGGGACAAGGGTATTGGCGCGCGCCGGAGGGGGTATAATGACTTCACGTTATGGAAGCGACAAAACAGAACGCCCCTGGCGAGATCCATTCGACAGAAAAGCTCTACATGGAGAACACGCTGTTGCGCATCTCCGGCGCGCTCTTCTGTCACGACCCAAAGCAGGCAGCTTCAAGAACGGGCGAGATCGAAATCAACCGAGGGGTGACCGAGAAGCACGTCATCATTCGTCCTGATCCAAAGCTCGGACAACCCGGACAGCTCGCTCATAAAATTTTCGTCGCGCTGATAAAAAAGCATTCCGACTATGGGCGGCCGATACGCAAAGAAATCTCATTCACTCGACGCGAAATAGGAAAGCTCATTGGTCGAAAGGAATGGGGAGGGAAGGATAGCGAACAGCTATCGCGTGCGCTGCATGAGATCCACTACACCTTCATCACAACACATTTCAAAAAGGACGACGGTCGATATGTCGAGCACTCGTTCAACGTATTTCCGGAAATAATGCTTGAGCGCCGCGAGTTCGCGAGCGACCCGATCGAGGCATGCACTGTCACACTCGCCGAACCGATCGTGTCATCGCTTCAAGACGAGCACTTCACCTGCCTCAATCACGCAATGATGATGCGGCTCGGCACGATCGGCCAGGCGCTAACGATGCGTCTGTTCTTCCACTTCGCCAATCACTACGACGGCCGCAATCCCGCGCGGCTCAAATTCGAAAAGCGTTATGACGACCTTTGCGCCGAGTGGCTCGGGGGCCTGACCGTCCATCAGCACAAATCAAAAATCCTCCACGCACAGCTCGGTCCCCATCTCGACCAGCTCGTGGCCGAAGGGTTCCTCACATCCTACGCTCTCGCCAAGGCGAGGACCCGTGACGGCTTCGTAATCACGTTCCGCCCTGGCGAAACATTTTTCCGCGACTACGAGCGCTTCTATCGGCAGCGCCGGCAAGGCGACCTCCAATTCGGATTCCGCGCGGATCAACGGGAAGTAGGGGAGCCCTTGCGGGTTGCATATCTTTTCATGGAGAAGCGCACCGGTCATCCGGTCGCCTCGGTTGCCTTTGTGCCTTCAAAGGACGTGGAGACCGCCAAACACCTTTTGGCTGCGCTCAATTTCGAGGAGATGGCCGCCTTCATCGACTACGCGCTGGCCGAGGCCTCGAGAACCAACTTTGCCGTCCAGACTCTCGGGGGCATCAAACAGTATCTTGCGGGCTACCTCGCCCTAAGACAGCGCCGGGTAGCCGATCGCCTACGGAATACGGCTCGGGAGGCCCAGCAACGCGACGAAGCGGAGAGGCAGACCTATGACCAGGAACGGCGCCGTGAAGCCTCTCGACTGTTGGAAACCCTCCCAGTTGAGGAGCGGGCCAGCATCGAACAGCTAGCAAGGGATCGCGCGGCGACCTTTGACGGGGGCTCCCTCTACGACAAAATGCTCGACTTCAACAGAGTACGCGTCACGATCGAGCGCCATAGCGACAGGCTCAGGAGCCTCGAGCAGTGGAAAGGGGAGTCGGCAGTCTAGTGGGGTGTGGGTTTTGGCTTCAATCGTCACCCGATTACCACCTTCACCATGGCCAAGAATGTGGGTTTTGGCTGCAACGGGTGTGGGTTCTGACTTCACGGAATGTGGGTTTTGACTGCAATCTGGGACCGCCCTGGCAACGAACAAATGGCTTAAATCATAGTCATTGGATCGAATGTCTGAATGTCTTTATAGATTCAAATATATATTTACATGCCGTGTGGAATTTACAACTAAGAAAAGAAGGAGACTTGACATAGCCAAAAGTATGTGTCGCACATTATCTAATTCCCGACATAAAATCCATAAAAGTCAATAGTGCCGCCATTCTAGGTGCATTTTTGGCGAATTTTCCTGACCCGATTTTGCTCGTCGCCGGCGGTCAAGACGCCACAGTTCCCCAGCCCACGCGAAGTGCAAGAGATCAAGAACTAGCGACCGTATGCTATACTCACCGCATGAGCAAATTGCTTGAACAGGTCTTCGAGAAGGTGCGCGAATTACCCGAGCCGGAGCAAGACATGGCCGCTACCGAGCTCTTGGGCTTTCTGGCCGACTTCCCCACCGCCACCGAACGAATCGTCATTGGGAGCGGTCGAGAGGCCTACGAGCGCGGCGAGACGGTAACGCTCGACCAATGGAGGCATGATATGGAGCTTGGAGATCGCTAGCCCGGCCGCTCGCGCGCTGCGCGACGTGCCACGAGCCGACGCAGAGCACATCAATGCGGCGTTCGAGGAAATGCGCGAAGACCCCTATTCCGGGGACATACAATTTCTCAAAGGCACCAATCGGACGATCCGTCGAAGGATCGGCGCGTGGCGGGTCTTTTTTGAGGTTCATACCAGCCGTCAGCTTGTGGTCATACTCGGTGTAGTGCGCAGAAGCTCCAACACGTATTGAGTTGATATGAAGCATCCCATGGGCAAAACCATTTGGCTGTAACGAATGGGCATGCAGGTCATCATCTATTTTACGACACGTAATACCAGGTCAGTCAATAGTGCCGTCATTCTAGGTAGGTATTGATGGTCAATCAACCAGGGGCGAGGTCAACACACGGCAGGCTTCCCTTTCTCATAAGCCACCCCTCCCAGAACATCAGCTTGTCCAATAGGCGGCGCTCCACGAAGTTTGCAGGGACGAGAGCCCGGTCCCCCATTGGGCCGCCGACCACGAGCAGGAAGCGCTCAATATCAGCGACGGCTTCATTGAAGTCATCCCGCGCTCGCTCGTCGGCCAGGGCGCGAGCACATGCGGAATGATGCGCCCCGTAGTCGTGCTCACCGGCATCATCACGAAAGACGCTTCTGGCATGCCTGGGGGTCTGTTGTCCGGCGCGATACCAATCGCGAGCCCTGGCAGAGCACGCGGTTAGCCCGTCCCATATGAACACTGGCGCAGCAGGTTTAGCAAACATGCCAACTTTGCTCGCCGCCGAGGTCTGTCGCGTTCGGCGCCCGTTGCTTTCGCGTAGGCCGGCCGCCAATGTGGCGATAGCAATCAAGGGATTGCGCATTTCCCGCGAAACAAAGGCTCGTATCTCGGCTGCCACCCGCTCTTTGTCCCACGCCACCCGATTCGTTAGTTGGAACGACACCAGGAAGCGGTGTGCGATCGTGGCATCAAGCTCCGTGAGCCGCTCCGCCGAGAACCGTTCCATCCAATGCTGGTCTGAGTGACGATTTCTTCCCACTACGCTCGCGGGAGCAACACACCACTTTCGCGTATCAAGCGTCGCTCTCCGCATGAGGTCGTCACGGGCGGCAATCACATCATGATAGGTCTTTTGGGGCATCAGGAGGTCCCGTCAGGGATCGCATCCCTCGATCTCGAGTTGGCGCCTCACAATATTCCAATACCCCGCTCCCGCCAACAGAGACCGTCAGGTGCCCTGAGACCTGGTAGGTGCCGTTCGGCATAGGGCGAAGCAATCCGTGGACCGAGGCTCAATCGAGACCGAAGTGGCAATCGGATATCGAAGGGTCGCCGGAGTTATCTTCTGCGACATGTGAGGAATGGCTTTGTTGAGCCATATTCCCCGACCGCTATTGACGCCCATCTCTGCGTAATGATGTGAGACGGTGACCATTGGATGCCGGCTTGTCGTAAAAGGCGCCTTGATCCCTCGCAGGTCGGCACGCCGAGCGATGTCTGCTGTCAGAGGTCAACCGGAAAACATATGCTTGTTCTGAGGCCTACCGCCTTTGATCCCTTGCGGAAGTGGCGGAGGCTATCGCAACGGCAGCGTCAAGTGAGGCCGCCAGCCATCGCGTTCCCGGCTGACCGCCGCCGCCCAAAGGCCTCTGGTCGGATCCGGCGTGACGCCGTGCATCGAACTCCAAAGCTCGATCCGATCTGCAACGAGATTGATCAGAACGACATTAGGGTCCGTTGGCCCGCCTGGATGCCATTTATAAGCGCTCCGGCCCAAGCGTAAGGTCAAGCCCAGACACAAGCCGATCCTCAAACCTGACTCAGGGCTCGTCAGCTCCCATCTCACGCAACATCCCGAAAGGTGTGCTCTCAAACATCGCTTACGGATATCCACGCTCAGAGTCAGCATCCCCTCATCAGTTCGCCAATCCCGCAAGATGGCCTTCCCGGACTTCATCGAACCCGACCACCTGCATTGTCGATGGCCAAAGCGTCAAGAGCACGGAAAATGAGGGGCCTGCATCGATCCGCCCGGCTTCGACGCAGGCAAATTGATCAAGGGAAAGAAGCGCCACATTCTCGTCGACATACAGGGTCTGCCGCATGTTGTAGAATTGCCGGAATTCTATGGACATATCCAATTATGACAACTCTGTCTCCAACTCTCGCTCCGGCTTGCACGAAGGGCTCGAATAGGGTTAATATGCCGACAATGAAGCGCGGATGGGCCGCGCATTTGGGAAATCCCGGCTTTAAAGGAGGTCGCTATGCCAGAAAAGGGAGATAAGGGAGTAGCAAGGAAAATAGACATAGAGAGTATATCGAAGGACATCGCAGAACTCGCAAAGGAACTTGGTAACAAGGTCGAGGGACCCGTCAATGTGCAGACATTGAAGAGGGTGCAAGAAAAAATACAAAAGATCCTGAAGTGATGAGCATCAAAGGGCGGAAGTGACCTACTTCTCTGACTCGAGTGCTTGGATTTCTACAATCTGTGCCGAGCTCAACCGATTCATTTTATCCACTAGATCGGCCCCATCGAGTGGATATAAACCACTCGGGGGGAAATTGGGTTCATGTCCGCGCTCCTCGATCGAGTGAAGGAATGCAGGTGGCTAGGTTCATCGGACACCCTTGGCCGCATCTGATTGTTGATAACTTTCTCGCGAAGTCGGTGCTGGCGAAATCTCTTGGCGAAATCAATCCTGATACACACAGCTTTGATATAGAAAAAAGGGGGAGTGGTCGGATTGAGTACTCCCTACTTAAAAGCAAGACTCTGTGGACGGCTATTTACTCTAGGCGAACGATCAATTTGCTATCGTCGGCCTTTGAGGGTTCAGTGGCGTTAAATCGGGACAATTGGATTCAGCTCAGACGAATGAATGCAGATACACCTGAGTTTCCCTTGCATCACGACTTCGTATCGGATGAACTTTCGATTGCGTCTTTCTTGTATCTAAGTGGCGGTTGGGTACCGGAATACGGTGGTCGCTTGCACTTGTTCACTGAGGAAAATGACAGCGCGCCCTCCACGTCTATTTCTCCTCTTCAAAATCGTTTCGTCGCATTTCAGACCAAAGCCTGCCACTGGCATTCAGTTGAGAGGGTGTACGGGTGGGAAAGGTTGAGCGCCCTCGCACTGTGGAACTTTGATTTGAGTTAAATGCTGTTAAGTAACTGACCGCTCGGGCGGCACCGAAATCAAAACATGTGATGTGGAAAAGTACTCACGGCGGAGCAAGATCGGCATTTTCGTGTCTCCCTCGAAAGTCCCCAATTTTGGGTCTAAGTATCTGAGGAAAATCTCAGGGCAAGTTGTCAGACTGTGCTCATTTCTTGAGAAACTGTTCGCCGACAGCGCTTACCAAGGGCCGGTTTTTCATAGGCGCTCGCGTCGATCTTGCCGAACGTCAAAACAGAAATCGTCAAACGCTCCGACGCCGCCAAGGGCTTCGTGCCCTTGCCCCAAGAGATGGATAGTCGAGCGCTCTATGGGATGGTTGAATTGATGCCGCCGACTGGCGAAGGACTGGAAAAACCTCAACCTCAGCGGCCTCACCTTCCTCCGTCTCGCCTCAATCCGCCTCATGCTCCGAAAGCTCTGCATCTAAACGCGAACACTCGGGACGGACTTTAGTGGCAGAGCCGAACTGCGTGAATGAACCACCGAATATCGTCGCCCTGAATATCGTCCCCGCTAAGTAGCTCACAGCCGGCCCTTCTATAGAGCGAATGCCAGCCCTCACGATCGTGAGGGGGTATGCCTTGGCCAGAGGCCAGTTGCGCAAGGTCATGTATCTGTGCCAGTCGAAAATTCCCCTTGGGGCGGAAAGTGCCAAGTTCGCTGTAATAATCTACAAAATACGCTGTACGACCCGGAAAGGCTAACCGCAATTTACGTAGCAGGGCACACGCCGCGTTCTGCCCTCTCCCGAAGAATGCGTTAAGCAAGCTTCGCCCATGAAGGGCGTCGATTTGAAGGCGTTTCTGCGGGTCAAGGAGCCGGCAAATCTGACGAACGTCAGCGCAATAAATCTGCACACGCGAACTCACACCCGATGACCGTACTCGGGATTTCGCGAGGCGGCACATAGCGTTGCTGCTATCAAGCCCTATGCCTCGGAATTGATCGTCCGCGAGGGCCATTTCTATGGAAAGAGACGCGGGACCGCAACCAATATCGAGAAGGCTTCGACAACCCGCTTGTTGCAATTGTTTCGTGACCTTTGAGGAAACATTCCCGACTGCGCTAAAAGCAGCAGCGAGCGCGCTCTCATTCACGGCTTTCCCTTTCGGCCGACCCCGGAGCGCCCCGTGCAAACTGCGAACACTTCCGCCGTATGCACCTACGAACTTTTGCAGCTGAAATACCACCTCTGCAGGCGAGCTACTTCCAATGCGATATCGGCCAACTCCGTCCCGTTCAACCAGATCTGTCGTGCGTTCAAGGAAGTCCAGTGAGAGCCCAAGCAACTTCGCGTCAAGGCCGAGATACTCAGCTAAGAAACTCACCTCCCACGCAACGTTCAAGAGATCAAATACCCCGGTTTTGATCAAACCGATGGCAACTTCGCAGGCGTAATTGCCCTGAATAGCCGTCAAAAGATCTAGTCGAACTCTAGGCCCCGAGCGAGGCATTGCCTTTGCTCTCCAAGACGCCCCGAGCAGCCAACAACCGCATGAATTCGACGGGCGGCAACGGGTATCCGGTGTCACGCTCGAACGCGCCCTTGTCAAGCCGATCCCGTGGCTCCGACAAATATTCCAGTAGCACCACGCTCGCCGGACTCAGCTGAAAATTTTCAATGGCGTTCATGCCAGAGCCCGACAGCCGAAGGAGAAGATCGTGTCGGCGCCGCAAGAGGTTGGGTCGCGGCTTCGCCTCCCTATCATGAACCAAAAGTGACATGATTCTTTGGCAGTCGGGAACACCGCGCAATATCAATGCTCGCTTGCTTAGGACATAGTTGCAGTCACCGGCTTCCGCTTCTGCGGTAGGCGCGAGCAAGCCGTTAATCGCCCTGCGCCTTAGTTCCGTCGCGCTCAGCATGTACTTAGCCAGCCCGGCGATGTGGTGGGACTTTCCAAAGGTTTCGCCAAAGTAAGCCAAGATTGCGCTCTGATCGCAAACCGCTGAGCGCGCACCCCTAAGGCGCCAAGCGTCGATGGAATCAATCAAATTTGAAAAGCGACCGTCGAAACGTCGCAAAATGTATCGCAACAGGGGGAAGCCAAGACCATAGAGAAACTGATAGCTAGTCGTTACAAATACGTGACGATCCCGCGAGAGGACAGATGGAAAATAGTGATGGTTAATGAAAATACGCGGATTCTTTTCAGTAATAGTGCCGTCGTCTGCTTCTAGCGACGGAAAATTAAAGTCAGACACGTGCCCATCGTAAGAAATACTCTGCTCATACTGATTCAATAGCTCAGTCCCCGGTTCGGGTGTCAGCAGGTGGAGCTGCACATTAAGCGGCGCATCATCCTTTTCGAAGCAGCGACCAATCAAATCCAACGTATCGTCTTGGTCAGACTTCTCTTCCTCTGGGTAGCCACTAATGAATGAAACAGTAGCCGACATGCCAAGGTCTTGAGTAAACGCAATCGTGCGATCGAAGAGAGAAAGATCCAGACGTTTTTTGCTTATCCGCTGCATTCGTACCGAGCCGGTCTCAATGCCGTAATAGATCGAGCGGCATCCGGCTGCGTACATACGTCGAAGCAATTCTTCGTCTACACAATCCTGCCTTGCCGAGCATTTCCACGTATAACCGCATTCTTCGATTGCGTCGCAGAACTCTAGAACTTTGCGCCGATTAACGGTAAAGAGATCATGGGTAAGGGCAAAGTCTGTTATGCCATAACTAGCGTGCAATAAGTCCAATTCCTCCCGCAATCGCTTTGCAGACTTGAGACGGTACTTTCTGCCGAAGAAACTTGCAGTGGAGCAAAAAGTGCATTGGAATGGGCATCCTCGTCCGGCATCCACGCGCAGCGAAGTTAACCCTAATTCACGTACCGGAAATCGATGATAAGCTGGAAGGGGGAGGGTATCGAGGTCGGCGATCGACGGCTCACCTTGGTTTGAATGTATTACCCCCGCGGCCCGGTAGCTAACACCAGGGACATGGATGAATGTGCGTTTAGGCAACGCCTCAAGCACCGAAAGAATGGTCTCCTCAGCCTCATTGCGTACGATGAGATCGAACTGTGGAAACGCCTCCAAAATCCTTCGGTCGAGGACGGACGCATGGGGTCCGCCCAGGAGAATCGGAAGATCCGGCTCAGCCTCTTTCAAGTACGCAGCGGTCTTTACCGTGCAAATGAAATTGCAACCCAGCGACGTCAAACCTACCGCATCCGGCTGCAGGCGAAGAATGCGCCGCGCCATATCTCGGTAGAGATTTTCGTCGAGATGAAGGGCGCCGCGCGTGACCTCGACCTTGGGATCAAACAAGTGACCTTCATGCCCGCCCCCCTCAATTACCGCGATCAGCGAAATTAGCCCAAGATGAGGTTGCAGGACGTATCGCCTTATGCCTTCCGCATTTTCGAACAGTAGATTGTCGACGAAAACTACCCGCATGATTGAAATTCCTCGGCAAATCCGATGATCCCTGAAGCCGTGGCGTCCTCGAAGAATGTGCGAAAAGTTCTCGGCGGCAATGTCGCGAGCACACGTTTCCGCGCGGTCGCTATCACTGACCTGATAGCTCGTCTGCCATCAATGCAAGACAAGAGCAGCGCGGTCAGCTCATCGATTTCGAACGTTCGTATCAACCCACTGGCGGGGTCGGATCGAAAGGCGATTAGGAGTTTCGCACGGGGCACATACCCGGAGAAGGTGCCGTCGAGGACACTCGCGACAAGGGTAGCTGGATTGCAATCAAAGGCCTCTATCCGCATCGGTCCATAATGCATTGGTACCAACCGCAACATGTGAGACCACGAAGTTTCCTTCAGTTTTCCGAGACCACGCGGTAGAATGGGAACGTCTGCTGAATGCATTAGCTGATGGTGTTCCCAGACCGTTTCTTCGTAGCGAGCGACAGTCCGCACGGCTGAGTATTCGGGGTGGATCATTATATATTCAAAGAGAAAATTAAGGAATCGTCGGATCTTCACTGGTTGGCTCTGAGCTTTGAGGGCGCCGGACAATTGAATGCTCCGGTATTCCGCAAAGACTTCAATTTCTATTTCATAAAAATTCAATAATTGTCGTGTTGCAGGAAAATGGTCCCAGAGAAAGTTATGTTGAACCTTTCCGATAAAACCAGAGAACTTTCTAACTCGCGCGAGATCGAGCTTAGCAAATTTAGCGCGGGTCCCCACATCCAACCCAATTCCGCGAATTGTGGCTGCACGGTCAACAATGAGCGCGCTAAGGAATAATGGGTCGGTCAGGCAACGAGCCAGTATTTCCTCAGCCTTGTCCGTTGAAGGCGCGTTCATTTGGTCGCGGCACGAATTGCCCCCCGCACTCTAGCCAATTCCTCTGATAGCCATGCCTCGGGAAAACGCGACGACCAATTGTACTCGAGAGTGATTGCCCGCGGTGTTACCCGATCCAAAACCTCACGCAGCAGTTCGTGAACGAGTTCGGGTGCAGGTCTGGCATGGTTATCCCAACATCCGCCGTTTTGATCGTCAATTCCGGAAACATGGATCTCAACCACTCGATGCAGAGGGAACCGTTCTAGTTCCTCGAATGGATCGAAATTCTCTAGGCGGGACGTGATGACGAAATGTGCAAGATCGAACAACAAACTCACGTCTGTGCGGTCGCATATGCGGCTAATAAAGTTGGCTTGTGTCATCGTTGTTCCAGGGGCATCGAAATAAAGCGGCGAATTCTCAATTAGGATTGGTACCGGAAATCGTACTCCGTATGCCGCGAGCGCGCAGACTACGCGGTTGATCGTCCGCTCATTCATAATTGGGCTGACCGTATAACCGATATTGTAAGGCTCGCCCGGAGCATACTCCTCGGGATGCGGGCCGGCTTCCGTTCTACTCGCAGTTATGAACGCCAGATGTTCGCCGATCCAAGGGCTCCCTGTTTTATGAGCCCAGGCTCCAATCTCACGGATGGTATTGTCGTCACAGGGCTCTGTTCCGGCGACGGACAGGCTAGCACAATGAAGGATAATTGGAAGTTTTGGACGCATTCCAATGACGCCGGGATCATGGCGCAATAGCTCGAACGGAATTTCTATATGGTCGACATCACTCGGGTAGCGCTCGGCGAAATCACGGACCGAAGCACTATAGGCAAGACCTACCGACGGCTTGGCAAAGACTTCGGCGCCAAAGCTACCCATGCTAGGCCACCGTTTGTCAGTCTATCAGTTTGCCGTTGTCGAGTATCTGCGGAAGTTGTGTGACACTGTGCTCTTTGATCGAGAACGTGATCTTGCCATTTTTTGCCATACACCGCTTGGCCTGCCGCTGAGCTGCAGCATCAAGCGTTATGACGATCGCGGTTCCAGTGAAGATAACATCCCCGCCGGATTTGGGCGCCCGCTTAGGATTGGAAGTCGCTTTTGCTGCCATGGAATCCCCCTTTGAGCGAGGAAAAGCGAGCGACGGTAACATCAATTTTGCGCTGTGTATAGACATTTTTATCCGAATCTTTCCGAGCGTCGGACGATGGTGCGGGGCCTTCGCCCGGTAGCGTCGCATAGTGCCACCCGCCACCTGTTCGGCACAGCCGAGTGTCGGGGCAGAACGGGCGGGGTTTTGATGGCCTCGATAATTGGGCCGCGGCTCAATTCTGGCGTGAACGTTCTGCGATGGCGCGTCGGCCTTGATTGAAGCCGCTGATTGAACATCCCGCCAAAAAGCAATCGCAACGATCCGATCTGCTTCAGTCGCTATCTGTACCGTGCCCGCAATAAGGTCGAACGATTCTTCAACGGGATCAAGCAATGCCGCCGGGTCGCGACACGCTACGACAAACTCGCCGCCAACTACGCCCAGCCACCACCACGGAAACCGTCCGGAGCGGCTGACGGTGGCCCGCTTGCCGCCAGCAGTGTATCGAAGGTTTCGTGATCTCGGCCAAAAAAGAGACCCCCGAAACAACTGTCGGGGGTCTCATCCTATTTCCTCGCCTTAGCTCCAGCCAGCTCGGCATCGGCGATTCGGTGAACGTCGCTGATGGACATTCGTGGGTGTCTAACCGCGATCTCTCGCAGCTTCTCGCATCGCCGCTCCTGCTCGGCCCGAACACTCAAAACATCTGCGTCCGTTTCGTCAGAATCGTCGTAAGGCAGTGGCAGACTCGAGTCCGCGCTCCACGCCAATATCTGTCTATTCATGTCCAGATCTCCACTGAAGTCCTCTAGCCTATCGTAATTATGCTTTAATTAGCGTGAAATGTACAACGGAGCGAGAGACACCGGTCGGCGCAGCCCAATAGTAGGGAGGCGAGAACAAGCCACTCCGGTCTGGCTTCGTCTCATCGAAGTGAATTATCCGCTTTCCCAACTCTTCGGCGTGACTGATCACCTGTTGAACAACAGCCGCCCTGGTTTGATAGAACGGAATCTGGCGGCCGTTTCGAGCGTAATCTGGAAGTGCGACGATCAGTTGGCCATAAGATGTCAACGTTCCGATCGCGGCTCTGATGAATGTGCCGTACAACTCCCTCATACGTTTGGCACTATCCCCGGTGTTGAACCCGTATGGCGGATCGGTGATCATAATGTCGACGCATTCCGCTAACTCGGCTAGTGCCAAAGCGGAATCCACCACCCTGCATACGTGCACACCAGGGGGCGCACTTTGACGGTGAATTAGCGTTGACAGCTCCCTAAGGTCTGCACCCTGTGCGCTAGGCCGCATTTCCCCAAAGGACGCCGGCGTTATCATCGAGGCCAGTGAGTAACTCCCCATATGTTGGCCAGGCTCCAATATTCTCGGTGAGGAGTCCTTGGCACCGAGCATGCCCCTGTAACCCTCGAATTCTCCCAGCACACCCAGGTGTGCGCGCATCTCCTGAGTACAGCGGTTGAGCTCGCTCTGAACCACCAACGGCAAGTCTGCGGGCCCGTTGACGGCATGGCGCCCGTAGACCAGCCCCCTCCATACAATGAAGAAAAGCAGACGAACGTCCAACTCGAAGCCTTCAAGGACCGCTCGACACCGCTCCGAGAATCCCCCATCGATGGTCGCCTGGACTGCATTGCTAAAGACGAGCGGATCCGTGATCTCCTCTAACGACTCGGCACCGGGCGCATTCGCGAACAATTCGCCGAATATCAAGCTGCTTACGCACGCCAAAGCTCGTCTGGGATTCTTGGGTGGCTCCCCAGGTATTGTCGATACGTCCCTACCCATCATCACAAATTTCCTAAGGCCATCTAGCAAACTATTCGCGTATTTAGCTTCCATATAATTGGTCAAGAGCGTTTCGATCTGCGTGTGACCGTATGTGAAGAAGGCCACGTTATCTGCAAATAAACGCGGGCCGAGCGGTTCGCTATCGAGCCCGATGATCGTGGATCCCGGAAATCGCAGATACGCATCAATCAGTGTTGTGCCGGTCCCGCAGAAAGCGTCGACAACCACAGGTCTCCGATCCTGTTCGCAAGGCCTTCGCCGATACCACCTAACCCAATTGCCATGAGCAAGATTCACCAGAGCCGTCGACAGCGTATGTGGGATCGTGACCGGCGCGACCCATGCGGGCTTGCGCTCCTTAAAGAGCGTCAGCTGACTACAATTCCGCCACAACTGGGCGTAGACGATGAAGTATTGCTTGGTCCCTCGGCCAAAATAACCGTGCAGATCCGTTTCGTGAACGCCGTGGTCGGATACGAACCAGATTGTCGCTTCTTTTGACGCACCATCAGCAACACTCTGTTTTCGCTCGACCCCATAATACGTAAGGCCCTTGGGAACGATCACGCGACCCTTCGTATCAAGGGGAAGTTGCGCAAGTGCTGTTTGCAACGTTACACGATTGATACTGTGCTTTCGAAAGTAGAACCTAATACCATCCAAGCCATTTCTGAGGGAATCCGGCGAGTGATCCCGCTCCCACGGACCAAACATTTCTTCCGCATATGGCACCAGGAAATATTTCTTTTCAGGCGCCCGGTCGAGAAATTCGTTGATCCGGAGCACCAGTTCTGCGTGCGTTACCTTCTCAATGTTCCGTGTGTATAGGCCGAGACCAGCCGAATGAACATACCCGGATGTAGCTACAACGCGCGAGAAAGCCAATCTCAACGACGCTGGAATGTGAACGAGGCACGATGTATAGTAGTAATCAAACGCAACAGTGTTTAAGAAAATTCCGCTATATTTATCAATCATATGATCTATTGTGATGCGTGCCGCCGCCAGTATTTTTGTTTCAGTATCGTATTGCTCATGAATTGACTCGAACAGTGAGTTAAATATGTTACCAAAAAACGATGTATAGTCGTCGGTACTTGAGAATTGAATTGGCGCGCTAGGCGGCCCCGGATTCTCACCTGCGGACTCGAGAGCGTATGTCGTGTTCGATCGAACTAGCGACAGCAATTCGTTAATTGACACGTTGGTAACCGAAAGATTCTTCCAGAAGAGGAAGTAGAGTGACCCGTGAATGTTGTCCAATGACGACGGTCCAGCGTAATTATCATTAAATAACCAGACTCTCTTAAATTCTCTTGCAAGAGTTCGAATTGAGAGGGTCCAGTGTGGTTTCTGCGGACGTTTCGAGGGCGGCTCAATAGCGGCCGGAATGACGTGATGCAGTGCGGCTCGCAGCAACTTCGTTGGATATTGCGTATCCATGGTGAAAACCCCCTCTCGGCTCAGAGGACGTTAGCAGCAGAAGCTTGCCGTTTGCAATACCTGACTC
>Ga0206870_1137_pt1 | contig 17916 bp, 13 predicted proteins | sample Alteio_BWOrgCont_36_FD_152620 | JGI IMG/M metagenome (GOLD analysis project Ga0206870, IMG submission 152620) | Enriched cells from forest soil in Barre Woods Harvard Forest LTER site, Petersham, Massachusetts, United States -... | ecosystem: Environmental > Terrestrial > Soil > Temperate forest >... | reverse complement strand
CTCCCAGCATGCCGTCAATACCGCCAGGTGAGAAACCCCTGAGGGTGAGGTAGAGTTGCGCGGCGCGAACGTCGAGGTTGGGTATCTGACCCGAGCTAAAGGTCTTGAAAGCGGCAGCCAGCAGCGTGTCGTAGTGGTTCCGCTGATAGTCTGCGCCGTTATATCCCCGGGCGAAGGCGGCCCAGTTCTGCGCCTGCAGGTGACCGGCGAGATGGGCGGATTGGAGGAAGGAACGAAAAGCGTCGAGCTGCGCGTCCTCGGATTCAGTCATGGCAGCGATCATGGAGTCGACGTCTGTGAAGCCAGCGAGAGTGCAGTTTTCGCCGAGGACCTGGGCGAGTCCCCAAGAGGTGCTCTGGAGGGCCGCCTGAGGATTGAGAGCGAGGGCCTTCTCCAGAAGGGTGTATTGGGGCGCGCCATCGGCAGCGACGTTTCCGGCGGATGGGCTGCTGATGTCGGGGTGCGTCCGGTCGTAGATTCCACCTGTGTGCACGTGAAACCTGTAGCGTTCGAAGCGAATGACGGGACGGCGGTCGGGGAGAAATCCGCAACCGGTGGTTTCGACGTGCAGGACGGCCCAGATGTTGGGCAGCGGAACGTTGAGTGCTGTCGCGGCAGCATTCACAGCAGCGGAGCTGAGCGCCGCAGTTTGTCCGATAAAGTTCATTCTTACCTCACGCAAAGAATCAAAGGTACGACAGGTCGGCGCGGGCCAATGAACAGCGCCCGGGGCCGACCGAAATTGCATACTCTAAGGTGGGGAGGCGGCAACGGTTGCTAGAACGTCCATTAGGCTCCGCGAGGGAAGGGAGCGACAAGTGCTTTTTTGCGGGCCGGTGTGAGTGGAGATCGCGCCCGAGCCGGATTTTTAAGCGATGGATTGCAATGATGAGAGAGGACAGAACGCTTCTCCCAAAAAACGAAAGGCCCGGACGCGCCAACGCGGCCGAGCCTTATCTGGTCTCTAATTCATTATAGCCAGCGGAGGGGAAATTACCGGCCACGTAATTTTGTATTCGCGGCTCGTGGAATGAGCTACTTAAACACTTCCCGGACGTCTATCGCTTGACAAGCTTCGGAGGGAGAAAGGAATCAGTGGCACGCGGTTGTAGTTGCCGCATCTGCTAATCGGACGGAGGCGGCGAAGTGGAGAGAGCTTGTCTGTTGTTTACACTGCGGGGTGGGGCTGCTGTTCTGACCGCATCGACATCCATTAAGAAATTGACGTCGCCTTGGCTCGTTCAAAGATAACCCGGCGGCAACTGCTTCGAACGGCAGGGGCTTCGAGCGTGCTCGCCCTGGGCGCGCCCGCGGTTGCAGTGGCTGAAGGCTTTCAGAATCAACCGCAACAGCCGAAAGTGAAGCCGAGCCAGGAGCCTCAGCCAGAATCGCAGGCGGCGCAGAAGTACCCGCAGCAACTGGGCGAGTTCATCAACCGACCGCTAACGCAGGTGTCAAAGGCGGCGGATGCGCTGCTGGATGATCTCGAAGCCCGGGGCTGCGATTTTTTCTACAACGAAGCCAGTCCGAAAAGTGGGTTGGTTCGTGACCGCGCGCCACAAACGGGGCGCTCGTTGAGCCGGGTGGCCAGCATTGCGGCGACGGGATTCGGATTGAGTGCGCTGTGCATCGCGGCCAAGCGGAACTATCTGAGGCCCGGCGACTGCGAAGCCAGAGTGGAAAAGACACTGGCGTTTCTGCTGGAAGAGTGCCCGCACGAGCACGGATTTCTCTATCACTTCATCGATATGGAAAGCGGGCAGCGGATGTTCGGCAGCGAGCTCTCGTCGATTGATACGGCTTTGCTGCTGTGCGGCGTTTTGCTATGCCGGGAGTATTTTTCGGGGAACACGAGGATTGCAGCGCTGGCCACGACGTTCTACAGGCGCATCGACTGGCAATGGATGCTGAACGGGGGAACGACGCTCTCGATGGGCTGGCTGCCGGATCAGGGATTTCTGAGTCACCGCTGGGATATTTATTCCGAACTGATGACGATGTACCTGATGGCGATCGGGTCACCGACGCACCCGATTCCGGCCGAGACGTGGAATGCGCTGCAGAGGCCCGTGGTGCAGTTCGGCGGGATTGACTACATCAGCGGGGTGGCGCCGCTGTTCATCCATCAGTACGCGCACGCATGGTGCGATTATCGCGACATCAGGGACCTGCACGCGAACTACTTTACGAATTCGATCGCGGCGACGCGGACGCATCAGTTGTGGTGTCTCACGCTCGGCAAGAGCTATCCGTGGATCGATCAGGATATGTGGGGGATTACGGCGTCGGATTCGCGCGCCGGATACCGTGTATGGGGCGGGCCCCCGGCGATGGGGCCTCTCGATGGCACGCTGGTTCCGTGTGCGGCGGCGGGATCTTTGCCGTTTCTTCCGGCGGAGTGCTCGCACGTGCTCTTAAGCATGCGGGAGAAGATGGGAGACAGGGTCTGGACCAAGTACGGATTTGTGGATGCGTTCAATCCCAAGGCGAACTGGTTTGCTACGGATATTCTGGGGATTGACCAGGGGATCAGCGTGTTGATGGCGGAGAATCTGCGGAGCGGCTTCGCCTGGCAGTACTTCATGAAAAACCGCGAGATTGTGCATGCAATGAACGAGGTTCAATTCCATCCTGATCCGGATGCAAATACTCAGGTTCTGTGAGCAGAATGACGATACATGTAACCCGTTCTTGGAAGATTCATCTATGTGCAGTAGAGTTTTGACCCTGAGGTGTTTCACGGGAAGGCTGTAATCGTAGGGAGTTAGCGGATGACGGAGCTGGTACCGCAGTACACGTGGGTAGAGGGTCAAGGGCTTGCGTTTGGCGCACCGGGCATGGAGCCACGGTGGACGTCGGCGGCGAAGGATGCAGTTGGCACAGCTTATTCGTCCTCGAGCCGGGCCTGGTATACCGTCTCCCACGGAATCCTGAACGAGATTTATTACCCGACGATCGACCGGCCGCAGATCCGGGACATGGGGTTTCTGATCACGGATGGCGAGACCTTCTTTCACGAGGACAAGCGCGATCTCAAGCACGAATTTGCTTATATCGACTCCGATGCGCTGGGAGTCCGGATCACATCGCGCGACTCCGACGGCCGCTACTTGCTGACGAAAGAGATCATCAACGATCCGCACTATCCGGTGGTGCTGATTCGCGTGAAGCTCGAGGGCGACAAGGAGTTTCTGTCGCGGCTGCAGGTGTACGCGCTGCTGTCTCCGCACATTGAGGGTGGAGGAGCCGGAAATTCTGCGCGCACGCTGATTGCGGCGGGAGAACTGGCGGTGGTGGCGTGGAAGAATCACACCTCGCTGGTGCTGGCGACTACTGGCGGATTCAGCCGTGCGAGCTGCGGCTACGTGGGCAAGAGCGACGGCTGGCAGGACCTGAAGCACAACCTGACGATGGACTGGCAGTTCGGGTTGGCACTCAACGGCAATATCTCGGTGATGGGGCAGATCGATCCGCGCCGGATGCGGGAGTTCACGGTGGCGATCGGCTTCGGCGAAGGGCACCATGCAGCGCTTGCGGCAACGGCCGGAGCCCTGGCGAATCCGTTTGAGAAGCACTTGAGACGATTTATCGAGCAGTGGCACCGCGCGGCGAGTCCGCGGGAATGGGCGGTCAACGCGAAGGATGGCGGCAGGCTTCTGCAGGTGAGCCACAACGTTGTGCTGGCTCACGAGGACAAGACCTTCGGAGGGGCGTTCATTGCTTCGGCGTCGATTCCATGGGGCTACGCAAAGGGAGACGACGACCTGGGCGGATATCACCTGGTGTGGACGCGGGACATGGTGCAGAGCGCAACCGCTTTGCTGGCGTCCGGCCGGGTCGATACTGCACGGCGCGCGTTGACGTATCTTGCCTGTACCCAGCGGCCCGATGGGGGATTTGCCCAGAACTTCTGGATTGACGGAACGCCATACTGGACGGGGATTCAGCTGGATGAAGTGGCGTTTCCGATTATTTTGGCGTGGCGGCTGTGGAAGCTGGATGGGCTGGGCGATTGGGACGTCTTTCCCTTTGTCGAGCGGGCGGCTGGATTCCTGGTGCGTTTTGCTCCGGTGACGCAGCAGGAGCGCTGGGAGGAATGCGCGGGCTATTCGCCCTCGACGCTGGCGGCGGTGATCTCGGGTCTGATCTGCGCGGCGGAGCTGGCTGAGGCACACGGCTCTCCGGAACTGGCGAAGTTCATTCGCGAGCAGGCCGACTGGATTGAGGGCCATCTGGAAGACTGGACGGTGACCAACGACGGAGTACTGCTGCCGGAAGTCAAGAGGCATTACATGCGGATTCGTCCGCCGGAATGCGGCGAGCCATACGCCCGCGAGGGTTGCGGGAACGAGATGATCCACATCGCGAATCGTGGGCCAGGTGAAAAGGCGGACTTTGAGGCCCGGGAGGTCGTTGATGGGGGATTTCTGGAACTTGTCCGTTACGGGGTGAGGCGGCCGGATGATCCGGTCATCGTGGACACGCTGAAAGTGATCGACCATGTGCTGAAGATCGATGCGCCGCAGGGGCCATGCTGGAGGCGCTACAACCATGACGGTTACGGGCAGCGGCATGACGGCGGCCCTTTTCAGGGCTTTGGCCAGGGCCGGGCGTGGCCCTTGCTCACCGGGGAGCGGGCGCATTATGAGCTGGCGGCCGGGCGTGACATAAGCTCGCTGATTGAGACCTACGAGAAATTTGCTTCTGAGGGCGGCATGATGCCCGAGCAGATCTGGGACGAGCCGGACATGAACGGGCTGGTCTTCGGCCGCCCCGCAGGGTCGGCGATGCCGCTGGTATGGGCGCATGCGGAGTATCTCAAGCTGTTGCGTTCGGTTTATGACGGCCGGGTCTTCGACCGGATTGCGCCCGTCGAGGAGCGTTATGCGAATGGGCGGGAACGCTGTAAGCTGGAAGTCTTCAAGTTGCGCAGGCCGGTGAAGAGCATACGCGCCGGGTACCGTTTGCGCATTATTGCCCAGAATCATTTTCGTGTGATCTGGACGTTGGACAATTGGCAGACGGTGACCGCGATTGAAAGCGCGACGGTGGGTCATGCCGGGTCGTTTGCCGATCTTCAAACGGGCCCCGAGCAGACCGGCATGCTTTCATTTACTCTTTTCTGGCCGATGGAAAATCGCTGGGAAGGCCGCAATTTCGATGTGACGATTGAGGCGCCCGAGTAACGCGAGATCAACTCTGAAACGAGGATTTTATGAGCGATATAGACCTGCTTTCGATTAATGCACTCAGATTTCTAGCCGTAGATGCAGTTGACAAGGCCAACAGCGGGCATCCGGGCGCGCCCCTGGGCGATTCCCCGATTGCATACTTGCTCTTCCACAAGTACATGCGGCACAACCCGAAGAACTCGCACTGGCCGAACCGTGACCGGTTTGTGCTTTCAAACGGGCACGCGTCGGCGTTGCTCTATGGTGCGCTCCATCTCTCCGGCTACGACGTGACAATCGAAGACCTCCAGCAGTTCCGGCAGTTTGGGTCGAAAACTCCGGGGCATCCGGAGCGCGGTGACACGGACGGGGTCGAGGTTACGACTGGCCCGCTGGGACAGGGGCTGGCGATGTCTGTAGGCCTAGCCATCGCGGAAAAGCATCTGGCTGCGGTCTATAACCAGCCGGGATTCGACATCGTCGATCACTACACCTACGGAATCTGCGGGGATGGCGACCTGATGGAAGGCATTTCCCATGAGGCGGCTTCGCTGGCCGGCACGCTGGGCCTGGGCAAACTGATCTTTCTTTACGATGACAACCTGATCTCGCTTGACGGCCCGACGGAGCTGTCGTTTACCGAGAATGTCGAGAAGCGTTTCGAGGCGTATCACTGGCATGTGCAGCGCGTGGCCGACGGCAATGATCTGGGTGCCATCTCGGCTGCCATCGAAGCGGCCAAAGCAGTAACCGATAAGCCTTCGATCATCGCGGTGCGAACGGTGATCGGCTATGGCAGCCCCATAGCAGGCACTAACAAGGTGCACGGCGAGGCTCTGAAGCCGGATGAGGCGAAGGAGACCAAGAAAAATCTGGGATGGCCGGAAGACAAATTCTTCTATGTTCCCGAGGAGGCGCAGAAGAACTGGTCGACGATTATCGATCGCGGCGCGCAGTACGAGAAGGAATGGAAGGAGCTGTTCGCCAAGTACAAGGCGCAATATCCCGAGCTGGCGGCCGAATTTGAGCGAACGCAGGCCGGAAAACTAAAGGACGGCTGGGAGAAGTCGCTGCCTTCCTTCCCGGCGGGCGGCAAGGGAATGGCAACGCGCAACGCGGGCAATGCAATCATGAACGCGTTTGCGAAGGATGTGCCGGAGCTGATTGGCGGAGCGGCTGACCTGACAGCTTCGACCAAGACAATCCTGAAGGACGGGGGGAATTTTCACGTCGATCCCAAGGGCAGAAACATCTGGTTCGGCGTGCGTGAGTTCGGCATGTGCGCGGCGGTGAACGGGATGTGGGCCCACGGTGGCCTGATTCCGTACGGATCGACCTTCTTTACCTTCTCCGACTACTGCAAATCTGCGCTGCGCATGGCGGCGATCATGCACGCCCATTCGCTGTTCATCTTCACGCACGATTCGATTGCCCTTGGCGAAGACGGGCCGACTCACCAGCCGATCGAGCATCTGATGATGTTGCGTGCGGTTCCCTTCCTGACGGATTTCCGTCCCGCGGACGCGAACGAGACAGTGGCGGCCTGGCGACTGGCGCTCGAGCGGAAGAGCCCAAGCTTCATGGCGCTCTCGCGGCAAGACCTTCCGATTTTCGATCCGGAGAAGAACGCGATCTATGACGGCGTGAAACATGGTGCCTACATTGTCGAGAAGGGCGGCGATTCGCCGGACCTGCTGATTGTGGCGACGGGCGCGGAGGTCTGGGCAGCGTTGAATGCAGCGGCCGAGTTGGGCAAAGCAGGGATCAAGACCCGGGTGGTTTCCATGCCCAGCTGGAAGATCTTCGAGGAGCAGAGTGAAGACTACAAGGCTTCAATCTTCCCGGATCATCTTCCCAAGCTGGCGGTGGAAGCTGGCGCGCCGTTGGGCTGGTGGAAATACGTGGGCCGGCATGGAGATGTGATCGGCCTGGAGCGGTTTGGTGCTTCATCGCCGGGCAAGGTAGCACTCGAAAACCTTGGCTTCGGCGTGGACAGCATCGTGAAGCGCAGCAAGGCGCTGGTGGAACGTGTACGCAAGTCCGAAGGCGCACTGGCGGAGAAATAACCGATGAAGCTGGTGGTTGGAGCGGATCACGCGGGCTTTCCCTTGAAGGAGGAGGTGCGCGGTTATCTGGAGCGGCTCGGTCACGAGGTGATTGATGTCGGCGCCTACAATGCCGAGCCCTCCGACTATCCAGACTTCGCCGAGGCGTTGGGACGGGTGCTGATGGCCAGACGAGCCGAGCGTGGCATTCTGATCTGCGGCAGCGGCGTGGGGGTGAATGTAGCGGCGAACAAGCTACCAGGCGTCCGCGCATGCATGTGCCACGACACGTATTCGGCGCACCAGGGCGTGGAGCACGACGATATGAATGTCCTGGTGATGGGTGCCCGGATCATCGGCCCCGCGTTGGCATTCGATCTGGTGGCAAGTTTTCTGCATGCCCATTTCCAGAAGCAGGAAGATCGTTTTGTGCGGCGGCTGAACAAGGTCAAAGCAATTGAAGCGCGTTATATGCCGGAAGCAGTGAAACAACACCCCTGAAGGGAACCCTCCAGGAAACCGGAACGGACGAGAACAGCGATGACAGATATCAGCACGGTTCTTTGGGATGTGGGTGGAGTTCTGCTGACCAATGGCTGGGATCATGCCGGACGCGCGGATGTGCTGGCGCACTTCAACGTGGATAAGGCCGAGTTTGAAGAGCGGCATCCGGAAGCCAACGACGCCTGGGAGAAGGGCCTGATCACGGTAGAGGAATATCTGCATCGAACGGTCTTCTGGGAGTCGCGCAAGTTCACACCCGCTGAGTTTCTTGAAGCGATGAAGGCTGAATCGCGTGTGCTCGACAATACTGCGCTGGGGGTGCTGGAGAACCTGGCATCGAGCGCGGATGTTGATCTGGGAATGCTGAACAACGAGGCGCGCGAATTGAACGATTACCGGATTGAGACGTTCGGTCTGCGCGGCTACTTCGATTTCTTTTTCAGCTCCTGCTATGTGGGGTTGCGCAAGCCGAGCGAGCAGATCTACCGGCTGGCGCTGGATGTTCTGCAGTGTGAGCCGGATGAGGTGGTGTTCATTGACGACCGCGCCGGCAATGTAGAAGCGGCGGCGGCACTAGGGATACACGCGATCCGCTACCAGGGGGTGTCGGAGCTTGAACGGGAGCTGGCGACGCTGGGAATTGAAGCAGAGGTGGTTTGAAGTTCGCAGGGTGGGATGACATGACGGTGGCGAGACGCACGAGAGACTAGACTCTTCAGAGAGATCAACAGGCCGCAAGGAGGATCCTATGGCGACGACCGAAGTAAAGATTGCCCCGGAGAACATACAGGCAGCATCGAAACCCAGCGAGCGCGTGCCCGAACCAGGGGTCGTGGTGATCTTCGGCGCGTCCGGCGACCTGACCAAGCGCAAGCTGCTGCCTGCGCTCTTTCATCTTGAGCAACAAGGCTTGCTGCCAAAAGAGTTTGCCATTGTCGGTGTGGCCCGCCGTGATTTGAAGGCCAGCTTTGCGGATGACATGAAGGACGGCATTCTGCGATACGGCGGCGGAGAAAAAGGCGATAAGGTGATCGACGACTTCATCGAAAAAGTGGATTACCACGCGATGAACTTTGACGATGACAAAGGCTACGTCGAGCTTAACGCCCTGCTCGAGCGGATTGACAAGGAGCGAGGCACGAAGGGCAATCGGCTATTTTATCTCGCCGTGGCTCCGGAATACTTCTCGGACATTATCAATCACCTCGGAGCGCATGGTATGGCTCATCCGGAAAAGGGACATGCGCGAGTGATTATCGAGAAACCGTTCGGACATGATCTGCAATCGGCGCGAGAGCTGAATGACGAAGTCAACAAGGTTTTCGATGAAGAGCAGATCTTCCGCATCGACCACTATCTTGGCAAGGAGACGGTGCAGAACATATTGGTGTTTCGTTTTGCCAACGGCATCTTTGAGCCGATCTGGAACCGTAACTTTATCGATCATGTACAGATCACAGCGGCGGAGAGCATCGGAATCGAAGGCCGCGGGCCGTTCTATGAGAAGGCGGGCGCGCTGCGCGACGTTGTGCAGAACCACATGATGGAACTGCTGTCGTTTGTCGCGATGGAGCCGCCAGTGTCATTTGAGGCTGCTTCTGTACGCGGTGAAAAGGTGAAGGTGTGGCGCGCGATCAAGCCCATCTCGATTGACAACACCGTGCGCGGTCAGTACTCGCTGGGAATGGAGGACGGGCAGCAGGTGCAGGGCTATCGCGAAGAAGATCGCGTGGATCCTCAGTCCACGACTGAAACGTTTGCGGCGATGAAGCTGGAGATTGAAAACTGGCGATGGGCAGGTGTGCCGTTCTATTTGCGCGCCGGCAAACGGCTGGCAAAACGGGTCACCGAGATCATGATCCAGTTTAAGCAACCGCCGATGTTGCTTTTCGAGCGGCTGGCTTCGGGGCCTTGTAATGAGATTCAACCGAACATCCTGACCATGAGGATCCAGCCGGACGAAGGCATCTCGCTGCGATTCGGGGCAAAGGTGCCGGGGCCGGATACGAATGTCTGCCCGGTGGTTATGGATTTTCGATATGCGACAGCGTTCGGAGTGAATTCCGCGAACGGCTATGAACGGCTGCTGCTGGACGCGATGCTCGGCGATCAGACATTGTTTGCACATCGCGACGGCGTGGAGGCGACCTGGTCGCTCTACACGCCGGTGCTGGAAGAGTGGGCGAAGGCGAAGCCGAAGGATTTTCCCAACTACAGGAGCGGCTCGTGGGGACCGAAGGCAGCCGATGGGTTGATCGGGCGCGATGGGCGTCAGTGGCATAGGATTTGAACTCAGAGAAGCGGGCGCATGGGAAGAAAGACTTCAGTTGAATATCGGGTATACGATGGCGCCGACGCATTGAGCAGAGCGGCGGCCGAGCATTTTCTTGAAACGGCACAGGCTGCGGTCGCGGTGCGCGGAAGAGCACGGATTGCGATCTCGGGTGGGAGTACTCCCAAGCGAACCTTCGAACTGCTGGCGAATCCTGCAGAGCGTTATTTGAAGGCGATGCCGTGGGAGCAGATGGAACTCGACTGGGTGGACGAGCGCTGTGTGCCTCCGGATCATCCGGACAGCAATTACCGGATGACGCGCGAGGCGATGTTAAGCAAGGTTCCGCTGAAGCGGGAGAAGGTCTTTCGGATCGAGGGCGAGTTCGAGCCGGACGAGGCGGCGGCGAGATACGAAAGCGCGGTCCGCGGGCAGTTCCGGCTGGAAGGCGCAGAGATGCCTCGATTCGATGTGCTTGCCCTGGGCATGGGGGATGATGGGCACACCGCTTCGCTGTTTCCACATACGGCCGCCCTTCACGAACTGGCGCGGGTCGCTGTTGCGAATCACGTACCGCAGCAGAAGGAATCGTGGCGAGTGACATTGACGTGGCCGGTGATCGTTGAGGCGGCAGACGTGTTCTTTCTGATCGGCGGCAAGGATAAGGCCGACCCATTACATCGCGTACTTCAGGGCCCGTACGATCCAGAGACGCTGCCTTCGCAATTGATCCAGCCGAAGAACGGCAGGCTGCTATATCTCCTTGACAGAGACGCAGCGGCACTGTTGCCTCCACCAGATACCAATGGAGTGGGGCGACTGGAGATTGAACGATGATTCTGGCCGGGGACGTAGGCGGCACGAAGGTTCATCTGGCACTGTACGGCTTCAGCGAAGGACGGCTCAGCCATGTGCGAGATGAGAAGTTTCATGCCAAAGATTTTGAGGGGCTGGAGCAGATCGCACAGAAGTTTCTTGCTGACAGCGGAAATCCCCAGGTGACGGCCGCGTGTTTCGGCGTGCCTGGCCCGGTGCGGGGCGGCCGGCTGAAGCTGACGAACCTGCCCTGGATACTCGATTGCCGCGACCTGTCCCACAAGCTGAAGATCGAGCATCTCTTTCTCATCAACGATCTTGAAGCGAACGGCTACGGCATTCCCGAACTCTCGTCCGATCAGATTTACCAGTTGAGTGCCGGAGATTCCGGGGCAGTCGGCAATCGCGGACTGGTGTCGGCGGGCACGGGACTGGGCGAAGCTATCCTGGTGTGGAACGGAAGAATTCACGTTCCCATCGCTTCCGAAGGTGGGCACTGCGACTTTTCTGCCCGCAATGATCTTGAGATTGACCTGCTGCGCTATCTGCAACGGCAGCTGAAGGGGCGGGTGAGTTTCGAGCGGGTGGTATCCGGCATAGGCCTAAAGAATATCTACACGTTCCTCCGCGATGAAAAAGGCCTTGAGGAACCGGAATGGCTGAAGGAGCGAATGGCCCTTGAGGATCCGAATGCTGTGATCGGGGAAGTGGGTGAGGCGGGAACCAACGAGCTGTGTGCGAAGACACTGAATATGTTCGTTTCGGCTTACGGCGCTGAAGCCGGGAACCTCGCTCTCAAGGTACTCGCAGTAGGCGGGTTGTATCTGGGCGGGGGGATTGCTCCGAAGATCCTGGATAAGATGAAGGACGGTACGTTCATGAACGCCTTTACTGACAAGGGGCGCCTGAGCGACCTGCTGATACACACTCCGGTACGCATTATTCTCGAGAGCCGCGCTGCGTTGATGGGAGCGGCAGCGTATGCTGAGTCGCGAGCCGCTGCACTCACCGGCGCATCGGAGCGTGCGGCATCGCAAGCCAATCGGTCATAAACTGAATCTATCCGCGAATCTCTACCCGAGAGGTCGGGAAGTCTGCGTGGCCTGTTTTTTGCGAATCGCCCAAAATTCTCAGAAGTTTTTGTGGAGAACCATATAGTGATGAAGAAAAATTGCTTAGGTGTGTTGCTGGCGGTAACGTGCCTGGTTGCCGCCTCTCAACTTGCTTTTGCGCACGCAGTCCTGGTTTCATCGACCCCGAAAATTCATGGGACCATGCATGGACCGACGATTGATGTGGACCTGAAGTTCAATTCGCGTGTTGACGGCACGCGGTCCAGCTTGAATCTGGTGCTGCCTAGCGGAGCCGTGCAGCCTCTAACGCTCGAAAAGCAGGCTGCGCCGAATGAACTGGGCGCGCATGCGCAACTCACTCCCGGCAAGTACACGCTGCGCTGGACGGCGCTGGCAACTGATGGTCACATCACGCGTGGTGAAGTTCCCTTTACGGTGGAGTAGGATAGGCGTCCGCAATCGTGATCTGGCTGATTCAGGATTTTGATCTCTTCTCTGTGCTGCTGCGCGCTCTCGCGCTTTCCCTTGAAGCGGTGACGGTGGGGGGAGTATTCGTGCTGCTGTTCGTTGCACCCGCCCGTTCTGCGGAACCGGAAGCACGGAACGGCGTTTGCAGATTCATCTCACGGTTTGCGCTCGCCTTAGCGATCGTGCAGTTGCTCTCGGCGGCTGAGAGTTCATTGATGCTGATGGGCGGGAACGGTCCAGGTACGCCGGGCGTGGCCTTTCGGGACGTGGTCTCAGCCTCATTCTTTCGCTCTGATTGCATTCTGGCGTTCGCGGCGCTGGCAATGTTCTTTTTACTGCGCTTCTGGCCGCGGCAAATCTGGGCTATTACTCTTGCCGGACTGGCGATCGTTGGGGCTTCAACCGCACTGAGTCATGCAGCTTCGAGAGTCGATTACCGGCCGCTATTGCTATTGCTGACCGCGGCTCACCATCTGGGAGCGGCTGCGTGGATCGGGGGGATGGGCAGTCTGCTGGTTGCCATACGCGCCAGTCAGGACGCGCGGAATATTCACGCGATGGCGCGGCGCTTCTCGACGATGGCGATCGTGAGCGTGGCGGTACTTGTGCTTGCCGGCGGCGTCATGGCGAAGTTCTATATAGGTACCTGGAACGAAATATATGGCACGTCCTACGGCGTGATGGTGCTGGCCAAGGTTTATCTCCTCCTGCTTGCGCTGACTCTCGGGGCGAGCAACATCTGGCTGGTGCGGGAAACCCGATCCGAAGCTACGCCGGTTTTGTTACGGCTGCGGCGCTTCAGCGAGGCAGAGATCGGGCTGGGATTCACGGCAGTGCTCGCGGCTGCTTCGCTTACTTCGCAGCCTCCGGCGATAGACCTGACCCGGCAGGATGTGCTTTCCGGACAAGAGATTGTAGAGCGCACGAGCTGGAAATGGCCGCGGCTGCAGACTCCCAGCATTGCAGATCTCCCGACTTCGTCGTCACTGAAGAAGCATCTTGAAGACGTGTCCTTTTCGGGCGGCGTCGACAACGATGTGATGAATCAGAAGTGGTCGGAATACAACCACGAGTGGTCGGGGCTGATTGTTTTGGCAGCGGGTTTGCTTGCTCTTGTCTCGAAATTTAAGGGTCAGGCATGGGCGCGAAACTGGCCGCTGCTATTCTTCGGCCTGGCGATTTTCATCATTCTGCGGGCAGATCCTGACGCGTGGCCGCTTGGTCCGCGCTCGTTCTGGGGAAGCTTCGCCGAGTCAGATGTACTTGAGCACCGTATATTCGCTGTGTTGATTACCTGCTTCGCAATCTTCGAGTGGGCAGTGGAGACGGAACGAGTGAAAGACCATAGGGCTGCGCTTGTGTTTCCAGCGCTCTGCGCAGTCGGGGGCGCTTTTCTGATGACGCATTCGCACGGAACAGCCAACCTAAAAAGCGAGTTGTACGCGGAGTTGAATCACACGCCCATTGCCCTATTGGGGGCGACGGCTGGCTGGGGCCGCTGGCTGGAATTACGCTGGCCGCAGAGCGATGCGGCGCCTGAAACCAGATCGCGAATAGTGCGCATTGCAAGCTGGATGTGGCCGGTTTGCCTCATGCTGGTAGGTTTGCTTTTGCTCGACTACCGCGAATCCTGAAGTATGTTGGTCAAAACGCGAAACTCAGCCACCGAGCCAACGTATTGCCATTTGCGGTATGTTAACTACTGGTGTTTCCGGCGCCGTCCCTCAGGCGCTGCCCGCCGATTTTATCTGTGAGGCAATTCATGCCACTGTTTCAGCTACGTTTCAGCAAGGGGGTGTTCCTTGCCCTTCTCACTTGTGCCGCCGTCCATGCGCGGGCGCAGCGCCTTCCTCAGACGGTTCATCCTGAACACTACACGCTGACGCTCACTCCGAATTTGAAGGACGCGACCTTCACGGGCAGCGAAAAGATCGATGTCGTTCTCGATCAGCCCTCCGATTCGATTACTTTGAATGCGACGGAGATCAAGTTCGAGAGCGTGACCGCGAAGGCCGGAGCTAAGGAGCTGAATGCCACGGTGACTGAGGACAAGAAAATGGAGCAGGCGACTTTCAAGTTTGGGAGCACCTTGCCTGGTGGTCCGGTCACACTGCATATCGAGTACAGCGGCATACTGAACGGACAGTTGCGTGGCTTCTACCTTTCGAAGACGGCGAAACGCAATTATGCGGTAACCCAGTTTGAGCCGACCGATGCGAGGCGCGCGTTTCCGTCATTTGATGAGCCGGCGTTCAAAGCTACTTTCGACGTGACCCTGGTGGTCGATAAGGGGGACACGGCGATCTCAAACACGAATATCGTGTCGGACAAGCCAGGCCCGGCGGAGGACGAACACACGATTCACTTTGCCACGACACCAAAGATGTCGACCTACCTGGTGGCGTTTCTTGTCGGAGACTTCCAGTGCACGTCCGGTGAGAGCGACGGCACGCCGATTCGCGCGTGCGCGACTCCCGACAAGGTGGAGTACACGAAGTTTGCGTTATCCGCAGCGGAGTTCGTTCTGCATTATTACAACAACTACTTCGGAATCAAGTATCCGATGCCCAAACTGGACATGATCGCGTTGCCTGATTTTGAAGCAGGCGCGATGGAGAACTTTGGGGCGATCACCTATCGGGAAACCGATCTTCTGATCGATGAAAAAACGGCCTCGGTCGGCTCGAAGAAGAACGTTGGGCTGGTTGTGGCGCATGAGATGGCGCACCAGTGGTTTGGCGATATGGTAACCATGCAGTGGTGGAACAATCTTTGGCTGAATGAAGGCTTTGCCACCTGGATGGAGAACAAGCCGGTTGCAGCATGGCATCCGGAATGGAACATTCCGCAGGATGTGGCAGCCGGGTTGAACGGAACACTGAATCTTGATGCGCAGCATACGACGCGGGCGATTCGAGCCAAGGCTGACACTCCGGATGAGATCAATGAGATGTTCGACGGCATCACGTACGGCAAGGCCGGGGCGATGCTGCTGATGGTTGAAAACTATGAGGGCGAAGAGACGTTTCGTCAAGGCGTCCACAACTATCTCGTAGCTCACATGTACGGAAATGCTACGGCAGAGGATTTCTGGAATGCGCAGACCACCGTGAGTCACAAGCCGATCGATAAGGTGATGGAGAGCTTCGTGGCGCAGCCGGGCGAGCCGCTTCTGACTTTTGAGAATCCTGGTGGCGGCACGGTTTCGGCGAGGCAGCAGCGCTTCTTTTTGAGCCCCAGCGCCAATGCGGAGAAGGAACAGACATGGTCGGTGCCGGTATGCTTCAAGGCGAGCGGACGGGAGGAGAGCTGTGACGTACTCTCGCAGGCTCAACAGTCTTTGAAGATTCCGGCTGCGGCATTCTTCTTCGCTAATGCAGAAGGTAAGGGCTATTACCGTACGAAGTATCCCGCGGATGTGTACGGGAAGATTGTCGCCGACGTCGAGAGCGGTCTGACGCCGGAAGAGCGGATCATATTGCTCGGCGACGAGTGGGCGCAGGTGAGGGCCAACAAGGCCCCCGTCGGCGATTATCTTGATCTTGCCGCGGCGGTGAAGGACGACTCCAGCGGCTCGGTGTTGGAGACGGCCCTGGGCAGCGTAGCGGCGATTTATTCGCGCATTGCCGCGACTCCTGAGGAGCGCGAAGCGATTTCGGAATGGGTGCGCAAGACGTTCAAGCCATCGCTTGAGAGGCTGGGATCGCCTGCGGCGGACGACACTCCGGAGAGGAGGGAACTGCGAGCGACGCTGTTCGGGGCGGTGGGCAGTATCGGAAAGGATCCCGAGGTGATTGCGCAGGCCAGGGAACTGGCGACGAAATACATCGCGGACCAGAGCTCTGTTGATGCAACGCTTGCGGAAACCGCCATGGCCATTGCCGCTATCAATGGGGATACAGCTTTCTACGATCAACTCCAGAAAGTAGCTGAGACGTCTCCGAATCCGGAGATCCAGGAAGGCAGTCTGCGTCTGCTTGCGGAGTTCAAGGACGCGTCACTCGAGAAGCGCTCGCTCGACTACACCGTTTCCGGCAAGGTAAGAAATCAGGACTCGGTGATCGAGTTGCTCATTATGCTGCAGGGTACGGATACGCGCGATCTGGCGTGGCAGTATATCCAGCAGAACTGGGACAAGGTGCACGCGCAGCTCACGACGTCGATGGGCGGGTACCTCGTGAGCGGAACGGGAAGCTTCTGCAGCGCAGAGAAGCGCGATGAGGTGGTGAGTTTCTTTACCACCCACAAGGTTCCGGCTTCGGAACGTGCGCTGAGCCGCGCCAAAGACCAGATTAATGACTGCATCGAGCTTCGCTCACTGCAGGAGCCAAATCTGAAGACGTGGATTGCAAGTCGGAAGTAGACTTTGTTAGCCGGAAGTCGGATAACGGGCGGGCGGCACTGCCGCCCGTTTTCTTTTGGTGGCGAGAAAGCATCGTGCAGCCCGATAGGATAGAAAGCGTGACGACATTCAAAGAGAGGCTGGCGCCGATTGAGGAGCGCATCTGCGAGGCTTGCGGGCGCGCCGGCCGAGCACGAGAAGAAGTGAGGCTGATGGCTGTGTCGAAGCTGCATCCGGCGCCGGCGATTGCGGAGGCAGTCGAGGCGGGCGTGACGCTTTTCGGCGAGAACCGCGTGCAGGAGTTCGAGTGCAAGCGGGTGGATTTGGGTGGGCTGGCAGCGGATATCGACGTTCATCTGATCGGGCATCTGCAGTCGAACAAATCGGCGAAGGCCGCGGAGTTGTTTTCTGCAATCGATACGCTGGATTCGTTGCGTCTGGCTGAGCGCCTGAACGATGCGGCTGGGAAACTGGGACGCGGCCTGCCAGTGCTGATCGAGATCAAGCTGAGCGACGAGGCGGCGAAGACGGGACTTGATCCTACCGGGCGTGAGATTGAGGATCTGTTGGCTCGTATGCCGAGCCTGACAAACCTCAGCGTTCGCGGGCTCATGACGGTTCCTCCGTTCGATGGGAATCCGGATACAGCCCGGCATTGTTTTCGCGAGTTGAGAAAGCTACGCGATGAGTTGTTTGCCCGGCATCCAGGTCTCGATTTCGGAGAGTTGTCGATGGGTATGTCAGGCGACTTCGAAATCGCCATCGAGGAAGGTTCAACTGTGGTGCGCATCGGTACGGCACTGTTTGGCGGGCGAGGAGCAAAGGCGTGAGCTGGGGCGCGGCGGTGCATGAAACGTGGGAAGGCGTGTCGATCGCGGTTCGGGTGAGCCCGCGCGCTAGTCGGACGCGGTTCATGGGTGCCGCCGGAGAGGGTTCAGGGACGGCACTCAAGATTGCTCTGGCAGCGCCGCCGGTAGAAGGTCGGGCGAATGAAGCGTTGATTTCGTACCCGGCTGGCGTGCTTAGCGTGCCGCGGTCTGCCGTCGAAGTGATTGCCGGCGGGCATTCACGAAACAAGGTCGTTCGCGTGAGGGGTCGTGGCGCGGCGCAGGTTGAGAGCGCATTCAAGCCTGACAAGAAGGCCCAAGTCCCGTAGACTTACCGCTTGGTCCTACTCGAAATTCAGGGAAAAGAATGTCACCACTGTACGCCGTAGTTCTGGGCG
>Ga0206870_1136_pt1 | contig 18012 bp, 18 predicted proteins | sample Alteio_BWOrgCont_36_FD_152620 | JGI IMG/M metagenome (GOLD analysis project Ga0206870, IMG submission 152620) | Enriched cells from forest soil in Barre Woods Harvard Forest LTER site, Petersham, Massachusetts, United States -... | ecosystem: Environmental > Terrestrial > Soil > Temperate forest >... | reverse complement strand
ACGAATATGGGCAGCATCAGCGGAAGCTACGAATTACCAATCGGAAAAGGTAAGATGTGGCTGGGACAGGCAAGCGGCGCCCAAGACAAGATCATCAGTGGATGGCAAGTCAATTCTATCATAACCTTACTAAGTGGCCTTCCCCTCACTCCCTTGACTGGAAACAATCAGACCGGTAGCGGTGAGGCTAGCAATTCGGATCGACCATCGTACAATCCCGCTTTTACTGGACCGATAATCGTCGGAACGGCGAAAGAATGGTATAACCCGAATGCTTTTATCCTACAGCCCTCCGGTACGTTTGGAAATGTCAGTAAAGGCGCTCTCAGGGGCCCGGGGCTGTCCGAATGGGATCTTTCGCTCTTCAAGACGACTACTTTGAGCGAACGGACCAAATTGGAGTTTCGCGCTGAGTTTTTCAACATCTTGAACCGTACAAACTGGAACACGCCCAACCTGACCGTATTTTCAGGGGGAGCAATCAGCACCTCGGCCGGAACAATAACGAGCACAGTCACGACATCACGGCAGATCCAGTTTGCGTTGAAAGCCATATTCTGATCGAGGATCGTCGGAACCGGTACCCTAGGTCGCTTTCGATAAACTTCAGGTCCCTACTAACATACTTGTCTCTCGTGAAAGGACAAAGAGGATGGCAATTATGGTGCGTTCTCGCAATTCCTCTGTTTTTGGTTTAATTGTTCTGTTGTTCTGCCTTCTATATGCTGGACCAGCTCGTGGCCAATCGAGTCAAGTGATTGCACTGAAGGGTGCTCTGCTAATCGATGGAACGGGTAAGCCAGCGATTGATCGATCTGTTCTTCTGTTGCAAGGCAGCAAGATAACAGCTGTCGGTCCTGAAACAACGGTGAACATCCCAAAAGGTGCCACTGTAATTGACGTATCAGGCAAAACGGTAATGCCCCTGCTGACGGTGCTTATTGGCCATGTTGGTTTGACCGCAAGAGTTGGCGAAAAGCCCCAGTGGATCTGCTACTCAGAGGAAATTATTCGCAGTGAACTGCAACTCAATCTCGCTTACGGTGTGGGTACCTATGTTTCGCTTGGGCAAGACCAAGATCTGATATATGACCTCAGAGAGCAACAGCGCGCCGGCAGGCTTCCGGGGACGCGCTTGTTTACGGCTGGTCGCGGGTTAGGAGTGAAAAATGCATATCCTGACCCTACATATCCAAACGGTGTAGATCAGTACCGGCCAGTGACTCCCGAGGAAGGACGGGCGGATGTACGAGAGCTTGCAAAGCATCATCCGGATTTCGTCAAGATTTGGGTAGATGATAACTATGGCACTATTCCGAAGATGCAACCTCCCATGTATCGAGCGCTCATTGATGAGGCTCATCGACAGCATTTACGAGTCATTGCTCATGAATATGCCCTTGAGGACGCAAAAGGACTGGTTGAAGCGGGCGTCGACGGATTTGCACACAGCATTCGAGACAAACCAGTGGACGAGGAGCTTATTAAGGCAATGAAGGCTCACGGGACGTTTCTTATTCCTTCGATAGCCCGCGAGGAATCGAAGCTCGTGTACGCGAACGGGCCGGCTTATCTCGACGATCCATTTTTCCAGGCTGGCCTTGACGTAGGAGTTCTCGATACATTACGAAGCGCCTCTTTCAAAGATACATTTCGTCACACGCCCTACTACGTTCGCAATCTGCAAAAACTCCAGTTGGGATTTGAGTTGGCTAAGAAAAACACCAAAACGCTCTTCGATGCAGGTGTGAAACTTGGTTTCGGATCTGATTCGGGGTTCACATCCGAGACGTTGCGATTCGAAGGGTACCATGATCATCGCGAGTTGCAACTGCTGGTGGAATCGGGACTGACACCAATGCAAGCGATCGTTGCAGCTACCGGCACGAGCTCCCAACTCATAGGAGGACCGGCCGTAGAATTTGGAACGCTGCAACCCGGCAAACAAGCAGATTTTATGGTGCTCGATGCTAGTCCACTGCAAGACATCCACAATACCGAACGCTTGTCTGCCGTTTGGCAAGCTGGTAAGACAGTGCGAACAATTTTGACGAGGAAATAACTTCGCCGCTCGGCCAGGCCCTTAAAGGGCACTCCGGAGGTAGATGTGAAAATCGCAATCGGATTGTTTCTCTTTAGCCTTCTTCTCGGCTCGTTCTCTAAAGATGTGAGAAGTGGCACGGCGAGCGAACTGCAGAAAGGCGGCGAAGCAGTTTCAGGGCCTTACGATGTAGATCCGACTTGGCCACAAACGCTATCGTCTGAGCTGACCTGGGGACGCACAAGCTTCGTTTACGCAGAGAGCCCCGAACGCATTTTCGTAATTCAGAGTGGTATGGTCCCTTGGAGTTGGAAGAAGTTACAAGGCGACAGATTGCTCGGAGCGCAGGAGGGCGGAGGTACGGACCTAGAAACGGCCAACGACGCAATGCACTGCGCCTCTACGCTGGCCTTTGATCAACAATGGCACTGTCAAAAAGGAGCGGATGGAAAGCTTATTGACTCGCTCGTTGATCGGAAAGGCACCGAGATTCCCGGTGCCCGTTGGGATCACATCATCATGGTGTTCGACGCTAAGGGCAAGCTAGTTGAAAACTGGGATCAGTGGAGACATTTGTTTGGTCATCCACACACGATTACAGAAAGCCCGTACGACAAAGAACATCATGTGTGGATTGTTGACGCCGGCTCGGATCAGGTCTTCGAATTTACGAATGACGGCAAAAAGTTAGTCATGGCAGTCGGTGAATCACGCGTTCAAGGAAATGACAAAACTCACTTGAACGGGCCGAATGGTATCGCGTTTCTACCTGACGGTGATTTTTATGTGACAGATGGTTACAAGAACGCGCGTGTCGTCAAATTTTCGAAAGATGGCAAGTACCTAATGGAATGGGGAACGCGAGGCAAAGACCCAGGGGAATTTGATCTGCCACATAGCCTGGCAATTGATGTGAAGACCGGCCGGGTGTATGTCATCGACCGCGCCAACTCGCGAATTCAAGTCTTTGATTTGAATGGGAAGTTTATCGAGCAGTGGCCCGATATTCGATTCGCCCAATATATAGCGATAACAAAAGACCGATACCTATGGGTGGCAGACGGATATAACAACAAAATGCTCAAGTATGATCTGAATGGTCATTTGCTCTATTCGTGGGGCACTTTTGGAGAACGTCCTGGCGATATATGGGGCGTCCACGGGTTCAGTGTAGACAGCGAAGGCAATCTTTACACTGCTGAGGTTTTCGGTGGCCGGCCACAGAAGTTCCGCCCTAAGCAAGGTGCAGATAAGGCAGAACTAGTTGGACCACTCGAGTAGCGATCTGAAGGGTCTGCAAGATTCGAAACCTTCACGTGACGTAGCAGCTCGCCATACCGAGCTCTCCAGAAATTTTGTTTAGGAGCCTAGGCATGAGAAATTCACGTCTTTTCCGCACCGTCTTCGCAACTCTCTTTCTTACAACAATCTTTCAGCCTGGCTTGAACGCCGAGCCGCCCCAGGAGTCGCAGGTTCCAAAGTTTGAGGTTGATCCGTCTTGGCCTAAGCCTCTGCCAGAATTGTGGGTGACAGGCGAGGTTGGCGGCACCTGCGTAGACGCTCAGGACCACGTCTTCATATTGAACCGAGATAACCTGACCGCCGACGAACAGCGCAATTCGCAACCTGCACCCCCCGTCGTAGAGTTTGATGCGGAAGGCAATATCGTCAATTCATGGGGAAAAAGGACCGTCCGAGATGCCGATGGCAACGCTTTAGCGCGCGACGCTCAAGATACTCTCCCTAAGAGACTCCATGCGTGCGTCGTTGATCCGCAAGGCAATATTTGGATCGGTGGCAACCAGGACGGGATCATTCAGAAATATAGCCATGACGGCAGTAAACTCCTGCTTCAAATTGGTACTGCGTCACACCTCGACACCTCCGATGGGACGCCGACGGGCTACGCCATGAATTCAAGTAAGACAATGCTGAATAGGCCTGCATCCATAGCAATCGATCCGACGAATGGAGACATATACGTAGCCGACGGTTATGGAAATCGACGGGTCGTAGTATTTGACCGGGATGGTCACTTCCTTCGCCAGTGGGGACAGCAAGGCACTGTAGATGAAACGCTAGAAGGCAAAGGAGGTGTGTTCCTTGACACCGTGCATTGTGTCGCCATTGATCAAGCCGGTTTAGTTTATGTGTGTGATCGAAAAGGGGATCGAATTGAAGTGTTCGACAAGATGGGAAATTTCAAAAAGAATATTCAGATACAAAAAGGTACAGGCTATGTGAAAGGACTTCCTGGTTCGGCTTGGTGGATCGCATTTTCACCGGATAGCGCCCAGAAGTACATGTACGTCGCCGACGGTGGAAATGAAGTCATCTGGATCCTCGATCATGAGACAGGGACAATTCTTTCAGGCTTCGGCCGCCCAGGTCACCAACCGGGAAACTTCACATATCTCCATACTTTCGCAGTTGATTCGAAGGGCAGTCTCATTACGGGCGAAGTAATCAATGGTCGAAGAGTTCAAAAGTTTAAAATCGCTGGTTATGAACCAGCAGGAAACCTTCCCCACCTAAGAACTGGGGAACCGGCTCAACGCAATCCCGGGCAGTCGGCGCCTCTCGATTAACTGTGTGTAACATCTGCTGGATGTTACGCGCTTGCTCGTCTGCTAGTTTTCTTCCTAGCTTGGAGGAAGTTGTGAAACGGTTCACTCGGCGCAGATTCCTCAAGGAAGGGGCCTTCGGCTCCGTGATTTTGAGCGGCATTAACACCACACAGCTTTCTAAGCAATCCCTAGCCACGACCGAGAATCAGACTACCCTTCCAGCCGACCGCCCTGAGTTGCTTCGCCTTGCTATGAACGAGATTATTCCGGCCGGTGCTGGTATGCCCGCCGCAGGGGAGATTGGCTGTGTACAGTACGTCGAAGGACTCGCGAAACAAAGCGCCAAACTTGAGAAACAGCTTCAAGAGATATCAACCTCACTAGAAGTGATGAGCCGAGCCGCTTTCCATGTTGCCTTCGGGGCTCTTCAGCAACAACGCAGAGCCGAGGCATTGGCGAGGCTAGAAAAGCAAAGTCCAGAGATGTTTAAGAATTTTCGCGATCTAGTCTACGAGGCATACTACGAACAACCCCGCGTTTGGAAATTAATCGGGTACGAGTTTTACTCGACGAATGGTGGCGGCCCTACCCCGCCCACTTTCGATGACGAGATATTGGCAAGCGTGCGCCATAAGCCAAGTTTTTATCGAGGCGTTTGACGATGGCTGAGGAACGAGTGGACGTCGTCGTCATCGGATCAGGTCCGGCTGGCGCTGCGGTGACGAAGCGGTTGACCGATTTCGGAGCCAAAGTTCTCTGTTTAGAACAGGGCGATTGGATCAATCGAGCAGAATTTCCTTCGGAGCGCCCGGATTGGGAAACGCAATTAAAAACCTATTTCTATCCTAATGTTCGAAACCTTCCTGAAGACTATCCGGTGATGACAGGAGGGCAGCTAAAAGCCGTACAGATGGCGAATGCCGTGGGCGGGACGAGCATTCATTACACAGCACATTTTCCTAGGTTCCATCCTTCAGATTTCCGCGTCCGATCCCTTGATGGGGTTGCAGACGATTGGCCTATTAGCTACGCCGAATTGGAACCTTACTATGACATGAATGATCGCGAAATGGGAGTGTCCGGTCTATCAGGCGATCCGCAAAATCCGCCCCGCATAGCAAGACCAACCCCTCCGCTGCCGCTGGGCGTACTCGGTGAGACCGTTGGGCGAGGCTTCAACAAGCTCGGTTGGTATTGGTGGGTAGCGGACAACGCGATCATTTCCCGATCCTACGATGAACGTCCGGCTTGCATGTGGCATGGAAAATGCACACTCGGTTGCCCGATTGGCTCGAAATCTACAGCAGATGTTACTTATTGGCCCAAAGCGCTCAAGAAAGGGGCTGTTCTCAAGACGCGGTCCCGCGTTCGCGAAATCACTGTGGATGCGAAGGGCCGTGCCAGTGGCGTACTCTATTACGACCGAAATAACCAAATTCAAGAACAAACGGCCCGGGTCGTGGTTATCTCGTGTAATGGTGTGGGAACCCCCCGTCTGCTGTTGAATTCGAAATCGAAGCTTTTTCCACAAGGCATCGCAAACTCGTCCGGCTTGGTTGGGAAGAACTTCATGATGCATGCGACGGCTTCCCTCGAGGGGATTTTTGACAAGTCTATGGATGGTCATCTGGGGGCACGTGGCGCGGTCGCATGCAGTCAGCAGTTCTATGAGACAGATCCAAACCGCGGATTTGTTCGAGGATATACATTCCAGATCGCACGCACATACGGACCACTTCACCATGCACTCGGAGGTATCACTGGAAGCCCCGTGCCCTGGGGTGCGGAACATCATCGTGTGATGAGGAAGCGTTTTCCTCACGTAATCCCTGTCATCGTCCAAGGTGAAGATTTGCCCAATGAAAACAACCGCGTCGAACTTGATCCAGCCGTCAAAGACTCGAGCGGTGTACCCGCACCACGAGTGATCTACAAGAACGGTGACAATAACCTGAAAATGTTGCGACACGGTCTGCAGATGGGTCGCATGCTGCTTGAGGCCTCTGGCTCGAGTGAGATTCTTACAAGTCGTGTGGTGGTGGAAGCCTCTCACTTGATGGGCACAGCGCGTATGGGTAATGACCCGAAACGTTCGGTTGTCAATGCCTGGAACCAAACCCATGACGTTCCCAATCTCTTCATAGTGGACGGGAGTTCCTTCACTACTAGCTCGAGCGTGAACCCGACATCCACAATCGGCGCCCTTGCGCTTCGCGCTGCCGACGGCATTTGGGAGCGAAGGCAAAACTGGAGCTGAGCAATATTCAATTCTCAATTCGTCGAAAGTGAATGACAAGAACCATGAAACGAATATCGGCTACTTGCCTGTTGCTGGTCTCACTGTGCTACTCGGGAAGAGGGCAATCCGTGCCCCAAAATAACAACGCAGCTGTTGACAAGATCAAAAGTGAAATATTGCAAAAGGAAGATGAACAAAACCACGCTCTTCTCAAAAACGACGCAGATCTTCTCGGTGGCATGTGCTCTGACGAGCTCGCTTGGACGAATGCTAGCGGAGTGCTTTTAACGAAATCTCAGATGCTCACTGACATGCGGTCTGGAAAACAAATAAATTCAACGATCATTCACGATGACGTGCGACTGCATGTTTTTGGAAACACAGTCGTTGTAACTGGCCGGAGCACGTCGACTTACCTTTACGGCGGCAAGAAATTTGTTGGTGCGAGGCGATTTACAAATGTTTGGGTCAAGCAGAGCAATAAATGGCTGCTGGTCGTTCACCATGTAACGCCCGCACCAGCGGTCCACTAAATTGTAAAACCAAGCAAACGCAGTAGATGGAAACAACATCTGGCTTCGCTGACAACTCGCACGATGCGGTTGGGATTTGTCGGTAGGCGATAGATCGCCACCTGCGGAACGGACGAGAAGGCACAATTGGCGCGCGAAGCGGTCTACGATGATGTGGGAAAGGCGACCTTCGATAAAGATTTGAATCTCTTGAGACCACGAGGATATCTGTTTCTCTTCGGAATTGCGAGCGGGCCGGTACCGCCGGTCGATCCTACTGTGCTAGCGCAAAAGGGCTCCATTTTCTTGACCCGGCCTACGCTCGGCCATCACATCGCCACGCGGGAAGAACTGGAGGAAAGGTCGCGGGCCATTTTTGAGGAGATCGGCGAGGGAACGTTGAGGCTGCGCATCGAGCAAGTGTACAAACTGAGTGATGCTGCGCGCGCGCATCGCGATCTCGAGGCAAGAAGAAGCACAGGCAAGCTGCTGTTGGTCCCATAGCGATGCATGGCGTTGACACTTGAATGGCATCGAGTGTCCAGTAATTCAAATTTTATTTTGAGGTTGGCATGTCTAAAATCATTCGCGCTGCTGTCATAGGGCTGGGCTGGTGGTCTGGCGTCTTGGCTGAAAGGATCAAAGACTCACACGAAATCGAATTCGTTAGCTGCTATACCCGTAGCGAAGAAAAGCGCCGGGAGTTTGCTGGTCGGTTCGGTTGTCATGCAGCCCGCAGTTATGAAGAGATCCTTGAAGATCGCTCGATTGAAGCCGTTGTTAATACTACGCCGAACGACGCTCATTTTGAGACGACTCGCTTGGCCGCACTTGCCGGTAAGCACGTTTTCCTTGATAAGCCCATTGCGAACACTGTTGCCAGTGGCAAGGCCATCGTCGAGGAGTGTTCCAGAGCCGGGGTTGTGCTGGCACTGGGTTCCCAGCGCCGCCGTGAGAATCAGTTTCGCTGGATCAAATCCGAGATTGAGGCTGGCCGGTTTGGCAAATTAGTGCAAGCCGAATGCAACATCAGCCGCGACCGGCTGGGTCGGATTGACATCTCTTCGTGGCGCTATACCGCCGAAGGCATGCCCGGTGGTGTCTTGCTGCAGATTGGCATTCACTACATAGATGTGCTGGAAATGCTGCTGGGGCCCGCGGTTCGCGTGTCTGCGCGGCTGGCGCATCTTGTTTTGCCGGGCGAGAACCCGGACGTCGCTAGCATGATTCTGGAGCATGAGAATGGTGCCCTTTCGAATCTGGCGGCGTCCTATGCATCGGCATCTGAGTTCTACTTGATGAACGTCTACGGGAAGGAAGCTAGTGCCTTCTGGGATCAGTTTTCCGGGCTGAGACATCTGCGACGCGGCGAGAAGACCCTGCATGCTGTCGCCATCGAAAAGAACGACACCATCCGGGAAGAGTTGGAGGAATTCGCCATGTGTGTTCGTAATGGCGGCAAACCGGAGGCGGACGGTGAATGGGCAACGCACAATCTCGCTGTCGTTAAAGCAGGCGTAAAGAGCGCGCGAGAGGGCCGCGTCGTCGAAGTAGCCGAAATTCTCGCCAGCGGAGAATGAGTCAGGTCACGATTTGCGTGGAAGCTTCGGAGCGTAAGCCTTAACCTGTTGCTCGCGAAGCCGAAACGGGCGCACCATTGCAATCAGGATGAGCGCCGCCGTGACATCGGCAATCGCTGCTATCACGAGAGTGCTATTCCAGCTTTTTGTTCGAACCGCCAGCAGACTGCCGAGGGGGACGAATAGCGCCGCGGTACCTTTGGCTGTGTAGAGCAGCGCATAGTTTGTGGTCGCGTATTTCTTCCCAAAGTGGTCGGACGTCAAGGCAGGAAAAATGCTGTAGATGTCCCAGGTCAAAAACACCAAAGACCCCAGGATTACGAAAGCCATGGGGTTATTTCCATATGCCACCAGAGAAAAAAGGGCCACGCCTCCGGCGCAAGAGGCCGTGCAGAGGGTGAGTTCGCGTCCCCACAGGTCCGACACCCAGCCAGACAAAGGTCGGCCCACGGCGTTCATTACATTGTTCAGCGAAAGCGCAAATGTGAGCGTCGGCAAGGTTAAGCCAATCAGCGTAAGGGGGCTGCGAGCAACGCCGAAAAAGCCGGCGATGGGTGCAATCTGAGCGGTAATCATCAATCCGCTCGCCGCAATCAAAGCGAACGCTGCATACATCATCCAGAAAATAGGGCAGCGCAGCGTTTCGAGCGGCGAACTGTCTCTCGCGGTTTGTGCCACTAGGGAGTTTGAGACTCGATTGCCTTCACTATCGCGTGGCTCCTTGAGAGCCAACGCTGCGATCAATAGGATGCCACTTTGAATCAGCGCAAAATCGAAAAGCGTCGCTTGGTAGCCTCGAACGGCCAAGGAGCGAGTCAAAGGAATCACGGTAATTGCCGCGCCAGAGCTAAATCCGGCCGCCGTAATGCCGGAGGCCAGTCCCCTGCGTTTCTCAAACCATTTCACCGCGTTGCCCACGCAAGTTCCATACACCAAACCGGTGGCAATTCCTCCAACGACGCCTCCAGCATAAAGCATGGCCAGCGTGCTGGCTCGTGAGTAAAGAATCCAGGAAGTGGCGACGAGACCCGACGCTAACATCACCAGAAGGCGAGGGCCAAAACGGTCTACAAGATAAGCTTCGAAAGGCATCAGCCAAGTTTGAAACAAGATGAATAATGTAAATGCTACTTGAACGGCTGCTTTACCCAAATGATGTTCCGCATCGATCGGATTCACGAAGATCGTCCAACTAAATTGCAGATTGGCCACCATGGCCATGCAAACGAGGCCCACGCCTAGCTGCACCCAAGGCCTCGATACAAAGCTGGAGTTGTGGGCAACGCATGATTGCGCCACCTGGCGCCGTCCGACAAAGCGGTCTGCTAAGGTCTTCGTGGACATCGAGTTTTTCGAAAAATACCCAAAACAGGTTAAGGCAACAAACGGAAATGATCAGTGATACCATACACTATACTATTGTTAAATTTTGAAAATTGTATCGATTATCGATAAGATGCACGTTTGGCCGTTGCACCTTGGAGACATGTGAGTCGCCGAAAAGCATCGATAACGCCTATAGTCCGTGACTCTATGGGCACTCGTATTAAACAGGTCCTGCTTGAACGCATCGTCGACGGCACGTATAAACCCGGCGAACGGCTCAAAGAGTTGCAGATTGCGCGACAATTTAATACGAGTCAGGCGCCGGTTCGTGAAGCACTGCGCGAACTAGAGGCTGTTGGCTTAATTCAAACGCAATATTATCAAGGCTCGCGGGTTCGCCTCAGCACCGAACGTGAAATGCGGGAAGCTTATGAAATTAGAGCCGTATTGGAACAGATGGCTGCGCACAGCGCTGCAGACAAGTTGAAGTTTCAAACGAAACAGCTGAAAGCAATGGTTGACAAAGCCACCTTCTTTTCAAGGAAGGGAGTCTGGCTTCGATACACTCGATACAATTACTTATTCCATCGGTCTATCATGGTTGCATCGGGAAGCCACCTATTGCTTCATGTGTGGGAGTCGTTGCATTTCGAACTCCGTACACGGCTTTCGATCGAGAAGACCGCCTTGATGGCGAGGAATTCAGTTCACTTCGAAAGGGCTGCTCGAGAACACTATGCTATTCTCCGCGCTTTATGTCACGGAAATGGTGAGGAAGCGGGCACACTTTTGAGGGACCATTCTCTGAAACTTGCAGCAGCCCTTATCCCGGTTCCCGATTCGTCGGCCGCGGTTGCTGTCGAGGGTAAGCGGTGAGGTGACAATTATTCAACGCTCAAAACGGGAACCAGCTGTAACAAGTCAACGCGAGTCAGCAAGTTCCTTAGGTGCTTCCGAGACTTCTTCGAACAGCCAACCTTTTAGTTGGTTTTGTATCGCTACACCGGGCAAATAGCCTCACATAACCACGGCGCTAGCTGCACCCGAATTGCGGCCGTCTATGCGGTGCGTGTATCAGCTATGAATAGGACAGGCGGAAGGCGCGAACTCATGACAACGATGACGGCGGTCGGCGCCTCGGGCGCCGTTGGAATCAATTCGTTCGCTGCAGGATATGACCAATCTCCTCCACGCCCGCCTATGGACACGCGTCAGGTGGGGCTTCCCGCGCGAGGTGAATTCGTAGTCCGCGACGCCTACGTGATGACCATGGACCCTGCGCTTGGTGACTTTTCCCCAGGGCAGATCCATGTGAGAAACGGCGACATTATCGCAGTGGGATCCGAAGTTCAGGCCCCGACAGCTGCGGTGATCGATGGCCGAAGAATGATCGCCCTGCCAGGCATGGTGGATACGCATTGGCACATGTGGAACACGGTGCTGCGCAGCTTTGACGGGGACACCGCAGCCAGCGGGTATTTTCCCAGGACTGCGGCCTACGGGAAAGCGATGATGCCCGATGACATGTACCAGAGCACTCGATTGGCCACGGCTGAAGCGCTCTACTCTGGCATCACCACCGTGCACGATTATTGTCACAACGTACAAAGCCGCGCGCACGCCGAAGCCAGTATCCGCGCATTTCGCGAGGCGGGACTGCGCGGACGCTGGTCCTATGGTTGGCCGCAAGGCTACCCTGATACCAAAATCATTGACTTAACGACTCTTGAGGGGATCCAGAAAGACTGGTCCAGTCTTTGCGGCGAAGGGCTCTTCTCGCTCGCCTTCGGATGGCGCGGCATGTTCCGCCCCAGCGGCGCTCTTCCGCCGGAGATTTATCGCTGCGAGTTCGACGCGGCGCGCGCGATGGGTCTTCCTGTTTCGGTCCACGTGGGCTCGGCGGAAAGTGCCAAGGGACAAGTCGGGGAGCTCGCCAGGCAAAAGCTTCTGCATCCTGACGTTCAGCTCTTGCACGCGCTCTCCGCCACTGAACCCGAACTGAAAATGGTCGCCGATGCGGGAAGCGTCGTCAGCATCTCCCCACGCACGGAGATGCGCATCGGCTATGGTCTTCCCCATTTAACCGAAATACTCAGCGCCGGAATTATTACAGGCATCTCCATCGACAATCTTGTGCTCGCTGGCAATGCCAATTTTTTTGAACTGCTGAACACAGCGCGCAATATTGAAATAGGCCGCAGCCATGATGAGTTCAAGATTTCGGCGCGGCGAATGCTTGAGCTAGGCACCATAGAAGGAGCCCGCTCGCTGGGCATCGATAAAGTTACGGGATCGCTGAAACCCGGCAAGCGGGCGGACCTCATCCTGGTCTCCACTCGCAGTCTCAACCTCGGTCTGGTCACCGATCCCGCGCAGATGATTGTCGAAGCAGCCCAGCCCGAGAATGTCGATACGGTTATCGTCGATGGGCGAATCCTCAAGCGCAACGGCAAGCTGACGGCGCTCCCGGAGGATGAAATCCTGGAGGGCGTCTCGGCCTCCCTCGCGGGCCTGCGAAGACGCGTCGGAACCTGATCCGCAAATCGCCTTTTACAGCAGTCGGGCTGCGAATCTCCATAGGACCGCGTCACGATGTTTGGACCCAAGCGAAAGGCCCCTGCTGATAAACTACTCGAAAGTCGTCCGCAGTCCCTCGCCGCCATGATTCGCTTAATTTTCGAATAATTGTCGGAAGGACTCTATCGCTATCCTTCTTCCAGTTGTTCCATCCCAGCCTGGCTGTAGCAGACTATTTCATTTCGCGGTCGACACGGCCTGTGGCTTTCTAACTAAGCAGGTCCTAGGCCTAGGAGTTCCGCGGGGTTCGTTTTTGACATTCGATCGATCTCCGACTGCTTCAATCCCAAACGGCGTAGTGCCTCGAAAAACTTTTCTAAGCCGTCGGGATGCAAGGGCAAATCAGCCCGACCGAGATCGCTCGATAGAATGCAGTGCTCTGGTCCCACGGCCTTAATTGCCGCAGCGACTTCACCAATCCCGGGTGCCCTGTGCATGAAAAGTACGGTGGATACTAGTTCTAGATAAGCGCCCATTTTGGCCGCTTCTTGCATCTGCGGCACACTCATATTCACAAACGGGACCATGGCATGCGTCACGACGATTTTCTTGACACCCAGCTTGCGGGCTTCGCGAATCAAAATTAGGCTTTCTTCAGGAGAAATATGACCGGTTTCCAAATCAGATCCCGACGTGCGATGATTGCCAGCACATCCTTCACCTCAGAGGTGACACCCCCATCCCGCACTACGGTCACAAACGGACGATGCTCCTTGTAGTAATGGACGTGGTGCTCAGCATCGTTTGTGGGCATCCACACCACCCGCCCCCATCCGCCTTTTACGGCGGCCATTCGTTCGACCGCGTCGGCATTGATGCCACCTACGGGTAAGTCCAGCGCAATTCCACCAAAGACCTCAATTCCCGGCACTTCCTTGCGGACCAGGTAGGCGAGCGATGCTGTAGGCTCAAAGTGATTCTTCAGAACAAGCCCGCGCATGCCTCGCGACTTTGCCAGACGGGCAAGATCAATCGCATCAATGGATCTCGGCATGCTGTCAGGATCGCTGTGAACATGAAAATCGATCACGCCCTGCAAGCCTTGCGCAGAAAGCACATTCGAGAAAAGCGCGGAGGAGACGAGCGCAATCGAAACAACTATGAAACGGATGCTCCGCATTTCCCTTCTCTCCAAAGTGCCTCTCACGAGTACGGAGCTTGGCCAGTGGACAAATTCCTTCACAACTATTCGCGTAAATCAGTTAGGTCAGGTCTGCTTTGCATGGAGCACAGGACTAAAATGAAATCGCTAACGCATCTTCCTATATTTGCGCAGGTTCCTTGTTCCGGATTCCGCCTCGTATATGTTGCCGACTGCATCTACAGCCAAAGCCGCAGGGCGAGTTATCGGTTTCTCTCCCGGGGCAAGTGGAAGATTGAAAAATGAGCCTGGCGGCAGCACTGTCGGCGGAATTAAATATTTCACTACCCCGTCCTTTGTACTGCCAATTCGTATAGCCTGCTCAATTCCAGGGTTGTTTTTCAAGGTCGACTGCGAGTCAGCCACGTACATCATGTCGTCTGAGTCGATTGCTATCCCGCTCGGTTTGCCAAACTGCTTCCACTCCCCTAGAAACTCGCCCTGCTGATTAAAAATTTGAATGCGGTTGTTATCTCGGTCTCCCACAAAGAGTCGTCCCGTTGAATCGATGTCTATAGAATGGGGAATATTGAACTCGCCTGGGGCCGATCCCTTTTTTCCCCACGCCAGGATGAATTTGCCTTCCTTGTTAAATTTCACCACGCGCGCGTTTGTGTCACCCCCGTGACCATCTGCGACAAAAATATCGCCATTGGGCGCGACGACTACGTCTGATGGCGCATTGAATGTACTTGGACTCTCTCCTGCAACACCGGGCGTGCCGAGAGTGAGAAGGAGCTTCCCTTCGGGGCTGAATTTCATGACCGTTTGCCCCTTACCTTTGGCCCCTCCCGAGGCCGTGAAAACGCTTCCATCCGCGGTCCGGGACTGCACTACCTTCCCTGACCCATCATCTCCTCCACCGTCGGTCGTCCAAATGTTGCCCTCGTTGTCCAGATAAAAACCGTGCGGAAGAACAAACATGCCTGCGCCAAAGCTCTTTAGCAGTTTCCCGGAAGACGCATCGAACTCTAGGATGGGGTCGAAATTCGAGCCTACACAAGTATCTGCCCCACATCGCTCTAGGGCCCAGATATGGCCAGCTTTGTCGACATCGACACCAGTTACGTTGCCGAGAGGTCTTCCCGCGGGAAGCTGCGGCGCCCAATCGTGGACCAGCTCGTAAGGGTTGCTTTGTGCTGCTGCGCATCTCGCGAAAATCGCAACGAACACAGCAAAAGCAACCGTCACCGCGGTTCTCAGACGACGTGTCTTGAGCATTTTCGCCTCCGCAGTCTTAAACCTGTTTCTTCACTTGGAATCGCGATAATCAAGCCGGTCCCAAACCCAACAACTTTGCTGGATTCACTTTCGCCATCACGTCAATCTCAGACTGTTTCAGCCCCTGCTTGAGCAGGCCGTCGAAAAATCTCTTGAGACCTTCCGGGTGCAGAGGGAGATCCGCGCGGCCTAGGTCGCTGGCCAGGATGCAATGTTCCGGCCCAACAGCTTTTATGGCAGCAGCGATTTCGTGGATGTCTGGCTCCCTCGGAGGATTCATAAAAAGCCCATTGGCAACCAACTCTAGGTAAGCGCCCATTTTTGCTGCTTCCTGCATTTGCGGTACTGTCATGTCTTCGCCAGGTGACATTGCATGCGTCACAACTATCCTCTTAATCCCCCGTTGGCGCGCCTCTCGGATGATTACCAGACTTTCTTGCGCCGAGCTATGGCCGGTTTCCAATACTAGGTCTCGACGGGCAATCACCGTTAGCACCTTCACCACTTCAGGTGTGATCTTTCCATCGCGCACGACGCTTACAAATGGACGGTTCTCTTTACTGCGGCGGACGTCGTTCTCAGAATCGACAGTTGGCAACCAGACCACTCGCCCCCATCCTCCCTTCACGCTTGCCATTTTTTCAATCGCTTCGGGATTCAACCCGCCCACCGGCAAGTCTAGAGCGATTCCGCCGAAGGCTTCGATTCCTGGAACTTCCTTCCGAACCACATAAGCCAACGAAGCTGTAGGCTCGAAGTGGTTCTTGAGTACAAGCCCTCGCATTCCTTGCGATTTCGCCAGGCGTGCCAAATCTAACGCATCGATGGAGCGTGGCACGCTGTCGGGATCGCTATGGGCATGAAAGTCAATCACGCCGGCAAGTTCCTGTGCACATAGCACGCCTGAGAGGGACAGGCTCGAAAGCAAGATCATTGAAAGAATTGTGAAACTCAGCACGCGCATGTGTTCTCCTCAAAAAGCCGTTCTTGACCTCACTGTGCCGAGTCGGTGGAAACCTTCTTCCGAACCCAGTCGGCCAGAACCATCCAGTCAGGGTCGTCTTGGGAAGAGAACTGGTGGCCGCCATCGTGAACTCCCAGCGGAGACGGATCGCCACCTGCTCGGGGATCAAGCGGATGCATCAAAAGTCTGCTCTTGGTTGGTTCGCCGGGAACTATGAGGGCCGATACCATCTGAAAGTTCCGCCGAGATTGTTCTTCGGTCCAGCCATCCTGACCGGCCGACAATGGCACCAGGTTGAAGGCAACGCGGCTGTTTTCGTGACAGACGTAGCAGCGCGCATGATCTCCACGTTTTTTTAGGAAAATCGGTTCCACTTTCGTCTTGAAGACCTCATAATCCAACAATTTTGCCGCGCCAACAAACGGGCGTCGCTCAGTTTGGGCGCAACAGAACAAGACGAAACCTGAAATCCCAATGATGATGAGGGCTAGACTGACTATCTTCATGGCTACCTCTTGCCGGATGGAATGAGGAGTACACCAATTTTGCCGGGCGCTTCTCCTACTGGGATGTTTGTTACCAGTTTTAGTGCCTCCGCATCAATCACGGATACACTGTTTGCCGCGGTGTTGGAGATGTATGCCAGCTTACCGTCCGGTGTGAACGCAATCCAGTTCGGCGAAGCGCCGAGAGTCGTGCCATTGGCGAGCTTAATTTCGGGCAATTGAACGCTGCCAAGCAACTTTAGATCTGGAAGCGAGTAAGCGTAGATCGCGTTATTTGGGCGGCTCGCTAACAACAAAGTTTTCCCGTCGGGAGACAAAGCCATGCCATGGCTGAAAGCGTCTCTCAGTTTGAACCCACCCTGAACCTCCGGAAAATTGACCTTGGCCACGAGCGTTCTTTTCGCAAAATCAAACACGGCAAAACCGTTCGTCCTGCGAAGCTGCAGAAACAACAGTTTGCCGGAGCCATCTGCATTGGATTGAATCTCGAGGGGCATAATGCCCTCATCTAAAGGAAGTTCAAACGCAACTTTCTGACCGACGAGATCGAACACAACCGCTTCGTCGCCATCTGGTTGTCCGGCGATCGCATACTTACTGTCCTTCGTAACGATCACGTCATGCAGCCATTGGCCATTGGGTGTGGGAATTGTTTTGATATTCTCCAGCGATTTGGCATCTACAATATCTAAGGCACCGGGCTTGTCCTGAATGTTCACTGCTACTAGCTTACCGTCCGGGGTTACCGCCAAATCGTCAGGACGTCCGCTGAGAGGCACTCTTTTTATTATTTTGCCGGTCTTTGTATCGAGGATATTCAAAATGCTTTCGGCACGCTTGGCGATGTAGCCCTGGCTACCGTCGGGAGAAAAATGGATCGTTTCCGGTCCTTCGACGTCGTGAACGGCGCCGACGACCGTGTTGGTGGCAGGATCGATGATCGAAATCGTAGTCCCACCGTCATTCACAATGTAGACACGCACGGTCGATGCCTGCAGAGAAGCAGCGAGTACCAGCCCGAACAAAACAGCACTCAGTGCCCTCAGCCTTGCCAAGTAACGGCCTGGTTGATTTTGAGAAGCGGTTTTAGAACTTTGCATCAATTATTCCTCCAATGCCGGCCACTTCATCAAAATAAGACTTTTAGGCCAAACTGGATCTGGCGAGATGTCGTCACAGTATTGGTGATCTGTCCGGCGTTAGCTTGAATTGTTCCGTCCGAATTGAAGATGGTATTGCTGGGCAGACCAAAATTCGAGCGGTTCACTACATTAAAGAACTCCGCTCTGAAATCGATATTCCAACGATCGTTAATTCGAAATCCTTTTATCAAAGCGG
>Ga0206870_1135_pt1 | contig 18105 bp, 13 predicted proteins | sample Alteio_BWOrgCont_36_FD_152620 | JGI IMG/M metagenome (GOLD analysis project Ga0206870, IMG submission 152620) | Enriched cells from forest soil in Barre Woods Harvard Forest LTER site, Petersham, Massachusetts, United States -... | ecosystem: Environmental > Terrestrial > Soil > Temperate forest >... | reverse complement strand
GTCATTTCCATGGCCTGTTTTGAAAAATGCTTTTCAAAATCGGGGTTACCGTGAAGGTCCGTTTCCGGAAGAGGAACCACTTGTCCGAGATGGCGGCTGATCAGCCATGTGCCAACTTCCGAGGCGGGGAGTCATCCTGTTTATTCCTTTTGGGAAATTAGGGATCGCGGAAGCGGTAGCCGACGTAGCTATCCGTGAGCAGATATGTCGGATGAGCGGGATCATCCTCCAGTTTCCGGCGCAATTGACTGATATACGTTCGCAGGTATTCTCGTTCGCCGCCGTATTCCGCACCCCAGACAAGCGCCAACAATCGCTTGTGCGCCAGTGGACGTCCCGCATGCCGCATGAGCGTGTGTAACAGCTCGAATTCCTTCGGAGTCATACGAATATCCTCTCCCTTTTTGGCGACACGACGTGCCGATGGGTCCAGAGTAATGTCACCCACAGTGACAGTTCGGTCTGGGGAATCGGTCGTTGCCCTAAAGCGGCGGATCGCGGAGCGGAGACGCGCGCTCAGCTCCAGAAACTGGAAAGGCTTGGTGATATAGTCGTCTGCTCCCGCGTCCAACGCCTCGACCTTATCCTTTTCCTCATCTCGCACGGTAAGTACGAGAATCGGGAGGAGTGGATGCGTTTGGCGTATGCGCCGGCAGGTTTCCATGCCGCCAATACCAGGCATGTTTACGTCCAGCAAGATCGTTTCACATTTGCATTGGTGCAGCGCGAGAAATGCCGCTTCGCCGCAGGATGCCTCACTCGGACAAAATCCCACCGCTTCAAGCGTATCGCGCAAACTCTGGCGCAATGCCATGTCGTCTTCGACAATCAATACTGAGCCCAATGCCGTCATGTAAGTTTCTCCGTGGAAGCAGGGATCGCGATGACAAAGGTTGTCCCCGTCTGAACGTCACTCTCGATAGAGATCTTGCCGCCGTGTGCTTCTACAGCCTTCTTGGCCACCGAGAGACCTAAACCGGTTCCAGGAGCGCGGTGTTCCATGGAGGGACTGCGATAGAAACGCGTGAACACTTTATTCCGCTCCATGGGTGGGATGTAGGAGCCCTGATTGTGAATCCGAAGCACAGCCTGTGATCTGGAGCAGTCCGCAGAAATTCGTACCAGCGAATCCTGAAAGCCGTACTTGGCGGCGTTGTCCAGGATTTGGACAAGCGCCAAATTGAGGATCTGAGGATCACACCGAACTTTGGCAGCCTCTGGCACTATGGAGACATCGACGTCCCTGGATTTCAGTTGAACAGCACACTCGTCCAGAACTCCTTCTATCAAGGTTCGTGCATCGATTGCTCTCTCGCGCAGGACGAACTGGCTGGGATCCAATCTTGATGTGTGCAGCAGACGTGTCGTCAGTTGGCTAAGGCGAGTGGCTTCCCGGTTAATGAGATCCACGAGTCTGGTTTGTCGAGCACCAAGCTCTTTAGCTGCCAGTAGCCCGGAGCTGGCGACAGTGATCGTCGCCAGTGGGGTCTTGAACGCATGAGCCAATCCATCAAGCAAGGCGGAGCGTAGTTCTTCAGAGTGTCGTTCTGCTTCTACATTCATTTCAACCGCAAGTGAACGCGTTCGTTCGATCGCCATGGCGGTAATGGATGCAATCGAGTTGATACTCAAAGAGTCGATTGAGTGTCCATGGAGCATCAATGCGCCGACAGCGCGGGTTCCAAAGAATAAAACACGAAGCGACGTGCGATTCGAGGCATCGTCATAATTGCGCTCGTTGAAATAGACGGCTTTGGTGGCGTCTTCCGCGTTCGGAGTTTCACCAAATCTGGAGAGCGTGCCTTCATATGCGTTCCAGAGAGCAACGCCCTGGAGAGGAAAGCTCCTCTTGATCAGGACGCAGAGCTGCTGTTCCGGAGACTGCTTCCAATCAAGGAGAAGCAAGTCGCGACAGAGCTCACACAGTGCCTTTTGCTCGATGCTTTGCTTCTCCAACATCAGCTGATGCCGGCGTGCTCGATCGGAGAGGCGGCTCACCATCAGCGAAACGCCTTCAAATGTGGCGAGAGCGGTCCAGTCTTCTGGGCGATCCACACGAAAACTCAACAAGGGCGGCGCGAAGTAATACTCAAGGCATAACGTAGCCACTACGGACACGATACTTGCTTCCGCAAATCCCGCTTTGCGGGCTATTGCCAGAGTGACGAATAGGTAAACCGAAATTGTCGTCGCGAGGTTCAGGTGACGGTTTGCAACCGTGCCAAAGCCGATCAAGAAGGCTGAAGCAAAGAGAACCAGCGTCATCGAACGGATACGTGCGTGGCGCACAGAATATTCTTCCTCTCAAACAATTGAAGATGGAATCTCGTAAGAGAGTCGTATCGAAGCCGCAACGAAACTATAAGTGAGACGGGAGGTCATTTATGCCTCCCTTGTGGGTTGCGAATTCAGATGAGCCTAGCCGGCATAAATGCCCGGTTAGGAGAAATATATGAATGAGTTTGAAACCCCAGCACAAGAATTCCACAGCCTCGCGATTGCCCTCTTGCGGGCGCAGCAGACGCGGCAGTGGCTTCTTGACATTGAGAAATCTAGCGAGCGGAGGCCCCGCGCGCCACTCATCAGTGCGACGGGAAGCCGGTTTCGCATTGCGGGAATTGCCATTGCGATCCTTGCGGTACTCCTGTGCTCGAGCAGTTGTTTTGGCCAGTCCACGTTTGGAGGTATTCGCGGCACTGTTCAGGATGCTTCCGGTGCTGCAATTCCGGATGCGCAGGTTACGCTGCACAGCATCGATGAAAACACCGATCAGGTAACGAAAACAGACGCGACCGGCAGCTTTACCCTGGAAAATGTGAAGGCGGGCAAATATAGCCTTCGAGGGCAGCGGTCGGGGTTTGCCGATACGGTTAGCGATGGCATTACCCTGGCTGCCAGGCAGGATCTCAGGTTGACTCTCTCAATGGCGGTTGCCGCACAGCAGACCACTGTTACCGTCACCTCATCCGAGGCAGAGGTCAACACGGAAAATGCAATTCTTGGCGATTCTAAAAATGGGACGGATATCGGCCAGCTTCCACTGAATTTCCGTGCTTCCACCACCAGTCCGCTGGCGGCGCTTGCGACATCGGCCAATGTACAACAGGACAGCCAGGGGAATTTCGCCATCGGCGGCGCAACATCGAGTCAGATCGGGTTCTCCGTCGACGGCATCTCCTCCGTGAACGTCTTCCAGAGCGGTGCTGCACTTACGGTGAATGCTGCCGGCTCCAACCCCTATCCCTCATCTGAGGGCATTGCTGAACTCAAGGTTACGGCTTTCAACAACAACGCCGAGTTTTCTCAGGTGGCTGATGTGACCTTTACGACAAAGCCCGGGACAAACCAATTTCATGGGAGTCTATTCGAGTATCTCCAGAATGACGCCCTGAATGCCAAAGTGTATAACTTCGCAGAGAAGGCGCCGGAGAGATTCAATACCTTTGGGGGAAGCCTTGGCGGACCGGTGCTTATTCCTCATCTTTATAACGGCCACAACAAGACGTTCTTCTTCTTTGACTACGAAGGCAATCGCAGGAGAACCTCCGCGGCGGAGCAATATACTGTGCCGACCGCTCTCGACAGGACCGGAAATCTGAGCGATCTCGCTCCCACAATTCCCGTAAACTCTTCCAATCCAAACTGCCCCATGACCGCAGGCTGTCTCATCAATCCGGCCACGGGCTCGCAGGCAACCGGTCAACCCTTTGCTAATTATCAGATCACAAGCCCTCTCAGCCAGTCCTCACTGACGCTGCTGAACGAGTATTATCCGCTGCCGAATGCCACCAACCTTGGCGGGGGACTGAATTACCAGACGCTTGTTCCAACCCCCTCGAACACGAACGGTTTCGACGGACGCGTCGATCAGGTGATTACGTCGAAGCAGCAAGTCTATGCCCGATTCAATTGGAAGAACCTTCTCGTCAACGTCCTGAACCCGCTGCTTCCGAACGATGTGGACACGGAGCACGACCGAAGCTTTCTGATCTCTCACAACTATGACATCAGCAGCCGGTGGCTGAATGAGTTTCGCTTTGGATTCACGCACACCATCCTCGCTCCAGATTTCCCGATCGAGGGCGCTGCGGCCATCTCTCAACTGGGACTCCAGGGTGTAAATGTTTCCCATCATCCGACCGACGGCGGTTTTCCCAGCATCGTCTTCTCCGACGGCACGAACTTCACGCCGATCGGCAGGGACCACGTGGGACCCACACAGTCGAGCACCAATCAGCTTGCGGATAACGTTACATACAGTCGGGGCAGGCACACCATGCGTGCCGGCGTCGACGTTCGCTGGGCGCGATTCCAGGTGCCTGAGATCGAAACTCCGTCCGACGACTACGGCCTCTTCAGTTTCAACCAGAACATCTTTACGGGCAGCTCCTTTGGAGACTTTCTCCTCGGTATTCCGAACACCACCTACTTTGCGGTGACAGGCCCTAGAAACAATGCCGGCGGTCCTCAGACTGGCATCTATGGGCAGGATGAGTGGCGGGTGAACGATCGACTAACCGTGAACGTGGGGCTGCGCTGGGAGCTGCTTCCTCCCTTTGTCGACGTCAACGGAATTCAGGCCAATTTTGATCCAAAAACGAACGCAGTGATCGTCAACAACAATCTGTATAACAAATTAGGTGGACCCGTCCTGGCCTTCCTGCAGTCCTTCAACGCCTGCAATGCAGCGCCTCCGGGCTTTTCTGCACCTGCCGATGCTGGATACGCTCCTTCGACGGCGCTGCCCTGTACTGCCGTCGTATCGAATAGCCAGGAAGGCTTGGCCAAAGGTCTGCGGCAGACGTATCTCCGCAATTTCGATCCTCGCCTTAGTATCGCCTGGCGTCCATTGAATAGCGATAAGACCGTTCTCCGCGCCGGTTTCGGCATCTTCACCGTCACCGCTCTTGGACAGCTTCAGAACAACAATGAAAGCAATCCGCAGGCATCTGTCTATACCTATACCAACAAGAACGCCAACGGGGTTCCATCGTTCCAGTTTCCGCAGGTCACTCCTCCGGGTGTGGCCGGACAGGCTCAGGTTGGAGGCGGCACGATCGAACAGGCTACAGATCCGCGCTATCGCGACGCGCAATCCGCACAGTGGAACGTCACTCTTGAACAGGCGCTTACTTCGAGCACCGCGGTGCGGGTCAGCTACGTGGGCATGAACTCTTACCGTCTGCCTGTCACCGTCAATTTCAATCAGCAACTGCCTACGACGGTGCCCGCGCCGCTGCCCAATCCGAACCCGATTCCATTTCCAAACTGGGGGACCATATTCTCAACGGAAAACCTCGGTCACCAGAACTACCAGGCGTTGGAACTGCAGGCGACGCACAGAATGGGTAATGGGCTGTCGTACCAGGCCAACTATACCTGGGCGCATGATCTCAGCGATGCTCAAGGTGACGCGCCGACCGCCTTTCAGGGCGAGACCCGTTACGGGCTTGCGGACGAAGATCGCTTCGCCATCAACAAAAATCGTGGGAACGTGATTGGAACCCGGCGCAATCGTTTTCTCCTGACGGGAACGTATGAGCTGCCATACGGTGAGGGCCGCCGGTGGTCTAACTCCTCCTCTATTGTGAACGGTATCTTAGGCGGTTGGAACCTCAACACGATCACATTGCTGGAGACCGGTCCTTTCCTGACTCCTACGATGAGCGTGAGCGAAGACCAGACCAACACCAATCCTTCCGCGGCAGGTGTGACAATAGTCCGCCCGGATCGGGTCGGCAATCCGATACCGGCTCACCGCACGAATGCCAATTACTTCAACATCAACGCCTTTGCGCCGCCTCCACTGGGCGCAGGACGGGTTGGCGACGCTGGAGTCGGCAGCCTTGAGGGACCTGGCACGATTGCTGTCAATGCTGGTTTAGCCAAGGTGATTCCCATCCGGGAGAGTATGCACCTTCGCTTCGAAGCGACGTTCGCTAATGTGCTGAACCATACAAACTTCGCTCCTCCGGTGACGGACATCAGCAGCCCGGCTTCCTTTGGCGCACTCACGACGGCACAAACCGCAGAAAGCGCCGGCAACCGCACAGGGCAGGTGGCGCTCCGTCTTGAGTTCTAGCGTTGTTTGCAAACCATAACCCGAGGATCGACCTGCCGAGTTCCTTTCGTCAGGTCGGTCGATAGGGCGAGCTGGTTTACGGATGATTCCTTTGATTTCAAGAGGTATTTGCGCGACTACAAATGGGCAAAATCAAATGAGTAGCGACCCGAAAAAAGTTCTTGTTCTTGCAAAAGAAGCGGCGGCACGCTCTCGTCTTCGGCGAACTCTGGAAGCATTAGGATTTGATGTGGGAGAAGCGCCAAGCGGCGAAGATGCGATGAGACGCATGCGCATGGTTGACTACGAGGCCATTCTTCTGGAGTGCCGCGTGTTCGGAAGCGACTGCGCCGCTATCTGTAAGCAGCTCCGCATTCTTTGTCCTCGCCTTCCGATTCTCGTCATCAGCTCAAATGGCTCTTTGATGAAAAAGGTGGCAGCTTTCGAGGCCGGGGTTGACGATTACACGACTCGCCCATTTGCGAAACGCGAACTCGCGGCCCGGCTTCGGTCAGCCATCCGGCGTTTTCACGCGCCCGCAGTCGGAACAGCGGGACTCTGCATCGTGGGAGAACTCGTGCTCGACTCGGCTAGACACCGTGTGGAGAAAGCGGGTTCCGAGGTATCGCTGACGCCTACCGAATTTTTGGCGCTCAAGCTGCTCATGCAGCAACCCGGTGTCCCAATCTCCCATTCCACACTTCTCACTACGATTTGGGGACATGAGTCTAGAGCCAACCGGAAGCACCTGCGAGTAGTTATTAGGGGCTTGCGCAAGAAGCTTGAAAATGATCCTTCCGAGCCACGTTATCTGACTACCACTGCCTATTTTGGCTACTGCTTTAGAGATCGTTAAGGCAGGTTAGTCATTTATGCCTCCCTTAGTTGTTCGGTTCTAGGAGCGGTACTAAGTCGGGATAGGAGGTGCTTCAAATGCCGAACGTACATGGTGTCGAGTTCAATGCCAATCAGTCTGAACTGGTAAAGGAGATAGTTCGAGAAATGCTCAAGGACGGGGATTTGCGCTGTGTATGCGGTACCACACATTAAGCCACATGGTGAGATACGGATGGCTTCTACACCACCGATTCCTAGGCCGAGACGACAGAAAGCGTCTTCTTGCGCATCCGGCCTGGGGTAAGTGAAGCAACGATTGTGCACCCAATGAATGCAAAGGCAGGAGACCCGCTTACCAAACTCAATAAGTCTTCCCGACTCGAACTCTTGGAGATAATCCGCGTGTGGCGCTAGGTTTACGACACCAATAGCGTTCGATCAGAACTTTTCACCCTCGCTGTCCTCCGAGCATCAACAGGCCGCTCGCCGCGATCCAGCTTCCGACCACTCTCACAGGGACGGGGGGTGGCTGGCTCGTTTCCAAAAGGATTCTCAACGTGCCAGCCTGCTTCCTCCACGCCAGCCGCGAGGGGAATGTCCATTGCAACCATCCAGGAGGAACCTGCCGAGTCTCATCACAGGGTCGCTGCATGATCAATAGGCGCAACCATTCTCCAAATTTGTTCCCTGCTTCAGGCAGCAAACCAACTTGCTGAAAGCCAAGCGACGCGTGGAGAGCCACAGAGGAGACATTTTCTCGGCAGATGCAAGCAATCATAGAATGACAATCTTTCGCTTGGCATACCAAAATGAGCGCAGCAAGGAGCATCTTGCCGACTACGTGGCCGATACAGTGCGGGCGTTCGTAGATTGAGACTTCAACCGTAAAACCGTAGCCTTCACGGGGGCGGAATTGCGACGCATAACAAAAGCCGACAATATAATCTTCGAACTCCGCCACTAGATACGGCAGACCGCGATCCAGAACGGCCTGCCATCTTCTCAGCATCTCAGTCTCATCGGGTGCTACGATCTCAAATGTTGCTGTGGTCGTTGCGACGAAGTTAGCATAAATCGCAGTGACATCAGGTGCTCCTCCTTGGGGGTTCGATGCATTCGTTCATGACGTCCGTTCTGCTGAGGACCCCAGGCTGAATGCGCTCGTGAATGATCCCCATCTTCATCCATCCGAGCGAGAGCTTCGACAGGCCGAGTAAGCCCGTCCCGGCGAATGGCGCGCCATTATCCGTTCTAACTCTGGAAGGTACTCCATACTCCCGCATCGCTGCTTCGCAGACGGCTCTAACTTGACTCAAATCCATTCGGGAGACGATCTGACAGCGGATCAGATAACGACTGTGGGCGTCGGTGATCGTGAACGGATCGCAACGCGAGCCATCACCCGTAGCGAAGTACCCCTTGAAATCCGTGCACCAGAGTTGATTGGGGGCTGTCACCTCAGAGAAGGGCTCCGAGTATGGCGTCGTGCGTCGCTTCTTGCGCGTTGGACTCGTGAGTCCGACTCGCTGAGGATGTTCGCGAAGGTAGGGTTGGTTTTGTTAGTGGTTTTAGCGAGGAGATGACTGACGGGGGGTTCAGCATTGCTGCTTCCCTGAAGGCCCGAGGTGGTCCGCTCACCTCGGCTACTTCAGCAAGCTGACATAGATCTGCCGCGACCGGTCCAGTGTTTGCAAAACGGAGATTCTTTCCGCAGCGGTATTCCAGTTTCTGTTTGCTTTTGTCGCTTCCACCAGGCGGTCAATCCAGGCAATGAAATATGCAGCGTCGTCTGCCGGCTTCGGAACGGACCCCTCTACGCTTACGTAAATCGGGCTCGTAGTCGCATAGACATAGTCGTCAAGCACCGGATGCTCCGGCTTGTCGCTGGACGCCCGAAGGACACACCAACCGGTCTCCGAAATCGAGATTGTGCCTTTCACGTCGGTCGATTGCTTGTCGCCATTTAGATTCAAGTCGCGCACCACGCGCCCGTTGCAGACCACTTCGAGGTGATCGACAGGAACGATGGAGCGAAGCCACGCAGTGAACAGTACTTTGTTCTCGCCCGGGGGGAGGTTCAGTTCCTCTCCCACTGCCTTGCCGCCGAGAGTGAATCCCAGCAATGGACCATTGGTTGCAAATGTGCGCCCCTGCTTGAGCGAGTCAAACCAAGGCGCCGTTCCCGTCACATCCTTTGGAATGCTGGCGTAGACGCGAGTCAGACCAACCGGCCCGCGGAGAGAAGCATAGTTGGCCATCGTGTCAGAACCGGCGCCGGCTGGCAGCCGAAATCCGCAATTGAGCAGGCGGTACCAGACGGACGCGGTTATGCGATGATCGCTGAAGCCCAGCACCTCGATGTAATCTACTTTGCCCAGTGCCGCGTCAACGGGTAGTTCGAGAGCCTCATCCAGTGGTTCTCCGTGAGTAAGTGTGGGATCGCTCGCCGGGTCCACTTCGATGTCGAACGGATGAGCATATCCTACGAGGGCCTTCTGCTGGTGCGCCAGATCGGCCACAACTGCATTGGTGGGGAAAAGGCTCGATGCTGCGGTGTTACCGTACGCAGTGTAATCCGGTAAGAGGAAGTTCTCAGTCAGATTCAGCAATCCCAGATGTCCCCAATAACTCGTATGAAACTCCTGGCTGTGGAGCAGCCAGTGGTGCGGGGTTGAAGCTGGGTCAGGAGTGGTCCGGAAGTAAGCGATGTCAGGAATCCGCTGCTCCTTGTTCACCACCAGATTTTCGACAAGAAAGAGATTTTCCGCCGTTTGCTGTGCCACAAGCTTAGTCGGCGCGTCGCGGTAGGCCCCTCCATAATTCATGTGTACGTGCAGATCAGCACTGGCCCACCGCGAATTCGCGTCCGTGGGAATCTGCAGCGGCTTCAGATGGATGACCAATCGCGCATCCGGGCTGCAGATCACAGTTTCCCTTGCTACGTGGTACTCGAAGCCCTTCATGACTTCGACCTGGATACGCCCCTCCGAAACCGTCAACTCCGCCTTTCCCGGGCTATGAAAGTAGTGGGATTCAAACTCGCTATCTGAACGGACGAAGTTGTCTTCGGCACGCATCCACGCATCGTCGGGTGCGTAGGCCCTGCCGTCTTCTCCCGTAACCGAAACGCGGGCCGGTGTAGGTCGTCCTGAAGGATCCAGAATAGTGATGCTCAAATGCCCCATCGACTTGAGATAACGCTTCTCTTTGGCAGGCGCCGGGTGCTGTGCTCCGCCCAGCACTTCCTGCACCCATAGTGAAGTGTTGCCATCCCGATTCGAGATGAAAGCGATTCGTGTGCCGTCTGGCGACCAGCGAGGGTTGGTATTGTCGAAGTCTCCATAGGAAATGGGGAATGGATCGCCACCTTCCGATGGCATTACCCAGAGCTGATGCCACTGGCTGCCGAGATACGAAGCGTACACGATGCGTTTGCCGTCGGGTGAGAAGTCCGGTCGGGCCTTCCATGCGGTCTCTTCATAATGAATCTCGCGTTGTTCCGAGCCGGGTTCTGCCTTCATCCGCCAGAAGCCGCCGGTTCCGTAGATGTGTCCCCGGTTCGAAACGAAAATCAGGTCTCTTCCGTCCGGCGACCAGATTGGGCTGATCTCGTGATCGAATTCGCTGTAATAGAAACGAGGTACATTACTACGAGACTCGCCGGTCAGCCGCCGTACGTTGATCAGCTCTCCACCACTGAAATCGCCAACAAATATGTGAAAGCGCCGGTTATACATAGTGGAGACGAAGGCGAGTCGCTTGCCATCTGGCGAAAAGCGGGGCTCGATGTTCACCGCGCCACCGGAGGTGAGCGGGTGAGACTGCCCTTTCTCAAGATCGAACGCCCAGAGTTCAAGCGCATCCCTGCGATAGTTCACGTAGACGACCCAGCGGCCGTCGGGGGAGCAGTCGGGTTGGTAGTCGTATCCCGGCCCAGCGGTAAGCTGTTCAGCCTTAGCTGAGTTCACAGCCTGCCGCCACAGCGATCCCGACATCGAATAGACCAGCGAGCTCGAATCGGAAGTCCAAGCAGCCGAATTCGGTCCTGTGGTCAGTTGTGGCAGATACATTTCGCGGTAGTAGTAACGATGCGGCAGGTCAATCTGTTTGAGGACCGGGTCTCGCTGCGCGGTCATGGGCAGCGCAGTCAAGATGAGTATTGTCAACAGGCTTGCTCGGTATGGTCTGACCGGTTGACAGGACACAGCCTGAAGACAGGGCTTCATAGGTATCCGAGCAGTCTACCGCACACGGCTGAACCAACCACTCATTGGTCACGTTGTGCAATTTCATGGGTTAAACGGGCTCAGAGGGTGTACGGCGCTCCGCCAACAACCACGTGAGCTGGCGCCGGAACTCGAGGTCGCCTGGAACATCAACCAGCTCAGCCAAGGCGATCTTTCCGATCCGGATCGCATGACGCAGCTGTTAGAGGAGTATTTCGCTCCGTCTGCACCGTGGCGGTGGACAGCGCTTCAAGCGGAAGTGCGGTTGCAGTGCGAGATGCTGCTCGACAGCGAGCATTTGAGTCTTCATTGCCAGCACTCGAACCCGGCGACGTGCTCAGCGACGCGCAGCCCTGGAACGAACGGCTGATGCTCTCGTTTCGTCAGGGCGACAGCTCCCGCGGCTACATGATGAACGTCGCCTTCGACGCCGATCTGCTCTCCGTGGGCTACGCGATCGACACCGATCCGCGCGGCCATGAACTGCTCAACGCGCGTCGTCGCAGGCAGTCGCTCTTCATGGATGCCGACGGCTTTTTGCTCACTGGAGAAGAGGCGGCCAAGCTCATCGTCCGGTCGCTGTTGGTCGGCTGGTGGCCAGCGTCTTCTACTGCCGCCGCTGCCTGATCGCAGCCCCTCGAACACTCATGTTTTTAGAACATGAGAAGAAGACATTCTTCTCATAACCTGCACCCACCCGCAGCGGAGGCGTCGGTCAAGGCCGTGCGTTCTTTGTGCGCCGCGTAGCGGGCGAAGCGCCTTGACGGACGATGGAGCGAAGGGTACTTCCACCGCTGCTTAGGGCCTGCCGCCGCGCTTCTGCCAGTCCTTCAGCAGCTCCACCGGGCGCGTCAGCTTCTGCTTCGTCACCGTCTCTTCCAGCTCGCGGTACTGCTCCAGCGTCATCTTCTCGCCCAGCAGCATCTTCGGCAGGATGTTCAGCAGCATCAGCCGCAGCGATGTGATCTCCTCCAGCTCCACGCTCGGACGCGCGGGCTGTTTCTCCGCTCGATCTCACCCAATACCAAGCCACGGATCAGCTCCGACGGTGACTGCTGGCGCTCCTCCGCGAGGGCTTCGAACTCACGCAGCTCGGCCTCGTTAAGCTACGTGCCCACTTGATGGGTACGGAACTTCGCCGCCCGCGCCTTCATCGCCAAGAGATTCGATTCGTCGATCAGCGCCATGCTCGACACCTCCATCGCTGAAGCGCGGATTCATTCGGATTCGCAGGTTTCCCCACGGAACACCAGATCTCGCTAACTCCTTCGATGCCACATGGTTTACCTAGGTGCACCTCAGGGTTCCGTGCAGTTTCCTGTCTGGGAGGACGTCGATTTTGACGCCGGAGTTCAGCACGTCCGTCGGGGAATCGTGTACGCCGTCGTCGGGGAAGTCAAAACCGATGCCTCCAGAAGCCAGCTCCCACTTGCACCGTTGTTGGTCCAATCTCTCCTTGCCTGGCGAAAGGAAACTCCTTACGCCGGTCCGGGTGATTGGATTTTCGCCAGTCCGAGGATGCGCGGAAAGAAACCGTTCCGCGGGGACTCTCTGGTTCGCGGGCAACTGCGAATCGCCACGGAGAAGGCGGGAATTGCAGGATCGGTGGGATGGCATTCGTTTCGCCGTTCCGTCTCGACCTGGATGATCGAGAACAACGAGAACGTCAAAGTGACACAAGAACTTCTGCGTCGTGCCAACAGTAAGACGACCCTTGATCTGCACGCAAAGGCGGTTACGCCATCGAAGCGACGGGCGCACGAGAGGATTGTCAACCAGCTTCTTGTGGCACAGCAACGCTTGCAGGGGCGACAAGGTGCAGAAACGGTGTCCCCAGAATGAATGTGGGTCAGGTGTGGGTCGCGTTTTTAGGAACGAATCCCGCAAGTCTTTTAGAATGTGGTGGCCAGAGACGGGATCGAACCGCCGACGCCGGCCTTTTCAGGGCCGCGCTCTACCACTGAGCTATCTGGCCTTGGTGTGAATCCAAGGGCGATCGGAGAGACCGCTCAAAGGTGTGTGAATGTACCGCCCGCCGGGAAAAAGGAATCCAGCATCAACGCGTTACGTCAAACAACCTCGTTCAGTATAACAAACCGAAAACCACCGCGATCCCCCTTCTGGACTAGCGCCTTCCTGCCGGGAATGTAGCTCACAATCACGAACCGGTTCGCCACTGATCCGATGCCATACACTGGGGGACACGCTTTTCTCGAGGACAAGTTCGATGATTCGCATCCCCTGCCGACGGTCAGTGGTTTCGCTGGTAATCGCCTACCTTTTCATTGCCGCGCTGCTCCCGGCTGGTGCCCAGAAAGCACCCGGTGCCAAACCATCCCCTCAAAAACCTGCCCCACAATCGTCATCGTCTGCCGAGGCGCGCGCGGCAAAGGCATTTGACGACGCGCGTAAGCAGGGACCGCCCGCCCTGCGCGCCTTTCTCTATCGGATGCCCAAAGGCGCCGATCTGCACAGTCATCTGTCCGGCGCGATTTACGCCGAGTCGTGGATTCGTGCCGCAGGCGAAGATCATCTCTGCGTTGACACCAAGACCCTCGCTTTCGTGAAACCCGAGGCTGGTCAATACAAAGGCACAGACGATCAGGGCAAGCAGTTCGTTCCGATCTGCAAGGCCGGCCAGGTCGCGGCCAGCGACGCGCCTCAAAATCAGCGTCTCTACGACGATCTCATCGACGCCTTCTCCATGCGCACTTTCGTTCCCGTCACCGCCGATTCCGGACACGATCACTTCTTTCGCACCTTCGACGAGTTCGGAGGCACCGACAAGCGCCACATGGGCGAGTGGCTTGACGAGGTTGCCGCTCGCGCTGCTGCGCAGAACGAGCAGTATCTCGAGCTGATGGACACTCCTGACTTCAAGAACGCCGCTGCTCTTGCCACCCAAATTGGCTTCAATCCGAACTTCGTCGAATATCGCGAGAAGCTGCTTGCCGCTGGCATCAAGGACAGCCTGCCTTCCATTTCTGCTGCCCTTGATCGCGCCGAAGCCGACCGTAAACAGCGCGAACATTGCGGAGACGTCGACGCCCAGCCTGCATGCTCTGTGAAAATTCGCTTCATCTACCAGGTCCTGCGCGGTATGCCGCCCGAGATCGTCTTCGCGCAGGTTCTCCTCGGCTTCGAGGCCGCAGCCGCCGACCCACGCTGGGTGGGAATGAACTTCGTCCAGCCCGAGGACGGCTACATCGCCATGCGCGACTACCGTCTGCAGATGCAGATGTTGGACGCTATACACGGCCTCTATCCCCAGGTGCACATTAGCCTGCACGCGGGTGAACTCGCTCCCGGCATGGTTCCGCCCGACGGCCTCACCTACCATATCCGGCTCGCAGTCGAGCAGGGCGAAGCCGAACGCATCGGCCATGGCGTCGATGTCATGTACGAAGACCGTCCCGACGAGCTGCTCAAGGAGATGGCTGCCAAGCATGTAATGGTTGAGGTCAACCTCACCAGCAATGACGTGATCCTGAACATCAAGGGCGACGATCATCCCTTCGAGCTTTATCGCCGGTACGGCGTCCCCGTCGCGCTCTCCACCGACGACGAGGGCGTCTCGCGCATCGACCTGACACACGAATACGTGCGCGCTGCAGTTACATACCCGCTGACTTATCGCGATTTCAAGAAGATGGTACGCACCAGCCTCGAGCACAGCTTCCTGCCCGGAGGAAGTCTGTGGCAGCTGTCTACTCCCGAGACTCTGGACAAGGCCGTGGCCGCATGCGCCGGCCAGCTCGGGCAGGACACCCCGGCCGGGGAATGTGCCGATCTGGTCTCCGGAAGCGAAAAAGCGCAACAACAATGGGAGCTTGAACGAAGGTTTCACATTTTTGAGGCAAGCTTCTGAGAGATGCGCATTGTCTTCTCGACGTTTGGAACCTTCGGTGATGTCAATCCACTCATCGCGCTCGCGCTCGAGCTGAAGCGGCGCGGCCACACGCCTGTTCTCGCCATCCCCGGAATGTTCCGTGAGAAGGTCGAGCCCCTCGGTATCGAGTTCGCCGCCGTCCGCCCTGACCAGAATCCCCATGACAAACGCATGGTGGAAATGATCTGGGACGTCAAGAAGGGAACCGAACGGGGCCTGCGCGAGTTTCTCTTCCCCGCCATTCGCGATAGCTATCACGACCTACTTGACACTGTGATTGCCCGCGGAGGCGCTGACCTTCTGGTCACCGGTGAGCTCGCCTATGCTGGTCCTATCGTTGCTGAGAAAACGGGTATCCCGTGGGCATCTTACGTCCTCGCGCCGCTTTCCTTCTTTTCCGGATACGACCCGCCCGTCCTGCCTCCCTATCCAACTCTGTCAAAGGTCCCATCCATCGTTCCCAGGATAGGCCGCCTGCTGCCACGTTTTGCGCGCGTGATGACAAGAAACTGGTCCGAGCCGCTCTACTCTTTGCGGCGGGAGCTCGGTCTTAAGGAAGGAGAGAATCCGATTTTCGACGCCAAGCACTCTCCGCGGCTGGTGCTGGCTCTCTTCTCGCGGACGCTCGGCGACCCGCAGCCGGACTGGCCCCCAAACACCCTGATCACTGGATTTGCTTTCTACGATGGCGATGCAGGCAAGATGGATCTTGCTCCGGAGCTGGAACAATTTCTTGGCGCCGGCTCACCGCCACTGGTTTTCACTTTAGGCTCAGCAGCCGTGATGGCCGCGGGGGATTTCTACGAACAGAGTGCCCGAGCTGCCGAGTTGATCGGCGAACGCGCCGTGCTGCTAGTCGGCAACGACCCTCAGAATCATCCCCGCCACGCGTTCTCAAAGAATATCTGCGTCGCCGCTTACGCGCCGTTTTCGAAGATTTTCCCGCGCGCATCGGTAATCGTCCATCAGGGCGGAGTGGGGACTACGGCGCAGGCCCTCAGGGCGGGGCGCCCTATGCTGGTAATGCCTTACAGTCACGACCAACCAGACAATGCCCGGCGGGTTCGCCACCTCGGAGTCGCGAAGGTCATCCAGCGTAAATCATATGGGGCAGATGCAGCAGCCAAGAGAATCAGCAGCCTGCTCGAAGACAAGGGATATGCCCATCGCGCAAGCGAAGTCGCGGCCGTCGTCGCGGAGGAAGATGGCGTGGCTACGGCGTGTAACGCTCTTGAACGGTTGGTTCGCCCAACAACGTGATTCGAGGAGCAGAAATAGCAGGGACGGGCACGAGCCCGCCCCGCTGAGTTTCGCTTGCTACTGTTTTTTAAATGCCTGCGTCTACCTTAGAGAGGCTGAACATCTGATGCTTGCCAGCCCTTGGGCCCCTTAACGACGTTGAACTGGACAGCTTGACCTTCTTGCAGGCTCTTGAAGCCATTTGAGCTGATTGCCGAATAGTGCACGAAGACATCTTCCCCGTTCTGGCGAGAGATGAAGCCGAAGCCCTTCGCGTCGTTAAACCATTTCACAGTGCCTTGTTCCATTTTGATGCTATTTCCTAGATTGAATTGCGCTGAAGTGAATCGGAGCCAAACTGGCAGATTCTTGCTGGACGGCAGGACTGCTATAACCCGGTTCGGTTCTAACGCCACTTCAGTCTAGCAGACTTTCCCAACCCGCCTGGAAAATATCCTCAAATTTTGGACGGACTTAAGGTAAACGGTTCCACGAGAGCCGATCACGGTTCGCAGCCATGTATCCTGTTGGCCTCATGAGCTCCGACATAACGCCCGACGCGGCGGTAGATCTCCTGAGCCAGGCATTGAGCCGACTCAAATCTGAATTTGCCGACCTTCCCGTCGCGAGTTTTGAAGGTGGCACCCTCTCCGAAGATACCGCTGCTATGACGGCGGTGCTCGAACAGGCCGCCCGACGCATGAGCGATAACTATCCTTACTTCCATCCCCTCTACGCTGGCCAGATGCTCAAGCCTCCGCATCCCATCGCCCGCGCTGCCTACGCCATGGCCTCGTGGCTCAACCCGAATAACCACGCCCTCGATGGCGGCCGCGCCAGTTCGCTCATGGAAATCGAAGCCGTCCGCGAAGTCGCCGCCATGTTTGGCTGGAATCAACACCTGGGTCATCTGACCAGCGGGGGAACCTTCGCCAATCTCGAGGCGCTTTGGGTAGCCGGCCAGCTCGCGCCGGGCAAGATCATTTTGGCTTCGGAACAGGCACACTACACTCACTCCCGCATCAGCAGCGTGCTCAAATTACCCCTTCAGACGGTCGCTGCCGACGCCCGCGGCCGCATCGATCACAACGCTCTCGAGCAGGCAATTGCCGTCGGAAACGTTGGAGCCGTCGTCGTCACCCTGGGCACAACGGCGCTCGGCGCGGTTGATCGGCTGGACAAGATCCTTGAACTGCGCGACCGTTACAAGTTCCGGGTGCACGTGGACGCGGCCTATGGCGGTTACTTCAAGCTGGTGTCGAATCTCGGACAGGATGCCGCCCGGGCTTTCGCCCGCATCGGAGAAGCCGACTCCATCGTCATCGACCCCCACAAGCACGGCCTCCAGCCCTACGGTTGTGGCTGCATCCTCTTCCACGATCCGGCGATCGGGAGATTCTATAAGCACGACTCGCCCTATACCTACTTCACTTCCTCAGAACTCCATCTCGGCGAAATCAGCCTCGAATGCTCACGCGCAGGAGCATCGGCGGTGGCCCTTTGGGCCACGCAGCAACTCCTGCCCCTCGTAGCCGGTGGCGAATTCGCAAAGGGCCTCGAACACTCTATCCATGCAGCCCGTACTCTCTATGCCAGGCTGGAATCCGACGAGCGCTTCATCCCCGGCCCGGAGCCCGAACTGGATATCGTCACCTGGTCTATAAATTCACCCACTCCTGAGGAATCCTCCCGCCTCGCCCAGCAGGTATTCGACCGTGCTGCCGAGCAGGATCTCCACCTCGCCCTGGTCCAGTTGCCTATTCGCTTTCTGAGACGAAGCCTGGACCGCACTGTCTGGGCTGGCGCCAATGCTGAGGACAAAGTCACCTGCCTGCGCTCTGTCCTCATGAAAC
>Ga0206870_1134_pt1 | contig 18113 bp, 11 predicted proteins | sample Alteio_BWOrgCont_36_FD_152620 | JGI IMG/M metagenome (GOLD analysis project Ga0206870, IMG submission 152620) | Enriched cells from forest soil in Barre Woods Harvard Forest LTER site, Petersham, Massachusetts, United States -... | ecosystem: Environmental > Terrestrial > Soil > Temperate forest >... | reverse complement strand
CCCTTTGCCGGCGCTACAACCGCCGTGGTCTTCGATCGCATTTTGAACGAGTCGCCGGTTGCCCCAATCTCGCTCAATCCGGAACTTCCGATCGAGTTCGAGACCATTCTCAACAAAACACTGGAAAAGGACCGGGAGCTTCGCTGCCAGTTCGCCGGAGAGCTTCGTGCCGACCTGAAGCGTTTGCAGCGAAAGAGCGGTTCGGGGAGCGGCCCTACCGCGCGGGGGAACGCCTTCCCCCGGATCCTCATCGAGCGCGGCTGTGCTCGCGACCAGGAAATCACGTCGACTCGCGATCGTCGCGGCATGCCTAGTCATTCTTGCGGCGGCCGGGTTTGGCGCGTGGCGCTTCTGGCCTCGAGCCCGGCCGTTCGCGACGATCTCTGTGAGTCAGATCACCAATGTAGGGACGATCGAAAGGGTCGCGCTCTCAGGCGATGGTCGCTTTCTAGCCGAGGTAAAGAACGATAAAGGCCAACGGACGCTCTGGGTGAGAAACACCGCGACAAACACCGATACCCAGATCCTGGGCGCATTTGCCAACGAGTACACCGGGATCTCCTTCTCGCCGGATGGCAATTACCTCTACTTCGTCCGGGGAACTTCGGAGAACGATCTGGGGAACTCGTTATATGTCATGCCGGTCTTCGGCAGCACGCCCAGGCAGTTGATCCGCGACATCGACAGCACCATCAGCTTTTCGCCGGACGGCAGGCGCTTTACCTATCTCCGCTTTACGCCCGGACAAAAGGATCTCGCCGAATCAGTTAAACGAGTGTGATCGGCACTCTGATCCGGCCGCTCTTTAGGAACTAATGCACCCGAATGGCATCCATAGCTTCATGAGAACTCCTTGCGATGAAGCCGTTGTGCGGTCAACAAGGTCCGGAGTTCCCTGTGAGCCACAGGCAAGAATCTGGATACTCGCCGCGACCATTCTCGGATCTAGCATGGCTTTCATCGACAGCACGGTGGTCAATGTCGCGATGCCTGCGATCCAAGGTAGCTTTCACGCAACAGTGGTGGATGTGCAGTGGGTGATCGAGTCTTACGGACTGTTGCTGGCTGCGTTGATTCTTGTCGGCGGCTCGCTGGGCGATATCTTTGGCCGTCGTCGCATGTTCTTGGTGGGTGTGGCGATCTTTGCTGCGGCGTCTGCGGGTTGCGGCGTTGCCTTAAACATTGATCAATTGATCATTGCCAGAAGTCTTCAAGGTGTGGGGGCTGCGCTGCTGGTTCCAGGAAGCCTTGCGCTTATCAGTATGTCCTTCGACGAGAAGAGTCGTGGTCAGGCGATCGGTACATGGTCGGGCTTTACGGCGATCACCACGGCCGTTGGGCCAGTACTTGGCGGCTGGCTGGTTGAGCATGCTTCGTGGCGATGGGTCTTCTTCATCAACGTTCCGATTGCGGCGGCCGTAGTAATCATTTCGTTCTGGCGGATTCCGGAGAGCCGCAGCGCCGTGGAAGCGCGCGTCGATTGGTGGGGAGCGCTTCTTGCCACCGTCGGACTAGGTGGCTTGGTGAATGGGTTCATCGAGTCGGCCAGCCTGGGTTGGAGAAATTCCCTGGTGTTCGGTAGTCTGATCGTTGGCTTGATCTGCATTGTTGCGTTCGGACTGGTCGAGACAAAGGTGATTGCACCGATGCTTCCACTCAGGCTGTTTAAATCCCGTCGCTTCAGTGGCGCGAACCTGCTTACACTACTTCTCTATGCCGCGATCGGAATTTTCTTTTTCCTGTTCCCGTTGAACCTGATCCAGGTTCAGGGGTACTCCGCGACGGCAACCGGTGGTGCCATCCTTCCGCTGATTCTGCTTGTGTTCCTTCTTTCCCGTTGGTCTGGCGGGCTCGTCGCCCGCTATGGTGCAAGACTTCCGCTGATCCTTGGCCCCTTGATTGGTGCTTTGGGTTTCGTTCTGTTCGCGCTTCCCTCGGTTGGACAGAGCTATTGGAAGGCGTTCTTCCCGGCGGTGATTTTTATGGGGTTAGGGATGGCGGTGACTGTGGCGCCTCTCACCACCGTTGTTATGAGTTCAGTCAATCGAGACCACGTCGGTACAGCTTCTGGAATCAACAATGCTGTAGCACGCGTAGCTGGTGTGCTTGCTATTGCAGTTCTCGGGGTTGTGATGGTGAAGGCGTTCGGTTTCCGGCTCAACAACGCCTTGGCTCACCTCCCGTTGCCTCTGGGCGTTCTGCGGGAGCTTCATGCAGACGAGATTAAACTCGCCGGCTTGCAGGTTCCCGCCGGCCTGAATCCTGGTATGAAGATCGCAGTTAAGGGCTCCATCGAGGAAGCATTTGTATTTGGATTCAGAATTGTCATGTTGATTTGCGCGGGCCTGTCTGGGGCAGGAACTGCGGTGGTGTGGTTCATGATTCCGAAGGATAGTGACGCCCTGGATTGGCCGCGAGGCATTAGGTCTGACGCCGGACGATGACTCCCGGTTTGTCGCCAGTACGGAAGTAATTACCTGCATGGAAGCAGCCGTGAATAGCGAAGGTGCCTGAAAAAGCCCCCCACAGACCGTGCGATGAAGCTTCTGCAAAGCGGCCTTCACGGGGATTTCGGGATAACTTCCTGTTAGTCGGTGATACGTCCGTAACATTTACTTCCCATAAGCCGACTTGAACGAAGCCGCTTTGCGGCGGACGCATGCGCGTGCGCTGCGCTGGCGGCGGAGGTGTTGATCTAGCGTTTGTCGCAGAGAAGGAGGATTCTCTGTGACCCGTTTACGCCAGATCATGCTTGAGGAACTGGAGCGCCGCAACTACGCCCCGTCCACCATTGGTGCTTACCTTCGCACGGTTGAGCATTTTGCTCGCTACTTCCGCTGTCCACCCGATCGGCTTGGTACCGAGCACATCCGGCAGTATCAGGCCGCGATGTTCCGCACCTGGAAGCTGTCGCCGAACACCGTAACGCAGAGGCTGGCGGCGCTGCGCTTCCTCTACATCCAGGTGCTGCAGCGAGGCTGGAGCGTCGCGGAGACGCCCTATCCGAAGAAGGTGCTGCGGCTACCGCAGATCCTCAGTCAGCAGGAAGTCGCGCGGCTTATCGATGCGGCCGAGCCCCCGTTCCATCGCGTTCTACTGATGACCCTCTATGCCACCGGCGCACGCCGGGCCGAAGTGGCTCGACTGAATCCGAACAGACACACTAGGAGCGGTCACGCGGCCACCAGTATTCAGGAGTGAACTGGAGGGGACCCTGAACAAAGAACTTTTCGACTTCGTCCAGTTGTCCAGTAAAAAGCAAGTTCTGTTCTGTGGCGATATACGGAATTTCGGCGAGACGGAATAGCACTTTTGCTCTTCAGTGACGGCCCATCAGCGCGGAAACGAGTTCATTACACTCACGGACTTCCAGCGTTCCGTCAGCAGGTCCGTAGATGAACCTCGGCCAGCAATCTGGTACGGTTTTAATCGATTCGAGAACCAGATGTGGTTGATCTCTGGCGCGTACGGAAGTCCCAGTGCAAGTGCTGCGTCTTTCCAGAAGATTCGTGATGTCGGGGGAACGTCGCTCGTGGACTACCAGTTCGCGGACAACTTCGCATCCGGGCTGGTTCAAGATGGCCATCTCATCCCTGCTGAGGGGGCGATCAATGTTCTCGTAATGCCCGTCGAGCCGATGCAGGATTTTTGCGAACCTCTCGAACTGGAGCGGAATTATGCAGGATAGCTCCACTCCCGTCTCAACCGTGACTTCGCCAGCGTGTGGAGTGGGCCTGAGACTCTGATATAGCCACTCAAACTCAGCAAGATCGTTTACCGGGATCACATTGCAATTCCAGGGCTTCGCGGCGCGACGACGGCCCTGCCGAAGCGGATCGACTCTACTTTCTGTATGGTCGGCAATCCGACCACGATCGCGGGACTGCCGGACAGCCCATTCCGCCCAATCGTTCTCGGCGAAGTCACTCCAGAAATGGATCCCGCAATTCAGGGATTTGGCCCAGAGGTTCTAAAGACACGCGTGTGATTTGCTCCATGATCGAGCGCTGGAGTTCGGAATCGTTCCGAACGCGTTGTATGCGTCGAAGTAAGCTCGCAACGCGCAATCACGCGAGCCGCTTTTTAAAGCAAACGTTGCCTAGCTCGGTGTGCACGAAAAAGGGCCTGGGATCAAGAGCCAGCGACTGCCTCGACGGTCGTTCCGCCGCTTCCAAATCCGGCTTTCGGCGTAGATCTTTGAGACGGCATCCTCGTAGGCACTGGGGCCAGGATTGCGCGCAAGCGCACGTCCCGCGAAGGACCAACAAATTCCCGAAGCGGGCGCTCGGTGCAGTGTCACGAAGGGACGAACTACCCCAGAAGACGTGGTTAGCATCTTTGATTGTGGGTTCGATTTCGGGTTGCGCTTGGTGAAATCGTTGAAAGCGGTTCTACTGGGGCATCAGCGGCGTTCTCAGAGACCGCAATCACTCGCCGCCCTGCACTCCTGCATCGATCTGGCCTGGAGGGATGAAAAACCCATAGCCACGTCCTCGCACCGCCGCACCAACGCCTTCCTTCAAACCGCTCTATCCTCCTATCTCCGTCCACTGCGCCCGCTCATCCCGCGGAGCAACTATGATAATGCACTGACGTCGTACGGCTAGGTGGTCCTGCACTCTAAAGTACCTTACGGCATACCCGTCGCCGCGGGAAAGAGTCACATCGGTCTGTTATCGCTGGGCTGTCGAACTCTACTGATGTCGGGTAGGCCACGGAAAGGGCTAAATGAAACGAAAACAACAGGCTGTGGGGTGTGGGCGAGGAAACAGCCATGACGTGCAAATCGGAAATCGGGGCCAAAGGTCGAGACGAATGCAGTCGCTGACGAAAGAATGCAGTGCAGTGGCGGGACTTGTGACTCCACGCAAATTGCCAGAGTAGAGATGGCAAAGAGGTGAGGATATAGTTGTTATTTTCCTTGCGAAGGGGGCACTAGACGATGTGGAAGGTGGGCGCTGTTGCCTGCGCATGTCTCCTCGTTGTTTCTAACCTCCGGGCCCTTCAGACCATACAGGTCGAAACGGCCGATACGACGATTACGCTTAAAGCAGGGGCGGACTCGCCGTCCCTGCTACAGCTAAGCGGAAAAGATGGGTTCATCTGGAGGAACCAGAATCCGGCCGCGTTGATCGATTTTGTTGAGATTGGTGGCCGTCGCACACCCGTTCACTGGGCGGTGAACCTCGCCGCCAGCAAGATCGGTCCCTCGCGGGTTGAGCTCGTTTACGATTCTGCTTCTCCGTACCTGCGGCTTTTCTGGGCCTGGCGCGCACGCGCAGTAAACGGTGCGCTGGAACACTCCATCCGGATTCAAAACTTGAGTGCGTACGATCTTTGGATGCCGATGCAGGACAGCCTGCAGTTTGACTGGCGCATTCCAGCGGACGACGCACTTGAAGCACTGTGGGTCGAGAAGGGAGCAGGAGGACCATCCGCGGAGGGAACTCACCGCAATACGATCAGCAATGGTTACAAATGGACGGGACAGTCCAGCACCTATGCGCATCCGGCGCCAGGGCAGCAGCGAGAGATGATTCCGTTTGCGCTGGTTGAGCGTTCTGATCCTGACCGCGGGGGCTGGTACATGGGGATCGAGTTCAGCGGACGTACCCGAATCACTGTGCGACGCAGTGGCGATACTCTTGATGTAACAGCAGGACTAAACCCGGAGCCCGGCCCTTTTCGGACACACCTCGAACCCGGCGAGAGCTTTGAATCCCCTACGATTTTCATCGGAGCTTTCCGCGGCGATCCAGACGACGCCGCGAATACGCTGCGGCGCTGGGTTCGTCAAGTGTTGAACAATCCTGTAGCCGTGCGCAATCCTCACTATCCGCTCCTTGTGAATAACAGTTGGGGCAGCGGGATGGCCATCAACGAGAAGCAGGCACACGCCATGATTCGCGATTCGGCCGAGTTGGGATTTGAGATGTTTCACCTCGATGCCGGATGGTTTCGAGGAGTGGGGGACTGGTATCCGGACCCGCAGAAATTTCCAAATGGTCTTGCGTCAGTTGCTGACTATGCGCACAGCTTCGGGCTGAAGTTCGGTCTCTGGATGGACTGGGCGCAGGCCTCGTTAGATCGGCATCCGGGATCGCTGTACATAAATGACCCGAAGACTCGGGACTGGTTAATTACCGATCCGCCGCCAGACTGGAAACAAGGTGATGAATTCAAAGGTATAACCATCGACCTGGGCGTTCCTGCAGCCCACGACTGGGCAGCAGCAACTGTGAGCCGGGTGGTGAAGGATTATCACTTGGACATGCTTGAGCACGATGGTTACGTCGTGGCCCAAGGGTGCGATCGCAACGATCATCCTCATGCTCCGCCCGATGCTGCCCACTTGAGACGATTCGAGGATTCAGGCTTCCTCTGGGTTGAAAGTTCTAACTCCACCGACGTCAGTTATCACGGTACCCGTTCTTACTACGACATTTACTCTCACCTTCGGGAGGAATATCCGAACCTGTTGCTGGAGATATGCAATGACGGCGGCCGGATGGTCGATTTCGGCTCCGCAGCGCACGGCGATTATTTTTCGATTTCGGATGCCTATGACCCACTCTCGAATCGGCGCGCCTTTTACGACAGCAGCTATGTTCTTCCCCCAGCGATGTTGGAAAGCTATGTCGAGAAGTGGCCGGCGCCTCGGATTGAGAACTTTCTCTATGTGTTGCGCAGCGGCATGATGGGCTGGTTCACTCTCATGCTCGACACAACCACATGGACGGCAGAGGAGCACGCCGCTGCGCGGGAAGCGCTTGCTGTATATAAGTCACGTCTGCGCCCGCTCATCCGCGACGCTGATCTCTATCACGTTTCATCCCGGCCTGACGGCGTCCACTGGGACGGAATCGAGTACTTCGATCCGGGACGACGCAGCGGAGCACTCTTTGCATTTCGCGGCTCGTCTCCTGAGGAATCGAGCCATCTATTCGTGCTGCGAGGATTAAATGTGGCGACCTCATATCGGTTAACGTTTCACGATTACAGCTCTCCCGAGCAAACCATTTCCGGAGAAGAGTTGATGAACAAGGGCGTTCGGGTTTCTCTGCCACTGCCCGACTCGTCCGAACTTGTGTTCATCCAGGAAATCTCTCGCTAACGGCAAGTTGCACGCATCACCCTACTTCGTCAATCGCTTTTGTGAGCCGCTGCCTTCAATGAGAGTGACAAACCGGTCAACGCCCTGAGCCTGAAAGGTCTCTTCAAGTCCGCTCGGCCACAGCACCTCGATATGATCGATGGAGCTAGCCGGTCCCAATCCAAAATGCAATCTGAGGTCGTTGCTTGATAGATAGCTCGATCCGCTTCGCACTTCATGGACCCATCTGTGTCCGCCTGCAAATACCGCGACCGTTGCGCCAATTCCATCACGATTGGACCGCGTTCCTTCCGTGATTATGCCCACCCAGTGATTTGAGTCGGCTACCAGATTGACGAGAAGCATAGGCTTTTCATCGATATTGTTTACCACGGCCGTGACGCGGCCCTCGTTCCATAAGTCCGCGACTGCCAATCCCCGGCTCGATGCCGGTTCGGTGCAGCCCGGACCTGACTGCTTGCTGATGTCTTTAAACGTCCCGTTGCCGAGATTCTGGTAAAGCAAGCGCGGCTCTCTGTAAGCCGCGCCGAGACGGGCGGAATCCACTTGAGGATATACATGACCGTTTACTGCCAGAATGTCGAGCCATCCGCTGTTATCCAGATCCAGGAAAGCGGCGCCCCATCCCAGATATTGCGTATTCAGGCCGAGCCCAGCCTCGGAGATCGTCTCCGTGAATGTCCCGTCTCTGCTGTTGTGGTAAAGCGATGATCGATCGTCCGAGAAATTTGTTTTGAAGATGTCGGGCCAGCCGTCACCATCATAATCGCCGATTGCGGTTCCCATGCCCGCCTGTTCGCGCCCATCCTCGTCATAGGCGGCGCCTGCATCCGGAGCTACGTCTGTGAACGTTCCATCCTTGTTATTCCTGTAGAGAATGCTTGGCGTGCCGTCGCAAGCCACATAGATGTCGGGCCAGCCATCGTGGTTATAGTCGAGCGTCGACACGCTCAAGCTGTAATGCCCATTCGTCTTGTTGATTCCGCTCGCTGTGCTTACATCTTCAAACTTGCCGGCGCCAAGGTTGTGATACAGGATGTTTGTCGTATACGGAAGGCCTCTGGGACCGCACATTACCGGGGTGCCCTTCCAGATGCAGGTCACTCCCTCGCCGGGCTTCGGCAAGGCTTTCATGTCGAGTTGGACATAATTTGCCACCATCAGATCGAGTTTTCCGTCTCGATCGTAGTCGACAAATGCGCACCCGCTGCCCCACTTCGTCCCGTCGCCGGCGACCCCGGCTTGTTCTGCTACTTCCTTGAAGGTTCCGTTCCGTTCGTTGTGATAGAGCCTGTTTTTGCCCCAATAAGTGACGTAGAGATCGTCGTATCCATCGTTGTCGTAGTCTCCGACGCAGACACCTTGCGCCCATCCGGTTCCCATCAACCCAGCCCTCGCCGTCACATCGGTGAAGCTGCCGTCGTGGTTGTTGTGATAGAGATGGCTAGAAGGCTTGGAACCCGTCAACTCTTTCTCGTCCAGCGATCTGCCGTTGAGTAGGAAAATATCCGGCCACCCGTCGCGGTCGTAGTCAATGATGGCGACTCCGCTGCCCGTGGTCTCGATAATGTATTTCTTGGAGTCCGGATCGCCGTTTACGTTTTGCATCGTGAGCCCGGCTTGCGGAGCAACGTTGACGAACCAGGCCGGTCCGGGACGGCTGGACGTTGCCGGGTAGGGATGAGGCTTTTTCCCCTTCGCCGGATTGCCGTGAGACTGCGCGCTGCAGGCAACTCCCAAGGTGATCAACCCGCCGCAGATCAAACTCAGAAGCAGCAGTGCGCGGACGATTCCGGCATTCATGATTTGGAATCTCGCAGTATGCTTAGAGCGTAATGCGTATCCTGCTTCTTGTAACTCTTCTGGCCTCGACTGCGTTGAGCCAAATCCCACCCTCCGAAACTCCTCAACAATCACTTGTCCGAGCCCACGCGGAACTCCAAGAAGGCAGAATAACGGACGCCTTCGCAATCTTGCAGCAGCTCACCACAATACAACCGCCGGTGAAGGGTCTGCAGCACGAACTCGGAATCGCCTATTACCGCACCGGCAAACTGGAGGAAGCGCAACGCGCGTTCGCGGCGGGCGCCAAAGAAGACCCGTCCGATCTTGAATCTGTTCAGATGGAGGGTCTTACCCTCTATCGTCTCGGACGGCCCGGAGAGGCTATTCCATTCCTCGAGCGGGTTCGCCAGTGGACACCGAACGCGAACGCCGATGCCAACTACGTGCTCGGCTTGTGTTATATGAACTCGCAGCGTTACGACGACGCCCGCAGGGCGTTTGCGATTGAGTTTCAGGTGCCTGCCGATTCGGGCTCGGCGTATCTGCTGCTGGGCAACATGCTAATGCGCGCGAATCTCCCTGAGCTGGCTGCAGACCAGGCCCGGAAGGCTGTTCAACTATCTCCCAATCTGCCTCTTGCCCACTTCCTGCTCGGAGAGATCTATCTCTTCAAATCGGATGTCGATCGCGCCTTGGAGGAATTTGAGCAGGAGCGCAGGCTGAATCCGAGCTATGCACCGCTCTATGACCGGCTCGGAGATGTCTACACCCGGGTGGGAAAACTGCAAGAAGCGCAAGAAGCTCTCACGAAAGCCATTTCGCTCGATACATCAAGCACTGGCCCTTTCATCCAGATGGGAAAAGTACTGCTGCACCGCCAGGAGCCGCAGACTGCAATCATGTACCTGAAGCACGCAGAGAAGATGGACCCTGGGAACTTCATCACGCATACGCTGCTCGCTCAGGCATATCGCAAGATGAGTCAGGAGGACGCGGCCAGACGCGAAACCGATCTCGCTTCAAAGATCCATGCCGACGAACAACTGAAGCTTCAACCTGTTAACTGACCGGCTTGGTCAGAGTAGTGCATTCACGTAATTGGCAAACTTATCAGTGAACGCGAATCGTCACCAAACGAGTCTGCAGCGGAACACCGCCTCCGATTGTGGTTTCCAATAGAGCTTCAAAAGGGTGAATCTCTCTCTTCGGCCCGGTAATCTGCTTGAGCAAATCGGCTGTACTGTCAGGACGACACACATAATCTACAGCGGCTTGCGTTCCGAAGGTGGTCAAGCCGCTGAAGATAAGCATTCGCTTGCCGGGTTGCACGCCTGGCAACAGCGCAACTACCGCGTAATCCCTGGTCAGCGGATGCTCCGGACGCGAATATAGTGCAGGCTCACCAGGCTTCGGATGATGGTTGATGAAGCCGGCGAAGTCCGGTCCCGCGGTCAAGGTGAAGTCCGTTGTTGACGGCAACACGCGCAGGGAAGCATTCTCCGCGGTGGACCCGATAAAGATAAGATTCTTTGCCATTGCTTCGTCCCAGGTCATCAGCAGACTACGCTTGAGGATGAAGTGCGCGTGGTGGGCGTCGAAAAGAGTGGTCAGCGCATAGACAGAGGCGAGCTCGCCGATCCCAGTGTATGTGTCGACGTAATTGTCGGTCCTCTCGAGGTTTTCCTGATCCTGAGGGCGTGCATAGCGCAAGCCATTCGTGGAGTCGCCAACGAATACTGCGTTGCTGTAAATCACCAGCGGAGGCTCATCTGTGAAAAATGGCCTCCAGAACTTCTCTACAGCCGATTGAGGTGTGGCGGACCGGGCCCAGAACTGCCATGCAAAGATTGCAGACGCCACCAAAATCGGGAGGATCAGGAGACCCGCGATCCATTTTCGCCGCCGCGTACGCTCCACTGAAATTGGCGGAGCAATGACAGGCGCAGGCCCAACCTCCCCTGCATTGCCTCCCGTTACCTCTGTCCTAGGGTGAAAGACGGGAACGTAGTGTCCCTTGGGGATATCAACCACGAACTCTTCGCCGATACCTTCCTCGGCGAAGTAGCCCGCGAGCTTTTGTCGCAGCAAGCGGGCGTGAGTGCGCACAATGCTGTCTTCACTGGAGTTATAGCCCGGATGACGATGGAAGATACGAATACCGATCTGCTGCTCTGTGGCCTCTTCCGGGGCCTCACGAATGGCGCAATCGGCTACGTAGAAGAGAAAGTCGCGCAGGCGAGGAGAAGACTTCAGGTGCTGGCTCGCTGCAATGCGCTCAATCAGGACCCAACGCGCGTCTCCCTGAACCTCGCTACTGATTTCGGGAGCTAAATCGGGGGCCGACATGGGAACGTAGCAGTATTTCACGCAGCATTTCACAGGTCAAATCACCGTAAAAAACGTTGTCAGCCCTCATTGATAGCGAGGATGCTTTCGTTGGCGTCAAGCTAAAACGCTCGGTCGACCAGAGTAGCCGGCGGCACGCTCGGAGCGTTGAATGTCAAGCTTAAGCCGTCCAATCAAGCATTCGTGACGGTTGTGTGGCATATGTCCGTGGCCTCCTCTGGAGAGGACCCAGCCTCCTCCCTCGCAGGCCTTTTTGAATTGGTTCCCATTGAGGTCAGGAGGCAGTTATGCAGGAGTCAAGTGGTCAAAGAGACCCGTTGAGCGAAAGGTCTTACCTCATCCGCTTTCTACTGAGCGTGGCTGTCCTGCTGCTTTGGACATTCGGCACGGTTTCCCCAGCTAGAGCCCAGGCGGTCTACGGATCGATTTTTGGAACGGTCACTGACAAGTCAGGCGCCGTTGTTCCGAATGCCACCATCACCGTGACCGACGTCTCTAAGGGAACCTCTGTCACTACCCAGACTAATGGCAGCGGCGAATACCGGGTGCAGCATCTTATCGTAGACACTTATCAGGTGCAGGCAGAGGCGTCCGGCTTCGCCAAGGCAACGGCAGACAACGTAGTGGTGTATGTTGACACCTCTCCAAAAGTCGACCTTCACTTGGAGGTGGGTAGTGTTTCCAACAACGTAACCGTCACCGCTAGCGGAACTTTGCTGCAAACCGACCGCGCCGATGTAAGCACGATTCTCAATGCGCGTGCGGTCGAAGATTTACCCAACTTCAATCGCAACTTCACCGCTTTTGAACTGTTGACTCCCGGCACAACTTACATCGGCTGGGGGCCCGGCGAAGGCAGCGGCAACCCGCAGCGTAGCGAATCGATCGAAGTTAATGGCCAGCTCCCTTTTGCCACCGGCTATGAATTGGACGGAACGGACAATCAGGACCCCTTGAACGGTGTCGCCGTCATCAACCCGAACCTCGATGCTGTTTCGGAAGAGAAGGTGACTTCGCAGAATTATGACGCCGAGTTCGGCAAAGCTGTCGCCGGCCTAGTGACCGCGCAAACCAAATCCGGTAGCAATGTGTTCCACGGAACCGCATTTGAGTACCGGCGCTCGGATGCCCAGCAGGCGCGCGATCCATTCGCCAATGCAACCCCTGACTCGCTGACCGGGAAATATCTGGCGCCCACCCTTCACAACCAGTTCGGAGGATCCGTCGGCGGACCGATCATAAAGGAAAGAGTATTTTTCTTTGGCGACTATCAGGGCCTGCGCGAAAAGACAGGTACCGCAACTTTGACGACCGTGCCGACACAACTGGCGCTCTCCAGCTGTACTTCCGGTGGTCCGTGCGACCTGAGCGACTATCTGCAAAACGGACAGGGCCAGATTTACAAACCGAATAGTCTTACGGACACTTCCAACACCGGACGCACTCCTTATCCAGGAAACATTATTCCCGCAAGCGACATTTCACCGCAAGCAGTAGCTTTCTTCAAGCTTCTGCCGCCGCCGAACGTACCGGGAACAAATATTACGAACAACTACTCCGCTTCCGGCTCGGGTATTTTCAACACAAACCAGTGGGATGTGCGAGGGGACACTACGTTAACCCAGAAACTCCACTTCTTTGGACGCTACACCTACTTCGGTGGGAATTTGTCGGGAGATCCCTTCTTTGGAGCGGCCGGCGGACTTGGCTTTGGCTCCGGCGGATTTGCGGGTACGGACTCGTTCCGCTATCAGAGCGTCGCGGCAGGTGGGGACTATGTCCTTTCGCCGAAGTGGCTCACAGATTTCCGTTTTGGCTACTACCGGATCCACAACGTGACACAGGGACCGAACTTCGACCAGCCTCTGTGCAATAGCCTCGGCATTCCGAATTGCAACGGTAGCCCCCTGTCACTGTATGGAGGCTTACCGCAGATCAACATCGACATTCCGAGCAATGGAGCCAACGGCGGCCAGAATATCGAGTACGGGACATCCGCCAACCCCAACTTGCAGAATTCGAGCCAGTACCAGTTCGTGAATAACTGGTCTCACCAGTTCGGAAACCACAACATTAAGTTCGGCGTCGATTATCGCTATGGGAAGAACTACACGGTTTCGATTGCCAGCAACGCACTTCGCTCTGGCACCTTCTTCTTTGCCGCCCCCCGCACCTCGGGCGTAAGTGCTGAGGGCGTAGCCTCTTCGGGCGTTGGTTTTGCCACCTTTTTGTTGGGTGATTCAACGACCTTTTGGCGCACACAAACTTCGAATATCAATGCGCAGACGCGCCAGAATCGCTTCTTTACCTACGCGCAGGACCAATGGCGCGTAACACCTAAGCTCACTATCAATTATGGCCTTCGCTGGGAGCTTTATACCCCTGAGTCTCTCACCGCTGCCGGCTCCGGGGGATTGCTGAACATTGATACCGGCATTCTCCATATCGCCGGTTATGGATCGAACGGCCTCAATCTCAATGTCAAAAACAATTTCAAGGAATTTGCCCCACGTCTTGGCATCGCATATCAGGTCTTCCCCAAAACAGTGGTCCGCGGCGGCTATGGCATCGTTTACGGCCAAGGCTGGGCAGGCGACACCTATGGAGGTGTGCTTGCCTCATCGTTCCCGACGCAGATCCAGCAAAGTGTGAACCCGATATCGAGCTATGCCGCCGTGTTCAGCCTGGCGCAGGGACCTCCTGGCTACACGTTCCCTCCGATTCCGGTCGATGGCAATTATCCGCTGCCGGACGGCATTTACCAGATTGCACGTCCGTTTAAAGTCCGACTCCCAACTGTGGCGGGGTGGAACGTGATGGTCCAGCAGGAACTGACTCCGACAATGTCGTTTCAAGTGGGCTATGTCGGAAGCCATTCTTACCACAATATGTTTGAGTCTTCCCCGTCGTTCAACGCAAACGAACAGACCCTTGCCGGCTTCGGGCAGGTCAATCCAAAAACCGGTCAGCTCTACACGGTGCCCGAACGCTCGCCATACTATGACGGCACAGCTCAAAGCCAGCTGGGCGTCGTTGGCGGTGTGCCTCACGGGTGGACACAGCGGGTCGACTATATGGCGAACCTGGCGGATAACAGCTACGACGCTCTGCAGGTGGTCGTGAACAAGCGTTTCAGCTCGGGTCTGCAGTTCCTCAGCAGCTATACCTGGTCTCACGCGTTAGGGCATGAGTCGTACGAATTTTTAATCGACTCGAAAATTGGCCGCGGCAATGGTTACTACAACCGTCGTCAGCAATTCCTCTTCGCCGGCAATTACGATCTTCCTTTCGGTAGAGACAAGCTAATCGGCTCAGGGGTTCCGGGATGGGTAAATCAGATTATCGGCGGGTTCCAATTGAACGGAACAGTCACCATAGACGGCGGAATACCGTTCAACACCAACTACTCGGGCTGCTCGAATGACAATGACGTTGGCCACAACGACAATGCCTGCTTCCTGAACAAGGTTTCAGGGGGAAGCTTCGGCATTCACAAGGGTTCCTATCATGCTCAGGGCCGATATGTTCCGTACATCAAGCCCTCTCCTTATGTGCTGCAACCACCGGGACAACCGAACAATTCATTTGGCGCCTACTCCCGGCCCGCGGCAGCGACATGGGGTAACATTGGGCGCGATGCTCTCTGGGGACCCGGATTAACTAACGTTGATGCTTCACTCGCGAAGAACTTTACGCTGCATGAGAATCTGCGCCTCCAATTGCTCGTGCAGGCGTACAACCTCTTCAACCACGTGAATCTCGCCAACCCGGATAGCTGCATTGACTGCCAGGACCTGAATAGCGTTGGTGTGCAGAATGCCGGTACGATTCAAGGGACCTACTCCGAGCAGGATGGAACATCAATGCGCCGCTTGCAATTCGGCGCGCGGTTCCAATTCTAGAGCTGACCCACGAGGCATGGTGAACCCCATGTTCGCCATGCCTGATTTTCGCGGCGAGCGCGAGACTGTGTCCGTCGTCACAACGCTATTCTGTCTGGCTTCATCGACCAATGAGTGGAGGATGGGAATCAATCTGACGAAACAAGCGAGGCGAACCGGGACGGTATGAGCAGGTGCGACAGCAAAGATGAGCCTCGAACACAATATCCAGCACACAGCGTCTTGAGGACCGGCGTGTACTTGATCTCATTCCTGATGTGTACGCTTGCCGTGATCTCGTGCCCAGCGCAGCAAAGCAGTTCAGATCAGCAATCGAACTCAGATCAGCACTCTGTAAGTGATCAGCTTATGTTGACGACCGATTCGGTTGGCCCACGGCGGTTCGTCGCGGTACATGGCCGCCGCTCGGCAATCATGGGATATCCGGAGACCGGACTGGAGGTTTGGGCATATCCGTTCCAGATACTCAGCAATTATCAGATCGGTTTCCTGCCCCAAGGAGCCACGACTGCGTCCGATGGCCGCCGCTTTCTCAGGCGCATCATCTATCGGCCCGAGGCGATCACACGCATTTATATCGGGTCCGATTACATCGTTCGAGAAACGCTCTTTACCCCACTCGATGAACCTGGCGCCATCCTTCGGTATGAAGTGGAAGGTAAACCGGTCGATATCCAGATTCATTTTACGCCGGTTCTCAACCTGATGTGGCCGGGCGCGATCGGAGGGCAATTCGCCGAGTGGAACTCTGATCTACCGGGTTACGTGCTCTCTGAACCAACGCAGGAATTTTCAGCGAGCATTGCCTCATCTGAAATCGTCGCACACGACACGACAGTCAACAGCGCACTGCGTACGGCGACTGGGGTCTTGTTTTCTATCCGCCCGGTAGCCAAGGTGTCTGGAGCTCCCGCTGCTGCGACGATTTACGTCGCTCTAGAGCCGGAACACTCGAAAGATTCCAGCGCGGCGGTCCGCAGCCTGTCTAGCCACCGCGACGACATGGAGACTCAGGCGGTAAAGCACTATGCTGAGCTACAGCAGACCGCTTTACGAATCCGCACGCCCGACGAAGACGTGAATCGCGCGCTCGAGTGGGCCGAGGTCGCTCTCGATCAGGCCTGGGTGTGCAATCCGCAGCTCGGATGCGGCATCGTCGCGGGCTACGGTCCTTCGCGGGATGCGCGGAGGCCTCAATATGACTGGTTTTTTGCAGGCGATGGTCTCGTTGCTGCCAACGCTCTACTTTCCGCGGGCGAATATTCCCGGGCGCGCGAAGAGCTTCAGTTCATCGTGAAATACCAGGATCCAAAAACCGGAATGATCTGGCACGAGCTTTCGCAAAGCGCGGGACTCATTGACTGGAAGAAGTATCCCTACATGTATGTCCATGTGGATATCAGCTTCGACTACCTCAATACTGTGGCACGATATGTTGAACTCAGCGGTGATACGGCATTTGCAAGCGATCACTGGTCGTCGATTGCTGCGGCCTACAAGTACTGCCAAACTGTCATCCAGGCATCTGACCATCTGCCCCATATACCTGCAGACAAGGAAGGTGGCGACGAGCAGGACAGACCAGGCGATGATTTGAGTCTGTCGTCGAGTTGGGTCGCGGCAACAAACAGCTTCGCCGAGCTGGCCGCGGTCGCAGCGCACCCGGAGCTCGTCGACGACGCCAGCAAAGCGAATCAGCTTGCACGGGTTGCAATTGCAACGCGCTACTGGGACTCCGAACATCAGTTTTGGATCGAAGGTCATACGCGGTCTGGAAAGCCGATTTTCGGTTGGCGGAAGGGACCGGGACAGGCAATCGTTCAGAACATCTTTTCGCCAGAGGAAAACGATGAGCTCCTGAACGAGATCGCATCGTCTGATTTTCAGACAGATTGGGGAACACGCTCGGTAGCAGCACGTTCCGCCATTTACGATCCCGATTCCTATGGAAAGGGAAGCGTCTGGGCACTCGGCACATCCGAAACGGCGGCTACATTCTGGCAAGAGCATCGGCCAACCATAGCTTATGCGATCTGGAGCGCGCTCCGTCGCTGGAATGCTCTTGATTCACTTGGTCATCTTCACGAGGTCATGGCCGGGAACTACTATCACGAAGAAACGGAATCCGTGCCCGAACAGACATGGTCATCGGCCGGCGTACTTGATGCAGCTGTTGTAGGGCTATTGGGGCTTGATGTCCAGGGAGCTCAAAATGGCGTCGTCTTCGCCCCTCATATACCTGCGGATTGGGACCATACATCGATTGAGAACATTCGTTTGCCACGGTCGACGCTCGCCTTCACGCTCAGCCAGGACATGAACGAGATTGATCTCTACATAAGAAATGACGGCGCACCGGTCAAGGTCATGTTTGAACCACAGATTCCGATTGGCGCCGATGGAATCGAAGCGAAGTGCGAAGATCGGTCGGTGCCCGCACATCCTGAACTGTTCCCGGAGGACGAACATGTGAAGGTAGAGATCGGAGCTCAGTCAGGTACCACCCATTGTTATGTCCGGTTCGCGGGCGGAGTGTCCGTGTTCATGAAGCAGCCGGCGCTCCAACTCGGGGACACCAGCACTGCCATCAAGATCACGAATATCCGTTTGCAAAATCACAACCTTCTCATCAATGCCGATGTCAATGCATCTGGAAGCCCTATATTTTTTATTCAGACTCAGTGGAAGTTCGTTAAAGCTGAGGGGGCCTCGGTATCTCCTTTGTCCAACCATTGCTACGAAGTTATGATGCAGACATCTTCCGCGTCCACCAACTCGCCAGGCTTTGTTCGATCACACGCGGAGATCGAGCTCGGAGAAAAATAGACTTTTCACGTAGCGCCAAACGTTCTTCGCCGCTCAGAGTAGACACACTGTAGATTCCGCTGCACCTTGCCCGCGGTCAATTTCCCTGTCAAAGTGCTCTACTCTGGAGATACTCTAACTGGGCGACTGATGGGCAGGTG
>Ga0206870_1133_pt1 | contig 18232 bp, 24 predicted proteins | sample Alteio_BWOrgCont_36_FD_152620 | JGI IMG/M metagenome (GOLD analysis project Ga0206870, IMG submission 152620) | Enriched cells from forest soil in Barre Woods Harvard Forest LTER site, Petersham, Massachusetts, United States -... | ecosystem: Environmental > Terrestrial > Soil > Temperate forest >... | reverse complement strand
AACCGTCACCTGGAACGTCGCCAGTGGCGTGCAGGCTTCTGCATCGGTGACGAGCACGATCGACGTGGGCCAAACCTACACGCTGACTTCGAGCCGCGACACGATCGCCGCCGGGGCGGGCAACGACACGATCATTGCTCCGTCGTCCAGCACTCTCAACTCCGGCGACAGTCTCAATGGCGGCGGCGGATCGAACACATTGATCCTGCAGGGCGGCGGCACGTTCAACCTCGGCACGCCTAGGGTGTTGTCGAATATCCAGACCATTGACGTTCTAGGCTCCACGACGGCGTCCACGAACCTCACCTTGCGCAACGGCCTCAACAATCTCGCCGTCGCTTTGGGCGCTTCGGGGCAAACGGAGACCTTCAGCGTATCGGCGACCGGTTCGGCGAGCGACATTTTCGAAATGTTGTCGAACTTCGAAAACGTGACGATCGGGGGCTTCTCTGCGACGGGCTCGACCCATGATGTGCTGCAGTTTAACGCCGCCGCCTTCGGCGCAAGCCTCACCGCCGCCAATCAGAGCGCCGACCTGGCGGCGCTTCTTGCGGATACCAAAAACAACTCCAGCGGAAGCGCCGTCATCGCGGACATCTACGGCCACAACGTGACGCTCACTGGCATCAGTACGTCAACGCTCTCTTCCACCGCCAACGCGGGGGACTTCAAGTTCGTGTAGTGCGTCGACGCGTCCAAATACACATCCTCGCTGCTAAGCGTGAAGTTCAGGGTCGCCGGAGGAAATTAGTGACGAGCGAACGAGATGGTGGATCGTTTGCCATCATAATCGAGCGTCATCCCAGCGCCCAACGCTCTCTTGACATTGCCGTCTCGGGTGCGTGAACGGCCCGCAGCGACTGCTCTGGTTCTACTTATAGCGTTCCGATATCACCGCTGCCGGCCGCTGCGACTCCGAGGCCAATGACGAGACCGAAGTCATACTATCCGAGATCTTTTCCGCATTCGGCAGATCGGGCGGAGACCCAGAGCCCAAGCTCGGACGAGGATTGGGGCAAGGCCTCTAGGCGGGTTCCCTCCTTTTTGAGCGCAGTTCGGTCGGCCCGACGAGAAACGATGTCATGAGATCCAAAGCGGACGTAGACGAAGCGGCTGATCGCTTCGTGCATCCCGCAGCGCACGGAAAAGCTCACGGCCTGGCACGAGCGCCACGCCGAGACGACGGGCGACGCCTCAGAGGCGCAAGAGGCGGATGCCGATTCTGGCGACGGCGAACCGGACCGCGACGACGTCGCCGACGATTCGGAGCGCAGCTACGCGGCCGCCGCCGAATAGCAACCGAAGACCATTCCTCGAACCGGCAGTCCCATGATGGGCCTCAACAAGGTGCAACTGATCGGCCATCTCGGCCGCGATACCGAGAGCCGGACCTTACAAAGCGGTGGAACCGTCGTGACGCTGAGTGTCGCGACATCCGAACCGTGGATCGACCGCGACGGCCAGCTTCACATCGCCGACCAGTGTCACGCTTCATCAAGGGGATTTCTCGGTATTATGTCGCACCCGCCACAGGCATCGGGATCGAATAGCCGGATGGTCGCGTCAAGGTGGTCGAGCATGACCACGAGGTTATGCAGCTCGCCCTGGGTGTGCTCGATCTTGCCAGCGATCTCGCGGCGCTTGTCGATGAGGCCAGCGACGGTATGAGAGTATTCTGACATAATGGTGGCCCGACTGATCTATGACACAGGGTGACTGAATCAGTCGGGCCGGTTGCACGCGGGGGGGCGCGTGCTTTGCCAACTTATCGTCACGGCCGAACCGATCAAGCTCGTTTGCTGGGGAAAAAATGGGTACTCTTGTGGCGAGTGCTATATAATACCGGGGTTTCTCGAGTGGGGCGGTCGTGGTGCTGACCGTTCATTTATATGGCTTTCCGAGAGGAAATGGCTCGGCACGTGCTGGAAGCCCTTAGGAAGGCTCAGGAGCGCCCTTGCACGTCGCTGGAGAGCCCCCCCGGCAGGTCATGGAAGGGCGCGGCCTCAAGGATGACGGGCGTGCCGTGGTCGTGATCCGCAATCATCAGGATCTTGGCTCGTCTTGGTGAGCTTGCTACCTAATGCCGGAGAACTCGCCTATGACGACGTCCTCGCGGCATGGCGAACCTATCTCGCCAACGACAACCACGGGCGCGGCTTCGTGCTGTGGGGCAGAGCCAAGAGGCTACTAATAGTGGCAGCATGTTTGCTCAAGCAAGGCGCCTCTCGGGACGCGTCCCGGCCCTCGCTGGCTCTATCTTCTATGACACAGGGCGTTCGCTGGCGCTTTGTGTGAGCGCCTACGAGATTTTGGCCCATCCGGGCGGCACCGGCCAATCAAACTTCGGCACGGTGTCCGGGCTGCTGGAAAGCGTCAAATGGCATGACCCGAAGCTGGCCACCACAACGCACGCAATTCTCGGACGCACGCCCCAGCAGAAGCAACTCACGACTTGGATCTGTAGGAAGGTCCACGATCTCCGGAGTGACTTCTTGCATGGCAACGACGTCGACGGAGCGGCGCCGCTTCTCAACGGCAAGCCGGTGATCGATTTCGCCGCCTGTCTATACCGGCTGGCACTCACCGGCCCGCGCGCCGTTCGTGAACTCGACGCCGGCAGCGTCGATCGCGCCCATCGTCCCGGCGGGCTATTTCTTAGCCGGGGAAGCCGCACCGCCTTTCATCTTAGCCACGACGCAGGTGTTGATTTGCGGCAAAAATTTGTCCGCTCCCTTCACCTTAAAGGGATTTGGGATCCCGATTTCTTTCCAGCACTGAGCGCGCGCCTGAATTTCGGTGAGTGCCTGCGCCTGACCGGCCGCGAAAATCAAGCCAAATGTCAAAACAGAGGTGAATGCAAGTTTGAACATAAGACCCTCCTGACTGAGATCGCCCCAACCTGCCGAGGTGAGCATTTCGTCGCAAGGTCGTCTACTGGCGTTTTCGCTAGCGTAAGCGGGATACCCCCCGGCTTTGCCGGGGTGGCAGTAGAAGTTTGACGTTTCCAGGAGTCCATCGAGGGATTTCCATTCGTGAGCGGCCAAGCACACGAGAGGAAATCCAGCGATGGACGAGTATGCGAGCCTAAGCCACTCGAAATGGGAGTGCAAATACCACGTTATTTTCATTCCCGAGGGCCGGAGGAAGGCTCTGTATGGTCAATTGCGGAAACATCTTGGAGAGGTGTTCAAGGAGTTGGCGAGGCAGAAGGAATGCCGGATCGAGGAAGGCCATCTGATGCCGGATCATGTGCGCATGATGATTCGATCCCGCCTAAGTATGCGGTGTCGCAGGTGGTAGGGTTCATAAAGGGCAAGAGCGCAATCCACCTGGCGCGCGTCTATGGAGAACGCAAGCGCAACTTCGTGGGACAGCATTTTTGGGCCAGAGGCTATTTCGTCTCGACCGTTGGGCGAGATGAAACCGCCATACGGTGCGACTACGACGAGGGTGACGACGGGGAGGTCATCCACCTTCGCGGGCGGATTCAGACCCGAGTTCGTCAACGGGGCGGCCGAGCACCTAAAGAAGCTGCGCAAGGGCTGACCAGCTAGAGCGCTTTTCGTTCAGATAGCATCGTAATCTGCGGTGGCGAAGTAGTTGGCGCATTCCTGGGGTAAGAAGAGTGTGGTGAGGCGTCCTATGGCCGCCCAAAGGCCGTCGATGGTGCGGGCTGCCGCCTTTCTGAGAAGAGCTTTGAGCTTGGCGAAAGCGTTCTCGATCGGGTTGAAGTCTGGGCTGTAGGGCGGGAGATAGAGCAGCGTCGCGCCTGCCGCTTCGATCATTTCACGGATGTGTTTGCCTTTGTGGCTTGAGAGGTTGTCCATCACGACGACGTCGCCGGGGCTGAGCTCCGGCACGAGGATGTACCTGAAATAGGCTGTGAAGGCGTCGCCATTGATCGGCCCGTCGAGGACCATCGGTGCCACCATGCCGTTGAGACGCAAGCCTGCCACAAAGCACCCGCCACAAGAAATTTGAACTCGTGGTACCCATTTTTCCCCCGGCAAATGAGCTTGATCGGTTTTGGCCGGAACGCTAAGCTGGCAAAGCACGCGTTCCCCCGCGTGCAACCGGCCCGACTGATTCAGCCACCCACCGTGTAACAGATCAGTCGGGCCACCACCATGTCAGACCATCCTCACACCGTAACCGGCCTCATCGACAAGCGCCGCGAGATCGCCGGCAAGATCGAGCACACCCAGCACGAGCTGCATAACCTCGTCATCATGCTCGACCATCTGGACGCGACCATCCGGCTATTCGATCCCGATGCCGATCTAGGCTCGCCGAAGCACTATCCACGGGCGCATCAGGCCTTCAAGGGCGAGATGGCCCGCTACGTGCTCGGGAGCCTCAGGGAAGCCGCTGGCAGGCAGAGCTTCTTAATTCAGGACCCTCACGCTCCCGAGATTCCTGGGCGTGTCTATGGCCAAGGCTGACGGTTAGTTGCGAAGGTGCGCCGTAATGTCCTGCGCCATCCATGACCGGGCCGCAGATGGCGCCTGAGAGACCGATCACCCGCCAGTGACGATGAGGACGTGAGGTGTCCAATGTCTCCAATGATCGAGGCTCGCCAAGACGATCTTGAGAAGTTCATCCGCAGGGAGAATATCGCCCTCTACCGCAAGCTTGAGGCGGAGACGAACGAATTGCTGCGAAAAATGCTCCTGAAGTTGATAGCTAATCAGGAGCAGAAGCAAAAAGACGCCAGGCGACTTGCGTCGCCCGTCGAATGACAACTGGACGTGGCTCCGACGATGGGGGATCAGGCCTATTATCCCTCGCGAACGACCGGAATGTGTGGAAAGCGGCCATTCACGACCGATTTATCGGCTTCAACCGTGCCTGCTTTTGGGGGGCTACCAGAAGCTCACATCGACATGGCCCTTGAAGGCATTGTCGGTGGCGCGCTTGCCGTATTGACCTGAATAGGAGACGCCGACCGTGACAGCGCCCGTCACCCTGTAATCGAGCGAGGTTTCCGACACGAAGGCGTCGCGGTCGACAGGAACGCCCGCGACCGTAAAGCTCGAGAAGGAGCCCGCGAATGTCTGGCTAACGCTGGGGGTGACATCGCCGAAGGCATGGCGCCAGCCGAGCAGCGTGCTCAGCGTGAAGCCCGGCAGGCTCGCGAGCTGGTATTGGGTACGAAGCCCGAGCGTCGTCAAGCCGAGATCATAGCGCTGCGCCGCTCCGGTAAGCCCCGCATTGAGCGCGGTCTCCAGATAGCGGTTCTGGTCGATATGCATGACGGCCCCTTGCAGGAAGGGCTCGTAGTTGACGCTCAGGCCGGAGAGACCCGGCACATAGGACCAGATGCTCCAATGGAAGGGCAGGCGATAGCCGAGCTCGCCGAAACCTTGGGCCGCATAGCCCCCATAGTTCGAGCTCGCGGCATCCGCGAAGCCTGGGAAGACGATGGAGCGGCTCGTATGCGTGTCGGTTGAGGCGAGGATGGCGCCAACCTTGAGATCGATCGCCCCATAGCTCGCCTTGCCGTAGAGCGCCCCGAAGATCGACTGATAGTCGCCGCTCGAGCTGCGGTCCTGAACCTTCAGGCCATCATCCGTATAGCCGCCGGCCATGCCGAAGCGCCAATCGCCGCTGAAGAGCTGGCGCTCGGCATCGGCGCCTATGATGAAGCCTCCCGTGTCGCGTGAGAGCTTCGCGGCATTGTGATCGCCGTCCGTCTCGCCCCAATTGCCGAAGCCCTGGCCCCAGAAGCCGAAGAGGCGCGGCTGATACATCTGCACTGCAACGGGAGCGAGCGCCAGCCCCTTCGAGGAAGGCAGGTCCGCCGCATAGGCGCCGGTCATCATGGTCGCCGCGCCGAGCACGGGCGTGTCGGCCGGCCGACTCAGGCGGTCGAAGATGGCCTCGCGCGGCAGGCGCTGATCCTCGAAGGCCGCCGTCACCGCGCTCGCATGGATCTCGCCCGAGAGCGTATCGAAGGCCCGCCTCGCTCCCGCGACGCTCTGGCCGACCACGGCATTGTAGACCGGATTGCCCAGGCCGAGCGCCTGCACGGCGGTGGCGGTCGAAGCTTCGTTTCGGGTCAGCGCCACCGAGGGGAAGGGGATTGGCCCTACGCCAGGCGTCATCGCTAGCGGGAAGCCCAGCACCACGTCGTTCGGGTCATAGAACAAGGTCGGCGTCAGGAAAGCGAGGTTCGTGGTAGTCGTGAGCTGGGCAAAGGTACCCGATACGCCGCCATTCGCCGTCGAGATGGTGTAGCGGTCGGCCTGCGTGTAGAGGCCGGGCGCGGCTACGACCTGAACGGTGCCACCGGAGAGCGTCGTCTTGCCCGTGACCGCGAGCTTGTCGGTCTGTCCTGTTGGGTTGATATTGACAACGAAGGTCGAGCCTGCCGCAAAGCTCGCATTGCCGGCGACGTTGAGCGTCGTGAAAGGCGTCACTGCGCCAGGCGAAAGCGTCCCTCCGCTCGGCACCACGACACCTCCTACCGTTCCCGAGCCGGCGAGCGTAGCGCCATTGGCAATCGTGGCGATGGAATTGGCGATCGAGCCCGTCACGTCGAGCAAGCCCGCAGTGATCATCGTCGGGCCCGAATAGGTGTTCGCGGCGCTCAGGATCAGCGTGCCTGCGCCGGTCTTCTCGAACGTGCCAGGCGTCGCCCCGTCCGCGATCATTCCGCTCAGCGTGTCGACGTTTCCGCTCCCGATATTGAAAGCGGGATCACCGGAAATCAGGATCTTGTTGGCGAAGGTGAACGGACCGCCCAGGTTCAGGGTGGTGCCGCTGAGCAGCGCGAGCGGGCCCGAGCCGACGGCGCTACCATTGGTGAGGGTCAGGGCGCCGGCTTCGACTGTCGTCCCGCCCGAATAGGTGTTGAAGCCCGAAAGCGTCAGCGTGCCGGAGCCGGCCTTTGTCAGGCTGCCTGTTCCCACAATCGTGCCCGAGAAGGTCGTATCCTTGTTGTTGCCGCCAGTGGTGAGCGTCGCGGAGAACATGATCACTTCGCCCGCCCCGGAGAGCGAGCCGATCGTCTGATCGAAGCCATTGAGCACGAGCTCCGCCTGGGAAGCCACGGTGAAGGCGCTCGCATTGGAGAAGGCACCCGGGCCTCCGGCCCACAAGGCTCCCACGCTCACGAGGGTCGGTCCCGTATAGGTGTTGGTTCCCGCGAGCGTGAAAGCGCCGCCGCCCGTTATCACGAGGCCACCGCTTCCCGAGATCGTGCCGGAGAAGGTCGGGCCCGAACCATTACCGCCGGTGGTGAGCGTTGCTGTTCCGAGCGTCACATTGCCGGCGCCAGCGAGCGAGCCGATGCTCTCGTTGAAACTGTTCAGATCGAGCGTAGCCCCAGCCGCCACCGTGAAGCCGCTCGCACTCGAGAAGCCGAGGGTGCCCCCAGCCTGCAACGTGCCGGCCGCAATCGTCGTGCCGCCCGAATAGGTGTTCGCGCCCGAAAGGGTCAGAGTGCCGGCGCCGACCTTGACGAGCGAGCCGCCCGTGCCGCCGCCCGCTCCGCCGTCGGAAATGACGCCGCTCACGGTCGTCGACAGGCCATTCGACCCGACGGTCAGCTGCTTCAAGCCGAGAAAATAGTTGCCAGCGCCCTCGATCGAGCCGGCCGTCATTCCGGTGGCCGAGAGACCGGATATGTCGAAGGTGCCGCCCGAATTCGTTATGAAGCGCGCATTGCCGCCGGTGCTCGCGTCGAAGAAGTTGACCGTCCCGCCGCTGTTCGTGGTGATCGTGGCCTCGCCGGCAGTGCTCGAGTTGACGAAATGCAGGCCGGAGTTGTTGTTGGTGATTGCGGCGTTGCCGGCGCTGGTGTCGTCGTTGAAGAACAGGGTGCTAAAGCTAGTGATGACCGCGTTGCCGGCAGTGCTCGAGTTGCGAAAATTCAAGCTGACGTTGTTGGTGATGCTGGCATTGCCGGCTGTGCTCGAGCCGAGGAAGGTCAGGCCGGCATCGCCGGTGATGATGGCGTTGCCGGCCGAGCTGGCGTCATTGAAGAACATGCCGCTATTGGCGGTGATATTGGCGTTATCGCCCGAGCTCGTGTTGAAGAAATTCAGGGCAGCATTGCTGGTGATATGGGCGCTGCCAGCCGTGCTCGAGTTGGCGAAGGTCAGGCCAGCATTGCTTGTGATGGCGGCATTGCCGGCCGTGCTCGCATCGTTGAAGAACAGGCCGCTATTGCTCGTGATAGTGGCGTTGCCCGCCGAGCTGGAGTTGAAGAAATTCAAGCTGACGTTGTTGGTGATGTGGGCATTGCCCGCCGTGCTGGAATTGAAGAAATTCAATGTGCCGCCGAGGACGAAGGTTGGCGCGTTAGCCGAGTTGTTGACGATGCCGGCGCCGTTGACGCTAAGTGTGCCGGCGACGTTGAATGTATAGGCCGGCGCTCCCGCGTTGAACTGGATCGCGTTGATCGAGTTGGGCGACGCGGAAAAGGTGAGCGTCGTGGTGTTCGACGCACCGAAACTCGCCGTGTTCGTAGGAACCGTCCCGGGCGCCCAATTGGCCGCGGTGTCCCAGTCGTTGGTCCCCGGATTCAGAAGCCAGGTGGCGTCCTGCGCTCGCGCCGCGGTCGCGCACAGGGAGACGGAGGCGAGCAAAGATGCTGCCAGGCGTGCAGCAACGCCCCGGCCGCTAGACCGACCCCCACCCCTCAGGTATCGGCCCAAAAGCTCCATCCCATGGCGTGCATTTCGGTTCCTGCGTGCGCAAGGCGTCAGGCGGCAGCTAGGTTCAATGGCTAGCCATTAGCGATTGTGAGGCTGATTGTCTGTTGCATTTATGTCAACAAGATCCAGCGAAAGTGAGGGGCCCCGAGGGTTGGTCGACGCTTTGGCGACGGTAGGGCGGATAGGGGCGGGGCGCACTCAGCTGTCGGCGCGCGGCCAGCACATCATGGTTAAAGAATGTTGAGACAACCCCTTCGCGGACGACGCGAATGACCGCAATGGGTGTGCGCCGTGACAAGGCGGCGCTTTCCAGTGGGTGCAAGTCCCACCCGGCAACCGCTCCAGGTGGAAGCAACCGGAGCAGTCATGGAGGTAACGAAATGGCTGAGGCCTTCGGATAGCGGGTCATGAATCGGTGACCGCGCGAGTGTGGAGATTGGGCAACCTATCAACTCCAAAGAGTGTTCAGAAACTGCAGATGGCGTTGCACGCGAAAGAAGGCGTGAGGTCTTGTCCGAGAGCCGGATGCGGGAAATCTGCACGTCCGGTTCGATGAGCGGGGTGTGGAAACGGAGCCACGGTCGAACCACTAAGGCACGCCAGACGAAAGGGGCGGCAAACGGATATGTTCGACCTACAGCCACCGCGCCACACCTCGACTCTACCGAAGGTAGGCGGCGGCGCTCGTGCTCCATGTCAGGTTGAAGCTCGTTCGCTCTTGCGCGGTCTCGGCAAGCCGGCGCAGCAGATCCGCATTTACGGCGGGCTGCTCGCGTTCGAGGCGGGCGAGCATGTCATCGTCGATCACGAGCGCGCAGGTCGGCGTCCGGGCGGTGACAGTGGCCGTGGCCGAGGAGCCCCGAAGGAAGCCGATCTCACCGATCGGGGAGCCGGGCTCCGACAGGACGAGCTTGGCCGCGGGGCCGGCGTCCAGATCGACAAAGCGGCAGGTCGATTTTGACGCAAAACGGATAGGCGAGGCACCAAGCGGATTGCCGACCGCCCGAATCGTCTTTGACACTGGTTCGTCACGAGCGCGCTTGCGCGCGGTGCGGGCTCGGTTTGGCCCGACAGGTTGCCAGCCATGCGGCTCCTTGCCCTGTTCCTCGATACGATAGCGGCAAGGCCCCACCAGGAGAACATATGATGCGCAAAATCTTGATAGCCGCGATGCTCTCTGCGGCGTTTGTGGCCCCGGCGAACGCGCAAGAGCGGCACGGGATCAGGGGAACGGTGACCGCGATCGACGATGCGGGCAAGATCTTCAGCTGCCACTGGAGGACCGCGGATTGGACCTATCGCACCGCCGACAAGACCGTGTTCCGCGTCGGCAAGAAGACGGGCAGCTTCTCCGACCTCAAGGTCGGCGTGGCCGTGAAAGTTGACTTCCATCTCGTTGGCAAGGACCGGATCGCCGACACGGTCGTGATCGGCGCCAAGTAGCTGCCGCGTTCCCCCGCCCCCCGAGCACAACGCAAGCTGCTGGTCTTCGACGAGACGGACTCCCTGCTCTCCAACCGGCGAGACGCCGTGCGGAGCCGGAAAGTGACCCAAGTCAACGCATCGATCCGAACGGGATGCTGGGTGCGATCCTCGGCGACGAGACGGGGCCGAGGGTTGGCCAAGCGCTTGGAGGCCTGGAGACGTGGTCTTCGGAACCCTTTCCGCAGCCGCGTCCGCCGGATCCCTTCTACGGGCTGAATGCCGCCGGGTTCGAGGACGCTCTAGGAATGGCCGCCACCCCTGTGGGCTGATGTCGGCGCAGTTCGAGTCGATGGTCAAGCGCATGCAGCACGGTTTCGCTTCCCGAAACGGCCTGACTGCCGCGGCCCTCGCCGCGTCCGGCTATGTCAGCATCAAGCGCGTCTTCGAGCGGGAGTACGGCGGCCGGCTGTCCACGTTCGGCGAGGGCCACCACCCGGACTCTCGCCAGATCTACGCCGGCCTTGGGACACTCTGGGAAACCGACCGGATCGCCGTAAAAGCTTATGCCGCCATGGGTCTCCTGCACGCTGCCATCGATGCCGCGCTGCAACTGCGCTCCGAGGACAAGGCACCGGCCGACCAGATCGAACGGATCGATATCGACATGCCAGAGGCCGCATACGGACACGGCGGATGGCAGGCGGTGCGCCCGCAGGAGCCGATTGGCGCGCAAATGAATGTCGCCTACGCTGTCGCTGTAGCGCTTCTCGACGGGGAGGTGCTCATCGCCCAGTTCTCCGACAAGCGGATTAACAGCAATGACGTATGGAGCCTCATCGACCGCACGAGATCCCACCACGAAAAAGCCTACAACGGGCACCAAGTCCCCGCGCCTCGACCTTCAGGACGGCAAATCCGGCATCCGCATTATGGAAAGTCACCCGCTCGACGCTGCCGACCAACGTCCCAGAAGCTGATCGACATCATAGCCCGCCCACCACAATCGGCGACGTGAAGGCCTTTGAAGCCTGGCAGACCGATGAAGGTGGGCAGAATTTCCTCTTTGGCCCGGCGAAGCAACTCTTTGCTGCTCCCGGCGAGCTTGTAGCGCCTGACCACGACATACATGCCGCTCCCCCCGGCAAAGAGCTAAGAAGATAAAAGCTTATGCTCTTGTCGAAGGTCGGCCCAGGCCAGACCATGCGCAAGGACCGGTCACTCGCCGGCCACGTCTACGACCGGAAGGCATTGACGCCGCGATTCGATTGCCGGCATATCACGCAAAGGGGGCGCCGCGCGCAGGCTCCGCATGAGCGAGCTTCCTGACCTCATTGGCGAAATCCTCGTCGAAATCATGCGCCTGCGGCTCATCCTCGACGAGCTCAAGCAGGTGACGTCGGCTCAGCATGCGAAGGCCATCGGCGCGAGAGCGGAGATCCGGGTCGCTCGCATTGCGCTTGCCGGTAGCGAGGCCGCGACGAAGCTCAAGAGATCGGCTTAGGGGATGTGAGCCGGCGGTCGACCGAGCTCTCGGTCGGTGGAGAAGGCAAAACGCTCAAAGCCGGCGAAGGGGTGTTCATCGATACAGGGAACACGGTGGCGCTGAAGGCTGGAGGCGCGGCGCCATCGACCTGCCTTCAGTTCCTCCCTTGCTCGGGCCGCCGACCTCGATCGGACTCCCGAGACGCCACCTGCTGCCGTCAAGGAACTGTACCGCACCGCACCGCCGATACCCGACCTGAAGCCTGGCGGCTATGATATCAATCTGACGCGGGTCACGTTCTCGTCGTTCATCTGCGTGAGCAACTGGCGCTCCAGTTCCAGATGCCGAAACAGCATCTCATCTGAGCGCAGGCACAACTCTGAGTAGCCCTGCAGAGCATCGTAGAGCGGCAGCAGCATTGGGTTTCTCCAAATAATCCTACTTGGCTCGCTCATTGGCGCTTGCCCGAGGCCGAATGATGATGGCTTGCTAGCAAGGGGTGTGCCAATGTCGTCGCGCCTGGTCACACCCCGACCTAATTCTCTGTCGGCAGCTGATGACCAAAGTCACCGCGAGATTGAGCGTGGGGACTCTTTCAACTCAATCGACCCTAAGCTGTAGTTCGACGCCGATCGCTCCATAGTGGCAACGTTCGAGGATGCGGTCGTCAGATGCGTCACGACGACAAGGCGTGACACCTCGCCACTCCTAAATGCCTCCAGAAATCTAGAATAATCCCTGAAGACGACGCATCCGTGCGAGTCACCGCGCGGGCCAAGCATGTAGCTATGAGCGAGCATGCCGGCGCGGCCAAACATGTTCCCGTCGCCAATCGGCTTGAGGCGCAATGCCGCAACGCCATGAAACAGTCCTCGCCGCAGCTCAAGATCATACACATGAGGCGGAGTCGCTCCACGATTCCTTTCGTGGACGTAGCGAGGATCATCGAACCTGTTGCCCAGGCCCGAATGGGCCTCCAACCTATCCCCGTTGGGCATATAGACGGTGTGCGTCTCGATAACATACAGAGCGGCCCGGCTGTCGAGGCCGGGGGGGACAGGGCTGGAAGGTGAGCTCAGGCGCGAGGCTTCGAGCGTAACATCTGACATACCGCCCTCGCGCATCATAGGGCCGATCAGAGTAATTGCCTTATTGTCCAGCTCAGGGTCGAAAGGGACCTTCCTTTCGTCGTAGCCCGTCATCTGGTCCCCGTAGGAGAAGCCCAGCGCCTGCCACATCCAATTTCCGGCGATGGTCCAGGAATAAAACAATCTGATGGTGTCGTTTCCGAACACAGAAATCCCTTTCGAGAGCGCGAAGATTTCGTCGATCGAGACCGCGAAGGCGAGCCCGTAGGGTCTGCCGCTGTAGCGGTCGAGTGCCATCATCGGATCGGAAACTCCCTGCCCCTTCCAATCCTTCACCTTGGCAATGAAGGAGCGAAGAACAACAGCTATCGAGCGACCGGCAACAACGCGTTGCAGGTTGATTGCCTCTAGCGCCGCCCCAAGAAGGCGCTTAGCAATCGCCTGGTCCAGCGTGCTCTGCGCCGTGTCCTCGTGCTCCTTAAAGGCGGGAAGATAGATCGTCCCGAACAAATGACTCTGCTTCTCGAACTCCGCATTCAGCTCCACAAGCACTTTGTCGAAGATAAAGCCGAGCGGATATTCGACCGTTATCCTGGTTTTCGCTTGGGCGAAGGCTTGGTCGGCACCCCAGAGTGTCACAGCGGCCACCGCCGCTGCTCTCATGATCGAGATTTTCGACAATCATATCCTCCAAGATCCAACCACCGGTAGTGCTTTATGACAAAAGCACGCAGCTGGTCTGATCATCTCGAATTGGCAGACTCAACGCTTTGGCAGGTATGCTCTGTGCTCGATGCGATCGAAGACCTCCAAGGCCAAGGATTGGAGGACGTCTCGTAAGGGCAAGTAGAAACCGACCTCGGCCCAAGGTCGTGCGGGGAGTTACTCGATCTTCGGTGAGCGTCCGTCGCATGGCGGCGAACTATAGGTCGTGAACTCTTACTGTTTGGCTAATGACAGAGAGGGTCTCAGAACTGGGCATGGACCCTCAACAGGGTTAGGTATGGAGCGCCAAAACGGTTTCGAGCATAGCCTCACCATTGGCCAAGCCGTGCAGCAATATAGTCAGAGTGGTCGAGCCGGTTACAAGACGAAACCATCCTAATAGCACCCCGAACGCGAACACCTGACCAATCACGTACAGATCGTATTGAATATGAATGATGGCCCATAGCAGAGCGGTCATTCCAATAACGGCCCAAGCGTCGCGCGGGGAGCGGTGCCAGCCGCGAAACAGAAATCCGCGAAAAAGCGTTTCCTCGCCGATTGGCGTCATCACGACAATCGTCAGCCACAACCAGGGTAGCCATCCGGCGGTGCTCGCCGTGCGATAGATTTCGCTCTGGAACGGGGTTACGATATTGTGGCCGAGCAGCCAGCTAACGCCATCGCTTACGAGAGTGAGGATCCCCACTGCAATGATGCCCAGCGCGGCATCACGTTTGCGTGGCATTGTGAAACCGAGATAGTCGCCCGCCCTTGCGCCAGCGCGCCGCGCAAAGAACGTCAGCAGTACAACCTGGAGCGGGGTCGAAAGGCAGATCAGCAGGGTCACCGCGACGCCATCGCGCGCAATATCCGGCCAGCAAGGCAATGAGCCCTAGTCCAAGCGTAGGCCAGCGTCCCCAGCATTTCTCGTCACTGACGACGATAGAGGCATTGCTGATGACCGAGCGGCCCTGCATTAGCGGGGCTGGCCTTCGGCATCGGCGCCCACGAAATTCTCGGCGCGATCGATCAGCTTGAGGGGTTGACGGAAGAGATTTTCTCGGTTCGGCATGTTTCTCGCGTGCCCACGGGAGGCGCTGGTCAACATTGCGGCTCGCACCCGCATCGCAAGAGCGTGGGGGCTCTTCTCAGGAAGTGAAATGGGCCTCGCGGCATAGCTCGCACAAGCCGGCCCTCTCGGCTGTTCACGACGGCAGGGCAGGACCACGGCCGGTTCCGGGATGAGGCCCCGCGTTCGTCGCAACACGTCGTTAAACATAGGGGCGTAAGTTGCCGAAGATGGGCGCCCTCTCTTCCCCTACTTTGTCCATCACGAGCCGCAGAGGATAATGACCAACCCCTCTGCGGCTCGTCGTCCCTCGCTCTAAATCGAATGAAGCAGATCGGCCCCCGCCCCCAACTGCACGGAGCTCTTTCTCTTTCCCACCGCCCCCAGGTTCCCGCACTCAAGCACGATCCTATGTGCCCGGCGCCGACGCTTGGGTGACCGGTGACGGACCGTTGTGGCTTATGTCAGACGGCTTTTCGAATACGCCCGACGCAAAGCCCGCAATCAAAACGGCGACAGCAAGCCCGACGACGATCTTTTCCGAAGGTGACATCTTCGCATTCATGGCTTCGCTCGATCAGCTTGACTAGGCGTCAGGCTGGTTAAGCAAAGGCAATGCCAGGAATGCGCGCGGAAGCCTGACTAATGGGCGCCTCGTTTCGGCACAACTCATCGTTTAGTTATCGCACGCCTTCGGGGAATCCAGCCTTCGTCTCGGATGCGTCACAAAGGAGGATGATGCCGGGTCTTGCGGCGATGCTCGTCCGTGCCATATCCCGGCGTCTCCCACGGGTAAGAGCGCCGGATCACCGTTAGCGTTCCGCTCGGCATTGCTGATCAGAGAACAGGACATCCAGGCGCTCGTGGCGCGCATATAGGGTCGTAGTGGATTGCGCCACCATTTCGCAATTGACGCTCGCAGGGCGGCCGTCGATCAGGCGCGGATCTGGTAGCCCCGACTGACCTTGCGGGCGAGCCATGTTTCCAGCGCTTCGCCGGCGGCCTCATCATCGGCGTGCAGATCGAGCCGCCGCCTGCCGGGAGAGCCGATGCGACCCCACTGCCGAACGAGGGCGACGTCGCCGAACAGTGTCGGTTCGACCGAAAGCACATAGTACCGAGCCATGTTGCAGCTTTCATCCCGGCGCTCGAGCACCAGCACTTGAAGCGTATAGTCGGTGCATTCGTCGACATGTTGCATGCGTTGATTGTCGCGCGCGCTGGAGCAAGGTCCAACGCATAGTTCGAATCGATTGCGCCCGATCGATTCATCATTGTGATGGGCTCCCCGAAGCAATCGCGGCAAAGTTGAGCTGGCTGGTCCTGGCAGCTTGGGCCTTGGCCTCATCGAGGCCGCAACGTCAGGCGCCTCCCCGGTTGATCACATCGATCTTCCACTCGCTGGCTGCATGGACCCGCCTACGGCGTCCTCGAATGGGCATGTCTAACCGGACGACGGTGCTTCGCTGCACTCCGCCTCGATCGGCTATGCACAACGGCGGGCGTTCGACTTTCTTCCCCTGACGGGCTTAACCCCACGGCGGAAGTGCCGCGGGGCCCCGGGTCGCCGTCATTCCTCGCGAGGCAAGAAACTCTTCGCCCAGCCGTCCTTCGCTGACGCTGCGGCCCTGCGGGTGCGCCCCGATCGCCTCCGGTCTCACGACCGCCATCGAGGCCGCGATAGGCGCGGTCGAGCATCAGAGCGGAGAAAGATCATGGCGATCATCGGCGCATTCACCAAGTCGAACGACGGCTTCACAGGAACGATCAAGACCCTCACCCTCAACGTCGAGGCCAAGCGCATCCCGGCCGACCGCGAGAGCGAGAAGAGCCCCAACTTCCGTCTTCTCTCAGGCACAATCGAATTCGGGGCAGCTTGGGCCAAGACCTCCCGCGACGGGCGCGACTATCACTCCGTCAAGCTCGACGATCCGAGCTTCCCCGCGCCGATCTACGCATCGCTGGTCGAGGCCGAGGACGGCCAGAGCTTCAACCTGATCTGGTCTCGTCGCAACGGCGACGGACCCTGTTGGCGATAGCCCCGCTCCCAACGGAGCGGGGTTCCCAACTCCCTCTCGACAGGAGTCCCAGAATGTCTCAGTCTCTCAGCCTCGCCCAGGACGTCGCCTGGAACCTCGCCACGACCCTCATGGTCTGCGTCATCCTCTTCAAGGCCGATATCGGCTTCGGCGTGCTGCCGACCAGCAAATTCGACGGCGATCCCGACAGCGTCATCCACGATTGCGACTCCATATGCGTGGTGATCTCGGCCGCGCCTGGAGCCTGCGGGTTTCCGATCACGCGGTGCCCGCCCAATCATCACACAATGTCCAGATCGAAATCGGTGATGATGGCGGCGAGCTCCGCTCGACGGTCGACGAGCCGCGGGGTGGCGCTGGCGACGAGCTTTGTGAGCGCTCTGTCGAAAAGGGCGATGTTGGTCTCACCGTTCAGACGAGATTCGTAGATGATCCCGTCAGGCTTCGCGTCATGGGCCCAGAAGGCTCGTGACCAGCGCCGTCCGAGTGTCTGTGAACTCGCGCGCGCGACATCGGTCGGAATACCCATGCGAAGCAAGCCGTCCCCACGCAAATCGACGAGCCGCAGCGCTGTCGCGGTTCGTAATTCGGCGCAAGTCCATCTTTCGAGCTCCGCCCATTCCAACGGGAAGGCCTTGACCCGACGGACACCGGGTCGCGCAAAATCGCTTCGGCAAAGCAAACCTTCACGCTACTGCCGAGATAGACGACCCCAAAACGATCTGGTGGCACGAGCATCGTCTTCGGGTCGCTGAACCGGCTCGGGCCGAAGCCGTAGCCGAGCGGGTCGGGAAAGCGGCTCTCATAAATCCGGCGCCAAACACCACCGGGCGCCATCTCGGCGATCACGAGGTCTCGTGATGCAAAGCCCTTCGGCGGCGACCCGCCCGATGCACGCCTCATCAAGCGAACGCGCCGGTGCCGATCGTCTCTGCTACTGCAATTACGTTTGAGATCCGGCCCGCCCGCAATGCCTCGAGCCCCGTGCTTGCGTCGAGCTCTGGATGCTCATTCAGCAGGAAGCGGAACACTGCCCAAGGATGATTGCCGAGCGCTTCGAACAGCAACGGCAGTCCCGGCAGCAATTCGCCTGAGCGGTTCAATTGCCATTTGGGAAAGCGAACGCCGCGCTTGGGTCCCTCCAGGCCAAGCACCTCATGTCGCTGGCGCTTTCTGTGGACCGTTTCACGCGTCGCGCCGATCTCATCTGCAAACTCATCAGCGGAGAGCATGCCTGCGCCGTTCAGGATATCGGCGGCGCGAGCTGCGCCGCGGACGCGGGCGGCCGCGAGCGCTACATCGAGCGCGTCGCCTGCCTGCGTAGGGACTTCTTCAACCGCAATATGTGGCGAGGTCGCCTGCGGTTCCACCAGCACCGTCATCCGAACGCGCTTCCCGGATCGCTCAGCCTGCAGCACGGCTCGGCCAAACCCCGACAAGACGCCCTTTGCGGCACCCTTGCGGGCCACGATCCCTTTCATCAGGTCGGACTTCAATGAGATCCGGGCAGTCGATAGTCTCGAGGCGGCCACCGCCGCTGTCGTCGCAAAACCGATTGTCAGCGACGAGCCATTCTTGGCCCGCTGTTTGCCGGAGCTGCCGCTTTTGCTCTTCATGATCGCCGTGAAATGTCTCTGAATGCAATATAAAGACATCCGTCAGTTCGGTCAACTTCGTCAGCTTTCGTGTGTTGGGAGCGAATGATATGTCCGGTTTTCGTAGCACATGATTTGTCCGGTCCATGGACCGGAGGGATCGGA